>Ga0183260_10003013_pt1 | contig 13686 bp, 15 predicted proteins | sample AntDrymUQ4972206_2_FD_129768 | JGI IMG/M metagenome (GOLD analysis project Ga0183260, IMG submission 129768) | Polar desert sand microbial communities from Dry Valleys, Antarctica - metaG UQ497 (22.06) (version 2) (version 2) | ecosystem: Environmental > Terrestrial > Soil > Desert | place... | reverse complement strand
GCTTCAGATCATGCAGATGGTGTTCATCGCCTGTCTTGCGGTGCCGATAAGCAGGTTCCCTGCCCTCAAGTACTTCCCCCTAGCCTGGGGGAACCAGCTGCTTCGTCAAGTGATGGCGGACGACAAGACCATCATCGAACTGCCCGCCCGCGACGTCGGTTTCCTTGCAGCGCACGCGGCCGTCTATCTTTTCGTAGGGCTTGCGATATTCAAGATGTTCGAGAAGAAGGCCAGATCGAGCGGTCTGCTCGGTCACTACTAAAGCCTAGCCTTCCTCGTCGATTAGAACCTTTTCCAAAACAACATCTTCGGTGGGCCGGTCGCCGGGGCCGGTCGCAATCTTCGATATCTCGTCAGCCACCTGCTGGCCTTCCAGCACCTCCCCGAAGATGGTGTGCTTGCCGGTGAGGTGAGGGGTGGGCGCAACCGTGATGAAGAACTGGCTCCCGTTGGTGTTCGGCCCTGCATTCGCCATAGCCAGGTATCCCGCCTTGTCGAACCTTGGACCAGCGTCTACCTCGTCGCCGAAGTTGTACCCGGGGCCTCCAGTGCCCATCCCCACCGGGTCGCCGCCCTGGATCATGAAGTTAGGGATCACGCGGTGGAAGATGGTGCCAGCGTAGAGCGGGTCGGTCCTTTCCTCCCCGGTCTTGGGGTCGGTCCAGCTGCGCTTGCCGGTTGCGAGCCCAACGAAGTTCTCGACGGTCTTCGGTGCGGTTTCGGGAAGCAGGCGGACAGTGATCTCGCCTTTGTTGGTTACCAGCGTTGCTTTCATAACTATCTCCTTCGTGGGTCGAGTTGCATCCGAAGCTCGCTTGAGAGTTCAGCGGGCCCGCCGACCGAGTGGATGAACTCCTCGACCATCTGACGGGCAGTCTCGTCGGAGTGTTGAACAGGCGGCGACTTCATGAAGTAAGCACTTGGTCCAAGCAAGGGCCCGCCGACGCCAGCGTCCAGCGCCAGTTTCAGGCATCTCACGGCATCGATGACGATCCCTGCCGAGTTTGGCGAATCCCACACCTCAAGCTTTAAGTCAACGCTCATGGGAACGTCTCCGAACTCGCGCCCTTCCAGCCTGATGTGGGCCCACTTTCGATCGTGAAGCCATGGCACATGATCGGATGGGCCGATGTGAACGTCGTCTCGGTCGATGCCATTCCTCAGCTGAGAGGTGACCGACTGTGTCTTGGACTTCTTCTTCGAAACGAGACGCTCTCTTTCGAGCATGTTCTTGAAGTCCATGTTGCCGCCGAAGTTCAGCTGGTAGGTGTGGTCCAGTTTCACCCCACGGTCTTCGAAGAGTTTGGCCAGCACACGGTGGATGATGGTTGCTCCAACCTGGCTCTTGATGTCATCGCCGATTATCGGAATGCCGCGCTCGGCGAACCGCTGTGCCCATGCAGGGTGCGACGCGATGAACACCGGCATGCAGTTGACGAACGCAACTCCGGCTTCGAGGGCCTTCTCTGCGTAGAACTTCGCAGCTTTCTCGGAGCCGACGGGAAGATAGTTGACGAGGACTTCTGTGCCTGTTTCCTTCAGAACCTTGGCAACGTCAACAGGGGTCTCTGGTGATTCGGTGATCTCTTCGCGGTAGTACTCACCGAGACCGTCGAGTGTTGGCCCCCGGCTGACGACGACTCCGGTGTCGGGGAAGTCTGCGAAGCGAATGGTGTTGTTGGGCTCCATCTGAACGGCCTTGCCGAGGTCGAGCCCAACCTTGTTGGCGTCGACATCGAAAGCGCAGGTGAACTCAACGTCGCCGACGTGATAGTCCCCGACGCGGACATGCATGAGGCCAGGAACGTCGGTGTCGTCGGTGGCGTTCGCGTAGAACTCCACCCCCTGCACAAGCGCGGAGGCGCAGTTGCCTGCTCCGATAATCCCAACGCGGATCTTTTCGGCCATCTGTTAACTCCTTACTAAGTCGTTGCCCGTGAGGGCTTTGGTTCGGAATGGCTCTTCTCTTCGGCGAGCAGCTTTTCGACCCAAGCGATGTCTGCCGCCGTGGTATCAACTCCGTGTTCCATAAGTTGCAGGGTGTACGCGTCGATCCGCTCCCTGTAGGTCCGCAGTTTCGAGCGAAGCTCGGCGAGCTTCTCGGTGAGGTAGGCCCGCCTTCTTTCCAGAAGGTCGACGCGATCCTCGGATTTCAGGTATCTAAAGAAGGCAAGCTTCATGGAGAACCTGGCATCGTCCATCGTCGAGTTCTCGGAAAGGAGCTGTTTGAACATCTCGTTGCCGAGGTCGGTGATCCGGTAGATGTTCTTGCGCCTCTTAACGTCGGTCACAGGAAAGATCCTCTCGACGGCGGCGGCCTTCTCGAGGCGGCGGATCGTCGGGTAGAGGCTTCCGTAGGAGATCTGCCAGAACTGACCCAGCTGTCCGGTCAGTTCTTTCTTCAATTCGTACCCGTGCATAGACCGCTCTTTGAGAAGTCCAAGCACAGCCATCTCGATCAAAAGGTATCTCCCCGATATATCGCTCCGATATATCTAACCGCGAGTCGGCCCAACTTGCAAGTACTGTGAACGGCAAGACTTCGAGGCGGGCCACACGGTCGCTCTCCCAAGAAGGTGCGTCGGTACAATGGGGCCGCATGCAAGGGCTAACCGACTACACGCTGGCCAAAAGGGCTGTCCTCTCTGCTCTTCGCAGAGGGATCGTCGACCACCAGGACGTCTGCGATGCCCACCCAGAACTTCTTCGAGCTGCCCGCAATATAGGTGAGGTTGCCGGGGCTCCCTGCCCGGTTTGCGACAAAGAAACCCTGCGCCACGTGCGATACGTCTTCGGCGACGAGCTGAAGCAGTGGTCCGGCCGCCCCGTCTACCCTTCCGGATGGGACAGCGATCTTGCCAAGCAGTACTCCGAGTTCCGCTGCTACTCGATCGAGGTTTGTATCGAATGCAGCTGGAACCACCTGCGGGCCTGCTGGCTGATGGGGACCCGATACGCCCGGGAAGCCAAGAGGAACCGCCGGGGCAAAGAGTCGGCCAGGTAGTCGGTGGGTCTGCTCGGAGCCCTCTTCGCGTGCACTCTGGCTGTGGCGCTCGCATGGATCGGTGGAAAGGCCGCAGGTGAGCCTCTCTCGCTGACGAGCAAGCCAGACTCCGGCGAAGGCAGATCGGCGGCCGCTTTGTGGGCATTTTGTTTCGTGGCAGCGGCCGGGGCCGCTTCGGGGGTACTGCCCGCTGGCGTTGGTACGGGGACGGGGTCGCTAGCGATAGGTGGGTTCTTGATGGCCCGGACCCTGGCCGGGTCCCGCCCTGGGAAAGCTGCCCTTGGGATGACGGTACTAGTGATGGCCCTTCCCGCAGCGGTGGCCCTGTCCGCCGGGGCGTACTCTCAGGAGCATCTATCGGGATCGCAGGCGGTGATCGGACCGCTCGCGCTATGGGATAGCGCCTCTGGCTGGGTAGCGCGCGGGGCCCTTTTAGCGGGCCTTGTCGCAGTGCCAGTTTGGGTTCAAAGCCTTCCTCGGCTGGACGTTCCACTTGGTTCTAGTTCGATCCGAGCCTTCGAGGCCGCTGTCGCGGCTCTTCTTTTATCGTCGGCTTCCTTCGGACCTTCCTCGGGGGCCATATTGACCGGGCCTTTCGACTCACGAAGCGCGATGGCGGTCGCCGGCGCCTTCGGAGTGGCCGCAATCTATGTCGGCGTTGTCGGGTCTTTGAGGCGACTCGCGCGGCTATTCGTGGCATCGGTTTGATAGCGGTAGCAGCAGCAGCGACATTCGTAGGGTTCGCTTTGAGGGGCTCGGCCCGAGCAGCAACCTACTGGACGGTATCGGCCCTTTCGTTCGCGGGAGCCCTGTGGGTGGCGGGAAGCAGCCGGGACTCCGGACCGTGGCCGATCGCATTCGCCCTTTTGTTCATGGTCCCAACCCTCGTTCATGCGACCTGGTGCATCCTTCGTTCCCGGACTGGTGCCCCGGTAGCGGCGCTTGCGGCAAGTGATCTTTTCTTGGCTCTGGCTCTTTCGACCCAACATCTCGAAAGCGGCTCGTGGGCGCTGCCTCAGATGGGGCAGTTCTCGGCCGGAGGAGTTGCGCTTACGGCGGCCGCCCTCATGCGTCTTGCCGCGGGCGTGGCTGGCGCTGGCAGGAACAGCGCGGGTCTTTCCTCCCTAGCCTGGTGGCAGGGAGTCGCGTTGGCGGCCTGGCCAGGTCCGGGCGCCAGGGGAGCTCAGCTCGTCGCTGCTGGGCTTCTTGCTGCGGGGTGGGGGGGCGCGATCTTGGTCAGCAAGACCAGGGACCGGCAGCTCGGCCCGCACTCCGCCGGATTCGCGATCGGGGGAGTGGCCGTTCTTTCGTTGGCCGCCCTTGGTTTCGACTGGCAGGCGATCGTAGCCGCGGGCCTTGCTGGGGCGGGATTCGCTCTTGGCGACCGGAGGCTCTGCCTTTGGGTCCTTGCTGCTCTGCCGCTCTCCCCGATGGCCCTTTCGCTCTCCCCGCTTGCCCTTTCGGTTGCATCCGGCTTGTTCCTCGTGGTTCTTTGGGCCCTTAATCAGCCATATCTGCCGGGGGGTGGCGGCGTTTTGTCGGCCGCGGCAGCGGCAACGGCCGCAACCTCGGCTCTGGGGGCCGGGGCCGGGTGGATCCTTGCTGTAGCCGCTCTGGCTGCCCTCGCCGCCGCCATTCGGGTGCCAGCGACCCCGCCAGCCGCCGGGGAGACCCCGACCGATGAGCCGCACCTGGGCTCTTCACGCTTCACCCAGCTGGCCGCAGCCGGGATGCTGCTCGCGGCAGCGTTCTTGGTGGTCATCCGACTTGGCCTCGTTGGCATGCAGACCGGTTTCCTTTGAGCTGGCATCGGGTTGGCTAGAGGCGAAAGATGCGGTTAATAGGGTTCCAACTCAAGCTACCATGGTAAAAAACCCTAGCTCCCATGCCCAAGAAACCTAAGACACGCCGACCTCGCTCGAGGTTCCTGCGCGCCCTTCAAGGGCACTGGTGGGCTATCGCCGGCGCGGTGGTGGCGCTTCTTTCAACCGCTTTGATCGCGATGTTCCTGGGTGGTGTCCCACTTCCAGAAACCGCCCCCGGCGCGCAGTCCACCAGGATCCTTGCTGTTGACGGCAGTGAGATCGGAACCCTGCATGGAGACGAGAACCGTCAGATCGTTCCCCTTGCCCAGATCTCTAAGCACCTTCAGGAAGCTGTCATCTCTACTGAGGACAGGGCCTTCTATGAACATCCCGGGGTAAGCCTGCGGGGAGTGCTAAGAGCCGTGTTCACCAACGTGAAGGGGGGGCAGGTGAGTCAAGGGGGCTCCACCCTTACCCAGCAGTACGTTCGCAACGCCTTCATCCAGGTCGGCAGAGAGCGAACTATCTTCCGAAAGATCAAAGAAGCGGTGGTCGCCATAAAGATCGAACGCAAGTATTCGAAAGACAAGATCCTCGGCTTCTATCTGAACACCGTTTACTTCGGAAGAGGCGCCTATGGAGCAGAAGCTGGTGCGAAGAGCTACTTCAAGAAATCGGCCAAGGATCTGACCCTGGGTGAGGCGGCCTACCTAGCAGGGGTCATCCGTTCTCCGCAGAGCTATCAGCCCGACCGAAACAAAGAGGGCACGACGCGGATCCGAGACGAGGTCTTAGGCGACATGGTTGCTGCAGGAAAGATCGAAGCGCCAGAGCGCGACGCCGAGCGCAAGCAGGAACTGGCCTTCAAGGTCGGAGCGAGCGGTGTCGAGCAGCAGACCGCAAGGGCTGCTTACTTCATGGAATACGTGAGGCGTCTGCTGACGAGCGAAGAGTTCGACATCGACGAGAAGGAACTGCTCGGAGGGGGACTCGTGGTGCACACGACCCTAGACCTTCGCATGCAGGACGCGGCCGAAGCTGCGGTTAGGAAGGTCCTTAACAAAGCAGAAGATCCCGAGGTGGCTCTGGTTGCTATGGATCCACAGGGCAACGTGAGAGCCATGGTTGGTGGACGAAACGTTGATGATCCGAAGGCGGGCCGCGGTTTCAATTACGCAGCGGCGGCTGAGGGACAGAACAACACGGGGCGTTTCCCGGGATCGGCTTACAAGCCGGTGACCCTCGCAGCGTTCACCGGCGATGGCAAGTCAGCGAAATCGAAGTTCCCTGCTCCCTCCGAGATACAGATCGATTCGAAGCAGTGTCGCAACGAGGACGGCACCCCTTGGAAGGTTTCCAACTTCGACAACGAGGGTTTCGGATCGCTCGAGGTGGTGGAGGCAACCGTGAAGTCAGCCAATACTGTCTACGCGCAGATGATGGACACCATCGGTCCGAAGAAGTTCGTGTCGATGGCGGCCAAGCTCGGTATGGAAATCCCGTCGCACGACTTCGGTTGCGCGCTCACGTTGGGTACGACGCAGGTGACCCCGCTTGAGATGGCCAGGGCGTACGCGACCTTCGCTGCAAGGGGAAAGCGTCCGGACGTTGTTGTGATCACAAAGATCCTTGCTCCCGATGGAAAGATGATCGCAGAGCGCAAGCCTCGCAGCGAGGAAACCGTCGACGAGAATGTCGCCGATACGGTCAATTTCGCCCTTGAGGAGAACGTGAAGCGCGGCACCGGCACCGGGGCGAAACTCGGCCGCCCCGTGGCAGGAAAGACTGGAACTACTCAGAACCACGTCGATGCATGGTTCGCCGGATACACCCCAGAGCTCATCGGGATCGTATGGATGGGATTTCCCCCAGAGGGGTCGCCTCCGAAGATCAAGGAGATGACGAACGTTCGCGGCAAGAGGGTCACCGGCGGTTCGTTCCCGGCGACCATCTGGCGCGAGTTCATGGCCGAGGCTTTGAAGGGGATCAAGGGCACCGACTTCATAGGGCCGAAGTTCACCGGCGAGGTTCTTTCACCCAGCCCGACCCCGTGTCCCAACCCGACCCCGAACCAGGATCGTTCCAACTGTGCCCCCAGCCCAACTCCTTCGCCGACGGCCACGTCGACGCCTACCCCTCCGGGCAAACCAACCCCCTCGCCGTCGACAGCCTTGCCGAAGTGCAGGCCGCCTGACCCGAACGCCACGCCGCCTCCGCCGCAATCGCCATCGCCATCGCCCACCTGCCAGCCATAGAAGGCAAGAAGCGAAGGATCGACTGGGCAAAAGCTGCCCCACCGCTTCTGGCATTAGGGGTTACGGCTGCGGCCCTGTTCCTCGGATATCTGCTCAAAGGACAATGTGCTTCTCATCCCTGGGCCGATTCTTTCCAGTACCGCCGCCTTTGCTACAACGATCTGCAGCCCCTCTACGGGGTGAGAGGCATATCCCGGGGCCTTCTGCCTTATCGCGACGTGAAGTTCGAGTACCCCGTTCTCACAGGGATGTTCATGGATCTCGCGGGAAGGGCGCTTCGCGCTCTTGTGAACACCGGGCTCATCTCGAAAGCATCAGATTCGAGCTACTTCCGGTTGTCGGTCCTCGGGCTTGCACCTTTCGCTCTTTTCACTACGGCTTGCCTTCGCAAGATGACGCCGGCGAAACGGTTGATGGTCTGGGCGGCGGCCCCTGCCCTTGCCGTCTACGCCTTTCACAACTGGGACCTGATCGCTGTTTTCGCGACGGCTTGGGCGCTTCGTGCGAACGAGACTGCCCGCCCATCCATGTCGGGCGTCGCGGCCTCGCTCGGCATGAGCGCGAAGCTCTTCCCGGCGTTCGCCGCGCCCGGGCTCTTCCTCGACCGCCTGAAACGATCCGACCGCAGGGGCGCGACGAAGGTGGCGCTGGGGTTCGTCCTCGCTGCGCTGGTCGTCAATGTTCCGTGGATCTTCATAGCCAGCGGTGTGTCACCGGTCTTCGGCGACCCACATCTCGTCGAGATCGCACAAAGCGTCGAGCTTCGAGACCCGGCGACAAATGGGTGGATGGGCATCTGGCTGTTCCATGCAGAGCGCTACCCAGACTTCGGCACGGCCTGGTACTGGCTTGCTCACCATGGCCGGGTGCTTATTCCGGCCGGAGGTTTCTGGCAGGTGGGCACCGGAAGCTACCAAGACGCGGTCAGCATCGTCAGCTTCCTGTTGTTCTCCGCAGGCTCTGTCGCCGCGTTGGTCTGGCACTGGCGAAGAAAGGGCGAGGGTTATCCCGTAGCGGCAGCGGGCCTTACCGTCACGGCCCTTTTCCTTATCGTCTCTAAGGTTCACTCCCCCCAATACGCCCTGTGGCTACTCCCCTTCCTAGCGCTCTTGAACATCTCCTACAAAGCCATAGCCACCTATTTCGTGGCTGATCTTGCGGTGTTCGTTTCGGGCTTTTATTACTTCACCGTCATGAGCGCCTCGGCCCCCGCATGGATGGGGGTGTTCGAAGTCGCAGTACTCGGCCGAACGGCCGCCCTCGTTTGGATCGCATACTTATCCCTAAGGGCTGAGCGCACATTTCCAACCGCGGACCGAGCCCCAGATCTAGCCCCAGATCCAGCCCCAGATCCAGCCCCAGATCCAGCCCCAGATCCAGTCAAAGAGCAGATTTCTTCGCGCACCTGAACATTTCTTCGCGACCGCCCCCTATTTCGTCATACCCCTTTCCTATAGTGACCTCGATGGACGATTCCAGCGGACGGCTGTTACCATGCCTCGTTCTTGCCAACCTGCTCCCTTGCGGGGGCCTTCTGCCTGCAGACGCAGACAGATGTCCGAAGGAGGCGTTTGATCTTGCGTAATTACGAGGCTTTGGTGATCGTCGACCCCGCTCTGGAGGAGTCCTCCTTGAAGCAGGCGGTAGATAAGTTCACGGCTGTCATCGGCGAAAAAGGTGAGCTTGGAAAGGTTGATCACTGGGGGCGCAAGCGCCTCGCCTTCGAGATCAACCACCAGAGCGAGGGCTATTACGTATTAGCCAACTTCAAAGCCGAGCCTTCCCTGATTTCCGAGCTCGACCGCCTCTTCGAGATAGGCGAGGAATACATCCGGGCGAAGATCGTGCGGATGCCTTGATAGGCGGGATGCCCGCCAGGAGGTGGTAAGCAGATGTCGAACAGCGTATCTATCGTGGGTAACCTCACCAGAGAGCCCGAGCTGAGGTACACGCCGTCCGGGGCCGCAGTGGCCAAGTTCGGGGTGGCCGTCAATCGTTCCTACAACAACCGAAGTGGCGAGAAGGTCGAGCAGACCGACTTCTTCGACGTGACCGCATGGAGAGAGCTCGCCGAGAACATCGCCGAGTCGCTCACAGTGGGCAGCCGGGTCATCGTTACGGGCCGGCTTCAGCAGGACCGTTGGGAGAACGACAGCGGCGAGAAGCGCTCAAAGATCTTCATCGTGGCCGACGAGGTTGGACCATCGCTTCGTTGGGCTACCGCGAGCGTGACCAAGACGACAAGAGGCGGGCCCGGAGAGTGGCAGACCGAGGCTCCTGAAGCAGAGGAGGTATCCGCTGGGGCGTAAAGATTCTCGGAGTTCCAATTCCGAAAGACGAACAGACAAGAAAGACAAGAAGGGGGGCAGACCTCAGCGCAAGAAGGTCTGCCACTTCTGCAAAGAAAAGATCAGCTACATCGACTACAAGGACGTGTCGCTTCTTCGCAACAAGTTCATCTCCGACCGCGGAAAGATACGCGCTCGCCGGATGACCGGGACGTGCGTCGAGCATCAGCACGAAGTTGCGACGGCAGTCAAGAACGCTAGGGAGATGGCCCTTTTGCCATACGTGATCCGATGAAGATCATCCTGAATGCCGATGTGGACAAGCTTGGCCACAAAGGAGACGTCGTCGAGGTGGCCCCCGGCTACGCGCGCAACTTCCTTCTTCCTCGCAAACTGGCCATGGCCGCAACCAAGGGAGCCATCAAGCAGGCGGAGTCCATGCGACGCTCGCGCGAGGTGAAAGACCGCCAGGAGAAAGCTCTGTTCGAGCAGCTGGCCGGCAAGATTGCCGGGGCGCCGCTTACTCTTTCGGTGAAGGCTGGGGCGGAGGGCCAGATGTTCGGCTCGGTGACTGCCTCAGACATAGCCGAGCTTCTGACGACCGCACTGGGGGAAGACATCGACCGTCGCAAGATTCAGTTGAGCGACCCGATCCGATCGACCGGTGTGCATGAGTTTGGAGTGGGCCTGCGTCCAGATGTGGTCGCCCGCGGGACCATCGAAGTGCTGCCAGAGGGGGGCCCGGTCGCTGCGGAGCCGGGGGCCGGGGACCTGGCGGGGCCTCCTGCGAGCGAATCGGAGACTGCTCCTACGAGGCAATAGAACCAGCCTGTTGGGGGCCGCACCATTGCTGCCTGTATGATTGGTTCGATTCAAGGGGCGCAGATGCGGGCTATTCAATTTGGTCTATCGATTCGGGGGACTCCCCTTGGAAGGGAATATGCCGTTGTTCTCCAAGAGGCGTAGCCATGCTCAGGGATCCGCTAACTCCACGTTCATAGCGCCGAGATGGAATTCGCGTGTCTGGACGCTTCTTGGATTGCTCTGCCTGACAGCGGTCGTTGGTGCTCAAGTCCCGGCGAGCGCGCAGGCCGGGAGTGAGGTCAACAAGGAAGAGGCCTATTCGATTGATAACCCGGCTCCTCAGCGACCGGTTCTCGAATCGCTAAAGGCTAGTGCGAAGGCCCAGGGCGTCACTCTTTGGGACGCAATCGAGGGCTATGCCCAGGAGGCTGCTGGAAGGATGGAGGATAGCTGTGACCGGAGCGGCGACTCCAACTCGGTCCCACAAACGACGCTGTCGAGCGAATCCAAACTCGAAACAAGCCTAGGCCTGGATCTTGGTGCCAGTGAGCTTTGGGCCACCGACCCAACCGCGGCCGATTCTAGTTCCGCAGAGCTGGAACAATACTGCGATCTGCTCGAGACCTATCCCCACCCGGTCGAAATCGATGGGATCGACATAGACGAGCTAATCGACCTGAATCGAATTTCTGAAACCAAGAGGATAACGCTTGAGCAAGCGATCGATCGCTATGGAACCCAGATGGACTTTGTCGATGCTGTTGCTGAACTGAGAAGTGCCTACCCGGACGACTACGCCGGAGCAGCGATCGTCTCGGGTGGAAGCAGCGCATGGATTGCCTTTAAGGGGAAGATTCCCTCGGACGCTTTCAGTTTGGCCGAAACGATATCGGTTCCTATTCGGCTTATCGGGAACCGGGGGTTCTCAGAGAGTGAGCTGAAGCAAACGATCGACGAAGCTTCGCTACAGTTATTTGGGCGAAAGGATGTCTCTGAAGGCTTCGGGAGCTACGATCAGGAGACGGGTATCGTGACTCTGGAGGTGCGGTTGGCTGATGCTGTCTCATCCACAGAGGCGGCTACCTGGGTTTCCAGGCTTTCCTTACCAGTGCCCGCAAACCCCCGAATAACTATTGGGGTAAAGGTCGTCCCGGACTTGGGCACCCACCAAGCGGGGACAATAAGGAGGGACTGTAAGAACTATGTCTCCGATAACGTTTGCACTCCTTGGCCTGAGTATGTAGAGGACGACAATATGAGGGGAGGCGGGCTCTTTCAAGATCGTCAGACTTGCACCGCGGGCTTCACGGTTACAGGCCCAAACGGTTTTACGGGTAATAGCTCCGCCGGTCATTGTGCCGATTCGCCCTCGGCTACTACGGCCGAGTACAGGAATCAGGCTACCGAGGATTTCAGCAGCACAGAAGTAGATGTACAAGGATTTCATGAAGGGTCTAATGGCGACCTTGCATATTACACGGACGGAAGCATGACGGCTCTTCCCACGTTCTACTATGACACCGGGAAAACGCGGGCTGTTAACTCGGTTGCCAACCCCGTCGTTGGCGCGAACGTCTGCAAGTTTGGGAGAACAACAGGCTTCACTTGCGACGAGATTCAGAGCCTAAATAACACCGTAACCTACGATGACGGAGGTGTCACTGGGAGCCAGGTCCAAACTAATGAGGGCAATGCGAAGGTAGGGGATAGCGGCGGACCTTGGTTTTACGGCAATGCTGCTTTCGGCCTCACGTGTTGTAGTAGAGGGACTGGGTTTTTCGGGCTTTCGGTAAGAGACTTGTTCACGCCGGCGTCCAAACTGAACACTCAGTTTTCTGTTGAGGTCTTTAAGCAATGACGACCAGCTCTTGGAAGCCAGCGCTGGTTCTGTGAAAGCTTAGATTCTCCGTGAGGATGTGGCCCACAACTATGTGCTGGAAGGTAGTGAGCCTACTGACCATATGCATCTTGACGCTGGGAGCTTGCGGGAGGGAAGTCCGCCGCCGGGGAGAAGATCCAATCATCGCTACCCACGGATCACGAGTCTCAGCTTTGGCAGCTTTTACAGGTACGATCGATTACGATCCCAAGACGAAGTGCCTGTTTATAGAGGTGGATCTCGGGCTGGGCCCTAGTCGTCGGACGTTCCCCTTCTGGCCGCGAGGCACAAGGTCAATAATCCACGAGGGCAGGCGAGGCGTCTCGGTTCCCGGATCCGGCCGGTTCCTTGACGGCGATGCGATAGAAGCGGGAGGAAGGGACTACGAACCAGATGCCTTCCCTCAACTAGAGATTCCTAAAGCCTGCAAGAAGTATGGGTTCAGTACAATCAACAAGGATTAAGGGGATTTTCCTTGATAATCGGACCTTTCTTCGGTCACACCCAAACTAGGGATCAGCCCGGAGAGTCCGGCAGGCCCATTCTCAACAAAGGGTGGCGGTTCGTACTGGCGCTGATCCTTCTTGGGCTCGTTCCGGGGTGTCGCAGTGGAAATCCGATAACTTCTGAACAAGCAACCGTGAAGATGCAGGGTCAGGACCCGATCCTTCTGATTCACGATGTGGAAGACCGAGGAGACGGGATCCGGCGTGCCTTGATCGGCACGCTTACGTACGATCAGAGATCGAAGTGCCTGAGGGTTGAGACCAAAGCCGGAACCACCGTCATTCCAGTCTGGCCAAAAGGAACCATCTCGATCCGGCGGGAAGGGCAATGGAGGATAGGGGCTGCGAGTGGATTTCGTGAAGGAGAGACTCTGTCGGCGGGAGGCCTCCCTGGCGACCGCGATCTCCTGGTCCATCTGCCTCTTCCGGCAACCTGCCTGCCCAAGGACTACGACGTCTTCTTGATTACCTGAAGCCTCGACCCTTAAAAGGAGGCAAGCCAGGTTAGTGCTTCCGGCAGTGTGCACCTGGCGGGGTTCCGCCGAACTTTTCAAGGCGCGAACAAAAGATCGTTCCATCTCTTGACCCGCTTCCTCACCCCCCATATATTGCGCCGACTTCAAGGCAAATGGGTTAGCCGGCCGCGACGACGACCTCGACGCCCCCGACGAGTACTCGGTGTGCTCGAGCAACCAAGTCAGGGTAGCCGCCCTCGAACCCTTCGGGATGAAACGAGATATCGAATTCGCCGTCCTCGCAGATGAGGTTCCACATCGAAGCACGGCCAAGAGAAGCGGCGTCGTGATCGAAGGGGAGGCCACCTACGACGTCATCTGTCCGGATCCGAGCGCCTAGCTCTTTGAGAGCGTCCGACAACCTCTTCAGGTTCTCAGCGCTTGCTTCTGGCGTAAGGTCGATATCCCGGGTTGGGTCGATGGGAGCCTGTTGCGCGATCGCTGCGAATGCGCCGATGACGACGTATCGAACGCCGTGCCGGCTAAGAACCGACTCGATCGCAGTCGCATCCATTTGTGGCTCACCATCTGGTCCCTGGTGGCTGCTCGTCACCGAACCGTCATGGTCACCGACTCGGCTCGGCGCCATGCCTCGACCTTGCGGTCGAGGCGAGCGCGTTCACGAGGAGT
>Ga0183260_10003012_pt1 | contig 13687 bp, 11 predicted proteins | sample AntDrymUQ4972206_2_FD_129768 | JGI IMG/M metagenome (GOLD analysis project Ga0183260, IMG submission 129768) | Polar desert sand microbial communities from Dry Valleys, Antarctica - metaG UQ497 (22.06) (version 2) (version 2) | ecosystem: Environmental > Terrestrial > Soil > Desert | place... | reverse complement strand
CCCCCCAGTCGACGTCGCGCATCGTGGTGAACCGCACGCCTGGCGACGGCACGGCGTAGGCCCGGTCGAGCCGCCGGACCGTGCCGTCCTTGTCGCGCCGCACCCGGGCGATGACCACCGCGGCGCCGTCGACGGCCGCGCCACCCCACACCGGGCCTTCCCACTCGTCCACCAAGGCCGCGACCCGGGTGCCGTCGGGCGAGATGGCCATGCCCACGGTGGCAGCCGAGCCGAGCCGACCGGCCGGAATGTGTTCGGCGTCGCGGTCGTCGGTGACTACCCACGCCGTCTCCGTGGAGGTCCGGTCGAGGGCCCACAGCTGGCCGGTGCGGTCCCACTGCGGGTCGATCAGCGCACCCGCGGCGGTGTACCACGTGTCGATCTCGGTGAAGTCCTTTGCCCCCAGCGGACCAACTCGCAGTCGGCTCCGCGCGGGGCGCACGGCTGCCACCCGCGGCACGTCGGTCAGCGTGATGCTGAAGTCGGTCATCCGGTTGACCCGACCACCCCACAGGCCGGGGTACGGGTTCTCGTCACCGGCGATGGTCAGGGCGCCGCGCCGGGTCAGGGCGTACAGCTGGGAACGGGTGGCCGGACCGGACGGGTCGTACTCGGCGAATGCGTCGACCGCCTGGGGGTCGTCCGCGCCGACATCGAGAGCGGTGCCGTCCACGGTGATCCGAAACGCCGAGACTGCGGGGACCTGGCGCAACGTCCAGGCCAGCTGCGCCGACAGCAGCCGCAGCTGCACGGCGGGCAGCTCAGCCACCGAAGCGCTCAGCTGAACCTCGGCGACCCCGTCGCTGCGCAGCGGCACCGACACCGCGACCCGGGCTGACGACGGCACCGTCGTGACCGCCTGCCCGCCGAGCCACCGGGTCGGCCCGGCCAACACGCCGCGCACCAGCTGGGTGGGCAGCTGTGCGCCGATCGGCAGGAACACCAGGTCGGAGACCAGCGCCTGCTGGGTGCGGTCGAGGAAGTAGAGGTCGAACGGGTCGTAGTAGCGCTCGAAGAAGGTCGTGCGCACGTACAGAGCATCGGGCGGGTCGGCGATCCGCCACTGACCGTCGACGCGGATCAGCGAGAACGGCTGCCGCTCGACCTCGCCACGCGCGGCCGCGGGCCGGTAGGTGCCTCGGGCGCTGAGCCGGACCACCTCGTTGACCTCGAGCGCGATGCTGCTGCGCCGCCCCCCCGTGGTGGGAAGGCTCTCGGTGGTGCGCTCGTCGTAGACGACGGTCCCCCGGCCGGGTCGCCACCGCTGCGCGGCCTCGGCGGTGAGGTATTCCGCGGCCACCTCGGTCGAGACGGGATAGGCCTCCATGGCGTCGAGGAAACCGAACACGATCTGGGTCGGCGGGGCATTCAGGGCGGGCTCGGCCGGGCGGTTGAGCGGCGCCTCGTCGACGGTGGCCACCCGCTCGACCGAGCGCACCGGCCCGGTGGTCGGCACCGAGACGCAGCCGCTGATCAGGGTGCCCAGGACCAGGCCCAGCACCAGGACGCCCCAGCCCGCGCGCGGGGCCAGCCTCACCGCAGCCCCCGCGACGACTCGGCCTCGCCGGTGGCCGGCTCGGGTGAGTCGGGCGGCGGGACGGGCAGCCTGCGATAGGGCTGGCCAACCACGCCCGCGAGGTCGTCGGGCACCAACGGCAGCGGTGAGCGTCGCAGGTCGTCACCTGCGCGCCTCGGCAGCGTGAGCCGGAACTGGGTGCCGTGGCCCGGCTCCCCCCACGCCTGCAGCCAGTCACCGTGCAGCTGGGCGTCCTCGGTGGCGATCGCGAGCCCGAGACCGGTCCCACCGCCGGTACGCGCCCGTGCTGGGTCGGCCCGCCAGAAGCGGTTGAAGACGAGGGCGGACTCGCCGATGCGCAGGCCAACGCCGTGGTCGCGCACGGCAATCGCGGCGGCTTCGTCGTCGGCGTCCACGAGCAGCTCGATCCGGTCGCTGCCCGAGTGCGCGACGGCGTTGGACACCAGATTGCGGACGATCCGTTCGATCCGACGCGGGTCGGCCTCGGTCAGGGCGGGGCGCCTGTGGACCCGCAGCCGCATCGTGATCCCGGCCTGGGCGGCTCGCAGGCCCTGGGTGGCGAGCTGTCGCTCGGCGACCTCGACCAGGTCGACGTCGGTGAGCTCCAGCTGGGCGGCGCCGGCGTCGAAGCGACTTATCTCGAGCAGCTCGGCAAGCAGCGCTTCGAACCGGTCCAGCTCGCCCTGCAACAGCTCGGCCGAGCGCGAGGTCGCGCCGTCGAGCTGGCCCCGGGCGTCGTGCAGCACGTCGGCGGCCATCCGCACCGTGGTCAGCGGCGTCCGCAGCTCGTGCGACACGTCGGAGACGAACCGCTGCTGCAGTCGCGACAGCTCCTCCAGCTGTCGGATCTGGCGTTGCAGGCTGGTCGCCATCTGGTTGAACGAGCGGCCCAGGCGGGCGATGTCGTCGTCGCCACGCACGTGCATGCGCTCCTCCAGCCGTCCGGCGGCGAGCCGCTCGGCGATCCGGCGCGCGAACCGTACCGGCGTCACGACCTGTCGGGCCACGAGCCATGCGATACCGCCGAGCAACGCCATGAGGACCGCACTGGCGGTGAGCACGGCCCGCCGGACGTCGGCCAGCGCACTTTGCTGGTCGTCGAGAGGAAACAGGTAGTAGAGCGCGTACTCCTCGTTGGTGCCTGGCACCTGCAGCTTGTCGCCGACCACCACGCCGGCGACGTCGGGCCGCGGGTCGGCGTCGCCGGTGAACTCGATCGTCGTGAACGTCCAGTACGGGCCGCTGCTGCTGTCGCTCACCTGCGTACGGAGCACCTCTGGGACGCTCTCGTCGCTCAGCGAGGCCGATGCCCGGCCGATGCCGGCACTGGACTCGGCCGCGGACAGGGGGCCAGCGAGGACCAGCTCGTAGGCCCGCGGCGACCCGGTGTCACCGGCGAGGCCCTCGACCAACGGCTGCAGCAGCCCACCGGCGCCCGTCGTCGGTTCGGGCGCCGCATCGAGCTGGAACTGTGCGTCGGCAAGCCCCGCGCGGGCCTCGGCGATCGAGGTGTCCACCTTGCGGTCGACCAGGTTCTGGTTGATCTGGGCCAGCAGCAACCAGGCGGTCAGGCTGAGCACGACAGCGCCGACCGCCACGGTTCCCAGCACGACTCGCGCCTGCAACGACACCCGCCACAGCCGAACCAGTGAGCGGGCCGGCCACCCGACGACAGCCCGCGCTCGGCGCAGGGCGTGGGTCGCCGCGCCGTCAGTCGGCGCCGGCCCGGTAGCCGACACCGCGCACCGTCAGGACGATCTCAGGGGTCTCGGGGTCGTGCTCGATCTTGGAACGCAGCCGCTGCACGTGCACGTTGACCAGCCGAGTGTCGGCAGCGTGCCGGTAGCCCCACACCTGCTCCAGCAGCACCTCCCGGCTGAACACCTGCCACGGCTTGCGAGCAAGGCACAGCAGCAGGTCGAACTCCAACGGGGTGAGGGTGAGGACCTGGTCGCCGCGCTTGACGGTGTGTCCGGCCACGTCGATGGCCAGGTCGCGCACCGTGATGACCTCGCCCAGCGCGTCGTCATGGCGGCGCAGCCGGGCCCGGATCCGGGCCACGAGCTCCTTGGGCTTGAACGGCTTCATGATGTAGTCGTCGGCGCCGGACTCGAGGCCGACCACGACATCGATGGTGTCGGTCTTGGCGGTCAGCATCACGATCGGCACGCCCGACTCGGCGCGCAGGGCCTTGCACACGTCGATGCCGTCCATGCCGGGCAGCATCAGGTCGAGCAGCACCATGTCGGGCCGGTGCTGGCGAAAAGCTGCAAGCGCGTCGTCGCCGCGATTGACGACGACCGGCTCGAACCCCTCGCCGCGCAGCACGATGGTCAGCATCTCGGCGAGGCTGGCGTCGTCGTCGACGACGAGCACGAGCCCCCGCCCGCTCATCACCGTGCTGTGCCCGGCGTCGCTCACGCATGCCAGGGTACGCGCCGCAACGGCTGGCGAGCCGCCCGCGAGGGGCTCAGTAGCGGTACTGGTCGGACTTGTACGGGCCGGCCACGTCGACACCGAGGTAGGCGGCCTGCTCGACGGTGAGCTCGGTGAGCTGCACCCCGAGCGCGCCGAGGTGCAGTCGGGCGACCTGCTCGTCGAGGTGCTTGGGCAGCGTGTAGACACCCACGGGGTAGTCGGCATTCTTGGTAAAGAGCTCGATCTGGGCCAGCACCTGGTTGGTGAACGAGTTCGACATGACGAACGACGGGTGTCCGGTCGCGTTGCCGAGGTTGAGCAGCCGACCCTCGCTGAGCACGATCACGGCATGGCCGTCGGTGAAGGTCCAGACGTCGACCTGGGGCTTGACCTGCGCGCGCTGCACGCCGGGCACGGCGGCGAGACCGGCCATGTCGATCTCGTTGTCGAAGTGCCCGATGTTGCCCAGGATCGCCTGGTGCTTCATCCGGCCAATCTGCTCGGCGGTGACGACGTCCTTGTTGCCGGTGGCGGTGACCACGATGTCGGCGGTGCCGACCACGTCGTCCAGCCGGGCAACCTGATAGCCGTCCATCGCGGCCTGCAAGGCGTTGATTGGGTCGATCTCGGTGACGATGACGCGGGCGCCCTGGCCGCGGAGAGCCTCGGCGCAGCCCTTGCCGACGTCGCCATAACCGCAGACGACCGCGACCTTGCCGCCGATGAGCACGTCGGTGCCACGGTTGATCCCGTCGATCAACGAGTGGCGGCAGCCGTACCGGTTGTCGAACTTGGACTTGGTGACCGAGTCGTTGACGTTGATGGCGGGGAACAGCAAGGTGCCTTCGCGGAACCGTTCATAGAGCCGGAGCACGCCGGTCGTGGTCTCCTCGGTGACGCCGCGCACGCCTGCGGCGATCTCACTCCAGTGCGACGGGGCCTCGGCCAGCAACCGGGTCAGCAGGCTGCGGACCTCGCGGAGCTCGGGGTTGTCAGTGCTGTCCGGCGTCGGCACGGCACCGGCCTTCTCGTACTCCACCCCGAGATGGATCAGCAGCGTGGCGTCGCCGCCGTCGTCGAGGATCATGTTGGGCCCAGTAGTTGGCCCAGCACCGTCGGGCCACGACAGGGCCTGCTGGGTGCACCACCAGTAGTCGGCGAGCGTCTCGCCCTTCCAGGCGAAGACCGGGATACCGTGCGGGTCGTCGGGTGTGCCGTCGGGACCGACCGCCACAGCGGCCGCCGCGTGGTCTTGGGTGGAGAAGATGTTGCAGCTGGCCCACCGCACCTGCGCGCCCAGCGCGACCAGCGTCTCGATGAGCACCGCGGTCTGCACCGTCATGTGCAGCGAGCCGGTGACGCGGGCACCGGCCAACGGTCGCGAGCCGGAGTGCTGCTCCCGCATGGCCATGAGACCAGGCATCTCGTGTTCGGCGAGCGTGATCTCCATGCGGCCGTAGCGGGCGAGAGCCAGGTCGGCGACCTTGTGGTCGACAGTCATCGGTGTCCTTCGTACGGTTGGGGGCGGGGCGGGGCGCAAACCAGCCTAGACGCGGGTCATGCCCCGTCGACGGGGCGACCGAGACCGACCCCGAGATAGAGGGCGGCATAGGAGCCGGTGGACAGCAGCGAGCCGTACCGGGCGACCGGCCCGCCGTCCGCACCGGCGACCCGGTGCGCCCGGATACCGCGCGCGTCGGCAGCCGCGACCAGGCGGCCGCGCTGCTCGCGTACGACGGGTGCGTCGGTGTCGTCCTCGAGCAGCACGAGCGCCGGGCGGGTCGTCGGCATCGGGTTGGCGAACGGGTCGGCGAACGGATCGTGCCGACTGGCGGCGGCGAGCACCGGCAACAGGTGGTCCGCGTCGGCAGCGAGCGCAGCGCGTCCGGACGAGCGGCGCAGGGCCTCGGCGATCCGGCGCGCGGCGCGGGCCGCGAGGACCGAACCGCCCCAGACCAGCGGGGTGGCGTCGGCGAGCGCGATCGCCAGCTCCTTGGCGGGGTTGTCGGCCAGGTCGCGAGCGGGCGAGCACTCGACCGCCACGGCGTCGAGGGCCGCGGCGACAGCGTCGGCGTCGACCGCTGGACCGAGGCCGAGCCGGTGCAGCGCGCTGAGCACCACGACGGCCACGGCCAGGCTGTCGTTGCTGACGGTGGGGAGCACGGTGGTCTGACGGCCGGCGGCGATGTCGACCAGGGGCGCGTGCGGTGGGCAGGCGACGAGCAGGGTGCAACCGCGGCGCACCGCCTCGCCGACTGCCGTGGTGGCCGCATCGTCTCCGCTGGTCGGAGCGAGCACCACGACGATGTCGAGCGCACCGGTCCACCCGGGCAGCCCCGGTCCTGGCCACGCCACGAAGGGCACCGGGCACCACGGCTCGAGCACGGCCCGCAACAGCCGTGAGTCGGCGCCCGCCACCACCATGGCCCGGGGTCGTCCGTCTGCCAGCAGGCCAGCAACGGCGGTGCCCGTCGAGTCGACCTCACGGCGCACCCGGGCTCCCGACTGAGCCAGCCACAACAGCTGCGCCTCGACGCCGCGCAGCGCCACCACGTCGTCGACCAGCGAGTCGTCGAACACCTCACCCGCCATCAGCGGCGCTCCCGGGCCGTCGCGCCTGGTCGATCAGCAGCACGGGGATGTCGTCGCGCACCGGGTAGGCCAACCCGCAGCCGCTGCACACCAGCTCGCCCGCACCCTCGACAGCCCCCTCGTCGAGGCGCAGCGGTGACCGGCACGCGGGGCAGGCGAGGATCGCCAGCAGGTCAGCGTCGATCTGCACGGGTACCTGCCTCCTGAGCGTTGCGGACCACGGCGGCGACGTCGTCGCGCGCGCTCGCCATGGTGTCGGCGTCGAGCCCTTCCACGTTGAGCCGCAGCAGCGGCTCGGTGTGCGATGCCCTCAGATTGAACCACCACGAAGGGTGACTCACGGTGAGCCCGTCCAGGTCGTCGATGCTGACGCCGGCGACCTGCTCGTAATGGGCGCGGACCGCCGCCAGCACGGACCTGGGGTCGGGGACCCGGTCGTTGAGCTCGCCCGACGCGACGTAGTGCGCGGAGCCGGCCAGCAGCCCCACCAGCAGCTCGGACAGCGGCCGCTCGCCCTCGGCCACCGCCGCGAGCACGTGCAGCGCCGCCAGCATCCCGGAGTCGGCGTACCAGAAGTCGCGAAAGTAGAAGTGCCCCGAGTGCTCCCCGCCGACGACCGCGCCCGTGCGTGCCATCTCGGCCTTGATCACCGAGTGGCCCACCCGGGTGCGTACGGGTATGCCGCCGTGGGCGCGAACGACCTCGGGCACGGCGCGCGAGCAGATCAGGTTGTGCACGACGCGGCCGCCCGGCTCGCCCGCCAGCGCCCGCGCCGCGATCAGTGCAGTGACCGCGGAGCCGCTCACCGGCTCGCCGCGCTCATCGACGACGAAGCAGCGGTCGGCGTCCCCGTCGAAGGCCAGGCCCACGTCGGCGCGGTGCTGGCGGACGGCAGCCTGCAGGTCGACCAGATTGATCGGGTCGAGTGGATCCGCGACGTGGTGAGGAAAGGTGCCGTCGAGCTCGAAGTACAGCGGCACGAGGTCGATGGCGAGCGGGCCGAGGACCGCGGGAACGGTGTGCCCGGCCATCGCGTTGGCGGCGTCGACGACGACCCGCAGCCGCCGCCCGGACACGGGCGCCAGCCGCCGCAGGTGAGCGCCGTAGTCGGCGAGCAGGTCCCGGTGCGCGATGCGACCCGGGCCGGCGAGCGCCGGAGACTGCCGAGCGCCTGACAGCAGCTCCTCGGCTCGGGCCCGGACCTGGCCCAGGCCGCTGTCGCCCCCGACCGGTCGTGCACCTTGCCGGCAGAGCTTGAGACCGTTCCAGCCAGCCGGGTTGTGACTCGCGGTCACCATCACGGCCGGCAGGTCGAGGTGGCCGGATGCGTAGTACACCAGGTCGGTCGAGGCCAGCCCGATGTCGACGACATCGACCCCGGCCGCGTTCACTCCGGCGATCACGGCGGCGCTCAGCACGGGAGACGACGTACGCATGTCGCGACCCACCACGAGCGCCGCGCGTTCGTCGACCAGCGCGTCGACCTGCTCGGCGAACGCCCGCGCCAGCGCAGACACTTCGGCGGGTCCCAGCTCGTCCGGGACCCGCCCCCGGACGTCGTAGGACTTGACGACCTGGCCGAGGTCGACCCTGCGCGGCATCAGCGGTCGGTCGAGCGCAACATCCGCAGGTGACCGCGGCGGCCGACCTCCACCGCACCGCCGACCGGTTCCCGGCGCTGCCCCGCGGGCACCGGTCGGGCGGCCTCGCGCACCGCGTCGGCAAGAGCGAGCAGGTCGTCGCCGCTCGGCCGCCCCGCGTCGGCGTCAGTGGCAGCGAGCCGGACGACCTCCCAGCCCACCGGCCCGGACAGCCGGCTGGCGTGGGACTCGCACAGGTCATAGCTGTGGGGCTCGGCGTACGTCGCGAGCGGGCCGAGCACGGCGGTCTGTTCGGAATAGACGTAGGTCAGCGTGGCACTCGCCCGACGCGCACACGCGGTGCGCGAACAGCGGCGGCCGGCACTCACAGGCAGACGCTACCGCCGTCTGATCGCCCGGAGCGGCGCGACCCGCGGTCGGTGCCGTGGCGCGGTGCCAGACTTCGGGGGTGGACGAGCCAACCAGGAGGCACCTCGCCCGTGGCGAGCCACGGCGGGACAGGCGCGGCCGCGGGTTCCGCGGACCGCTCGTGCTGCCGAGGCCCCTGAGCGGCGGCCGACAGGCGCGACGGCGCTCGCCCGCGGCAGCCTTCGACACGCTGGTGGGCGCTGCGGTGGACCGGCTGCGGGCCCACCTGCCCGGCGAGATCGACCAAGTGCAGTTCGGGGTCGAGGAGACACCGCTGCTTCCCGACGACTGGACCGGCGAGGTTCCGCTGGCGACCCACGTCCGGGCGGACCGGGTGCGGGACGCGCGGGTCGTCGTCTACCGGCTGCCAATGTCCCAGCGCGTACGCGGCCGCGCCGACACCGCTGGCCTGGTGCTCGACGTCCTGGTCGAGGAGATCGCCGAGCTGCTCGGGCACGATCCCGACGACATCGACCCCCGGCTGCGGCCCGCATGATCGCGGTCAGCCCAGCGGGACGCCCGGAACGACCGCGGGTGCCAGTGCCGGCACCGGCACCCTGGTGAGCCCGGCGTCGAGGGGCAGCGCGGCAACCGACCCGGCGGCACGGAGCACGACGGTACCCACCAGCGGGGCGGGCGCGCGGTCCGATCCGGCGTCGGGCCTCAGCACCAGATAGCGGGTCGACTGCGGTGCCGCCCCCGTCAGGTCGAGCTCAGCGAGGTCGACGAGCTGCGCTGTTCCAGGGGTGATGTCGACGGTGTCGGTGCCGGTCACGGCGCCGTCGGCGGCGTGCCCCGTCACCGTGACCCGACGCGCCGCAGGGACGGGACCAGCCTGCCCCGGCAGCCCGGCGGCCAGCTGCAGCGCCAGCCGCGCACCCGCGAGGCTGCGCCCCAGGTCGACCGGCACGACCGCCGGTTCCGCCAGCTCCGGCCCGGCGACCCCGTAGGCGATGTCAGCGCTTGTGCCGGTGGCGGTGCCGGTCCTGCTGCGGACGCTCGCCGTGATCGGCTGCTCGGCCTCGACCACCAGTGCCGATGAACCGGGTCCGGTACCGCGCACGTCGGCCGGCAGCCGCACCGAGGCAACGCCGCCGGCAGGCACGTCCAGCTCGGTGTCGCCCTCGGTGGGGACGAATGTTCCACGGTCGTCGACCACCGACAGGTTGACCGGGGTCGCCACCTGCGATGCGTTGGCCACGACGAGCAGCGACCGAGGACCGTCCACCGCGACTCCCGCCAGCAGCACTCGCGTGGCGGGAGCGGCGGTTGCCGGGATCCACTCGCTGCCGAGCGGAACGAGTCCGCCGGACCACTCGTCCGCCACGGCCGCGACCACCCTGCCTTGGCTGGCCACGACTGCCGCGGACACCTCCTCCTCGCCGGCCACGAGCCCGCCGAGGGGCAACCGGACCGTCTCGCCCGCGCCGACTCGGACGCCGTCAGCACCCACCGCGTCGAGTGGCCCGCCGGTGCCGCCGAGGACAACGTCGACGACCGCGTCGCTCGCATCAACGTTGGTCAGCACCAGCGTGCTCTCCCGCAGGGTCGAGCTGCCGGCGCCGACGAACCACCACTGCCGCGCCGGGCCGTCGCACTGACGCACCGCGAGGCCCCCGCCATCGCCTTCGGGCAGCCGCTGCGCCGTGAAGGCAGCCGGAGCCGCCATGCCTGAGCCGGTGCGTGACCCACCGGGGCCCAGCACCGGCTCGGTCGCTCCGGGTGGCAGGGTTTCGGTCCTCCAGTTCCCCGCGCTGTCCATAGCGGCGACCACACCCGCAGCGCTGCCGTCGGCGCGCGGGAAGGCGGCACACGCGGAGGCGTCGGCGCCCACAAGCCGGGTCACCGGCTCGGGCGGACCCGATCCGTCGGTCGCCGGGTTGCTGGCCGGGCGGTCGGCAACAAGCACCACAGCCGTCGCCGCGGCGACCGGCAACAGCGCGACCGCGAATCGCGACGCACTCTCGGCGCGGCCGATCATGGCCGCCTGCTGCGGGTGGGGGCGGCCAGCAGGACCAGGGCAACCAGGCCGGCAGCCTGGGCACCGACCCACCACCGGCGCGTCGACCCGGCTTCGATCGCGTCCGACGGGTCGAACTCGACGACGGGCACGTCAAGCGTCCAGGCCCGGTCGGCGGTGGGCGCGCCGGCGCGGACCAACCCCGGAGCGGCGTCGAGCGCGGCGGCGAGCTCGAGGTCGACCGGCGCGGACACGTACACGTAGCCGACGCCGAACCCCGCGAGAGTCGCGACGTTGGCAGGCTGGGGTGCCACCAGCAGGTCACGTAGCGCCCTGGACAGGGTCGCCGAGCGCGCGGCGGGTGCGTACGGTTCCTCGCCGAGCCGCCAGCCGTCGTCGCGGACAACCGTGAAGGTGAGGCCGTCGGTCGGCCTCCCGTCCAGCAGCACGGCCGACACCTGTCCGGCAGCACCCGAGTCTCGCAACATGTACGACGGGACAGGCAAAGCGACCCCGCGGTTCAACGGGCCGTCGATCCCGTCGATCGCGGCCACACACGCAGCCACCGCCGGCCCGACGACAGCGGCGACGACCACGAGCGTGGCGACCGGCTGGGTGATGCCAAAGCTCCGCCCGGCAAGCCGCTGGCGCACTCCGGAGGCACCGACGGCTGCCGCGACCAACAACCCGGCCCACCACACGACCAGGCACCAGCCGGTCCAGACCTCGGCGGGCGCGGCCGGCAGCGAGACGGTACGACCCGCACCCAGCGCGGCGAACCCGAGGCCGACGACGGCCACCACCCACGCAGACAGCACCGGCGCCCGGGTGTCCGACCGGGCCAGTGCCAACACGGCACCCACCACGATCCCGGCGCCCAGCCACCCACCGAGGGCGGCGGCGCCCGGCCCGCCGGGCTGGCCGAGTGCCAGGTCGAGCCGGCCGGGGGCGAGGGCACCGACCCCGGCGTCAGCGAGGCCGGCTTCCCACCACCACCCAGCCGGGTCGCGGAACCGGTCGGCCAGCGACCAAGGCGCCAGCAGCCAGGGCGTCGCGAGCACCGCCATCGCCGACATCGCCGCGCTCAGCGGTGGCGGTCCCGAGCGAGCCGGCAGGCGGGCCACCAGCAGCCAGGCGGTCACGACCAGCGCCAACGGGTACGCCACGGGCACCAGGGTCACCAGCACCGCCAGCGCCAGACCCGCTCTCGACCGGCGCATCCACACTGCGAGCCCACCGTGGGCCTCTGGCCGGGCCCGTGCCAGGTCAACCGCGCTCGCCGCAACCAGTGGCAGCCAGGCGGTGGCGAGGATGGTTCCGAGCCGACCCTGGGCCAGCGCGCCAGTCAGCAGCGGGGTGGTGGCGTAAGCCGCGGCAGCCCACACCCGTGCTGCGGTCCCGAGCGGCAGCCGGCGAAGGAACAGGTGGGCGCTCGCACCCGTCAGCGGCATCGAGCCCAGCATCAGCAGCGACACGGCCCAGCCGGGGTCTCCCAGCGTGAGCAGACCGGCCAGGGCCAGCACGGGGCCGTACGCCGGCGCGGACTGGAGGCTGCCGATCCCCGCCTCGTGCCAGGTCGCCAGGTAGTCGGCCCACCACGTGCCCGGCCCGTCGGGGACCGGAAGCAAGGCCCCACCCTGCAGCTCGCCGCCGCTCAGCAACCCGCGAGCTGTGATCAGGGCCAACCCGACCAGCACGACCATCGTGGCCGCCCACGGTCGCGCCGCCACCTGTTCCCACGGGGTGGGTTCGGGTGGCAGCGACTCGGCCTCGGCGGCGACCGGCCCGGACTCGTACGACCGGGACGGCAACGGGCGGCGTGAGCCGACCAGGCCGCTGACCGCGTCCGCCAACGTCGCCGCACCGGCGCGGTAGGGCCGGCTGACCGGCGGCAGCAGGTGGCTGACCCGTCCCGGTGGCACCCGAGCGGTGCGTCGGCGGGCGCGCCGCAGTCGCCACAACCGCAGCGGTCGGCCGTGCGCCGACGCGGCCGCGTGCAGCTCGTCCCAGGCGTCGCGCGGGGCCTTGAGCAGCACCAGTCCGACGGCCCGCAGCAGGGAGCCGGCCAGCAACCGCCACCACTGTGGCACGAAGGCGGCCCCGCGGCAGTTGGCCAGCAGCACGAGCAGCGCCGACCGGCGACGGTGAAACCTGGGTCGACCCCGCATCGACCCGCGCGTTCGTAGCCCGTGGGCGGCGGCTTCGGCGTGGAAGACGAGCGCGTCTGGAACCACCCTCACCCGGTGCCCGGCCCTTGCGGCCCGCCACCCGAGGTCGAGGTCGTCGCCAGGGGTCAGAACCGGGTCGAGCCCTCCCAGCTCGCGCCAGACCGCGGCCCTGACCAGCAGTCCCGCGGTGCCGACCGCGAGCACATCTTTGGTGGCGTCGTGCTGGCCCTGGTCGGGTTCGCCAGGCTCGAGCCCGGTCTCTCGGCGCCCGGTGCCACCGATCGTCAGGCCGACCTCGACCAGCCGGCCCAGCGACGGCCACTCCCGGGCCTTGGGGCCGACCACGGCGACATCGGCGCGGTCGGCTTCGGCGAGCAACGCGGCCAGCGCGTCAGGGGCGGGGGCGCTGTCGTCGTGCAGCAGCCAGATCCAGCCGTCGACGGGAGGTGGGCGGTGGTCGAGACCGAGGCCAACAGCGGCGGCGAACGGCGCGTCGCCGGGCGCCGCCAGGACGTCGTCGGCGCCGAAAGCGGCGGCGCAGATGTCGACCGACTCGTCCGTGCTGCCGGTATCGACGACGACCAACGCGTCCGGGGCACGAGTGAGGGCTTCGAGAGCGGCGATGACCTTGGGCAGCCAGCGCGCGCCGTCGTGACTGACCAGCACGGCCGTGACGTGGCTGTGCGCACGCTCGCGCTCGGCGATGCCGTCAGCGCGCGCGCTCAGACCGCGCGCTTCTTGAGCTTGCGCCGCTCGCGCTCGGACAGCCCCCCCCAGATGCCGAAGCGTTCGTCGTGCGCCAGCGCGTAGTCCAGGCAGTCGTCCTGGACGTCGCAGGTGAGGCACACCCGCTTGGCCTCCCGGGTCGAGCCGCCCTTCTCGGGGAAGAACGCCTCGGGGTCCGTCTGGGCGCACAGCGCCCGCTCCTGCCACAACAACTCGTTCTCGGCGTCTCCGTCGAGCACTTGGAAGTCCCGCACGGTCTGCCTCCTCGACCCACCTG
>Ga0183260_10003010_pt1 | contig 13692 bp, 14 predicted proteins | sample AntDrymUQ4972206_2_FD_129768 | JGI IMG/M metagenome (GOLD analysis project Ga0183260, IMG submission 129768) | Polar desert sand microbial communities from Dry Valleys, Antarctica - metaG UQ497 (22.06) (version 2) (version 2) | ecosystem: Environmental > Terrestrial > Soil > Desert | place... | reverse complement strand
TCCGCGGCCGGCTAGGTCCTGGCCTGTCGCTCGAGCCGGCGCTGGAACCGCTCGACCTGGCCGGCGGTGTCGATGATCGTCTGCTTGCCGGTGAAGAACGGGTGGCAGTTGCTGCAGACGTCGACCCGCAGCTCCGGGCGCGTCGAGCCGACCGTCCATTCGGTTCCGCAGGACCCGCAATGGACCTTGGCCTCGTGATACTTGGGATGGATATCGGGCTTCACGGGATCTCCCCTGGCGCCGTCCGCACGGGTCATCGCCCGCCGGTGGTCGCCGCTGCGCTGGTTCAGGCCTCGGCGGTCGCAGCCGGCGCGGTTGGCTCGTCGTTCGGTGTGGGAGTTGTCGCCTGGACATCGGTCTCGGGCACGACCCGGATGCGCTTGCGCGTCTTCGTTGCATGCTCGAAACGGACGCGACCCGTGATGGTCGCGAAGACCGTGTAGTCATGCCCTAGGCCGGTGCCCGTCCCCGACAGGAACGACTGGCCGCGCTGGCGGACGATGATCGACCCGGCCGGGACCAGCTGACCGTCGCCGGCCTTGACGCCCAGCCGCTGGCCGACGCTGTCGCGGCCGTTCTTCGAGCTGGAGCCCGCCTTCTTGTGTGCCATCGGGCTATTCGTCCTTCTTCTGGCGACCGCGCTTCGGGGCGGGCTTCTCGGTCTGCTTGTCGGTGGTGCTGCGGGCGGCGGCCTGCTTCGCCTTCCCGGCGGGCTTCTCTGGGGCGGCTTTCTTCTCTGCGGCGGCCGGCTTGGCCTTCGCGGCGGGCTTCTCGCCGGAAGTCCGCTTCGGCGCCACTGCCTTCTCGTCGGCGGCAGTCTTGGAGCTGGCCGTGCTCGCCTTCGAGCCGCGGACGGGACGGGCCGGGGTCTTGCTCGCCAGCTTGGCAGCGAGGTCGGCATCTGCCGCCGCCTGGCGGGCAGCGGCCGCCTCGAGCCGCTGGCGCTCCGTCTGGGCGGCCTGCTGCTCCTTGCGGGTCTCCTCGGCGGCGCTGCGCCCGTTGAGCTTCACGTCGGTGATCCGCAGGACGAGGTGGTTCTGACGGTGGCCCTTCTTGACTCGCGTGCGGGCCTTGGGCCGGTACTTGAAGACGATGAGCTTCTCGCCCCGCTCGAACCGGACGACCTCGGCCTCGACGGCCGCGTCGGCGACGAGAGGCTGGCCGACCGTGGTCGCGTCGCCGTCCCCGACGAGCAGCACCCGGTCGATCGTGATCGCCTGTCCGGCTTCGAGATCGAGCAGGTCGACGCGGAGCTCGGTGCCTACCTCGACGCGGTACTGCTTTCCACCGGTCTCGATGACTGCGTACATTGGTCCTCGGCGATTGTGCTGGGATCTCGCCCGCGCGACGGCGTGGCGGACATGGAGAGACGGCTCCGGGGGTCCGAAGACGCGAACGCGGAGTGTACGCACCGTCGGTCGCGTCCGTCAACCGATCCACCGGCATCGGTTAGTTGACGCTTACGTTAGTGTAGTCTAACGTACAGCGCGTGGACGCCGTGCTGAACGCGCTCGCAGAACCGCGCCGGCGCCGGATCCTCGCGCTCGTCCGCGAGCGTGAGCTGGCCGCGGGCGAGATCGCGGCACGGTTCGACGTGACCCGGCCGGCCATCTCGCAACACCTTCGGGTGCTCCGCACCGCCGGTCTGCTGGTGGAGCGGCGGGAAGGCACGCGACGGCTGTACCGCGCGCGCCCCGAGGGAGCCGCCGAGCTGCGGGGGTGGCTCGAGGTGTTCCAGAACCGCGACCGCTGACCCGCGCGCCGCCGACCGCAGTCAGTCGTCGAGGATCAGGCCCTCCCTGACGGTGGCGCCCCTGGCGATCGGGCCACCATGCAGCTCCTCGAGGGCGGCGATCACCTCGTCGGGCCTGCCCGCTCCACGGTCCTGCAGGAAGCGGACGCTGATCCGCAACCTGGCGGGAGGGCCGGGGTCGACTGAAACGTCCTCGACCAGCGGCCGAATGTCATGGCGAACCTGGCCCGACGCGCGGGTCCGCTCTCGCACGACCTGCGGCGAGGCGAGAAACCGCGCTGCGGCATCCGCCACTGCGGCCACCTCCTCCGGACCGCCTGAGAGCGAGGTCGCATAGCCCGCCCCGCGGATTGCCGCAGCGAGCGCTGGGGCTCCGAGCCAGACGTCGTCGAGGCGGAGGAGGCGCATCCCGGCCGGCATCGTGGGCTCGAGCCGTTCCCGGACCCACCACGCCGGGCGCAGCTGCGAGAGCCACAGGTCGGCCACCTCCCCCAGGCACGCGATCCCGGCGGGGAGCGGGGCGGCGAATGCGAGCGGCGACCGTGGACGACCTGCAGGCCGCGGAAGCGGCAGCCCGGCGTGGATCAAGGCGGCGACCCAGCCGTCTGCGACCTCGCGATGAGCCCGGCGTACCGGGTCCTCGCCCCGCTCGAACGTGAGACGCCAACGCTGGCGCGGCTCGAGCGGCGGCGCATGCGCTTGCGCCACCCTGGACCCACGGTCGGATGGGAGATCAGCTTCGGCGAGGCCGGCTGAGCGCCGGAGATCCCTGCCAGCCGACCGGCCGGATCGGGAGGCCGCCGCGTCCACGTCTGATAGTCTGCGCCTCGATGGATCAGCCCGTCGCGCCCGGTGACACGCGGGCAGGACGACGGGGCGAAACGGCGGGAGCGTCGCCCGTTCACCCGCCCCCGGACGGCTCTCGGCTCAGGCCACCCACCCCGCGCGTGGCGCTCGTCATCGCGGCCGCGGTCGTCGTGGGCTTTCTCCTCTATCTAGGCCGAGACGCCGTCGGCCCGTTCGTCGTGGGGCTCCTGCTCGTCTACCTCCTCCATCCGGCAGTCGAGTGGCTGTCTCGCCACCGCGTGCCGCGCTGGGCGGCTGTCCTCATCGTGTACATCGTCACCACGTTCATCCTGCTCCAGGCAGTCGGGTTCATGATCCGACCGCTCCTCGCGCAGATCAGGACGTTCGCGGCCGATCTCCCGTCGCTCGTGACCCAGGCCCAGGACATGTATCGCGGCCTGGACATTCCGCCGGCCCTGCGAGAAGCGATCGACGGCTGGCTGGTCGGGATCGGCGAAGGTTCGGGAAACGGAGGGTTCGACCCCGGCATCCTTCTGCCAGTGGTCAACATCACGGCCGGTTTCATCAGCGCGCTCTTCGGCTTCATCATCATCCCCGTCTGGGCGTTCTACCTCCTCAAGGATCAGCCGAGGCTTACGGCCGCGTTCGATCGCACCCTCCCGGAAGCCTGGCGAGGCGATGTCTGGGAGATCGTCCGGATCGTCGAGCGGGTCTTCGGCCAGTGGGTGCGCGGACAGCTGTTCCTCGGCGTCACGGTCGGCCTGGCGACATTCGTTGGTCTGCTGATCCTCAATGCGACGGTCGACCCGATCTTCGGGCGTTTCGCCCTGCTGCTGGCCGTGAGCGCAGGGATCCTCGAGCTGCTGCCGATCATCGGGCCGATCATCGCGGCCGTTCCGGCGGTGCTGCTGGCCCTGACGGCGGGGCCCGATGCTGCCGTCGCCGCACTGATCCTCTACCTGCTGGTGCAGCAAGTGGAGAACAACCTCCTGGTCCCGAAGATCCAAGGTGACGCGGTGGAGATGCATCCGAGCGCGGTGATGTTCTCGCTCGTGGTGGGCGGCGCCATCGCGGGGCTGCTCGGTGCGATCCTGGCCCTACCCGTGACGGCCGCGGGGCGGGATGTCTTCGGCTACCTGTTCCACCGAGTCTCGAACGAGCCTCGTGACCCCGCGGCGGCGCTGCCCGAGCCCGGGAAAGCGGCTGATGCGCGTGAGGCGACGGCGATACCGGACGCGTCTGCGCCAGCGGAGGCACCAGAAGGGCGCCACGGTCGCGCCGCGGCCGGGTCCGAGCCGTAGGCGACATCGACGTCATCCTGCGGCGCACCGGGACGCCGGCGCTCTGGGCAGGTCGAGGCCACCGAGCGCGGGACAGTTCGGTCGACGCCATGGGGAAGCGAGGGCGGTTGTTTCACGTGAAACCGAGCTCCCGCGAGCCGGAGTGTTCGACCGCCGGTCGCTCCCCGAATAACTGCCCGATGAGTCGCGGTGAAGGGCGATGTGCCACCCTGCCTGCGTTCGGGGAGGAGGCTTCGGATGGTAGAATGCGGGCAGTGAACGCGATCCGGGCGGGGGACTGAGTGGGGCAGACGATCGCGTGCGCGAACCAGAAGGGCGGCGTCGGCAAGACCACGACGGTGGTCAACCTGGCGACCTACCTGGGGCTCTCCGGGGAACGAGTGCTCGTGGTCGATCTCGATCCCCAGGGCAACGCGACGAGCGGTTTCGGCATCGATCGGGGCACCCTCGAAAGCTCCGTCTACGACGCGGTCGTCGATCTCGAGGACTTGCGCTCGCTTGTGGTCCCCACCCGCGTCGCAAACGTCGAGCTGGTGCCCTCGTCCATCGCGCTGGCTGGCGCGGAGATCGAGCTGGCTCCGGTCGAGCAGCGCGAGCGCCGCCTTGCGCGGGTGCTGCGAGAGGCGGCCCGGGACGTCGACTACATCCTTCTTGACTGTCCGCCATCGCTCGGCCTCCTGACCGTGAACGCGCTGACGGCGGCGCAATCGGTCCTCGTCCCGCTGCAGTGCGAGTACTACGCCCTCGAAGGCTTGAGCCAGCTCATCGCGACCATCGATCTCGTGCGTGACCACCTCAACCCGCAGCTTCAGCTCAAAGGGGTCGTGTTGACCATGTATGACGCCCGAACCAACCTGTCGGCAGATGTTGCCGCGGAGGTTCGGCGGCATCTCGATGGGGCCGTGTTCGACACTGTCATCCCGCGGAGCGTCAGGCTCTCGGAGGCGCCCAGCCACGGTCTGCCGATCGAGCTCTATCGACCGGATTCACCAGGTGCCGCAGCCTACCGCCAGCTCGCTGAAGAGCTCCGAGCGCGCGACGGCCGAGTGAACGCGCTGGATTCTCGCGAGGAGAGGGTCCCGGAGGCCATCCCCGCATGACGGTGAGACCCGAGCGCCAGAGCGGGCTCGGCCGCGGTCTCGCCTCGCTGATCCCGCAACGAGCCGCCGGACCGGGGCCGATCGAGCTGCCCATCGCGCGCATCCGGTCGAACCCGTGGCAGCCTCGGCGATCGATCGACGAGGAGGCTCTTGCGTCGCTCGCCGCGAGCATCGCGGAGCACGGCGTCATCCAGCCGGTGCTGGTGACGGAGGTGCTCGACGGCTACCAGCTGGTGGCGGGCGAGCGCCGTCTTCGAGCCGCCCAGCTCGCGGGACTCGAGCGCATCCCGGCCGTCGTCCGCCAGCTTGCGGACCGCGAACAGCTCGAGCTCGCGCTCGTGGAGAACGTCCAGCGCGCCGATCTCGGGCCGATCGAGGAGGCCCACGCATACCGCCAGCTGATCGACGAGTTCGGGCTCACCCAGGAGACCATCGCGAGCCGGGTGGGTCGCGCCCGGTCGACGGTCGCGAACACCCTTCGCCTGCTGGAGCTCGACCCCACGGTCCAGGGCGCGATCGAGGACGGCCGCCTCAGCGAGGGCCACGCCCGCGCGCTGATCGGGCTCGAGCGTGACGTTCAGGCGCGACTGCTCGACTCGATCGTCGGTCAGGCGCTGTCGGTGCGTCAGACCGAGGAGCTGGTTCGCCGTCTCCGCGAGCCACGGCCCGAGCCGATGGACCGGGCCCGCCGCACCGACCCGGACCTCGAGCGCGTCGAGGAGGACCTGCGTCGCTCGCTGGGCACGAAGGTGAGTCTCGCGAGGACGCGCCGGGGTGGCCGCATCGTCATCGAGTACTTCGGCGACGAGGAGCTAGAACGCCTGTATGAGCGTTTGATCGGGGCCGGCGCGTGACCGAGGAAGCCACCCGGCCAGCCGCCGCCACGACCGGCCGATCGAACGGACGGCGTCGGGCGACAGGAAAGAGCGGCGATTACACCGCCGCGAGCATCCAGGTCCTCGAGGGGCTCGAAGCCGTTCGCCGCAGACCGGGCATGTACATCGGCTCCACCGACGGCCGCGGGCTGCACCATCTCGTGTGGGAGGTCGTCGACAACTCGATCGACGAGGCGATGGCCGGTCATGCCACCACGATCCTCGTCACGATCACCGCTGAAGGCATGGTGGTCGTGCAGGACGATGGCCGCGGCGTGCCCGTCGGCAAGCATTCCACCGGCAAGGATGCCCTCGAGGTCGTGCACACGGTCCTCCATGCCGGCGGCAAGTTCGGCGGCGGCGGGTACAAGGTCTCGGGCGGATTGCACGGCGTCGGGGTGAGCGTGGTCAACGCCCTGTCAGAGTGGATGCGCGTCGAGTCGGCGCGCGACGGACATGTCTGGGCCCAGGAGTACAAGCGCGGAAAGCCCACGACGCCGGTCACGAAGATCGGCCCGCAAGGGGACCGGCGCGGGACGTACACGATGTTCCGCGCAGATGCCGAGATGTTCGAGACGATCGACTACTCCTTCGAGACGATCGTGCAGCGCCTTCGCGAATCCGCGTATCTCACGAAGGGCGTGTGGATCACGCTGCGCGACGAGCGGGTCGACCGAGAGCGGTCGTTCTACTTCGAAGGTGGGCTCCGATCCTTCGTGCGCCACCTCAACCGGAACAAGGAAGTTCTCCACCAGCGACCGATCTACGTCGAGCGCCGCGAGGGGAGCACCGCGGTCGAGGTTGCGCTCCAGTACAACGACGCCTATACGGAGAACGTCCTCGCGTTCGCCAACAACATCAACACGGTCGACGGCGGAACCCACGTCACGGGCTTCCGGGCCGCGCTGACGAGCTCGCTGAACGACTGGGCGCGGCGCGGCGGCGTGCTGAAGGACTCGGACGGCAACCTGTCAGGCGACGACGTCCGGGAAGGGTTGACGGCCGTGATCAGCGTCAAGCTGACCGACCCGCAGTTCGAGGGCCAGACGAAGGCGAAGCTCGGCAACGCCGAGGTGAAGGGCCAGGTCCAGACCGCCGTCGCGGAGAGCCTGGGTCAGTATCTCGACGAGAACCCGGGCGACGGCCGGCGGATCATCGAGAAGTGCCTGACGGCCGCACGGGCGCGCGAGGCCGCGCGCAAGGCCAGGGACCTCGTCCTGCGCAAGGGAGCCCTCGAGGGAATGTCCCTGCCCGGCAAGCTCGCCGACTGCCAGGAGCGCGATCCGGCCCGCAGCGAGATCTACCTGGTCGAGGGTGATTCGGCGGGCGGATCGGCCAAGGCCGGTCGCGACCGGCGCTTCCAGGCCATCCTGCCGATGTTCGGCAAGATGCTTAACGTCGAGAAGGCGCGCCTGGACAAGGTTCTCTCGAGCGAGAAGATCCGGCCCTTGATCATTGCCCTGGGTGGTGGGATCGGCGAAGGCTTCGACATCGCCAAGATCCGCTACCACCGGATCATCATCATGACCGACGCCGACGTCGACGGCGCTCACATCCGGACGCTGCTGTTGACGTTCTTCTACCGGCACATGCCGATGGTGATCGAGGCCGGATACCTGTACATCGCACAGCCGCCGCTCTACCGGGTCAGCACCGGCAAGGTGACCCGCTACGCGCAGTCCGAGGCGGAGCGCGACCGGATCGTCAAGGAGTTCAACGTCAAGAACCTGTCGGTCCAGCGCTTCAAGGGCCTCGGCGAGATGAACGCCGACCAGCTGTGGGACACCACCATGAACCCGGAGACGAGGACGCTGCTGCGCGTCGACAGCGAGAACGCGGCGCTGGCCGACGAGGTCTTCACGATGCTGATGGGCGAGAAGGTCGGGCCGCGCAAGGAGTTCATCAAGGCCGAGGCCCGCAAGGTCCGCAACCTTGACATCTGAGCGCGGTGGGCGGGTCATCGCCGGCCCGGGCGTCCGGCCATTCGAGGTCGCCGATCACAGATGCTTCGCTTGTGGCTCGTTGAACGAGCACGGCATCCGCCTCGTCCTCCACGTGGAGCGCGGACGCTCGTGGACCGAGCTCGAGCTGGAGCCGCAGTTCGAGGGCTGGGCGGGCATCGCCCACGGCGGCATCCTGTGCACGATCCTCGACGAGGTGATGGCCTGGCTCCAGCAGCGCTACGGCTTCCTCTACCTCGACCGTCTCGCCGCCCTGGCGGGCGCCCCGCGGTGACGACGGCGGTGCGAGCGCGACCGGCGAGCGAGACAACCCATAGGTCGATCGCGCTCGTCGCGGCGCGCCGCCCCGACGCGGAAGCGCTCGGCCGGCTGCTCGCGGAGCTCGTGGACGATCCCGACGCGTTCGTCAGGGCGCTCCGAGGGGGCTTCGAGCGCCTCGCCGATCCCGCGTATCTCGCCGGTCAGCAGCTCGTGGCACCCGGCATAGGGGCGCTGCTCGGCGTCCGCAGCCCGCTTATGGAGGCGACGGCGCGCACTCTGCGAGCCCACACCCGTGACGCATCGTCATCCCAGCTGCTGTTCGTGGCCGATCGCCTGCTCCGCGATGAGCTGCTCGAGCTCCGCTGGTTCGCGCTCGGCATCCTCGACCGCACGATCGGCCGCGAGCCCGAGCGCACGTGGCAGCTCCTTCGCCGTGCCGCCCATGCCGCATCGGACTGGATCACGGTCGACACGCTCGCCCGGCCCGCGGCGCGCGGGATCCTGTCCGAGCCGTACCGCTGGGCGGAGCTGGAACAGCTTGTCTTCTCCCCCTCCCGGTGGGAGCGACGCCTCGTCGGCTCGACGATCGCGACCATGCCGTTCGTGGATCGCTCGGCGGGCCGGACACAGGAGTACGTCGAGCGGGCGCTCGCCCTCCTCGGCCAGCTGATCGGCGATGCGGAGCCGGACGTCCAGAAGGCGCTCGCGTGGGCCTACCGGAGCGTGACGCAGATCGATCGCACGGCCGTTGGGGCGACGCTCGAGCTCGAAACGGATTCGGCGGCCGCGGCAGGCGACGGCAATCGGGCGTGGGTCATCCGCGACGTCCTGCCCAGGCTGGACGCGGAGCTCGCCGCGCGCCTGCACGGGCGCCTCCACGGGGTCCGCCGGCGCCCCGGATCCGGCTCGACCTCGGTGGCGGGCGAGATCGCCACGAGGTTCGCCGACCCCGAGCGGAACGAACGTTCGTTAGGCGACACCCACGGGGCTGACGGACCTTGACGGACGACGTCGGCGAGACCCGCTCCATCCCGCTCGAGGACGAGATGCGGGTCAGCTATCTCGATTACGCCATGAGCGTGATCGTGTCCCGGGCCCTGCCCGACGTCCGGGACGGCCTGAAGCCCGTTCACCGGCGGATCCTCTACACGATGGGCGACATGGGCCTGTCGGCCACCTCGTCGTTCCGCAAGTGCGCCGCGATCGTCGGCGAGGTGATGGGCAAGTACCACCCGCACGGCGACGTTGCCCTCTACGACGCGCTCGTCCGCCTGGCCCAGGACTTCTCGATGCGCTACCCGCTGGTCGACGGCCAGGGCAACTTCGGCTCGGTCGACGGCGACGCCGCGGCCGCCATGCGGTACACGGAGGCGCGGCTCACCGCGATCGCCGCGGAGATGCTGGCCGATATCGACAAGGAGACCGTCGACTTCGTCGACAACTACGACGGCACGCAGAGACAGCCGTCGGTCCTTCCGGCGAGGCTGCCCAACCTGCTGGTCAACGGCTCGTCGGGCATCGCGGTCGGGATGGCGACGAACATCCCGCCGCACCATCTGGGCGAGATCTGTGACGCGACGATCGCGCTCATAGACGACCCCGAGATCACCTCGGACGACCTGTCCCAGCACGTTCGCGGTCCGGACTTCCCGACGGGCGGGACGATCTATCGCTTCGAATCGCAACGCAACCCGCTGACCGGCGAGATGGAGACGATCGACGCCATCCGTCACATGTACGCCCACGGTCGCGGCCGGGTCGTGATGCGCGCCCAGGTCGCGTTCGAGGAGGTCCGCGGCGACCGGATGGCGATCATCGTCACCGAGCTGCCGTACCAGGTGAACAAGGCCAGCCTGCTCGAGAAGATGGCCGACCTGGTGAAGGACAAGAAGATCGACGGGATCGCCGACCTGCGCGACGAATCCGACCGCGACGGCATGCGCATCTACATCGAGATCAAGCGCGACTCGAACCCGCACAAGGTCCTCAACCAGCTCTTCAAGCACACCCCGATGCAGCTGGCATTCAACATGAACATGCTCGCGCTCGTCGACGGCCAGCCCCAGACGCTGCCGCTGAAGTCGGTTCTCCAGCACTACGTCGACCACCGACGCGACATCGTCCGGCGGCGCACCGAGTTCGACCTCGGCAAGGCGCGCGCCCGGGCCCACATCCTCGAGGGCCTCAAGATCGCCCTCGACAACCTGGACGCGGTGATCCGCACGATCCGCGAATCGGCCGACGTCGACAGGGCCCGCACGAACCTGATGACCAGGTTCGACCTGTCCGAACTCCAGGCACAGGCCATCCTCGACATGCGGCTCGCGCGGCTGGCCGCGCTCGAGCGCCAGAAGATCGAGGACGAGTACCTCGCGGTGATCCAGCAGATCGCGGAGCTCGAGGACATCCTCGCCAACCAGGCCCGGGTCCTCTCGATCATCAAGGACGAGCTCACCGAGCTGAAGCGAAAGTACGGCGGCGAGCGCCGCACCCGGGTCGCCGATGACGCGAGCCGCGAGATGACCGACGAGGACCTGATCGCGGACGAGGGCGTCGTCGTGACGATCAGCGGCCGCGGCTACGTGAAGCGCCAGCCGGTGGCGACCTATCGCCGGCAGCTCCGGGGCGGGAAGGGGATCATCGGCCACGTGACCCGCGAGGAGGACGCGGTGGAGCACCTGCTCGTCGCGAACACCCACGACTGGGCCCTCTTCTTCACGAACCGCGGCCGCGTGTTCAGCGCCAAGGTCCACATGATCCCCGACGCCAGCCGCCAGGCGAAGGGGATCCCGATCATCAACCTGCCCGGCGTGCAGGTCGAGGCGGGCGAGGTACCGATGGCCACGATCACGCTCCAGGACTTCACGGCGGGCAGCTACCTCGTTCTCGCGACCCGCCGCGGCAAGGTCAAGAAGACGCCGCTCGAGCAGTTCCTGCGCGTGCGATCGACGGGCATCCGGGCGATCACCATCGACGAGAAGGACGAGCTCGCCTGGGTCGACGTCTCGACCGGCGACGACGACGTCATCATCGCCACGGCCCAGGGCAAGATCGCCCGGTTCCACGAGACCGACGTGCGGCCGATGGGTCGCGACGCCGCGGGCGTGATCGGGATCCGGCTGGCCCGTGCCGGCGACTTCGTCGTGTCGATGAGCGTCGTCCAGCCCGAGGCCGACGTCCTCGTCCTGACCGAGACGGGCTACGGCAAGCGCGTCCCGCTGACGGAGTTCCGGCCGATGGGTCGCGGCTCCCAGGGTGTCCGGCTGATCAGCCTCGAAGGCCGCAAGACGGGCGACGTGGCGGCCGTCCAGCAGGTCACGGAGCTCGACGAGGAGCTCCTCCTGATCTCGGCCGGCGGCCAGGTCGTCCGGACCGACGTCAACACGATCAACCGCCAGAAGGCGCAGGCGCGCGGGGTCATCACGATGCGCATGAACGAGGGCGACCGGGTCGTCGCCATCTCGGCCTTCCGGGCAGGGCTGGCGGAGCGCGAGACCATCAGCGACAATGGCGGCCCAGACGCCGGCTCGGACGCCGGCGAGGGCGAGGAGCCGGTCTGAACCGGTCGGGAATGGCCTTCGGCGAACGTGAGGCGGCCGTGTACGCAGATCAGTTCGAGATCTACCACGGCAACGCGAACCCGGATCTCGCCTGGAAGATCTGCCGCTACCTCGGCACGGAGCCCGGCAAGCTGGAGGTCTTCCAGTTCGCCAACGAGAACATCTTCGTCAAGATCCTGGACAACGTCCGCGAGAAGGACGTCTTCCTGATCCAGCCGACCTCGCACCCCGTCAACACGTCGATCATGGAGCTGCTGATCATGATCGACGCCTTCAAGCGCGCGAGCGCGGGGCGAATCACGGCGGTGATCCCGTTCTACGCTTACGGTCGCTCGGACAAAAAGGACCAGCCCCGGGTCCCGATCACCGCCCGCCTCATCGCCGACATGATCACGGTCGCTGGCGCGGACCGGGTCCTCACGATGGACCTCCACCAGGGCCAGATCCAGGGCTTCTTCAACATCCCGGTCGACGAGCTGACCGCGGTCCACATGCTGTCGAACTACTTCAAGTACAAGAAGCTCGAGGACCTCGTGATCGTCACCGACCTCGGCTTCGCGAAGCGGGCGCGCGCGTTCGCGGAGCTGCTGGAGGCGCCCCTGGCCGTGATCGAGAAGCGCCGCCTCGGCAACCTCGACCGGGCGGAGCTCATGAACGTGATCGGCGACGTGCGCGGCCGGCGGGCCGTCATCGTCGACGACGAGGTGGACACTGGCGGCACGCTCATGGAGATCGTCCGGGCGCTGGAGCGCGAGGGCGTCCAGGAGATCTACGCCTGCGCCACCCACGGCGTGCTGAGCGATCCGGCCGTGGAGCGGCTGCGCGACTCGGCCCTGCGCGAGATCCTGCTCACCGATTCGATCCCCCTGCCCCCGGCCAAGCGGATCGCCAAGATCACCACGCTGTCCGTCGCGCCGCTCATCGGCGAGGCGATCAAGCGGATCCACCGCGGCGAATCGGTGGGCGCGCTGTTCAGCAGCGAGGTGTCGTTCACCCAGGAGATGCTCCTCTGGGAGGACGGCGTGGCCCGCAAGCTGGACCTCCGCGACGACGACGAACCGGGCGAGCGCGACCCGCCAGCCGCCACCGAGCTGGCCTCGGCGGTCCATTCGGGAGACCGATGAGCCTTCAGCTCCACAAACCGGACGGCAAGGGCGACCTCGAGCCGCGCCGGGTCCCCGACACCAACTGGCGCAAGCAGCTGAGCTCGCCTCGCTGGGGCGCGTCGCTCCGCGGCGGCCGGCTGCCCGCCCTCAAGAACCCGGAGATGAACCCCACCTCGAGGTTGTTCTCGGTGCTGCTGTGGGTCGGCCTGGGCATCGCAACGTTCGTGGCGCTCGTCGTGGGCTACGGGGTGCTGGGGATCTGGAAGCTGGGCTGACCTCGGGGCTCGGGCGGGTCTTCGGAGACACCCGCCTATACTTCCGCGGCCATGCGATTCTTCGACCGCTTCTTCGATTCCAACGAGCGCGAGGTCCGCCGCATCCAGCCGATCGTCAACGAGGCGAACGCGCTGGAGCCCGAGCTCGAGGCCCTCTCCGACGAGGAGCTCCGCGCCCGATTCGCCGAGATCCGGACCGAGATCCGCGAGGTCGCCCTGCCCGACGAGCCGTCCGAGGACGAGCTTCATCACCCCGAGCTCGAACGCCGCCGCGAGCTGGCCAGGGCGCGCCGGCGGGACGAGCAGGCGCGGATCCAGGCGGCGCTCGACGAGGTGATGGGCGAGGTCTTCGCGCTGGCCCGCGAGGCCATGAGGCGGACGCTGGGGATGCGCCACTTCGACGTCCAGCTCATCGGCGGCGCAGTGCTCCACGAGGGCAAGATCGCGGAGATGCGGACCGGCGAGGGCAAGACGCTCGTGGCGCCCCTGGCCGCGATCCTCAACTCGCTCACCGGCCGCGGCGTCCACATCGTGACCGTCAACGACTACCTCGCACGGCGCGACCCGCAGTGGATGGGCCCGATCTATCACCTCCTGGGCGTGAGCGTGGGGATGATCACCCACGACGCGTCGTACCTGTTCGAGCCCGGGCACCCCACAACGGACGAGCGGCTGATCAACCTCCGCCCGGTC
>Ga0183260_10003009_pt1 | contig 13695 bp, 18 predicted proteins | sample AntDrymUQ4972206_2_FD_129768 | JGI IMG/M metagenome (GOLD analysis project Ga0183260, IMG submission 129768) | Polar desert sand microbial communities from Dry Valleys, Antarctica - metaG UQ497 (22.06) (version 2) (version 2) | ecosystem: Environmental > Terrestrial > Soil > Desert | place... | reverse complement strand
GGCAGCGGCATAGTCGTCGCCCGCTAGCCGCCCAGGATGGAGAAGCCATGATCGCCATAGTGAACAGGTTGCCGGTCGCAGAGGGTGCCGCAGACGAGGTCGTCCGGCGTTTCGCCGGCAGCCGGGGTTACGTCCAGGATTTCCCCGGCTTCGTCTCCATGGAGGTGTTGCGCTCCGAGACAGGTGACGAGGTACTCGTCATCACCCGGTGGCGCGACCGGGAAGCCTTCGACTCATGGGTTGGCAGCGAAGAATTCAAGAAAGCCCATGGCAGGAGTGGCGGAGATCTACTGTCGGGCCATCCGAAGATGAACTCATACGAGGTCGCCGTCGAACGTGAGGCCGGCGCCAGGTCTTCGAGTCCAGATCAGGCGAGGTCCGCGAACTTGTAGGGCGGTGGGATTGAGCCGCCGGGCTCGTACTCGCCCTTACCCAGGACTGCGAAAACGAAGGCGAATAGGAAGATCATAATCAGGACCATGATCCCCATGGCCACACGTTCGCGCAACTCGTCTCCTCTCCGCTGCCGCCAACTTCGGGGACATTCTAGCGCAGCGGCGGACAATACGCGCTCGACCTACGAACGAATCGCGACCCTCCCGGCCTCGACGGTAAGGTATAATGTAGCAACATGTAGCAGACACGCAGCATGAAGGGCATTTTGGAGATCATCAACCTCGTGGAATTCGGTCGGATAGGTGGTGACGGCGTTGGAAGCTGATCCCTTCCTCCCGGATTACAGGGATCTTCAGGAGCGGGAATGCCGGGAGCTTCTCGATATTCTGGACGGCATGGGCATTGCCACCGCTACCAGGACCTACCGGCCGGGGGATGCCGTCTACCGCGAGGGGGAGTACGGCGACGCGCTCTACGTGCTCGTCTCCGGCGTGCTGAAGCTGTTCCGCCCGTACTCCGGGACCAAGGAGGCGACCCTGCGGTTGTTGAGGCCCTGGGACATCTTCGGTCACCTGGCCTTCGAGGGCGAGACCAAGCAGCGTGCCTACGCCGAAGCCGTCACCGAGTGCCGGGTTACGAAGGTTCCGAAGGTGTTCGTCGAGCGGGCGGTGCGCCAGGAGCCCCGGGTAGCGTTCAAGATCATGACGCTCCTCGAGCTCCGGCTTGTGCAGTACGAGGAACTGGTGAAGTGCCTTCTCCCCCGCGAGACCGAGGTTCGTCTCGCCAACCTTCTGCCCATCCTCGCCCGCAAGTTCGGCGAGCGCAACGACGGCAGCCGTTCCGTCACCATAGACCTTCGGCTGACCCATCAGGATCTGGCCGCAATGGTGGCCTCCACCCGCGAATCGGTCACCAAGGTCCTCAACGACATGCGCGCCCGCGATGTAATAGAGATTGAGACCGGACGCATCACCCTCAAGAACTCCCGCGCCCTGACGGAGCTGAGCCGACCGTAGCATTGCTCCGCGGCGTTTCGCGGCGCATGATAGACGGCCGATGACCAGCTAAGATAACCGCCATGCTCGAATTCTTAGAGGCGATAATCCTGGGCATCGTGCAGGGGTTGACCGAGTTTCTGCCGGTCTCCAGCTCCGGACACCTGCTGCTGGGGCAATATTTTCTGGGGCTGAACCAGGACCGTTTCGGTCTCTCCTTCGACGTAGCGCTGCACCTGGGGACGCTCGTCGCCGTCATCTCTTATTTCTGGCGGGATCTGCTGCGGATGGCCGGGGCGTTCTTGCGGTCGCTGGCCAGCAGGAGCATCTTCGAGCCCGATGCCCGGCTCGCCTGGCTGATACTGGCCTCGACGATCCCCGCAGCGTTGATCGGGTTCTTTCTGGAGGGCTTCTTCGAGGGCGTGGTTCGCAGCCCCTGGGTCGTGGTCTTCAACCTGGTGCTCGTCGGGGTGCTCTTTATCGTGGGGGAGGCGGTCGGCCGCAGGAGCCGCGACGCTTCCAAGCTCAGGTTCGGGGAGGCGGTCGGGATCGGGGTGGCCCAAGCGGCGGCGCTGGTGCCCGGTGTTTCGCGTTCGGGGGCCACGATCACCCTGGGGCTGTTCCTCGGACTCCGGCGGGAGGAAGCCGCGCGGTTCTCGTTCCTGATGAGCGTCCCGATCATCGCGGGTGCCGGGACGCTGCAACTGGAAGAGGCACTCGCGGACGGCATGGGCGCGTCGGAGGCGATGAACTTTGGCGCCGGGTTCGTGACCTCGGCGGTGGTCGGATACCTCGCCATCAGGTTCTTCCTGCGCTTCGTCGTGGATCACAGCCTCCGCGCGTTCGCCTACTACCGCTTCGGACTGGCCTTCGTGGTAGCTGTCCTGCTCCTCCTTGGCTTTTGACACGCGACTGCGGGTTCTGGTAACTTGCCCGCGATCATGCGTATCACGACGACGACCCGGCGATTTACCCAGGAGGAGCGTGCCGGCGCCTGAGACCGGATCGCGTTTCTCCGCACCAGGTCCGCAGGAACCTCGCAATCGCGATACGCCACAGGAGGCCGCAGAGCGCCATGACTTTTCTCGAAGCACAGCACGGTAGTCCGACCACCGCAACGGAGCGCCGCGATGTTCGCTGAGGATTGCGAGGGGGCGGACGAGATGGACCATATCCGGGACGAAATAGACGCGGTGGACGCGGAGATCGTTCGCCTCCTCGACCGGCGGGCGCGTCTGGCACGCCGCATCGGGGAGTTCAAGCGCGAGCGCGGGCTCGACACTTACGTGCCAGCCCGCGAGCGGAAGGTACTGGACCGGGCGGCGAGCCTGAGCGAAGGGGACTTCCCGAAGCAGGGTCTGGAGACGGTGTTCCGGGAGATTATATCGTGCTCCATCTCCCTTGAGGCCCGGCTGAAGGTCGCCTACCTCGGGCCCGAGGCGACGTTCACCCACGAGGCGGCCCGGCGCTCTTTCGGGACCAGCGTGGACCTGGAGCCGCAGGCGACCGTCGCCGAGGTGTTCGCCAGGGTGGAGCGGGGGGAGGCCCAGCACGGCGTCGTCCCGGTCGAGAACTCCATGGAGGGGACCGTCACCCACACTTTGGACGAGCTGATGAACAGCCCGCTCAAGGTCTGCGGCGAGATATACCTACCCATCTCCCAGAGCCTGCTTTCCCGCGAGACGGATCTCGGAAGTATAACCACCGTCTACTCGCACCCGATGGCTCTGGCGCAGGCCGGAACCTGGCTGCGGCGGGAGACGCCGGCGGCGAGGCTGGAAGAGGTCGAGTCCACGGCTGAGGCCGCCCGGCGGGCCGCCGAGGAGCCGGAGGTGGCGGCCGTTGGGAGCGTGCTCGCGGCTGAGGCGCACGGGCTCGCGGTCCTGGCCCGCAACATCCAGGACGCTCGCGCCAACGCGACGCGTTTCATCGTGCTGGGGCGGGCGTGGGCAGGCCGCACCGGCAGGGACAAGACGAGCCTGGTCTTCGTGTTCAAGGACCGTCCCGGTGGCCTGCGGGATGCGCTCTCTGCTTTTTCGGACGAGGGGATCAACCTCACCCGCATCGAGAGCCGGCCGAGCCGGCGGCAGGCGTGGACCTACGTGTTCTTCGTGGATTTCCAGGGTCACCCCGAAGACGAGCGGGTCGAGCACGCACTACAAAAACTCGCGGAGCGTTGCACCTACGTCGGCCTGATCGGGGCCTACCCCGAGGTCCCGACCGAAGTTACCGGATAGTCTCCGGGCGGCCCGCGCGGATGGATTTCAAGACCGCCGCGAAGGAGGTGCTGAGGGAAGTCGGCCATCCCCTCCATTACACGGACATCACGGAGATCGCGCTGTCCTCCGGCTATCTCCGGAGCGCCGGACGCACGCCGCACAACACCATGCGGGCCCGGCTCTCCGTGGACGTTCGGGACAACCCCGAGAGCCCGTTCGCCCAGACCGCGCCCGGCGTCTACGGGCTCAGGGTGGAACTCTGATCCCCGGAGAGATGCTGTATATTGAACGCCCGAAGACACCTTTACATGTGCGGTCAGGAGGCATGATGGTCGAACTGGCGGATAGAACGCTAACGGACGCGGCCTGGAAGACGAAGAACCTCGAAGACTACGACCGGCGGTTGGAGCGGGCGGCCCGGAGGGTGGACGAGCTCGCCAGGGAGCACGAGACGGCGGCGCTCGTGATCTACGAGGCCGCCCTGATGAAGAGCGGCCGCCCTGCGGAAGAGGTCCGCGAGACGGTGCGCCGCTTCGGGGACACGTGGCAGGACGAGGAGGAGTCGCTTACCATCCCAAGGGTCAGCGGCATCATGAACGTCGAGGGCGGCGAGTGGTTCTTCGGGGACGATGGGCTGCGCGTTATGGCCGGCCAGCTCCTGGGGCAGTTTCAGCACCGGGTCGCCCAGTACAACTACGTGGACGAGCGGGAGGTACTCAAGCGCTGGGCCGACTCTTATGATACCCGGCTCTTCATCCGGCGTCGCATCTACGAGACCGAGCCGGTGGTAGGCGTGGTCTCCGGCTTCGACTTCCCGCTCGTGCAGTACCTGCGCGTGGCCGCCGGGGGTAATACGGTCGTGCCATCCGAAGACTTGGCGCGGGCGCTCGAAACCCTCGGTTTCCCCGAAGGCGGGGATGAATACGAGATCCTGGCCCGCGCCGAGAGCCTGGCGCTCCACCTCGACCTTCCTGCGCCCATAGTCGGTGCGCTGCTCGAAGACATCGCCCGTGACGGGCTTACGGACTTCCCTGAACCGCCGGAGCCCACGTCGGAGGAAGACAACGGCGAAGAGTCACCTGGGGAGACGCCATCTGGCGAGACGGCGAAGCCCGCTCCCGAAGACCGGGCGGCCCGCCGCACGGCGCGGGAGGACCCGAGGAAGGGCGAGGAGCCTACGCGGGTGCAGGACCCGCAGGCTAGCGACGCCCCTGGTGTGCGGCAAGAGGCCGGGGACAAGAGCGAGCCCGTTTCCCCGGAGACTGGTCGGGAAGGAGCACCCGGTAAGGAGGGGGACGAAGACGAGGGATGAGGAGAGCAAGTGCGGCCTGACCTGGTCTGTCTGAGATGGTAAGATGTGCGGTAGATCAAGCAATAATTCGCTAAATCAGGCGTAATGGTATGGTACAAGCTAGAGGGATATGCACTCCCTAGAGAGACGAGCAAGGAGCAACGCGGGTAATGGCAGAATCGAAAAAGCGCATCGCGCTCAAGCCGCACATGAAGCAGATCCGGGAGTGGGTGGATCAGGGCAAGGCTGACGATTGGATCGCCGACGCCCTCGGAACCAGCGCCTCCAGCGTGCAATCCTTCCGCTCCCGCAACGACATCTACCGCCGTGAACGGGGCCGGAACGAGCCCGAGAGCGTCTTCGAAGGCGTCCTCGACCATGGGGAACGCGATGGCTGGGGCATGTGGTTCGATCCGGCGGTTGCCGAAGACCCGATCTGGCGCCAGTACTGGTCCGGCGTCGAAGCGGTGGTCGTGAAGATCGCCGAAGACTCCATAGTGCTGGAGGCCTTCACGGAGGAAGGCTCCGGGGATGGATCTGGCGCCGCGCTCGCGCGGAGCGCCGTGCCCGTCATCGCCGATGGAGCCGCAGATGGTTCGGCGGATAGCGCCGTCGATGGGCTGGACAACGGTTCCGGTTCGGGGAGCGCCATGCCCCGGGAGCAGGGCCGCGTGAAGTGGTTCGATTCCGACAAGGGTTACGGGTTCCTGGTACGTCCAACCGGAGATGACCTCTTCGTGCACAACTCCGAGGTCCAGGGAGATCCCTCCGCGCTTGAGCAGGGTGGTGAGGTCGAATACGAAGTCGGCCGTAACGACCGGGGCCCCAACGCCCGCCGCGTTCGCATCCTGGGATAGGAGCCCCGCCGCAACACGCGATGGCAAAGCCCTGCGCCCGATTTCGGACGCGAGGCATTGCTATCTGGCTCATTCCACGTTGGAGGCGCCGGGCCCGCGGCTTTCGGGGAGGTGATCCGTGGATGCCAGTTCCAGCAGGCGCGGCGCGGTGCCGTTCGCGTCCCATTCGATGCGTGTGATCGAAGCGTTCGCCGCGCGCTTGGTGCCCGGAAGCACGTCCGGTCCGAAGCGGTCGCGCAGAAAGGCCCGCATCACCCCGCCGTGTGAGACGGCGACGATACGAGCGCCGGAGGAATGGCGGGCGACGATATCCGAGATCGCGCGCTCGAAACGCTCCAGGATCTCCTCGTCCGTCTCGGCCCCGGCCATCGCCCAGCGCTTCTCTTCCGGGAGGCCGAGGAACTTCCGGGCGAACTCCGGGTTGCTGGCTTCCTGCTCCGCCCAGGTGTGGCCCTGGAGCACGCCACCGTACCGCTCCGTCAGGCCATCGGCGGACGTTATCTCACCGGGAAAGTTCGCCTCGCGGGCGACGATGCGGGCGGTCTCGAAGGCGCGGGAGAGTGGGCTGGAGTAGAAGGCGTCGAGCGGTTCGCCGGAGAGATGGAGACCCGCATGGCGCGCCTGGAGGCGTCCCTCGTCTGAGAGCGGGTAGTCGAGCTGGCCCTGCCAAACGCCGCTGGTGTTCGCGGTGGACTGGCCGTGACGGATGAAAACTATCTCTCGCACGTCGCGCACAGGGCTAGAGGGTAGTCCATGAATGCGCTTTCGGCAAATCTTCTCGGGTGCTAGAATCTGCCGGTCGCAGAGGTTCCCACGCTCGGGGGAGTTGTCACATGTTTGAGGAAGGCGAGGAGCGCGCGGCCGCGGGAGGGTGGTCCGCCGTGGAGATCGAACGCGATGCCCAGCGTCCGGCGGCGATCCTGCGGGTGGCGGGAGAGCTGGAAACCCGTGGCGGTGAGATCGTGGAGCTCTTCAAGGAGATCCGCTCCGATGAGGGACAGGTAGTGGTGCCGATCCACCTGCGCCGGGACGATGAAGATTTTTTCTTCGAGGTTGAGACCGGGCCGTGGGACGCGAACGCGAGAGGGCGGCTGACCGAGGCTGTCTCCGCCATGCGCACTGTCCTCGGCGCCGGGGCCAACCTGGAGCTGGTTAGCGCCTACCCCGCTCCAAAGGAGATCTCTTTTCTGTTCGAACGCTCGCCGGCCGCTCTGTTCGAACTGGACCTTCTCGGAGCCGACCCCGAGCAACCCGAGTTCTGCGCGGAACTATTTCGGGAGACGGCGGAGCGTCACTGGGACGCGGATCTGGATTACGGCCCTGAGGGTCTGCCGCTGACCGAGGAACTCCTGCGGGCCGTCCTGGAGGATGACACGGATGATCCGCCGCCGGTACTCGAAGGACTCGTGCACGGGTTGGGCTGCTACGTGGGCGAGGTCATCCGGCGCAACAGCAGGGTACAGGGATCGTGGAGTCCCGCGGACGACTGGGGCGAGGCCCTGGTTCTGGAGTTCCCGGAACTGATCGTGGACTCCGTAGGCAAGGCCCGCGCCTTCCTAGAGCGGGGTGACGAAGATTCCGTCTCGTACTACGCGCAGTACGCGCTGGAAGAACTGGGGAACGTCTCGGAGTAGCGACTCCTGAGGCTGCCTACGCTTTTGCCGCTACGAGTAGCGGCCGCGCAGTTCGCGGATAATTTGGGATGAATCCACCAGGACTTCGTCGCCGATGGTCATGATCGGAATAGCCCGCTGCCCGGAGAGACGTATGACCTCGTCCCGGCCGTCGGCGTCGGCGTTCATCGGCTCGTAGTCCAGGCCCAGCCGATCAAGCTCCCTCTTGACCCTCTGGCAATACGGACAGTACGTGCCAGTGTACAGTTTTATTGTCTCTCTCTGCTGCTGCGCTACGGTCACGCGCTCTCACCTTACCCAACATGACGAAGAATACGTCTAAACATGTAAGTTAGAGTATACCGCGCTCGCCGGGATCTCTAACATCGCGTGGTCCCGCTTGGCTGCTACCGCGTGAACCGGATCACTTTGTGCGCGGCGTTCAGATCCTGTCGAAAGCTTGGCCCGGATCGGCTGCTTGTCCGCGGAAGACGTGTCCTCCATGCGACGTTCGATTCTTGGCCAACCGGACTTTCAGTGTCTCAGTGGCTGAAGCGGGAGCCAACGGTTTCAACAGTGTTTCCAGAACGCCCTGGCGCGTCGCCGGGATGCTGTTCTACTGGCTTTGCGGCATGGAATCTACGATCTGGCTTCGACCACGATCTCTACCTCGACCGGAGCGCCGAGAGGAAGTTCGGCAACCCCGACGGCGGAGCGGGCGTGAAGCCCGGCGTCTCCGAAGACCCCGCCGATGAGGTCTGACGCGCCGTTCAAGACCTGTGGTTGGCCTTCGAAGCCGGGTGCGGAGGCTACGTAACCGGTTACCTTGATGACGCGCGCTATTTCGTCCAGACCGCCTGCCTCGGCGGCTGCGGCGGCGAGCGCGTTCAGGGCGCACAGCCGGGCTGCTTCCTGTGCGTCGTCCACGGAGACGCCATAGCCGACCTTGCCGGAGAAGGCGAGGTCTCCGTCCCGGAATGGGAGCTGGCCTGCGGTGAAGATCAGGGCGCCGGAACGGGTGGCGGGGACGTATGAGCCTGCAGGCTTGGGGACGGGGGGAAGCTCGTATCCGAGATCCCGGAGCCGGGATGCGGGATCGAATGAGGCGGCCACCTAGTTCAACGCTCCTTCGTACTCGCTGGGGTCGTAGAGCAGTGGGTGGTCTTCGGCCAGACGCTCGCCGGCGGTGACCTCGCCGACGATCACGGTGTGGTCGCCGGCCCGCATGGTGTCCAGCACCCGGCAGTCCAGATAGGCCAGGCAGTCGAGCAGGTGTGGGGAGCCGTTCGGGGTCAGGCCGTACGGGATGCCGAGGAACTTGTCAGCGTACTCGCCGCTTGTGTCCCCGAAGTGGGTCGCCACGTCCACCTGGTCCTCGCGCAGGACGCTGAGGGCGAAGGTGGCGCTCTGGAGGATGTGGTCGTGGGTGTAGCGATCCTCGCGCACGGAGACGGCCAGGCACGGCGGCCTCTCGGATACCTGGGTCACCCAGGCTGCCGTCATGCCGCTCGTCTCGCGGCCCCGGCGGGTGGCGAGTACGTAGACCCCGTGGGTCAGGTAACGAAGTGAACTCTGTATCGAGTCGCGATCCTGCGGGTCCCGCTCCAACGTGCGTTCCCTCCTGTGTCGGATACGGGTATTCTACCAAGTGTGGGTATACTGCTGTCCATGCCGTATGGAAGTCGCTTTCCAATAAGCGAATGAACGCCTCGCTCGTTGGTATCGGAATCCTGCAGGCTGTCCTGTACCTGCTTTTCATCCGGGCCGCCGACCTCTACGAACGCGAGCCGCTGCGCTACGTCGTGGCGGTCTTCGTGTGGGGCTTCACCGTGGCGGTCGGCATCTCGCTCGTCTTCAACACCCTTGCCTCCATGACCCTGAGCGCGATGGCGGGGGCGCAGGTGGCGAACCTAGTCACCGCGGTGGTCGTCGCGCCGGTGGTGGAGGAGAGCGCCAAAGGCCTCGCCCTCGTGATAATTTTCGTCATCGCTTACCTCGTGGCCCGACGCGGCGGTGAGGTCGAGTTCTCCGGCGTCATGGACGGTATCGTCTACGGATCGGCCGTCGGCTTCGGTTTCGCCATAGCGGAAGATCTCCTGTACTACGCCCAGTTCGGGCCGGAGACTTTCGTGGTGCGCCGGATCTTCGGCGGTTTCGGGCACGCGGCCTTCACTTCGCTGACGGGGATCGGGATAGGTCTCATCACCTGGGTGCGCTATCGCGCGCTGAAGGTGGTGCTGCCGATCCTGGGCCTGCTGGCGGCCATGACGCTGCACTCCCTGTTTAATTTGACGGCGACGCTGTTCGGACCAGTGGCGTATGCTGTGATGTTGCTGGTGTTGCTCGTCTACTTCGTGCTGATAATCGTGTGGCTGGCCGTGGAGCGAAGGACCATCCGTGGCGAGCTCAGCGATGAGGTGAGAGACGGCACCATAAGCCAGGACGAATACCAGATCCTTCCCACCTACTTCCGACGGAAGGTCTACTATCTTGGGCTCTTTTTCTCGGGTAGATTGCCCACCTGGAGCCGGGCTCACAGGTTGCACCGGGCCGCCGTGGACCTGGCATTCACCAAGCGCCTCGCCCGCAACACCCACGCCGAGCCACAGGAACTCCGCGCCCAGAAGCTCCGGGGACGCATCCGGGACATCCGGGCCGCAGCGTCCCCCGCCCGATCCTGAGCCCCCGAAAGAAAGCCTCCGGCGTGCTCCTGACCGGCGGTGAGAGCCGCCGGATGGGCCGCGACAAGCTCGCCCTGAGAGTCGGTGGCGTGCCGCTCGTGCGACGGGTACACGACGTTCTGGCGTCCCGGTGCGAAGAGGTCGTGGCCGTCGGCGTGGCAAATGTACCGGAGCTTGGAGGCGTCCGCCGCATCCCGGACCTTCGGCCCGGAAGCGGACCGCTGGCCGGCATGGAGGCCGGGCTTGAGGCCGCCCACCACCCGCTCGTCTTCGTCGCGGCGGGCGACATGCCATTCTTATCCGGGGAACTGGTTGGATTCTTGCTGGACCGGATCTCCGAAGGATCCACCGCCGTCGTGCCGGCGCATGGAGGACAGCCGCATCCTCTGTGCGCCGCCTACAACCGGAGTGCGTTGCCGGTCGTATCCTCCGCGCTCGACGAGGGGATCAGGGCTGTGCGGACGCTGCTGGAGATACTCGGCGATGTAGAGTACGTGGACAAAGAGCTTCGGCGCTTCGGAGACCCGGATCTCTTCCTTATGAACGTCAACTCGCCGGAAGACCTCGACCGGGCCCGGACGGCGTTGCGCGGAAGCTCACCGTGAAGCCGCGGCAATTGGCAGGGCTCTTTCGGGATCTCCTCGCGCTCGTGGCCGTGTACCGGGGGCGCGAGCCAAAAGCGTCGGGAGCGGGGATATTGCCGCGGGTGGCTGTGGTGCTGGGCTCACAAGTTCTTCCCGGTGGGCGGGCAAGCAGGACGCTCGATGCCCGCACGCGGCACGCGGCCAGGCTGTACGTGGCGGGGGACCTGGATCTCCTCATCCCCACCGGCGGGGTCGGGGATCATCCGCCGAGCGAGGCGGAGGTTATGGCGCGCATCCTGCGGGCCGAGGGCGTCCCGGAAGAGGCTGTATTGCGCGAGGAAGCGGCGACCAGCACGTGGGATTCGGCGTGGCTGGTGGCGGACCTGGCGCGGCGGCGGGGGATAGAGGAGGTGCGGGTCGTCACGGACCCGTTGCACTGCGTGAGGACCGTCGGGGCGTTCAGGGAGGCGGGCTTCACGACGTGGGCGGAGCCCGTGCACGGTAGCCCGATGTGGAGAAAATCGTGGTCGCGGCGCGGACAGTTCGTGCGGGAGATAGGGGCGCTGGTTTGGTACAGGACGAGGCACGGGGTAGGGTCGCGCTCCCGGCGGTAGCCGTCGGGGTGCTCGCCGTCTCGTCGGCGGCCATCCTGATCCGGCTGTCGGATGCGCCCGCCCTCGCGGTGGCCTTCTGGCGCTGCGCTTTAGGGGTCGTGGTTCTCCTGCCGCCGGCCCTGATGCGAAAGGAGCGGTTCCCGAGGGGGAAGACCCTCTACGTCGGGCTGGCATCCGGGGTCGCGCTCGGGGCGCACTTCGGGTTCTGGATCGTCTCCCTCGACTACACGAGCGTGGCGGCGAGCGTGGTGCTGGTGAGCAACACGCCGGTTTTCGTAGCGATACTGGCCTACCTTTTCTTCGGGGAGAGAACTTCCCCGCTGTCCTTCGCCGGCATCCTCGTGGCGCTCGCCGGGACGGCCATGATAGCCCAGGACGGCTCCGCCGGATCGGCGGCGATCTTCGGGAACGTGCTCGCCATCCTCGGGGCGGTCACGTTCACCGTCTACGTGCTCGTCGGGCGTTCCCAGCGGTCGGGGGCTGAGCCGGTGGGCGTCCTGCCCTACTCAATAGTCCTCTACTCCGCGGCGGCAGCCGCGCTTCTGCCCGCCGCTCTGCTGTCGGGTGACAGGCTCTGGGGCTACTCCGGGGAGACGTGGTTCTGGCTGTGGGCGATCGCGCTAGGACCCCAGATCCTGGGCCACACCGTCTTCAACTGGGCGCTGGGATATGTCGAGGCTTCGGTAGTCTCCGGCGCCGTGCTCGCCGAACCCGTGATCGCCTCGTTCCTCGCCTGGCTGATACTCGCCGAAAAACCCGGTTACGCGACGCTTCTCGGGGGCGTGGTTGTCCTCGCGGGGCTCTTCTTGCTCCTGCGCGGACGCCGGAGATCGTCGCCCGAAACGCCGGAAGCCGTGAGTCGAGAATAGGATTTCGATCCTCCAAGCAGGCTGGGAACTTCTCACAAAATGCCATCGGGGGATGTTGTATTCTGGCTACGCGGACGATTTCGAGGCGTGAGAGGAGAAGTTTGGGACCGCTCAGGACCGGGTTCCGGTATGGGGTCGTGGCGGTGCTCGTGGCGCTCGCCGCGGATCTGCGCTTCCTTTTCATCAGTCCTACGGGGACGCCGAATTGGATCCTCACGGCCATCGAAGAGTACCGGACCTCGCTCGCCCTGGCGGCCTACATCTTCCTCGGCATCCTCGCCGCCCTCCGCATGCGGCCTGACCGCATGGAGCAGGGAGTACCCTACCGGGCCCTGCTGCTGCGTGACGGAGCCCTGGCGGCCACCGTGGTCGCCGTTATGGTGGGGGCCATGCTCTTCGTGGTCACCTTTCTGAACGCGACCGTGTTCTCCGACACTATCAGGGACTACGCCCAGGCCGCCGCCCCGAGCATCGTCACCTATAACGAGAAGGTGGCGAACCGGCTCGAAGACCCTCCCCCGGTCCCCGGCGCCGCCGAGATAGAGCAGGGCCTCCAGCCTCCCAAACTCCGGGATCTAGGCCGCTCCATCGCCAACTTCGTGATGCGGGCGCTCTTGATGGGGGCGGCTGGCGCCATCGTGGGTCTGCTGCGGGGCCGCGCCGGCCCGGACCGCGACGGACGACCACCGGACCCGCCCTACGCCAAGACCTCCGAGCCTCGATGAAGCTCCACGCCCGCCGGGTCGCGGCGGCGCTCCTCCTGGATGCCCTGCTCGGCGAGCCGCCGGCTAACCTGCACCCGGTGGTCTGGATGGGATGGGCGATCTCGGCCGTCGAGCGAAGAGCCCTCGCCTGGAAGAATCCCCGATCTCGATCAATCTCCGGCGCCGTGCTCGCCTTGACGCTGCCCACCCTCGTCTGCGCCGGGGCCGGAGCCGCGATCCGGTGGACGCCAAAGCCGCTTCGATGGCCCCTCGAAGTCATCCTCCTGTCGAGTGTCCTGTCCATGCGCGGCCTGGCAACCGCCGCGGCGGCCGTGGAGCGGGAGCTTCAGAACGGAGACCTGGAAGCGGCACGCACATGTGTCGGGGAGTTCGTGGGCCGGGACACGGAGGCGCTGTCCGAAGAGGGGGTCGCACGGGCTGCGGTCGAATCGGTCGCCGAGAACACGAGCGATGGCGTCGTCGCGCCCATGATCTACGGGTTGTTCTTCGGGGCGCCGGGCGCTCTTGCCTACAAAGCTGTGAATACCCTGGATTCCATGGTAGGCCACGGCGAGGCTCCGTATACGGAGTTCGGCCGGGCCTCCGCCCGTCTCGATGACCTCGCCAACCTCGTTCCGGCCCGCGTGACGGCGCTCCTTACCGCCGTTGCCTCCGCACGCCCGGCGGCCACTCTCTCGTCCGCCCGGCGTTATGGCCCGCTCACCAGCAGCCCGAACGCCGGATGGACGGAGGCAGCCTTCGCTGGCGCACTCGGGCTACGGCTCGGCGGAACGAACCACTACGGAGGCGTGATGCGTGTGGGGCCAGTTATGGGCGAAGGTCGCCCGCCCGTACCGGAAGACATCCGGCGG
>Ga0183260_10003008_pt1 | contig 13697 bp, 14 predicted proteins | sample AntDrymUQ4972206_2_FD_129768 | JGI IMG/M metagenome (GOLD analysis project Ga0183260, IMG submission 129768) | Polar desert sand microbial communities from Dry Valleys, Antarctica - metaG UQ497 (22.06) (version 2) (version 2) | ecosystem: Environmental > Terrestrial > Soil > Desert | place... | reverse complement strand
GATCGCGGCGTTAGAGCATCAGCCCGAGCGAAGTCGTCGGGCGCCGGCAAGCACGCCGGTACTCCGGGTGGCAAGCCGGTGGGCACTGGCAAGCCCGCCGGGACTCCGGGCGGCACGTCCGCCGGTGCCGGCAGGCCCGCCGGAACCCCCCGCCGTTCGCCGGCAAGCCCCGCCGGCGGGCCAGCGTTGTGGCCGGATCCTCCAGCCACCACCCCTGGTGCGAGCGCCGTGGCGGAGCACCGCCCCACACGCTAGGCCGCTCAGGCGGGCTGGTGTGTGCGCTGCGCGGCGGCGATCAGGTCCAGCACGGCCTGCTCGTCACCGGCGCGCAGCAGCTCGATCGGGTCGGGCTCGCCGTTGACGATCGACTCGAAGAACGCCTTGCGGTCCTGGTAGGTGGGCAGCGTGCCCTTGGCCCAGCCGCGCGCGTCGTTGAGCATGATGGCCAGCCGTGCGTACTCCTCGCCGAACAGCTCGGCGACCTCGCGCTTCATGCGCTTGGCCAGCGCGGGCGAGGCGCCAGCCGTCGAGATCGCGATCGCGAGCGGGCCCGTGCGCACGATCGCCGGCAGGATGAAGTTGCACAGCGGCGGGACGTCGACGATGTTGACGAGCATCGCGCGCCGCTCGGCATCATCGAAGACGCGGATGTTCACGTCCGTGTCGCTCGTGCAGGCGATGACCATGAAGGTGCCCTCGAGGTCGGCCGGCTCGTAGCCGCGCCGCTGCCAGGCGATCGAGCCCTCGTCGGCGAGCGCGCGCAGCGCATCGACCGCAGCGGGCGCGATCAGCGTCACGGCGGCGTCGCAGGCGAGCAGACCCTCGACCTTCTCCAGGCCGATCTCGCCGCCGCCGACGACGACGACGAGTCGCCCGCTCAGCTTCAGGCAGGCGATGTAGAACGGGGTGTCGAGCATCCCCTGTACGCAGGACTGGTCGCAGATGCCCTTGCGCAGCTGGCAGACGCAGTCCTTTCCGGCATAAGCCTGAGCGGGCATGGTCCAAGAAGGGTAATGGCCCGTATAGCTCGTCAGACCCCTTACCGTTCAGGGCAGCCGATGGACTCCTACTTCGACGACAGCTCGATGCTGCGCCGCATCCACCGCGAGATGGCGGTCGCCTTCTCCGGGCCGCGCGCGCTGCTGATGCAAGCCACGCACCCGGTCGCCTTCGAGGGCTTCTTCGCGCACACGGGCGCGCTCGACGAGCCCTACAAGCGGCTGGCGCGCACGGCCCAGGTCCTGGACACGATCGGGTTCGGCTCGCGCGAGGACGCCGACCGCGCGACGCGCCGCGTGCGGGCGATGCACAAGCAGGTGCGCGGCGAGCTGGCCAAGCCGGCCGGCCGCTTCCCCGCCGGCACGCCCTACGCGGCCGACGATCCAGCGCTGCTGCTGTGGGTGCTGGCGACGCTCGTGGACTCCGCGCTCGTCGTCTACGAGCGCTACGTCGCGTCGCTGACGCATGATGAGCGCGAGGCCTACTGGCAGGACTACCGCGTGATCGGCGCGCTGTTCGGCCTCGAGGACGGCGAGATGCCGGCGACGATCGACGACTTCGATGCCTACATGCGCGACATGCTCACAAGCGGCGACCTCTACGTCACCGAGGCCGCGCGCGAGCTGGCAATCGGGATCGTCATGCGCCCGCCGGTGCCGCTGCATCGCCGCCCGGTGCTCGAGCTCGTCAACTTCATTACGGTCGGCCTGCTGCCGACCGAGTTGCGCCGCCAGTACCGCCTCTCATGGGACCCGCTGCGGGCGCTCGCACTGCGCGGCGGCGCCGAGTACGCCAAGCGGGTGTTGGTGCCGCTGGCGCCCTCGCGGCTGCGGCTCGTGTCGAGCGCGCGGGCGGAGGCGTAGGGTCGCGGCCGCGCTGCTGCGTGAGCCTCCGCCTGCCCCAGCGCGTGCACTTGTGCCGCTATAGGCGGCTCAACGTTACGCGCTGGGATCAGCGGACCTTCCTGACCCCAACCGCTCCCCCCTCACCTTCATCGCTGCAGTTCGTCGACCAAGCGTTCGCCGGGATTGTGGTCAACCCCGCGCGCGAAGTGAAACGACGCGATCCGCATACCGCTGTTGAAGTACAGCCGGTGTGCGTCCTGGCGATCGGCGCCGACGCCCGAATCCAAGTGCAGGGCGTCGCAGTCCAGGCGCGCGGCCTCGGCGGCGCACCACTCCAGCAGCGCGCGGGCATGACCCCGTCGCCGGGCCGCGGGCAGCGTCGAGAGGTCGTCGAGATAGAGCACGCGCCCGAAGGCAAGCATGCTCAGCACGCGGAAGCCGGCCACCGCGGCAACCGAGCCGTCGTCCTCGACCGCCGCCACGAGCCGGTAGCCCTCGGGGCGCTGATGCTCGTCGACGCGGTGTGCGAACTCGTGCTCGTCGGCGAACTGGGCGCGCAGCGCGTGCATCGCGGCGAACGCGCGACCCGTCTCTCCGGCCTGCAGCTCCTCGATCGTCATCGCCGGCGCACCGTCTTGAGCGAGCGCCACGCCACACGCGCCAGCGGCCGCATCCCTTGACGCCAGCCGCGCCCGCGATCGGAGTCGCGCAGCGAGCGCATGCGCGCGAGCGCGCGCCAGGCGGCGACGAGCGCACCGTCGTACGGATGCCACCACGGCATGCGGCCGGCGGGTGGGTCCCACGTGACGAGCTTCGGCTCGACGGACGCGCGCAGGGCGACCGCTCCGCGCGCGCGGCCGATGCCGGCACCGTGTACGGCGCCCCAGGGGAGCTGCGGCAGCGAGCGCGTGACGAGGTGGTCGTTGCACCACACCATCCCGGCGCGGATCTCGTGCGCGATCCGCGCGCCCTTGTGCGGATCGGCGGTCCATACGGACGCGCCCAGTCCGCCGACGCCGCCGTTGCAGCGTGCGATCCCCTCCTGCTCGCTGTCGACCGGCTCGATCGCCAGCCACGGACCGGGTGCGTCCTCGCGCAGCAGGCGCGCGTCGCGGGCGACGCCGGTCAGCACGGCGGGGGCGAAGTAGGCGCCGGCAAGACCATCGATGCTGACCGGCCCGCCGCAGTGCAGCGTCGCACCCGCTGCGACCGCGTCGTCGATCAGCGCGACGAGCCGCTCGACTCGGTCGGCGGCCAGCAACGGACCGATCTCCGTCGCCGCATCGGCGGGATGACCGACGCGCAGCGCGCGGGCCCCCGCCACGACCGCCGTCGTGAAGCGCTCGTAGCGCTCGCGCAGCACGTAGGCGCGCGCGAGGCTCCCGCCGGATTGGCCGGCGTTCGCATACGCACCCCATAGTGCGCCCGCGACGGCGCGCGGGAGGTTGGCGTCGGCGAGCACGAGCATCGGGTCCTTGCCACCGACCTCGATCGTCGCACGCTTGAGCTCGCGCGCGCAGGCCTCGCCCACGTCACGGCCGGCGGGCGAGGCGCCGGTGAAGCGCACGTGCGCGATCTGCGGCGCCGAGACGAGCGCACGCGCGGTCTGCGGCCCGCCGTGGACGACCTGCAGCAGCCCCTCGGGCAGTCCCGCGCGCACGAACACCCGCCCGATCCGCGTCGCCGCCAGCGCGGCCAGCGGCGACGGGTGCAGGACGACGCCGTTGCCGCCCATGAGCGCGATCGCGATGTCCCCGACCGGCGTCGCGAAGGGCTCGGCGCCCGGCGTCAGCACCGCGACGACGCCGAGCGGCTCAAATGTCAGCCGCGCGCGCTTGACCGGCTGCAGCGCGCGCGACAGCCCGACCCGCTCGGGCGCGAGCACGCGCGGGCCTTCCTCGGCGAGCCATTGCAGGCTCTCGACGGCGGGCAGCAGCTCCATGCTCTGCGCCTCCGCGATCGGCCGTCCCTGCTCGGCGACGATGACGTCGACGAGCTCGTCCCACTCGTCGATGACCGCCTGGGCAGCGCGCGCGAGGTAGCGCGCGCGGTCGCTGAGGCGCAGCTGCGCCCACAGGCGCTGGACTTCGGCCGCCTGCGCCACAGCAACGGCCACGTCGGCGGGATCAGTCGCAGCGATCGCAGCAAGCGCCCCGCGGTCGATCGGGCTGACCGACTCGATCCGGGCGGCGTCGTGGCTGGGCGCCGGCATTGCGGCGATTGTCTCAGGTGACCAGGAACCCATTTGGGCACGCAACTCGTGCAAAATCGAACGATCGTCCACGCCGTCCACGGTGCGCTACAGCTCTGAGCGCATTCTGCCGATAGCAAGCGCAATGTCAGCCAAAGAGCTTCCCATGATGATCGTGACCGACGACCCGTCTTCCGCCGCTCTCCCGGCCACGCACGTCTGGCGCCAGATCACGGGCCTCAGCGTGGCCTGGGTCGGACTGCTCGTCTCGCTCATCGCCGTGCCCGGTGTGCGCGTGTTCACGCTCATCGCGTTTGTCGGGATGCTCTTCGTCGTCGGCGTCAGCTGGGCCTGCGCAAGCCGCGCGGAGCCCGATGCGCAGGGCCGGCCGGTCGGCCCGCCGAACTGCGCTGACCGCTAGCACTTGCGCCCCCGCGCCCGGCGGATCTCGGCCAGCCGCTCGCGCAGTCCCGCCTCGGCGTCGTCGGGCTCGTAGAAGCGCGTTCCGGCGACCTCGTCGGGCGCGACCTCTTGGGCGTTGACGTGGCCCGGGTGGTTGTGCGGGCTGTCGTAGCCGACGGCCTGGGAGCGCACCTGCGGTGGCGGTGACGCCGCGCCGTAGCGCTGTACGTGGTCGATCGCCGCGCCGATCGAGCGCGTGGCGGCCTTGGACTTCGGCGCCAGCGCGAGGTAGATCGTGCACTGCGACAGCGCGTGCATGCACTCGGGCAGCCCGACGTGCTCGACGGCGCCCGCCGCGGCGGCCGCGATCACGAGCGCCTGCGGGTCGGCGTTGCCGATGTCCTCCGATGCGCAGACGATCATCCGGCGCACGAGGAAGCGCGGGTCCTCGCCGCCCTCGAGCATGACCGCGAGGTAGTACAGCGCCGCGTCGGGATCGGAGGCGCGCACGGACTTGATGTACGCCGAGATGTAGTCGTAGTGCTGGTCGCCGGCGCGGTCGTAGCGCAGCGCCTTGCGCTGCAAGGCCTCCTCTGCGCCCTCGAGCGTGACCGGCTCGCCGGCCGCGCTCGTGCACGCCAGCTCGAGTGCCGCCAGCGCCGTTCGCGCATCGCCGCCCGCGCGCCCGGCGAGAAACGCAAGCACCTCGTCGGGCACGTCCGCAGCGCCGCACTCGCCGCGCTGCAGCGCGCGGCGCAGCAGCGCTTCGATCTCGCCCGCGCCGAGCGCGTGCAGCTCGTAGACCTGCGCGCGGCTCAGCAGCGCCGCGTTGACCTCGAAGTACGGGTTCTCGGTCGTCGCCCCGATCAGCGTCACGAGCCCCTCCTCGACGGCCGGCAGCAGCGCATCCTGCTGGGCCTTGTTGAAGCGATGGATCTCGTCGAGGAAGAAGATCGTGGGCTCGCCGCTGGCATCGCGGCGGTGCGTCGCGCGCTCGATCACCGCGCGCACCTCGGCGCGTCCTACCTGCACCGCGCTGAGCTCCTCGAACGCAGCACTGGCCGCGCCGGCGATGATCCGCGCGAGCGTCGTCTTGCCGCTGCCGGGCGGCCCGTGCAGGACCATCGAGTGCGGCCTGCCCTCGGCGATCACGCGCCGCAGCGCCGTCGGCTCGTCCGGCTTGCCGAGCAGGTGCTGCTGGCCGACGAGCTCGTCGAGCGTGCGCGGACGCATTCGCACCGCGAGCGGCGCGTCGGCGGCCGGCACGGGCGTGCGCGTGACGCGATCCTCACCGGTGGGGAAGAGCTGCTCGCTCACTGCTCAAGTATCGCTGTGCGGTGCGTGTACGATGCCCTCCGTATGCCACCACGCTCGCTGGTCGCTCTGCTGGCTGTGGTCATCGCCCTTCCCGTGCTGTCCGGGTGCGGCGCCGACGACACCCTCTCACCCGAGGCCGTCGCCAGCGCCGCCGACGCGACCGTCGCGAAGGGCGGGGCCAAGATCGCCATGGAGTTGAACGCCACGTTGCCCGGGGCGGATAAGCTGACGATGAGCGGGGAGGGCGCCGTGGACACCCGCACGCGGCGCGGACATCTCACGCTCGAGGCGGCCCAGGCGCCGGCAGGCATCGACAAGGAAAAGTTCACGCAGGAGATCGTGTTCGACAAGCTCATCATCTACCTGCGCGGTCAGGCGTTGGCGGCTGTGCTCGACAAGGGCAAGCGGTGGATCAAGATAGACATCGCCAGGGCGGGCAAGGAGGCTGGTCTGGACCTCTCCTCGGTGACGCAGACCGGCCAGGACCCGTCGCAGTCGCTGCGGCTGCTAAAGGCTGTCAGCGACGACGTCAAGACGCTCGGCGAGGAGGATGTCCGCGGCGTCAAGACGACGCACTACAAGGCGACGATCGACCTCGAGAAATACCCCGACACCGTGCCCGCCAACGATCGCGCGGCGGCGCGCGCCACGATCGAGACCCTCACCAAGGCGACTGGGGAGAGCAAGTCACCGGTCGAGTTCTGGCTCGACGAGGACAAGCTCGTGCGTCGCTACGTGCAGTCGCTGAGCGTCAAGACCGGCGCCACGAAGAACGCGATCCGTCAGAAGATCGAGTTCTACGACTACGGCGCGAAGGTCGACGTCACCATTCCGCCCGCCGGCGAGGTCCAGGACCTCACCGATCTCGCCGCAACGGGCCTCGGCGGGTCGACTTCCTAACGCCGCTTCGAGCTGGGCGCGGCGCGGGTATCGTCCGCGCCGTTCATGGAGCTGGCTCTGTTCGCCCTGTGGTGCTTTCTCGTCGCCGCGGCCGGCGGGCTAGCGGGACTCGTGCTCGGGAACATCAGGCTGCCGGCGACGCTGCTGGTGACATCCAGCGCCGCGGCGGGTGGCGGAGCGAACCTGCTGATCAGCGCAGCGGCCGCCGGCGCGGCGTCGGTCACCCACGTCCGCGCGGGCAACGTCAACTGGCGCCTGTTCGCATGGATGGCGCCGCCGTCGGTCGCTGGCGCCGTGCTCGGCGGCTATCTCGCCGGCGTCATCGACGAGGATCTCCTGCTCGGATGCATCGCCGCGGTGCTCCTCTACAGCGGGATCGACTTGTTGCGCCGGCGCCCGCGGACCGCGCCGGCTGCACGAGGCGGCACCGGCGAGCCCGGGCCGCGCGACTTCAACCGCTCTGCCGCGGTGCTCAGCGGCGCGCTCATCGGCGTGCTCGGCGGACTCGTGGGTCTGATCCTCGGGACGCTGCGTGTGCCGGCGCTGCTGCGTTTCGTCGGCGAGCCGGTGCGACGTGCCGTCGGCACGAACCTCACCGTCGGTGTGTGCGTCGGGATCGCGGGCGCCCTCGGCCACCTGCCGTCTGTCGCACCGGACTGGTGGATTGCCGCTGCCGGATCGGCCGCCTCGATCCCGGGCGCGGTGCTCGGCGCCCGCCTCACCGGCCGCCTGTCGGAGCTCCAGCTCCTGCGCGTGATCGGCGCCGTGCTGCTCGTCGCGGCGACCGTCATGGCGCTCCAAGCCGCGCTCTGACGCAAAACCGAAGAACAGTGCCGTAGGGCGCGCGGCCAAGGGCGGGTGCCAAAGGGCGGGTGCCACGGTCACAAGACCGCCGCGCCGTCCATCCGAGTGGCGCTATCGTCGCCTCGTGCTTGCACTCGCACGCGCCCTCCCCGTCCGCGCGGCGTTCGTCCTCGCCGTGTTCGCCCTGTCCTCGTGCGGCGGCGACGGCGGCGCATCCAACGGCGATCCGGTCGCCGGCAAGCGCCTGTTCAGCTCGTCTGGCTGCGGCGGCTGCCACACGCTCGCCGCGGCCGGCTCGAACGGGAAGACGGGACCCAGCCTCGACGACGTCAAGCCCAGCCCGGGTGCGGTGATGCGCCAGCTCAAGAGCGGTGGCGGCGTGATGCCGAGCTACGCGGGCAAGCTTTCCGAGGGCGAGATGGCCGACGTCGCGGCGTTCGTCGGCGTCGGCAACGCATCCGGCAAAGCCGTCGCCAAGCCGTTCAAGCCCGACAAGGTCCGCTTCGCCGACTGCGCCGAGGGCAACTTCGAGTGCCTCGAGCAGGCGTTCGGCAACATGACCTACAACGACGGTCCGCAGCCCGCCCTGGCCAGGCTGACGCAGACATCGACGACCGACGGCGCCATCGCGGGCAACTGCCACCGGATCGCCCACCGCATGGGCTCGGCGGCGCTCGCGCGCTTCAAGGACCGCGTCGCGCCGGCGTTCATCGCCGGCTCGCCCGTCTGCGCGTCGGGCTATTACCACGGCATCATCGAGCGCGCCTTCCTCGGGCAGCCCAAGGACAAGCTGGCGGTCGTCGCACGCCAGCTGTGCAGCGATCCGCAGATCAACTCCAAGCCGTTTCTGTCCTACCAGTGCCTCCACGGGCTCGGCCACGGTCTGATGATCTACACCGGCTATGACCTGCCCGGGTCGCTGAAGAACTGCGACAGGCTGCAGACTCACTTCAGCCGTGTCTCCTGCACCGGCGGCGTCTTCATGGAGAACTTCAACTCCTCCTACGGCGTCAAGTCCAAGTACCTGCGCTCCAACGACCCGATCTATCCGTGCAACTCGGTCGCCGAGCGCTACAAGAACTACTGCTACCTGCTCGTCACCGCCAACCTGCTGCGCGTGACGAAGTACGACCAGCGCAAGACGGCCGCGGGCTGTCGCAAGAGCGAGCCGGCGTGGGTCGGCACGTGCTTTGAGTCCTTCGGCCGCGATGTCTCCGGCATCGCCGGCAAGGACCCGAAAAAGGCGCTGGCGAGCTGCAGCCTCGCGGGCGCCAACGAGAGCGATTGCCTGTACGGCGTCGCGCGCGAGATCGTCAACGCCGATGCCGGCGCAAGCCGCGGCGGTCGCTTCTGCGCGCAGGCCCCACGCGCCGCGCGCGCGCGCTGCTTCACAGGCGTCGGCTCGGTGCTTGCCTCGCTCGTGACCGACCCCGCGAAGCTGCGCGGCGAGTGCCGCGCGGCGAGCGGGCGCTACGCGGCAGCGTGCCGCCGGGGCGCTGGGCTGGCCTCCTAGGCGGGCCCGCCGCGACCACTCATCTAGCATCAGTTGACCGTGCCTCCAGACCTCCAGCAGGAGACGACCGAGCTCCTCCAGCGCCTGATCCGCTGCAACACCGTCAACCCGCCGGGTCACGAGCGCAGCCTGCAGGAGGGGCTCGCCGCCGACCTGCGCGACGCCGGCTTCGAGGTGCAGCTGCTCGGCGCCGAGCCCGAGCGGCCCAACCTCGTCGCGCGCCTTCGCGGCGTCGCCGACGGACCCACGCTATGCCTGCTCTCGCACGTCGACACGGTGCTCGCGACGCCCGAGGACTGGACGCACGGCCCGTGGTCGGGCGATCTCGCCGAGGGTTTCGTATGGGGGCGCGGCGCGCTGGACATGAAGTCCCAGACGGCCGCCGAGGTCGTCGCGGCGCTGTCGCTGGCGCGCGAAGGCTGGCGCCCCGCAGCGGGCGACCTGCTCGTCGTCGTGCTCGTCGACGAGGAGGTCGGCGGCGAGCTCGGCGCGATCTGGATCTGCGACGAGCACCCCGACGCGGTTCGCTGCGACTACCTCATCAACGAGGGCGCGGGTCCGGTGATTCCGTTCGACGGCGGCCGCGTCTACGGCGTCTGCGTCGCCGAGAAGGGCGTCTTTCGCTTCCGCGTGCTGACCGACGGGATCGCCGGCCACGCCTCGATTCCGAAGATCGGCGACAACGCGCTGCTGAAGATGGCGCCGCTGCTGCAGCGGATGGTCGACCAGCAGCCCGGCTTCGACCTGACCGAGGGCCCGCGCGCGCTGCTGGAGGGGCTCGGCGTGGTCCGAGACGGCGAAACGCCGGCCGGGGATCCGGCTGCCGCGCTCGAGCGCCTGCGTGCGCGCGACGCGCAGCTCGCGATGCTCGTCGAGCCGCTGCTCGGCGTGACGCTCGCGCCGACACGCATCCACGCGTCGGACAAGATCAACGTCATCCCATCGAGCGCCGAGCTGAGCGTCGACTGCCGCGTCCCGCCCGGGCTGGGGGAGGAGCACGCGCTGGCGCGCATCCGCGAGGTTCTCGGCGAGGACGGCTACCGGCTGGAGTTCACCGAGCGGGTCGTCGGCAACCAGTCGCCGGTGCGCTCGCCGCTGATGGACGCGATCGAGCGCTGGATCGGCGAGCACGATCCTGGCGCGCGCGTCGTGCCGACGAATCTGCCGGGATTCACCGACTCGCGCACGTTTCGCGAGGCCTTCGGAGACTGCGTCGCCTACGGCTTCTTCCCGCACCGGCACATGACCCTCTACGACGTGGCGCCGCTGATCCACGCCGCCGACGAGCGCATCGACGTGCGTGACCTCGGTTTCGCGGCGGCGTTCTTCCGTGACGTGACAAAGGAGATCCTCGGTGGCTGACAAGCTCCGCCTCGGCGGCATGGCGCTGCGCAACGGCCTGCTCGTTCACGGGCCGACGCACTGGGCCGCGTCCGTGCGCCGCGGCGACGGCACGATCGAGACCGCGTCGGGCCGCAAGCCGCGCGTGAAGCGCATGGAGAACGTCGCCGGCGTGCGCGGCGTCATCCGCCTCGGCGAGGCGATCGCGGTCATCCCGCTCGTCAAGCGCGCGCTGCCCGCGGCGAAGCTGCCCTTCGAGGACGTCAAGGTGCTCGGCATGATGCTGGCCGCCGCGGGCGGCGGGCGGCTCGTGCGCGGCGCGTTCGGCCGCGGCGTCGGCACCGAGACCGCGGTCGCCGCGATCTCACTCGCGCCGAGCCTCGTCGCGCTGCGCGGCGGCGAGCTGGCCGCCTACCACGGCGTCGAGCACAAGGCGATCGCCGCGTACGAGACTGACGCCGACGACGCCGCCGACGCGGCCAAGGAGCACGACCGCTGCGGTTCGCATCTCATGACGCCGCTGCTGGCGTCCAACCTCGCCGGCGCGGCGCTGCTGCGCCGTGCGCTCGAGCGTCCCGGCCCGGTCCCCCAGTTCGCCGTCGGCATCGCCTCGCTCGGGATCGCGGTCGAGGTCTTCATCTGGACAGAGCGCCACGCCGACAGTGCTGCGGCGCGCGCGCTGCGCCGCCCCGGCCACGAGCTTCAGCGCCTGCTCGGCACGCGCGAGCCGAGCGAGGACCAGCTCGAGGTCGGTCGCGCGGCGCTGGTGGAGATCCTGCGCGTCGAGGCGCCGGCGACGTAGGGCGGATCAGCCGCGCGCCGGCCGGTAGGTGCAGATCAGGACGCCGGTGCTGGCGGTCGTGGTCGAAACGAGCTCGAGCGGGCGGGCCCGGCCGTCCTCGGGAAAGACCCGCTTGCCGCCGCCGAGCAGGATCGGCTCGATCATCAGCCGGTACTCGTCGACGAGGTCGTGCTCGACAAGCTGCGCGGCGAGCGACGCGCTGCCCACCCTAACCGCCACGGCGCGCTTGAGAACCAAGGGACCTCTACCGGGGTGCTTGCGACGTTGGGCTGTCTCGGGAGATCCGGTCCGGCCCAGGCGAATGATCGGCCAGCGACTGAAGCGCCGGTCGCAGCCGCGCCGAGAGATCGGGGTCGGCCGCGTCCAGTTCGCGCAGAAGTGCGGTGACCGCGGCGCGCAAGGCGCGGGACAGTTCCTGTCGCTCGAGGCTTGCTACAAGCGCTTCCTCAAGAGGCGCGGTGATCGCCGAGGGCACCGCATCTGCACCCTTGGCGTACGCGGTCGACAGCCCCAAGCGAAGACACGCAAGAGTGAGGACGTGGTCGCGGATGGCGCTGATCCAGTATTCGGCCTGCCACGGTTTGCCTCGCGCGATCGCCGTCTGTGCGTGGAGCACGTGGTGCCAGGCGAGCCCGATGAGGTGGTCGGCCTGCGGTCCGCCCTCTCCAGCGGCCGGCTGCTCGACGACGGTGCCAAAGATCGGGCGAAACAGTGGTCCCAGCGGACCGAACCGGTCAGCGCCAGCGAACGCGATGTCCACCTCCAGTCCTCCGGGTAGCAAGAACCCGCGGTAGATCGCATAGCCCGCATCGAGGTCGAAGTGATGAAGCGCTCCAAGCTCCCGATACAGGAAGCTGCTCCACTCGTCGAGCGCGTCCTCGCGAGCGGTCCCATCCGCCACGCCGAAGTAGAGGTCCACGTCGGACCAACGATCCTCCGCACCGCGCGAGCCCGAGCCCGTCAGCGCGGCAGCGATGATCTTCTCGTCGTCTTGGGCGCGCTTGAGCAACAGGTCTCGGACCGTGCACCGCTCCTCGGGCGTGAACACACGGCGAGGATATGCAAGACCATCGTGATAACCGAGTGCTTGGCGTCGGCGGCAGAACGGCCATCTGCGATCAGCGCAACCGGTCGATCGCTCGCAGCACGAACGCCCCGGCGCTGTTTTCCGTCCCATTGCGGCGGGTTGCAACGGCGGCGAGCAAGCAAGGAGGACCAGGTTCGATCCGTACGCAGCCACCGATGAGGTGCACAGGTACGCTTCGACAGCATCGACGGTGCCGCCTGACGCCGCCGGTTCGCGAGGAGGGAGATGACCAGGTCGGAGAGGCTTGACAACTGGGAGATCCGGCTCCATGAGATCTCGGCGCTGTGCGTGCGTCACGACCCGTCGGGTGGGCCGCCCGAGCTGCTTGTCGTAGGCGACGAGCGCTGGGCCGTCGCCGCTATGGCGCTCGCGGCGGCGGGCGCGGAGCCAAAGCCCACCACGGAGGTCGCCCCGGCGATCGCCGCGGGCGGGCTGCCCACCGACGGGAAGAGCGAGTTCGAGGGTGTCGCAAGTGACGCCAGCGGCCGCGTCTTCCTGCTGCAGGAAGGGCCGGCACGCGTGCTCGTGCTCGACCGCGCGATGGCGGTGCTGCAGCACACGATCACGCTGGATGTCGCTGCTGACCAGCCCGAGATCGGCGCGTCGTGGACCGACGAGCCGAACGCCCGCGGCGAGGGTGTGCTGCTGCTACGCGAGGGGCACATGCTGATCGCCAAGCAGCGTGACCCCGTCCGGCTGATCGAGTTCGGGCCGGCGGGCGATGCGCCGCTCGGCTATGCCCCCGGGCGCGCCCTCGCCGACGATGAGGACTTCGCCCTCGCCGACAGCGACGCCAGTGTCGTTGAGGTCCTGGCAACCTGGTCGCTCGACCCGGCGGCGAACGTCGAGAGCATCAACGACCTCGCCGTCGACATCGACGGCAGCCTGCACCTCGTCAGTTCCCGCTCGCGCTGCATCGGCCTTCCCGACGCCGATCTCACACCCGGCGAGGACGTGGTCGCCGCGAGCACGGTGTCGCTGGACGCGGTGCTGTTCAAAGACAAGAAGGACAAAGCCGAGGGCCTCGTGTTCACCGACGCGCTCGGCTGGCTCGTCGCCCTGGATCTGCAGCGGGCCGCCCCGAACCTGCACGAGCTCGCGCTCTTCCCGGGCTGAGTCGCCCAACCGAGCGCCTCGTCCTTCATCGCTGCTCGTCGGCGTTATCCTGCGACGGCGGGTCGTCGGTCTTGTCCCGCGGGATGATGCCCGCGTCGTCGGCCGTCGATGCACGCGTCGCGCGTCGCCGGCTTTGGTCGGGCATGCTTGCGGCTTGCCGCCCGAGCGCCTGCCATCCGAGACGTTCCGCCTGCCGGTCGACCGCCTGCGCGAGGGCTATTACTCCGACGCCTACTTCGTCCTCACCAAGCAGCTGCTCGAGGACGCCGATCACCACCCGCGCGTGCTGATGCAGGTCTTCCAGAAGCAGGAGTCGGTGCTGGGTGGCATCGACGAGGCGATCGCCGTGCTGCGCGAGGGGGCGGGCCATCGCGGTCCGG
>Ga0183260_10003007_pt1 | contig 13697 bp, 12 predicted proteins | sample AntDrymUQ4972206_2_FD_129768 | JGI IMG/M metagenome (GOLD analysis project Ga0183260, IMG submission 129768) | Polar desert sand microbial communities from Dry Valleys, Antarctica - metaG UQ497 (22.06) (version 2) (version 2) | ecosystem: Environmental > Terrestrial > Soil > Desert | place... | reverse complement strand
TATCTCGGCTCGCTCGGCAAGAAGTCGCGCCACGAGATCAGGCGCAAGATCCGTCGGGCAGAGGCGGCCGGCGAGGTGGTGCTGGAGGACAGCGCCGACCCGCTGGGCGACCTCGACGCATTCATCGACCTCCACCAGCGTCGCTGGGGCGACGAGGGGCTGTTCAAGCCGGGACCCGGTGGCGACGCCAGCCGGACGTTCTTCCGGCGGCTGTTCGAGCTGCTCGCGCCAGAGGGCGCCGTGGCGCTCACGTTCCTGCACGCAGGCGACCGCCGGATCGCAGCCGGCGTGCATCTCGAAACGGACGATGGGTACCTGTACTACAACGCGGGCGTGGACCCCGAGGCTCGCGACCTGTCGCCGGGCGTGGTCATGATCGCCCGGTACGTCGAACGGGCGATCGCCGCGGGCAAGCGACGGCTCGATTTCCTGCGTGGCGACGAGCCGTACAAGTACGAGTGGGGCGCGGTCGACGAACCCGTCCAGCGGCTGCTCGTGCGGCGAAGGGACGGCTGATGGGCACGCCGCAGCCCATGGATCCCTGTCTCGTGCCGGTCCAGCGGAGGCCGCTGTCCGGCGGCAGGCGTATCCGCGTCGTCGAGGTGCTCGCGACGGGCACGAACGGCGGCGCCCAGGAGCACCTGTACAACCTGGCGACCCGGATCGACCGGTCGCGCTACGAGCTGTCCGTGGTATCGCTCTCGCCGGGCAGCGCCGTGCGCAAGCTGGAGCGGGCGGGCGTGCCCGTCCTCGTGATCGACGAGCCCGACGACGCGGTGGCGGCCCGCTCGCTGGCCGCCCACCTGGCCGCCGTGCAGGCGGACATCGTTCACAACCACATGTTCCGGGCCGAGATCGTCGGCACCCGGGCGGTGGTGAGCCTCGCGGGGACCGGCCGGCGGCGGCCATTCCTCATGTCCACGGTCCACTCGTCGCGCATCCGGCCGTACGAGGATCGCGCCGAGCTCCGGCAGCTCACGCCGGAGATGGACCGGCTGATCGCCGTCTCACGAATGATCCTCGCGAAGCTTGCCGACGAGGGCCGCGACAGCGTCCCCGTCGACCTGATCTACAACGGCGTCGACCTGCAGCGATACGCCCACCAGGAGCCCTGCTGCACGCTTCGCGACGACTACGGCATGGAGCCCGGCGCGGTGATCGTGGGCGTCGTGGCGCGGCTCGAGCCGGAGAAGGGCCACCCCACGCTGCTGGAGGCATGGCCGCGTGTCCTGCAGCAGGTGCCGAATGCGTACCTGCTGATCGTGGGCGAGGGCGGCCAGCGCGAGGCGCTGGAGCGGCAGGCCCGGGAGCTGCGGATCGCCCACCGGGTCGTGTTCACCGGACGCCGCGACGACGTGCCGGCGGTCACCGCGGCGCTCGACTGCGCGGTGCTGCCCTCCTACCGCGAGGCGCAGGGACTCACGATTCTCGAGGCGATGGCCCTGTCGCGACCGGTCGTCGCCTCGAACGTCGGCGGCATCCCCGAGATGATCGACGACGGGGTCTCAGGGCTGCTCGTGCCGCCACGCGACGCCCCTGCCCTGGCCGCCGCCATCAGCCGCATCCTTCTCGATCACCCGTTCGCCGACACGATCGCCCGTGCCGGGCACGATCTGGTCCACGACCGCTTCTGCGTGGAGCTGATGGTCCGCGCGATCGAGACGATCTACGACGACGGCGCGGGCATCCTCCGCCTGCCTGAAACCGCCGCCGGCTAGTACCACCGACCGGGTGCGCGTGCGCACCGGCCGGGTAGGATCGGCGCCGTGTCCGACACGCAGGGTCCGGGTCTGATCGCCCCGGTGGCCCCGCCGCGCCCGCCGGTACCGGCAGTACCGGATTCACCAGTTCCGAGCGTGGCTGCTGGCGCATCCGTCCGCGACCGAGCACGGTTGTGAGCAAACCGGTACCGAGGGTACCGGGCCGGGACACGTGGCCGGGCCGGGATAGGTGGCCGGGCCGGGATTCGTGGCCGGGCGATCGATGACCCTCGGTGCGCTGTGGGCGTTCCTCGCCGTCGCGCTGCCCGTGCTGGGCGCGCTGATCGCGAGCCTGCCCTCCGTGGACCTGGCGTACCACCTCCGCGCGGGCGGCCAGCTCCTCGACACTGGCGTGATCCCGATGACCGACACGTTCACGTTCACCGCCCAGGGCCAGCCTTGGCTGAACCAGCAGTGGGGTGCCCAGGCCCTCCTGGCCGCGACCTTCCGGCTGGCCGGCTGGACCGGGCTCGTGGTGCTGCGGGCCGCGCTGGTCGGCACGATTGCCGCGCTCGTGTTCGCCGCGGCCCGCCGCCAGGGGCTCGCGGTCCGGCCGGCCGCCTGGCTGACGATCGCGGCGTTCGCGCTCGCGTCGGTGGCGATGGCGCTGCGGCCGCAGCTGCTGGGGATGGCCATGTTCGCGCTGGTCCTGCTGCTGGCCGTGGAGCGGCGCCGCTACCCTCGCCTGTTGTGGGCCGTCCCGCCAATCGCGCTCGTCTGGGCGAACGTCCACGGCAGCTTCTTTCTGGCCCCGGGGGTGCTGGCACTCGCCTGGCTTGCCGACGTCCATGATCGGGTGCCGGGCGCGCACCGGACGCTCGCCATGGCGGCCGTCGCGGGGCTGGCCGCGTGCGTCAACCCGTTCGGGCCGTCCGTGTGGCTGTACGCCGCGGGGCTGACGACGAGCCCGACGATCACCGCCCGGATCACAGAGTGGCAGCCGACGTCTCTGCGGTCGCTGCCCGGGATCGCGTTCTTCGCGTCCGCCCTGCTGCTGGCAGCGGCGCTCGCGCGCCGTGCCCGGCCCACGCCCTGGCCTGCGCTGCTCTGGTTCGCGGCGTTCTTCGCCATCGGCGCCTGGGCGGTCCGCGGCGCGGCCTGGTGGCCGATCGCGGCGGCGGTTGGGCTCGCCGGCCTGGCGGGAAGCGGGTTCCTGGGCGCCGGGTCAGCTGGGCCCGTCGGCCGGCCGGACGAGGCACCCCTCGAGCGCCGGCGTAGGGCGAACGCGCTGATCGCCGCGGCGCTGGTGGTCGCGGGCGTGGCGCTCCTGCCCGTCTGGCGACCGACCCAGCCCGGTCTGAATGCCCCTGCCGGCGTCGTTGGGCAGGCACCCCCCGGGATCACCGCCACGCTCCGCGACACCGCTCGCGCCGGAGACCGCATCTACCTGCCCCAGCCCTGGGGATCGTGGGTGGAGCTCGCAGTCCCGAAGGCCACGGTCGTCCTCGACTCCCGGTTCGAGCTGTTCCCCGAGGCCGTCTGGCAGGACTACCTGCTCGTCGCCGAGGGCGGCGCGGAGTGGCCCGCCCAGCTGGATGATTGGGGCGTGACGCTCGTCGTCGCCACCGACGACCGGGTCGGCGGGTTGCTCGAGCAGGTCCGCGGGCACCCGGCCTGGCGGGAGATCCACCGGGACGGCGATGGCGCGGTGTTCGTCCGGGCGGATAGAGCCGGCTGACACGCCGCTGCGACGCTTGGCGGGTGGCGGGGGCGAGCGTCGGCCATCCACATGGCGCGATGGTGACGAGGCTAACGGAGGCAGACGATGACCAAACAACCCGGCAACCGCGAGCAGCGCCGAGCCGAAGAGCGCGGCATTCCCGACAACCCGCAGGACAACCTGCTTCACGAGAGCGAGAACAATCCGGCGTTCAGCGGGAGCGGTGGAGGCCAGGGCGACGACAGCGAGTCGTATGCCGGCCGGCCGGACCAGGACGTCGTCCGCCAGACCGGCGCCGGGAGCGGCGGGGCGACCGAGGACGACGGACGGATCACGAACCGCGAGGGCATCCACCTGGGCAACCGGCCCAACAGCTGACCCTCACCGGCGTTCCGCTGCGGCTCAGTCCTGCTTGGCCGCGATCGCCTCGCCGAGCTCCTGCTTCGTCATCCGCCACCGGCCCTTGATCTCCAGTCCCTTGGCGCGCTCGAGCAGCTCGCCCCGAGTGTGACCCAGCACGTCGACGCCACCGGCCGTGCGCCGTCGCCGCGGTCCGGCCCTGCCGCGCTTCGTCGCCGCCGCATCGGACGGTCCTTTGTTCGCCTTCTTCTCCCAGTGGTCGCCGACCTTCTCGTAGGACCACTTGAGCGAGGCGAACGCCGTGCGGTGGGCACGCTCGCCGTCGCCGTAGGACTCGACGGCGCTGTCGTGGGTCTTCGCCCACGTCTCCTGCGCCTTCCTGGGTGACCGCTGGAGCGTACCCGGCAGGTCTCGTTTCCTGGTCGGCATGGCGTGTCCTCCTGCGGCGGGCTGCCCTGCGCCCGCGCCCATCGTCCAACCGTGCCGCGCCGCGTGCAAGACGCCTGCGACAGTCGCCGTCGGACGCGCCACGCCACCGGAGCGCCGCGGCTGGCAGGCTTCCACCCAAGGACAGGAGGTACCCGCATGAACGACGTCATCGCTCGCCTCCAGCGCGAGCTGCCCGACACGGATCGGGACCGCTACGACATCGCCTACGAACGCGGCCGGGCGCAGGCGCGCAGCGGGCTGCTGCTGGGTGGCCTGGCGCTCGGCTCCGCCATCGGCGCCGGGCTGATGTGGCTGCTCGATCCGGTGCACGGTGCGGGACGGCGGGCCGATCTCGCATCGCGCGCCACCGGCCTCCGGAGCAACGTCGGCCGCACCACCGGCGAGAAGCCGCCGACCGATTGAGCGACCCGTCCATGTGACGCTGTCGCCCGGCCCGCCGCGCGCGGTACCAGACCGCCGGTACCTTCGGGACGGTGACGCCGTGCACCGCCCTGCTAGGCTCGGGGGGTGCGAGGGGACCCTGATCTCGATCTCGTCGTGCTCGGCGGCGGCGGACATGTCGGCCTCCCGCTGAGCCTGGCATTCGCGAGCGCCGGCCTGCGGGTCGGGATCTACGACACGAACGAGATACCCCTCGAGCGGATTGGCCGGTGCGAGATGCCGTTCCTCGAGCACGGTGCCGACGAGCCCGTTCGTCGCCCGACGCCCCCTTGCGGCCGCCGCGCTCGCCCTGCCGCTGCCGCTGATGGCCCCGGCCGTCGCCATGGTCTACGCGGCCATCGTCCTCGCTGCCGGACGGACTGAGGCCGCAGGCGCGCGCCGTGGTGCCTCGCCGGTGAACCCCGGCGTCGGGAGGAGCACGAGCCGGGCCGCGATCGCGGCGAGGAGCCCGGCGACCAGGACGGCGAGATGCCCGCGCGTCCAGCGCGTCGCGCCATGCACGACGACCGGCTCCGCAACGCGGGCGGTCATCGGCCGGTCATCGGGGTCAGACGCGTTCGGAGGCCCAGTAGCGTTCGGCGAAGCCGTCGACCCGCCCCAACTCGGCCACCTGCCGTCCGAAGGCGCGGACGGAGTCGGCCATCTGGCGGCGACCGCCGAACAACCGGTCGAGCTGGCTCTCGTACATCCCGATGCCGGTGATCTTGCGTTCGAGCTGATCGCCGACGTCGGCGTACTCGGGCGCGATCGCCACGTCCGGCGGCAGGTCTCGCGACGGATCGAACGGGAGATCCTCGAACCGCTTGAAGTCCTCCCACCACGCGTACGGGAAGTCTTCGTAGAACGTGACGATGCCCGCGTAATCGGGTCCCGGCATCACCCACCGCCGGCCCTCGGCCAGCAGGCGCAGCCCCGCGTTCCGGCAGAGCTGGTGGTCGACATGGCCGCCGATGGCGAGGGGCAGGTACACCTTCTGCGGCTCGAGGCGGACGATCTCGCGGCGCAGGATCTCGTATGGAGCCTCGTCGTTCGGTCTCGGGCGCCCGAGCAGCTCGTCGTCGCTGCCATAGCCCCGGAAGACCGCGTCGGGCAGGTCGAGGAAGACGATCGACGCCTCCGAGAAGAGCGCGTATCGCTCGTCCTCGATGCGCCGGCGAGCCATGAGCTCGCCCGCGGCAGCCGCTGCGACGACCTCGTCGGTGTAGATCGCGCCCTGCGTGGGGACCTCGTCCATCACCACCTGGCCCGCGAGTGACTCGTTGCGGATGCTCGCGCGCCGATACCACGACGAGCGCTGCCAGAAGCGCTTGGCCGCGGCGTCCGCGTCCTCCTGGGTCGCCTCCAGCCGGTCGTCGGTGGCGGCCCATGGGGGCAGGTACGCGGGATCGTTGGGAACGACGAAGTCATTCGCGATGCTCGACCTGTTGAAGGCCTCGGTGACCGGCCACATCGCTTTGGACCCGAAGCCGAGCGCCTCGCGCTGGTAGCCCGTGAGCCCGTCGACCCGGCCGCTGCCGGAGAACACGGTCAGGACGGTCACGTTCTGGCCCAGCTCACGAAGGCTTGCGATCAGCCCGCCGCAGGAGAGCGCCACATCGTCGGGATGGGGCGCGACGAAGACGTGAGTCATGGCCGGCCGAGTATATCGAGCGTGCCGGGTCGGCTGGCCCGCGACGACTACTTGATGACGCCCAGGATGTCGGAGAAGTCGTCGGTCCAGACCACCGGCCGGTCGAGCTGCGCGATCGGCGTCCAGCGCGCGTCCACGGCGAGGTCCGCGAGTGACGCCGGGGTCGGCGCCAGGATCACCCATTCCGAGAGCTCCTTGTCGCCGGGCGGTGCGGCGGCCAGATCGCCGTCGCCGCGATGGAAGCCGGCCAGTCCCGCTGCCAGCGCGCCGCCGGTGACGACCGCTCGGACGTTCAGGTAGGTATTCGTGACGTTGAAGAGCAGCCGGCCACCCGGCCGCAGCTTTCGCGTGTACAGCTCAACCGCCTCGCGGGTCAGCAGATGGGCCGGCGCGGCGTCCGAGCTGAACGCGTCGAGCACGATGAGATCGAACGAGCCGTCGGGAGCCGCGGCCAGCCACAACCGGCCATCCGCCTCGTGGATGTCGATCCGGGCGGGGGACTCGGCGACGAAACGGAACAGCCGCGGATCGCGCGCGATGTCGGTCACCACCGGATCGATCTCGACGAAGGTGTAGTGCTGGCCGGACTCCCATACGCGGCGAGCCCGCCCGCCCCGAGCCCCACGATCACGACGCTCAGCTCCCCGGCGACGGCCCCGGTCGATCCAGCCGTCGCACCGCGCGACAGCGAGGCGAAGACTTGCCCGGCGGGACCTGACGGGTGGTAGTAGCTCAGCGGCACCCGGGCGCCCCCGGGCTCCCAGCGCGGGCGGACCGGCGGCCGGCCAGCAGGAGCGAGCCAACCACCGCCACGGCCACGACGACTGCGGCGAGGCCGTCGATGCCCGGTGCCAGGGCCGCCGCAACGAGCGTGACAAGGACCCCGACGTAGATCGCGAGCGGCACGACCAGGTCGAGCAGCCGCGCCCGGCGGGCCGCGCTCGGGGTGACAGACGCACGGGTCGCGGTGACCGTCGGGCGCAGCAGCAGCGCCAGGACGAGGACGAGGGGGTACTCGAGCACGGCGTCGAACACGGCCGGCGCCACGATCGCGTTGAAGAGCCCACCGAGGACGCCGCCCAGCGCGAGGACGATAGAACGTCGTGATGTGCGCCGGGCTCGGCCGGTCCTCGGCGAGCTGGCTGTGGGCGACCATCGCCGCCACGAAGAAGCCGAGGTAATGGATCCCCAGCCGGGCCCAGATCGGGATGGGCAGCACCCCGACGATCGTCAGGATGACCAGCGCGGTCGTGAACGGCAGGACCCTCGCCCAGCGCCGCGCATCGAGCACCTGGCGTCGGCTGAACGCCACCACGAACGAGGCCAGATAGAGCGACAGGGGGATCGCCCAGAGCAGCGGCACGGCGGCGACATCCGTCGCGCTGTACGTGGTGACGCCCAGCATCAGGCTCGAAGGGACGAACGCGCGCACCAGCCAGCCGAGCCGGCGCCGCCATGAGAGGGCCTCCGCCGGCGCCTCAGCCGACGCTTCGTCGAGTGGCGCAGTCACGCGCGGGCTGCGCACCAGCACGATCGCGCACGCCGCGCAGAGCAGGGCGAATGCTAGGTAGCCCGCCGACCAGACGACGCCCTGCGCCGCCACCGGGAGCCGTGGCTCGATCAGGAGCGGATAGCCCAGCAGGCCCAGCAGGCTCCCGACGTTCCCCGCCGCGTACAGGAAGTACGGGTCCCGCGCCGCGGCGTGCCCCGTGCCCGAGAACCAGCGCTGCAGCAGCGGGCTCGTGGCGGACACCGCGACATAGGGCGCGCCCACGCTGACAAGGAGGATGGCCACGACCGCAGCCGCCGGCGGCAATGTCCCGGCGGCATCGAGACCGCGCAGCCCGATCGGCAGGACGAGCGCAGGCAGGAGCAGCAGGACGATGTGGACGAGTGGTTGACGTTGGCCGAACCTGCGGACCGAGATGTCCGCCCACGCGTAGCCCGCGAGCAGCGCCCCCTGGAAGAAGACCATCGCCGCAGTCCAGACCTGTGGCGAGCCGCCGAACGTGGGGAGCAGCATCTTGGCCGTCATGGGCTGCACGAGAAAGACGAGACCCGCGGCGACGAAGACCGCAGAACCGAAGAGCACGACCACGGGATCGCAGTCTCGGGGTGCGTGCGCGCACCGTGCAACCCGCTGGATGTACCAGCGGTCTCCGAGGCTCGGTCAGCCGGGGAAGCCGCCCTCACCGACGAGCGGCACGAAGACGACGCTCCCGTCCGAGTGTTCGAGCCACTCGTCGCCTCGCCGCTCCACGACGAGCAGCTCCTGCTGCTCCCGCCGGCCCACCGGGATGACCAGGCGGGCGCCGTCCGCCAGCTGCTCGCGCAGGCCGGGCGGCACCCCGGGCGCGGCGGCAGTCACGATGATCCCGTCCCACGGCCCGCCCGCCGGGTCACCCGAGCTGCCGTCGCCGACGCGAACATCGATGGCCGATTCCAGCCCCAGCTCCGCGAAGAGCAGCCGTGCCGATTCCGCCAGCTCGGGCTGGCGTTCGTAGCTCACGACGCGGCAGCCCAGCTTCGCCAGCACCGCCGCCTGGTAGCCCGAGCCCGTGCCGATCTCCAGGATCCGGTCGTCCGGCTCGGTGCCGAGCAGCTCGGTCATCCGGGCAACGACATACGGCTGGCTGATCGTCTGGCCGGCGCCAATCGGCAGCGCGCCGTCGGCGTATGCGAGATCGCGCTGCCCCGGTGGCACGAACCGATGCCGCGGCAGCTCGCCAAGCACGGCAAGGACCCTCTCGTCGCGCATGCCACGAGCGCGCAGCTGCCGCTCGATCATCGCGGCGCGCGCCTCCTCGGGCGTCTCCGGCATGGCCCGAGGATACGCTCGGCGGATCAGGCGCCTCAGGACGGAGCGGCGCTCGATGTCGGGCTGGGGCTCGTCGCGGCCGAGCCGGCCGGCGACGAACCGCTGGCGGACGGGCTCGGCGACGGGCTCGGCGACGTGCTCCCCGAGGGCGAGGCCGAGGGCGAGGCGGACGGGCTGGAACTCGCCGGCGGGCTGGGCGTGGCGCTCGGGACCGGCGTCGGGCTGGGATCCGGATCCAGCATGCCGCCCTGGCCGGCCAGCAGCGCGTTGAGGAGGATCAGCGTGAAGATCGCGATCGCGGCGAGCACGAGGACTCGCGAGGCCCGATCCTCGATGTGGACTGCCTGCTCAGATGGTCGCGGCGCGGGCGCCGCGGTGGGGCGGCGCGCGGCCCGGCGCTCGTCGGGCCGCATCGGACGCCGGCTCTGCGGCGGTGGATCGGGCGCGCTGGGCATCGGAGGGACGACCGCGGGCAGCGGCTCGGTCGCCGAGATGTCCTCCAGGATGTCGGACTCGACCACCGGCTCGTCCGCCCCCAGGTCGGGCAGCGTCTCCTCCGGCTCCGGCGTTCCGGGATCGTCGGGCACGCCGTCTCGTCGCTCGGTCATCGTCGGGTGGATCTCCTGTCGGGGCGCACCGATCTTCGGGGGCCCGCGGCGGGCGCCAGTGTACCCGAGCTCAGGCGTCCCGAACGGCGGGGAAGAACAATCCGGCCAGACCGGCGCCCATCGTGAGCAGCCCGAACACGGCGATCACCGGAGCTGGGCCGAAGACCTCGCCGAGGACACCACCCACGCCCATCGCGAGCGTCATCGAGCCGAAGACGAGTGCGAACCGGAAGCCCACCACGCGCCCGATCAGGTCGGCCGGCGTGCGCTCCTGGAACATCGTCTGGCTCGGGATCACGAACACCATGTTCGCCACGCCGATGCCCAGCGTGAACCCCAGCGCGAGCGGGAGCTGGTTCGTCAGCCCCAGCAGGGCAATCGCGATGCCGGCCGCCGCATAGCCCACGATCACCGTTCTGCCGCGCGCCAGGCGGGCGCCGATGAGCCCGATCAACACCCCGCCCAGCAGGTTGCCGACCCCTGTGCTCGTTTCCAGGAACGCATACACGGCCTCCGGCTGAAAGCCCGCCGGCTCCAAAGACTCCTTGGCGTAGACCGCCGTCAGCGCGAGCAGGATGCCGAGCGTGAACTGGGCGACGGTCGCCTGCAGCGTGTTCGCGAACAGCGCGGTGTCGCGGCGCAGGAAGCCCCAGCCCATGCCCATCTCGGCGAAGAAGCTCGGGCGCGCGGAGGGCTCGCGGGCCTCGCGTGCCACGGGCGGGACGACCACCGTCCAGAGCAGCGCGGCGGACGCCAGGTACGTCGCGGCGTCGATCCAGAAGGCGAGCGGCAGGGCGGCACCCAGGAACGCCACGAACAACCCGGCGAGCGGGTAGCCGATGACATCGGCCATCGTCTCGCCGATCCACATCGCCGAGTTCGCGGGCAGCAGCTCGTCCTCGCGCACGATGCGCGGCAGGACCGCGACGCGCGCGGGTCGGAAGAAGATCGAGACCGTGGTGATCAGGAAGATCAGCGGATAGACCAGCACCAGGTTGATGACTGCCACCACCGGAACGAGGAGCACGAGGCCCGCCCGCAGCAGGTCGCTCACGACCAGGACCTCGCGATGATCCCAGCGGTCGACGAACGTTCCCGCCAACGGGCTGAACAGGAGGTTCGGGAGTGTCGCCGCGATGAACACCGCGGCCGTCGCCAGCGCGGATCCGGTCGTGTTCAGCACGAGGAACGCCAGCGCGATCTGATGGATCCGGTCTCCGAAGAGGCTGACCAGCTGCCCGGCCCAAAGCGCCGAGAACGACGGGTTGACCGCGAGCCTGATGTACGGATGTCGTCGGGCGCGCTCGACGAGTGGCGGGACCACGGGGCGGGTGACCACCGTCGAGGTCCCCACGACGTCGACGGGTTGCCGGGCCGGTGCGGCAAGTCCCGAGCCGGAGGCACCCAGGACGCGCGGCCGCTCGAGCGCGGCGGCCTGCGCAAGGCCGGGCGCCAGCGCCGGGTCCGATCGCAGCCCGACCCGGGTCTCGCGCCGTGCTGCTCCCTCGCCGCGCATCAGATCCTCGAGCCGCTCGCGAACGGCCGCCAGCTCGTCCTCGTCGAGCTCCTGAGGCGACCTGACCACCGTGGCGAACAGGAAGAACGCAAGCCCCGCCGAGAGGAACAGGTCGCCGATCGACGCGACGTTCTGGACGATGGGGAAGGGGATCGGGATGACGTCGGCCAGCGGTCCCGCCCGCAACAGGAAGTCGGCATTGAGCTCGGGCGGCAGGATCGTGTGGAAGGCCGAGCGGATCTGGTCGGGCTCGAAGCCCGCGGCGTCGAGGCTCGGTCGCCAGATCGGCATCCGGCCGCCGTTGGCGACGATCGCGATCGCGTTGCTGAGGATGCCGACGAACGCGAGGCTCAGCCCCGGCTGTGCGCGGTTCCACCACAGCCCGAAGAGCAGCATCGCGTAGGCGAGGCCGAACAGCGGCAGGCGGAGGAGCTCGGCGAGGTCGATCCCCGCGCCGATCGCGGCCTCTGTCGCGAACCGGACGATCACCGCCCCGAACAGGAACGCCACTCGCTGGAGGCGCACCCGCCCGAGGTTCCAGATGGTGCCGCCGACTGCAAGGCCGAGAATGAGCCCGAGGACGATTCCGCCGATCAGCACCGAGCCATCACCCGCCTGGGTGCCAGGCGGCCGACCATGGTCGCTCCGGGGATGATCGGCATGCCCGAATCATGCCGTGCCACGGTGTGCTCGCGGGGCCTCCGGCGGTCAGGCCGGATCGGTCGTCGCGAGGTTCGTGTCGGGGTTGGTGGTCATGCGGTTGGCCGCCTGCGCGATGAGCGGGATCGGGCGCCGCTCGAGTTGGCCACCCGGGTCGGACACGCCATCGACCCAGGCCGTCCGGACGAACGCGTCGACCACGACCGGATCGAACTGGATGCCGGCGAACTTGCGGAGCTCGGCGAGCGCCTGCTCCGCCGTGAGCGGCGTCATGCGGTACGGCCGGGCGGCCGTCATGGCCTCGAACGCGTCGGCCACATGAAGGATGCGGGCCAGCTTCGGGATCTCGTCGCCGATCAGCCGATCCGGGTAGCCCGAGCCGTTGTACCACTCGTGGTGATGGCGAATGATCGGCAGTTCCGGGGCGAGCTTGGTGACCGGGGCGATGATCTGCGCACCGAGCACCGGGTGCGCGTTCATGATCATCCGCTCCTCGCGAACCAGCCGATCCTGCTTGAGCAGGACCGCATCCGGCACCCCGATCTTGCCGACGTCGTGCAGCAGGCCGCCCCACTCCAGCGCCTCCAGCTCGGCCTCGTTGACCCGCATCTCGCGCCCGATATCCACGGCGATCTGCTTCACCCGATGGCTGTGCTTGCTCGTGAACGGATCGCGCTTGTCCACGGCTTCGGCAAGCGCGCCAATGGTCTGGGTGAACATGTCGCGCATCTCCACGAAACGGTGGTGCGCACCCCGAGTTGTGTAGAGAGGGAGCGCGAACAGCAGGGTTGCCCACCAGCCGGCGCCGCCGGGCAGCAAGTAGACGCGTGACATGAGCCAAGCGAGCGGGGCGAGGGCTACGAGGTTCGCGCCGAACCCCCTTAGATCGCCCAAGAACACGACCGCAACGGACTGCTGCGTCCGCATCGCGACGAGTGAGGCAGTAATAGTGACGTTCAGGGCGAACATGACACCCGCGCCGACCAGAGTCGAGCCGAAACTCAACAGAGATCCGTCGTCGCGGTCAACCAGGACTTCGGACGCGATGGCTCCGGTTACCGCAGGCAGCATGATGGCAGCGTGGTTCGCGAGCGTCCCATACCAAGGGATGCGTCGGCGCAGTTCGCGAAGCTCCGTCGTTCCGACGGCTGCTACCACGCCAGCCGCCACTGGTCCTCCGAGCGCCATCGCGGCGACGATGGGCGCGATCGCGACGCCTACAACGGTCCCTCGCGGCATCCGGACGGGTAGTGCTGACGCCAAGATGGTCACCGCTGTCCAGAAGCACAAACCTGCGATCACATGATGTTCGGCAGAGGTGCCGACAGGAAGGCCAATGTCCGGATGGATACCTAGGGGCCAGCCAGGTCGACCAGCAAAAACAAGGCTAGCGGCCAGCAGTGCAATCGCACTTGCCGCCACGAGCCCAAGGATGTACAGCTTCAGATACTTCGGCATTCCGCCCTGTCGCCAATTCCTACCGCGAGTCTACGGTCTCCGGGAGGCGATTCAAGGGGTGACGAACGTATCTGTTCAGAAGCCCTGGACTGACGCGCCCCCCGCGACTACCAGAGCGGAAATGGCCGAAAGGGTGCTGACGATACGGAAGAGTCGCGCTTTCATGCTTGGTCTACCGCTTGCCACGGCTTAACTGCGAAATGGGGTCCCACGCTCGATCCTCCTCGCGGCCCTCGTGTCCAAAAGACACGAAAACCGACCTGACTGTTAGGTCGGTCGGTTGCACTAATCGCTCCGCTCCACCCTAAGTGCCCATTTCAGGTAGTGCTTCTGCGC
>Ga0183260_10003005_pt1 | contig 13700 bp, 10 predicted proteins | sample AntDrymUQ4972206_2_FD_129768 | JGI IMG/M metagenome (GOLD analysis project Ga0183260, IMG submission 129768) | Polar desert sand microbial communities from Dry Valleys, Antarctica - metaG UQ497 (22.06) (version 2) (version 2) | ecosystem: Environmental > Terrestrial > Soil > Desert | place... | reverse complement strand
CCTGGGTCGCCGAGCTCACCGGGCTTGTCGACCTGTCGCCCTGGCCAGCAGGAACGCGGCTGATCCTGCGCAAAGAGCGCCCGCACCCCGGCGCAGCTACGGATCACCGACCACGACGGGATGCGGGTCACCGGTTTCCTCACCAACACCGCCCGTGGGCAACTCGCTGATCTGGAACTGCGGCACCGCCGCCACGCCCGCGTCGAGGACCGCATCCGCAATGGGAAGGACACCGGGCTGCGCAACCTCCCTTCGTTCCACGACATGGCGCAGAACCGGATCTGTCTGGCCATCGCCGCCCTGGCCGCGGACCTGCTCGCCTGGACCGCCCGGCTCGCCCTGCCAGCCTCGGCCGCCGGCTACGAACCGAAACGGCTGCGGCTGCGGATCCTGGCCGTGGCCGGGCGGATCGTGCGCAGCGCCCGCCGCCGCACCCTCCACATCGACCCAGCCTGGCCCTGGGCCGAGGCGATCACCACCGCCCACGCCCGGCTGATGGCCCTACCCGCCCCCTGACCGCGAACTCCCCGCCCACCGACCAAGGACCCGGAGCACCGGCAGACCACGCTGAGCCGGCAATACCACTCACCCATCGACCGATGATGCCCCTATCAAGATCACTAGAGGCCGACAAAGATCAACGTACGACCGTTACGAAAGATCGAGGCTAGCGGTCAGCATTATTGTTACACACTGCGACTGCTCGGGTTCGCTCCGGTGTCGCGGATGTCCTGCTCGATTTTGGCGGCGGCTTCTCCGGCGACGATGACCTTGACCTGAATCTGCGCCCAACTGATGTTGCCGTCGTCCGCTGCGTTGGACAGGGTGAGCAGGAGCGTGCGGACGGCGTCGCGGGTTCCGGGCTCACTCATGCTCGTCATCAGACTGAACGCGATCTCGCGCTCATTGGGCTCGGGCTGTTGGCGCGTGCCCGTGCTGTCGCCCGCCGCGCCTCCAGTGGTGCCGGAGGCCGAACCGGCGGGTTTGGTGCCCCCCGTATCAGCGGTGCCGACCGCGCTGCCGCCTGTGACGCCGGTCGCGGGGGCCTCGCCGCCGGCGGGCTTCGGTGGCGCGAGGCGTAGCCCGGACGAGCCGACGGCGATGTCGCCGGGGCGTGTGGCCGTTCGGTCGAGGTCATCAGCCCCGACGAGTCGGAGCTGGCCGCCGCTGACCGCCTCGAAGATCGCCCGCTGCAGATCGGACTCTCCGGCGGGAAGGAGCGGGAGCCGCGGGCTGCTCCAGAACAGGTCGCGAAACTCGTCAAGCGGACGCCCGTAATCCTTCTCGTCGAGGTTGTGCAGCAGCGCTTTCGTAGTCAGGGCTGACACGTCGAACGCCTTGCCCTGCGCGACGAGTGCCTTCCACACGGCGGTGCCGTCGAGCGAGGTCTGGTTGCTGTTGGGCTCGAACGCGACGGCCCTGTCGACGCGAGCCTCGCCGTCCTGGTCGCCCTCGCCGAGGTAGAGGAAGTGCCGGTAGGCGCGGCGGACGGCGCTGTCGAGGTTGCGGCGAGCTTCGGCGCGTTCGCCGCGGGCCTTCTCGGCGAGCTCGTCGTCGGCGCGGACCGCATCCATGACCGCGACCCGGTCCCACGCGAGGTAGGTGGCGGCGGCGCCTCGAGCGGCGGCGCGGCCCTGGGTGTTGACGACGGCGAATACGGCCGAGGACGCCCACTGCACGGGCACCTTGTTGTGCCCGAGGCCCATGACGGCGCGGATCGCGTCGCGGATGTCCTTGTCGCCGCCGTTGAGCAGGCTGAACTGCCGCGGGTCTAGCACGACGAGCCGTGTGGTGCGTGCGTCGTCGACGCCGGCGGTGGTCAGCACCGCGAGCGGATCGCGGGTGAGGTCGGCGGGCACGAACAGCTTTGTCTTGAACGGTCCGGTGGCGGTGAGCCGTTCCGCGGTCTTGGCGAGCTCCGCATCACGGTCGTCATTGGTAACGCTGGTCCGCGCCGCCTTGACGAGCATGTTCAGGGTCCGGCGCGTCGACATGAACAGCCGAGGCGCCTGCCCGCCCTTACCCGCGAGATGCTCAACGCTGGACAACCCGCCGCCCTCGACGTCGAGGACCTCGGCAATGACCGTATCCGCTTCACCGACTGGGTAATTGCTGTCGGGCACGAACATCGCAGCCTTGAGCTCGGCCTCAGTCGCGCCCTGTCGTCCTCCCGCGCGCGCGCCGATGACGGAGCACAAGAATAAACAGGTGGCCGCGCGCTCTGCGGCGCGCGGGTTAAGCGGGCCGATGATCCCGTTTGTGCGGGCGCGGTCGAGTTCTCGGGCGGCGCCCTTCTTGTCATCGGCAGCGGCGATGTCCGCGCTGGCGATCTGTCGGTAGTTTGCCTGGGTGCGGGTGTCGACGATCAGGCCGCTGTTGATGACGGCCTCGCGCACCGTTGGGTCTGACAGCGGAAGGTCACCGGGCCCGACGAGCAGCGGCGCCCACGCGCCTGCCGTCCCGCGCTTGTACTGTGAGTGCGCGGTCGCGGCGAAGATCCGGATGGTGGAGCGGACACGCTGGAACCCGGCGAGCTTCGCCCATTCCTGCTCGGCCATCGCCATCAGCTGCGGGTGGAACGGGTAGCAGCGCGCCACCTCCTCCGGAAACTCCGGCGAGGCAGTCGCAGGCACCAGATCAAACACCTTGGTGCGCCAGGATCCGGTCATCTTCGAGGTGAACGCAGCCGCAGTGGCCTTGAGGACCTCGGCAGGAGCGACCCCATCGAACAGCCGGCGGCGCAGGATCGCCGCGAAGTCGGTGTTGTCGTTGATCGTCGCGGTCTCGCCGTTGCGGATGAGCAGGTCGTCGAGCTCTTGGCGGCGTTTCTGCCCGGCTTCGTCCAGGTCGATGGTGTCGGCCTCGGACGCGATCATCACCACGACCGCGGCGACGTGTGGCACGTCGTTCACGCTGTCGAGCAGCGCGCGCAGGAACGCCATGTCCTTGATTGCGAGGTCGGCATTCTCGGTCAGCGACAGCTGCCGGACGTAGTCCAGGATCTCGTCGACCAGGATGAGCACCGGGCGCCCGACCGCGGTCAGCGCCTCGACAATCCGGTGCTTATCGGCGTACCCGTCCCGGTACCGCAGGTACAGATTGTTGTCCCCGCCGAACAACCGCCATAAGAACCGCTCGTAGAGCGTCTGCGCCGGCCCGTCGAACTCCGCCGCTCCCTTGCCTGCGGTCATGTTGTCGCACGCGAGGACGACGACGACTGGGTTGGTCAGGTCGTCAGGCGGCTGCTCATCGAGGCTCTGAGCGGCCTTGCCGAAGGCGGCCCGCCCGACGTCGGTGGTCCTGAGCACCGTCGGGTTCTTGGCGAGGTGCCACAGGCCAATGAGGCCATGGGACTTTCCCCCACCCATCGCCTGGTCCAACCGCCACAGCGCCCGCGCTCTCGCATACTTCTGCCCGCCCCCAAGGCGCACCGCGACCTTCGCCATCAGTTCGGTGAACAGCGGGCTCGGGTGTGTGATCTGCCCGTAGTACGAAGCCTCCGCGTACGGTGGGCGTTCGCTCACGGTGCCGTGCACCGCCTGAAACAGTGACATCTGCACGTCGTCGATCGAGCCCGACGCGTGCACGACCTCATCCCGGAGCTTGAGGACCTCCCACCACGGGGTCACGGCAGTGCTCACGTCATCTCCCCTACGGTGTCGAACAGGCTGCCCTGCCGTCCCTGGGCCTCATCGGCCTCCCGCTGCGCTGACACGACGCCGCGTGCCACGTTCCCGATTCCTCGTCGCGCCCGGATCAGCGACGTCCACGCGATCGCGTCCGGGTCCGCCTCAGCCAGCAGCGAGGACAGGTACCCGAGCGTCGCCCACAGGTACGCATCGTCCTCGTCCCGACCGGTGGCCGCTAGCACCTGAGCGACCTCGTCCAGGCCGCTCGCCCATGCCTTCGCCATCGCCATCGCGACGTCGATGACCGACGAGGTCGGCGAGGCGGTGCCCTTCCAGTCCTTGGTCGGCGCAAAGCGCACGCCCTTATCGGCCTCTGATAGGACGCCTTTGAGCTCGTCCATCGTCAAGTCCGCCGCGAGCGCCTGCCAGCGTGCCTCAGATTTCGGTGCGAGGGACCGGCGGTACAACCGCACCCAGCCCAGGGCGAAGCGCGTCCGCGCGTCGAACGTGTCGAGCGCCAGGTTCTCGATCGGCACCGACGTGGCGTCCCCGACGGCCCGACGGGCGATGACGAGGTAGTGCGCCGGATCCACTGGCTCACCGAGGTGGTCGAGGACCTGCTCATACCGTCCGACTGCCTCCATCGCAGGGCCGGCTGAGGCCATAAGTTGATCCGTCGGCGCGAGTCCCGCGGCATTCCACAGGGGGATCCGGTCCTGCACCTCACGCCGGACCTCAGCCTCAACGTGGTTCGCCCGCCCGTTCGGACGGTCGGTCGGGGCAGGTCGGCACGACATAGTCAGAGTCGTGACGATATTCGCGCTGCCCGCGCTGCCACCGGACTCCGTCTTAGCGGGCCATGAGCCAGTGAGCATGAGGCCGGCACGGGTGATGGCGCCGAGCAGTCGGTGCCATACGTCCGGGTCACCGTGGCCGAAGACGATCGTCACGACGCCGTCGTGCTGTATGACGCGCCGCGCCTCTGCGAATGCCCTGGCGATCATGTCGTCATAGTGCTGGACGGTCCGGTGGTCGCCGTTCGCCGTGCCGCCGCGCTTGACGATGGCTTCCTGGTCCTTCTCCTGAACTCCGAACGGATGAGCAGTGAAGGTGAACCAGGGGGCGGTCGTGATGAGCGCGCGCTTGAGCCACACATAGAACAGGTCGGATGCGTCTGAGTAGTCGATCATGTTGTCGTACGGCGGATCCGTTATGACCGCGGACAGCGATCCGTCTCGCAGCGGCAGGGCGGTAGCGGACCCGCGCACGAGATCCGCCGGCGTCCCGGTGAAGCGTCCGGCTTGGTTGCGCAGGACCGCGATGGTGTCGTCAGCGAGCGAAGCCCAGGTTCCGGGGCCGTCGCCAATGCCCGTCTCGAAGTAGTCGTACGAGAACGAGATGCTGGCTTCGTTCGTGAAGATGTGGTTCGTTTGGACGCGGTTGCTTGTCGCGTGCTTGTGAGGCAAGAGGGCAGTTCCGCGAGTAGATCTCTTGATCTTGCGAACGAAGACGGAGCAGGCATAACCGGTCAGCGCGGCGGCGTAGTCCTCACTCAGCCCGTGGTCCTTGACAAGCTCGGATCCTAAATCCGCGATGACACGCGCCAGACGGACGAAGCCGAGCGTCTGGCGGTCGTTACACAGGTCCCCGTAGGTCCGTGCGCCGTAGGCCGATGGCCGGACGGTATCATTGTTCCCTGCCGGAATTCGTTCGTCTGGGACCGCGCTTATCCCCCGGGCAAACTCAGGCTCGCCCACGAGTTCGGCGGACGCCTGCTCCGCGGCCTGACGCTCTTCCTCGGTGGGTTCCCGGAAGCTCTTCCCTACCTGGGGGTGGAGGTCAGCTGCCACCAGCAATACGTCTTGGCCGTGCCCCTCGGTCATGAGACGTGCGTGCGTGGCCTTCGGGTGGACGTGTCCGCAGAAGGGGCAGATGGCAGCCTTGCCGCGGACTGCCCTCCCACCCTTGATCGTGGCGACAAGGGTGGGTTGAGCAGCCGGCGCTCCGTCATGCACAACTGCGCGGAAGTCCCCGCTAGCGCGGTCGGCGTCGATGCGGTAGCTCTGACCGGCGTCGTGCTTGCTGGGTAGAGGGTGACGAAGGATCAGCGAGCCGGTGAGGGGGAAGCGGCTCGCGCACTCTTGGCACGGCAGGGTTATCGCCCATAAGTAACCCCAGGGCTGCTCACCGCTGACCTTTGGGTACAAACGCGCCATTGTGCCGTCGTAGCGGCGACCAACCTCGTCGAGGAACGCACGGGTATCGTCCAGGAGTCGACTGTCGCTCGTGCTGATCATGTCCTGCTCGCCGAAAGGCAGAGCTGGCTCCTCTGACCAGTCACGCAACGGGAAGTCAGCGAGGAGTTGGCCTGCGAGCGTCGCGACGGGCGAGTAGTCAACTCCGTGCGCGCGGACTCCGAGGCGAGCTGCCTCCAACGGGATCATTGCCCGACCGCTGAACAGGTCAAGCATCGAGGCTCCCTCGGGGTGTGCCTTTGCCAGCTCGGCGACAATCTCCGCCTGCGCAGCGTCCCGCCCGGTCATCGCCTTCCGGACCAGGTTCTGTAGCCGTCGCTGCTCCGCCTCATCCTCAGGCCACGGCAGCAGGCTCGTCAGTACACCCGCCTTCGCTTGGGCAAGCGGTCGCGCGGCGAACCAGGTGAACAGCGCCTTCTCGCTCTTGCCGCTACCCCACCCGCTGCTGGAAGCCTCGCTGACCTCGGCGCACGGGAACCAGCGTTCGATCATGCGCACGTAGCGTGCTCCTCGGTGTGTCTGGCGGCTTTGAGGGCACTGCCGGGCACGTGCACGACGACATGTCCAGTGGCCAGGTCACCGAAGGTCCGGACGGGGTCGGCGTAGGAGCCGTAGAGGGTGCCCTTGCCGTCGTGGCACTGGTCGATGACGTAGAGCCAGTAGTCCTTGCCGTGCTGGGTGGCGATAAGGACCTCGTTCGCGGTGAGGTTGACGCCTTGACTGCTCGCGGCGTGCCAGACGCCCTTGACCTCGACAAGGCGCTGCTCGCGTCCATGGCTGGCGTGCAGGTCGTAGCCGCGGCCTTCGATGTGCACGTCGGCGACGGCGTAGCCCTGCTCGCGCAGGTGCTCAGCGACGAGGTCCATCGAGATCCGCTCACTGTCGGCCTCGGTCGGGGCGGCGAGCGGGGCAGCGGCAGTGACGCGGGCCCAGGCGACCTGGCGAGGCTGACCGATGCTGACCTCGCTCATCTGCCGCAGGTCCGCGAGCCGCTGCGCGGTCATGTCCTTGAGTCGGTTTCGCTCCGCGATACGGGTCTCCCGATCGGAGATGTCGTTGGTGAGTTGGTTTGGGAGCAGGTCGAGTTCGCGCTGTGCGACGTGCAGCCACGCGTCGAGGGCTTGCGCGCGGCGCGCCTGCTCCTCGCCTGCGGCCATCGCGGCGCGGGCGACGGCGTCGTGGACGCGGCCCGGGTGCGGCCCCCCGGCGGGAGCTTCGGCGGCGGTGAGGTTCGCGAGCAGCTCCCATCGGACGGGTCGGGCGCCGGCGCTGTCGACGCGAATGAGGCACGACCAGGTGCTCTTGCGCCGGCCGCCGGCCTCGGTGAGGTCGGCCTCGTAAGCGAACAGGTCGTAGCCAGCGCTGCTGGTCTGATCAACAAGCGCGCCGCCGCGGAACATCGCCGGGGCGAGCGCGTCAGCGCAGAGCGCGACAAGCGCCTGGTACGGCGGGTCTCCCGGACCGAGGTTCACTGCGTCCGCGACGGCGGCGCCGCTGGCGCGGGCCTGCGCGAGTGACTGGCCGCTGGTGGCGACCAGAGCGCTGTTACCAGCCCTGCGCTGGCCGGGAGGGGCGAACTCGGGCGGGAGCTGCGAGCCGTCGGAGAGCGCGAGGCTGAACATGCCCTCGCCGGCCGCGTGTGGGCTGACCTTAATCGCTCCGCCGTCCGCCGCACGATGCAGGAACGCCTCGACGATGGCCGGGTTAATCCGTTCAAGCTGCTCGTCCTGGAGCGCGGCAACGGCCTGCGCAACGTCTACGCTGGTCTTGAGTGCTCGTTCCCGCTCGTCGGCGCGCTTCGAGGCGTCGGCGAGGCGGCTGGTGGTCACGGCGCCGACGGCGGCCAGCGCACGGGCGCGCTGCTCGTCGTCGCCGAACGTGTCGGCGAGGACCTTGCTCAGTTCGTCGTCGGCGAGCCCGACAAGCTCGCCCACGAGGCTGAGGCTGTCGAACATCCGGCCTTCGAGTTGGTTCGCGGCGGTGACGAAGTTCCCCAGCAGGACCTCCAGCACCGCCCCCTCGCGGGTATCCGTCGCGATCAGGTTGTAGAGCTCAACGTCGCGGGTCTGTCCGATTCGGTGGATGCGGCCCATCCGCTGCTCAAGGCGTACCAAAGACCACGGGATGTCGAAGTTGACCAGGACGGGTGCGGTCTGCAGGTCGATGCCCTCGTTCCCAGCATCAGTGGAGACCAGGATCTGGAAGTCGCGGCGGGCGAAGGCGTCGCGGGTATCATCGCGGACGTGGTGGTTGTCCCGCCCGGAGTATCTGCGGGCGGTAAACCCGGTGTGCTTGAGCCGCCCGACAAGCCAGTCGGCGGTGTCGGCGTACTCGGTGAACACGACTGCCTGCTCGCCATTGCCCGGCTTGATCCCGTTCCGCCCGAAGCAGGTGAGCACGAGCGGATCCCACTTCGACACGAGCAGGTCCGTGTCGTCAACGAGTGGCTGGAGCCGGGCGAGCAGCGCATCGATCTCTTTTCGCTCGGCCTTCGCGGCTTTCGACCCCTCATAAATCACGCGGGCCTCGTCAGCTTTCGCGGGGTCGTCGCCGTCCGGGTCAGCCTCGATCGCGGCAGCGGATGGCATCGCCGTGCCCATCCCGTCACGGCGGCGCTGAAGCGTCTCAGCGAGTGCGTACAGGCTCGACGCAGCGCGCTTGCCGTAAACCATCCGGCCGAGCGGAACGGCGATCACCGGGAAGTACCGGTCGACCACGTCGAGCGCGTCGGCGTAGAACTCCGCCTCGAGCGGCGTCAAAGCCACGCTATGGTTCTCGGCGTGCCGGCGCTTAAACAACTTGGTCGCGCCGTCGAAGTCCACGAGGTCTTCCTTCATCCGACGCAGGAAGTGGACCCGGCCGGGCTTGATGGTGCGGGTCAGCTCCTTGTTGCTCTCAGCCGCCGGATACACGTCCGGGTCGACCAGGTGCAGCAGCGCCCGGAACAGCCACTCCTTGCCGCGGTGCGGCGTCGCGGTCATCAGCAGTGCCCGAGGCGTGTTCAGCGCGAGCATCCGCCCGACCTGGTAGTACGACACAGCTGTGGGAGTGAGCCGGTGCGCCTCGTCGAACACGACCGCGTCCCAGCCCATCCGGTCCGGGTGCACGGCGTCCTGCACGGCCGGATTCACCGACAGCAGGTCCAGGCTGACGATCCACAGGTCGTGGCCGCTCTCCAAGCCGTGCTCCCGCACAGTCTGTGCGGTGATCACCCGGAGGCCGCCGCCGAAGAACCGCTCGAAGTCGGCCTGCCACTTCGTCACCAGATGCGCCGGGACGACGACCAGAGCACTGCGTATGAACCCGAGCCGCTGCATCTCCCGCAAGTACAGACCCGCCATGATCGTCTTTCCGGTGCCCGGCTCGTCGGCAAGCAGGAACCGCAGTCGGGGCTGGGGCAGCATCGCGCCGTACACGGCGTTCATCTGGTGCGCGTACGGACGCAGCGGCGACGACGCCAGGACGGCCGAACGGGCACCCGAGCTGGCGGCGTGCATCCACGCGGTCCACAGGCCGGCGAGCAATGATTGGCTGTCTCCTGCGCCGTCCTCGACAAGGATCTCGCAAGCTGCTGCTTCCGCGGCTGTCAGATCGATCTTAGCGAAGGTACCGGGGCTCACCTCGACGAAGAGCTGCCACCCGTCGCCGGCCGGCATCGCGACCCCGACCCGGACGTGGCCCACCAGATCAGAGCGCTTCGGGATGCGCACGCGCTGGCCCGACTCGAACATCACGTCGCAGACTCTAGAGGGCTAAAGGGCTTGGATGGAGGTTTTGTTGGTGAGTCAAGTTGGGTGCGGTGACCCCGTAGCCCGGACACCTGACGTGAGGTGGCCTTGGCCACGGGAAGGATCTCCCGGTGCCGTGCACCACACCCACCTGAGTTCAATGAGTCCCAGCCCCGCCGCGACCGCAGCGCACGCCCCTCCTCGACCCCGTGCGGACGCCAGCCGCGAGCGCGGCTTCGTGGGCGGCGGAGTCGATGCCGGCGGCGCCGCCGCTGACGATCGTGAAGCCGTGCTCGGCGAGGCCGGTGGCCAGGCGCGCGGCGTTGTGCAGTCCCTCGGTGGTGGCCTTGCGGGATCCGACGATGGCCACGGCGCGCGTGTCCGGCTCCACGGTGCCGCGGGTGAACACCAGCGGCGGCATGTGCAGGACGTCGCGGAGCTGCACGGGGAATGTGTCGTCGAACAGGGTGTGCACGCCGATGCCGTCGGCTTCCCACTGGTCGATGAGGTCTGCGGCCTGCTCGAACCGCTTCGCGTGCTCGTCGTCGCCACCGAACAGGTCCGCCGCGACCCGATGCTCATAGACCTTCACAGCGCTGCCGCACTCGGCGACCTCGTCGGTGAGTGCTCTCCAGGTGGCGCCGCCCGGCCGGTCCTGGAGCAGCGCGACTAACACATCACGCTCAGAACGGTTCACCATGACCCCAGCGTATTGCTGTACCACGACATTCGCCGAAACATGGTGCGCTCTCGTGATGTCAGTTAACCCACGCGATACCGCGCTCACGACCGAACCGCCGAGGTGAGACGACGCGCGTCCTGTCCGTCGAGCACGGACGGCACGCTGCTGGTCGACCATCTCGCGCCGCCGCGCGCGGTGCGCACGCCGTCGGCGGTGAGCGCTTCGGCGATCTCGCGGAGCTTCCGGCCGTCGGTTCGGTCACGCCCAAATTGGAGACGGTGGTGGTGGTGGTGGCTTGTAGTCCCAACGCACCCGCTCAGCGTGATGCCATTCCCGGCACTCCTCGCCGACCTCTTCGCACAGCAGAATCACATTGGCGTCGACCGACCACGCACCGCGGCAGGACGTCATGCGGAGTACGAAGCTGTCGTTCTTGACCAGCGGGTACGGCCCGTCACCCTCGCCGCCTATGGCAATGCTGCTGAGTTAAGGCTCTTCAAGATCGTCTCTTGACTCTGTGAGCTGCGGTGATGTCGAGCATGGTGATCGACTTCTCTGCCTAACTTAACGGCATTGCCGCCTATGGGGCAGCTGTCGTAAGCGCCATCGCTGACAGCGAAACCATCTCGCCGTGGACTGCTCTGACGCCTCGGCGGACCGATCGGCCGCCCCCGCCGCCTTGACCGACGCGTTGGCCGACTTGGCGGCGAAGTACAGCGCCACCAGTGAGAGCAGCGCAGCGACCACGCCCACGGCGTCGCCGAACTCCATGTGATCGACCATCCATCCCAGAGCACACGTGACGAGGGACCCTGGCGACACGAGCTGTCACCCGACGACGCCGACAGAATCGTCCAGCTCCCGCTGCGCTACCGCCCGCACTGCCATGGCGGACCAGGTGGCGGCGCGACGCGGCCGGTGCCCCTCCGTGTCGAGGGTGGTGGCGATGGTCCGGTAGGACTGGCCGGCGCGGCGTAGCTCGACGATCCGGGCCACGGCGGTCTGCTCGTCCGGGCGGGGGCCGGCGTCGCGGTCGCGGCCCTTCCCGGTGCCCTGGTAGCCGTAGGCGTAGGAGCCGGTGGCGTGCTGGCCGGTGGCGGCCTTGGCGCGGATGCCGTCGCGCATCCGCTTGACCGTGGTGCGTCGGTCGAGCTCGGCGAACACGCCGGCCATCTGCCGCATGGCGGTGCGCATCGGGTCGTCGGGGTCGTCGCGTAGCACCTCGCCGACGTCGGCGCTGAACACGTGCGCGCCCTCGCGCCAGGCGAGCGCGAGCACGGCTTCCTGCACGGTGAGGGCGCGGGCCAGCCGGTCGAGGCGGGCGACGATGATGCCGTCTGCCGGCGCCGGGTGCGCCGCGGTGCCCCGGACCATGCGCAGCGCGTCGGTGAGGCCGGGCCGCTCGACTGCGTCGGTTGCGCCGGAGATGCCCTTGTCTGCGATCGGGTCGCCGATGAGCTTGTGTCCGTGGCTGCGGGTCCACTGGCGGATGGTGTCGGCTTGCACGTCGAGGCCGAACCCATCGAGCTGGACGGTCGATGAGACACGGAGGTACGCGACCAGTTTCATGGGATCGACCCTAGCCGCCCTGACCTGCGGTGTAAAGTATCTGGGCCATTCCTTTACGCAGAGGGCTCGCGTAGCGGGGTGAACCCCTCCGGCAGCAACGACGGCGGCAGCCCCAGCACGGCCTCCAACGCGGTGATGCCGCCCTCCACCCGGTGCCGGTATGCCGGGCCGGCGGGCACCTCACCGGACTCGACCGCGGCGAGCAGCTCCCGGAGCTGGTCGAGCAGCAGCACCGACCGGGCGCGGACCGTCCTCGGCGCCGTCGTCGCGGCCATCACGGCCTCCCGTCCTCGGGCATGGCCCCCAGCGTCGCAGCCCCGATCACACCCCCTACGCCGCGGTGCCGTCCCCGCCCTTGCCGCGCCGGCCACGGAGGAGCCACCCGACCCGGTTACCCGGCCCGGACGCGACCACGGGTGGCGCGCTGGCCGGGACATCGGCCGGCGTCGGGAAGGGCGCCGCGTCGGTGCTGTACAGCTGCACCGAGGCACCCAGCTCCATCCCCCCACCCACGCCGGGCGCGGGCAGCCGGGTCGGGAATGCCCGCTCGGCGGCGCGGGCGGCGTAGAAGTCCGGCACGGGCGCGGCCGGGGTCACGTCGTCGTCGCTCATGCACCCAACCGTCGCGCACCGGCCACGCCACGCCCGCCCGCCACGCCGAGGCTCACCGTGCCGACCGCGGTCCGCGCGCCAGCTCCGCCACGAGCAGCTCCCCCATGGCGTCGATCTCGCTCACGACCGGCCCCCCGGCGGCCTCGACCAGCAGCTCGCCGCGCACCGCCTCCCGCGCCGTGTGCGCGCGGGTGCCGTAGTACCGCAGCGAGGCGCCGGCGGCTTCGCGGAGACGCTGGTCGACCGCCACCGCGTCGCGCAGCGTGCACGTCACGCGGGGCCGCAGCGCGCGGGCGATGCGCCAGACGCTCACGGTCGACGGCCGCCGCAGCCCCGCCTCCAGGAAGTACACGGTGTTCGAGTGCAGGCCGGCGCGGTCGGCCAGCTCCACCTGCGTCAACCGGGCACGGCCACGCTCGAACCGCAGCAACGCACCGAACCCACACACCAGCCGGGCGCGCTCGTCGTCCGGGGGCACCGCAGGACGATGGCCCACACCATCTCGCGCGCGGGAGCCCTCACCGGTGACGCTGGGCACGCGCCCTAACCGGGCACAGGAACCCCCCGGATCAGCTCTAGAGGCCGATTCCGGGGGTTCCACCGTGGTGGCTGTCTCGGTTAGATCGCAGGTCAGGGCACTTACCGTGGTCTAACCGGCCGGTTAGACCCCGCCGGGGCGGTTAGAGGTTCCCAACCCCCTCCCCCGAGGTTTCGGACCCCCCTCCCCCGCTGGGTGCTACAACCGCGTGGTGGCGACCTGGCGGGCCATCCGCGCCAACTGGCGGGCATCAGGGCCGGAGCGGGCCTCCAGTGCGGTGACCAGCGGTTCGAGCCGGCGGCGCGCTCGTGTCGAGGTGAGCTTCGCCGCGGCGGTGATCGCGCTGTGGGCAAGCTGCAACCCGCCCGGCTCACCGGCCCCCACGTGGATCTCGGCGAGTACGACAGCAGACTGGGTGCGGCCGACCTGACTGACGCCCTCCCACCGGCGCACCGACGCCACCGCGAACGGCTCCGCCGCGTCCAACCGGCCCCGTGCAAGCTCCAGGCACGCAGCGGGACGGTCCACGTCGCCGCCGACGTCGGCGTCGACGCCGGTGGGTGCCCACAGCTCACGCGCCTTCGCCAGGTCAGCCTCCGCGACCGCCGGGTACCCGAGACGCTCGTAAGCGGTGGCCTCGCTCGAGCGCACACTCGCCTGCACGGCCGCCCGCGAACCTTCCCCGAT
>Ga0183260_10003004_pt1 | contig 13700 bp, 9 predicted proteins | sample AntDrymUQ4972206_2_FD_129768 | JGI IMG/M metagenome (GOLD analysis project Ga0183260, IMG submission 129768) | Polar desert sand microbial communities from Dry Valleys, Antarctica - metaG UQ497 (22.06) (version 2) (version 2) | ecosystem: Environmental > Terrestrial > Soil > Desert | place... | reverse complement strand
GCACGCGTGTCCGCTCGGCCATCCTTTCGCGGGATCCCGGCCCCTCGGCGTGGCAGCGTTCGGGGTCGAGGACCGACTGGACGTGCCGCCTCCCGAGTTCCCTTGTCGCTGGATTGCGGAACGTCGCTTACCCACACGCCCCGCTCGTCGTCGGTGGTGAAGCCGCGGGTGTAGACGATGAACTGAGTTGGCGGACTGCTGATACCGACGAACCCGAGAAAGCACGCCTCCGCTCCTCGGCCTGGCGTTGCGGCGGTTCGTCGGGATGGGACATGGGCTGCGCAAAACTGGACAAGTGCATCATGATCACGGCCGTGTGGATCAACCGCCTGTCAGAAAGCCGACGGCTCAGGATAGCGGCAGCGTCTGGGCGCTGATCGGGCGCGATGACGCGCCGGATTTCCCCGCGCGCTGGCTTTCTGCGTACGATCCACCTAACGCGGGGCGATCCGTCGCGTTCGGCGGCGACTCGACGTCCGACGTACTCGTCGCCCGTGCTGGAGCGCGAATCTCCGTGGTCCGACCTGCCGTCACGCACGCCCCCTGGCCTGCGTGACCTGATCCACCGGTGCCTTTCCATGGATCCGAGAGGCGCAGCCGCCGTCAGTGCGGGCGGTCGCTGCGTCGCACGCGGATCGTGATCGGCACCGACGTGTCATCGGTCGCCGGAACGACACTTCCGGGGGCGGAGGTCACCTGAAAGTAACCTGGACCCGGGAATTCGTCCGTCGCGACCTCGATGCGACACGGCGCCGCCTTCTTCATGCGAAGAAAGAACTGACCGGCGCTGTCGGTCAGCACGAATTCCCCGCTGATGCGAAGGACCGCCCCGGGAACCGGCCGGCCGTTCTCCTCGATCACACGTCCCTGAATCAGATACCTGGCTAATCGGATCGTGTCGGGAGCGGAGCCGCTGCCTCCGGGCGATCGATACCACGATTGGCTGCCCGACACCATGTACCGCGTTCGTCCGGTCGGCGTGGTGAAGGTCGCGACCTGCAGCGGCACATTGCGGATCAGGACACGAACGTGCAGCGTGATCGCCTGAACGAAGGGATTGCCCACCCTGAACGGTGCATACACGGTCTGGTAGTCGATACCGACGGCGACGAGGTTCGATAAAAAGCTGCCGCCAAATTTCAGAGAGGTCTGTCCACTGGCGTGTGTCGCGATCTGGACGAGGGTCAGTCTCGGCCCCAGGGTTTCACGGAACGTCGCGGCGAAACTCCCGGAAGCAGGGCCTCGCCCGGACGTGCTCGTGAAGTACGTCAGGCTGGCATCGACAGTCTCTGTCAAAGCCCGGCCGACTCCAATCGACGCACCGAGATTGTCGGTGCGTTCGCCGTGGGCATCAAAGAGACCGGCCGTGACGCGGAAGCCGGCGGCATTCAGATTTCCGCCGAGGTGATTGACGGTCACTCGGGCAGCGGCCCCACCCTTGCTGTCAGGCTGCAGCAGGTTCTGCCGCGACGCATTGAGGCTCCAGGAGGCTGAGGGGCGGATCGTGACCGACACGTTCTCCCGGTCAGACTCCGACGATGACGGCGAGTCGATCTGGATTCGCCGGAACTGGCGGCCCGCCGCAACATACCCGCCGTGTGCTACCAGCCACCCGCCATCGTAGTGCGCGCTCGCAGAAGCGTAGCCTTCGCCCGCCCCGATACCACCAGCGGCCGCCACCTTGAGGGACGCGCGCGGTATCCACTCCACCCCTTGAAGCGAGGTCTGGCGCTCTGCAATCACGTTGCGCGAGAAGAAGCGCCACCGAGGTGCAATCTGCTTGTCGAAAAACACCAGACCCAAGGGTCCCGACGCGTCCGCAGCGCGAAAAAAAGGGGCGCCGACGCTGTCCGCGGTGGTGCCCGCCAAGGCGAACAACGAGAAGCCGGGCCTGGCAACGGTCAGCCCAGCGCCTCGCGCCAGGAAGTAGTACCGGCCCCCGAGCGTGTCGGTTGGAAGCGCGAAATCGACCGCGTCGTCGCCGAAGCTGAGCGTGGAATTTTTGGTCTTTTTCCGGACGAGCGCGCCTACCCTGAAGCGACCGAAGATCTCACCGGCGCCGATTGACGCGTCGTAGGTGCGTCCGCGCACGTCGAAAGAGCCGCCGGTTGCCCGGGTCAGCGTCGAGGAGCCCGCCTGCACGCGAAACGACTGCGCATGCGATACCGGCACGGGCCAGAGCATCACGAGCAGCAGGGAGGTGAGCGCGGCCCTGCAGCAGGAGCGGCCGAGTGCAGCGGCGTTCATGGACGGTCGGGGCGAAGCCTGTGCTCGATGGTGAAGTCGCGCGACCTCAGGACGACCGTATCTGGCCCGTCGGTCGGCTTCCACGGGAGCTCGAGCCGCCGGCGAGCGCCGGGGAGCAGCGCGAAACCCCGTGAGCCCGCTTTCGTGCCCTGTCCGCGGAGCTCTGTCGCGAGGATCCGGCCGAAATCGGGACCTGTGTTCTCGACGTCGACCACAACTGTCTGCTGATCGGGCTGGAACCCCACGAGATTGACGCGGACGTCTCCCTGTTTCAGTCGCTGGTTCGGCAGGATGTAGACGACATGGGGCAGCTCCACCTGCATGTTGAGACCTTTGAAATCACGCGACGGAAACCCGGTGAAGACAGCGTACAGAACGAACCACGCCGGCATGCGCTCGGCCGTCGCCTCGTAAAAGACGAACCGGCTCTCCCCCGGCGGGATCTGCACGCTCATGGCGGAGAGCTTGATGTGAATGCCGCCATCCAATGGCATGTCGATCAGATCACCACCTTCGGAGACGGTAAAGCTCTTCGCCTCGAGGTAGATCCTCAGCGGCCAGGCCGCGTCATTGACGAGCTGCACCTTCCCTCGTGCCTTGTTCTTGAATTCCGAGATGAGAGGACGGATCGTCTGCGCGCAGAGCGGCGAGGCCGCGACCAGAATCAGGGCCGCGCAGCCAAATGCACGTCGAACGCCGCGGCGCAGAATCCTCGGCATGGCCGTCACGGGGTCGCCTGCGCACGGAGCCGCAGCGTTCCCGTGTAGGTATCTGCCGGCAGGACGAACGAACCGAGGTTGATATTCAATGCAATCGTGTCGGTACGGCCGCCTGAAATGTTCAACACCGTGAGGGCCTGGCTGTATAACTCCCGCCCGGCATTCGCAGCGCCGAACGCGACGGTTTGATTGAACGGCATGTTGGCTCCCCCGTTGACACTTACTTCGACACGCGACGAGGGGATATCAACGGTGTTCGTGAGGCTCGTATGAACAAGGGCGGCCGACGCGCTGGAAAAATACGCATGCAGCTTGACGGTGTCGCGGGTCAGCTCGAGGGCCCAATTTGTGGTGACCGCGACGGAGGTGCTCCCGGCGTTCGTCGAGCTTCCGCTGGTGAGGCTGAAGTTGACCAGCCCTGGCAACACGCTGACCGTCAGCGACTCCTGCAACTGCGCGCTCAACGTGACCGTCGACTCATTCGAGTTGAGCTGCGCAGCAGCGGGCGCGGGAGCTCCCGCGAGGATCGCGATGACCAGGACGCCGAGCAGACATTTCGTGCGCATACCGTATCTCCTGTTAATTTCGTAATCGACATTACAAAAAGCGCACGGCTGCGAGCCGCGTCCGCTCAATTCTGGCCAGAATTCACCTTTGCTCCTCTTACCGGGCAAGAGACGGTCCGGACGAGCTTATCGGTTGGAACGCGGGGTTGGAGCAGGGATCGTTGCGTGCGTTGACGCATCCTGTCGGCGACAGCTCGATACTTCCTACCGTCGATTCAGGCCGCACGATAGCGTGGACGTGGCGAAAGCGGCGTTGGGCGTCGCCTGCCGACCGGCGGGCCCCGGCGCGGGCTCACCGATCACATTCGGCGGCTCGAGCGCCTGCATGCGCAAGCTGCTCACGATCCTCAACGCCATGAAGCGGGCGAACACCACGTAGCTGCAGAGCGCGGAGGCGACCGCTTGACTTTCAAGACAGTTGCTATCGTCTTTTCATTTCCCATTGCTGGATTCAAGTAATTACAAATTGGAGCCGCGCCCCAATCTATGAGCCATACCAAAACTCTAGGTGGAGGAGAATGACCTTCTGGTTCGAGCATGATGTATAAACGCCCACAGAATGAGGATTCCTGTAAAAGCTGTTCCGCCAAGAATCGACAGTTTCTAGCGTTTCATCATTCAGCGAAAGAAATCTAACTACCGTAGATGCGGAATGGTTCCGCATAATATCCTTATGTGCAGCAAGCGCAGAGCTATCGGTTAGTCCTCATCACAGTAGCCCGATCATTGCGGAACACCATTCCTTCTTTCATCACGAAGAACACTTTCTCGGTTTGCCGGATGTCCTGTGTGGGATCGCCCGGCGTGGCGATGAGGTCGGCCAGTTTGCCGGGTTCGAGTGTGCCGAGACGATCTGCGATGCCGAAGAGTTCGGCATCAACGGTGGTGGCGGCGCGGAGGGCATCGATGGGCTTCATGCCGAGTTCGACCATGTGGCGGAATTCTTCGGCGTTGCGTCCGTGTGGATAGACGGCGGCATCTGTGCCGAAGGCGATGCGGACGTTTTTTGCCAGCGCCTTTTTGAAAGTGTTGCGGATGCTCGCGATGGCGGCGCGCGCTTTGGCTTCGACGTTGGGCGGCAGGTACAAGCCTTTGTCGAGACGCTCGCGTAAGCCTTCGGGAGCCATCAAGGTGGGAACGAAGAACGTGCCTTTGGCGCGCATCATGTCGAGGGCTTCGTCGTCGAGGAACGAGCCGTGTTCGATGGAGTCGATGCCGGCGCGGATGGCGCGCTTGGCCCCTTCGGCTCCGTGCGCGTGGGCGGCGGCTTTGCGCTTCAAGGCGTGCGCTTCGTCAACTAAAGCGTCGAGTTCGGCTTGGGTTAGCTGCGGTGAATTAACGTCGCCGACGAGCGAGAGGACGCCGCCCGTCGCGCAAGTTTTGATCACGTCGGCCCCGTTTTTGATGTTCGTCCGCACCGCCGCGCGCACGGCGTCAGGGCCGTTGGCGACGGCTTCTTCGTTGCTACTGTTTTTGTCGAAGAGGCCGGGACGATAACCGCCCGTCGGATCGCAATGACCGCCGGTCGCGCCGACCGCGCGGACGGAGACGAGCATTCGGGGACCAACAATCTTGCCACTGCGAATCGCGTTCCGCAAACCGACATCGATCAGATCGCCGGAGCCGAGATCGCGCACAGTCGTAAAACCGATCATGAGAGTCTTTCGCGCGTACTCCGTCGCGTCGAGCGCCCGTTCGGTGACGGGTTTCTTCAGCGCGTCGAGTTCGTCCTGCCGCCAATCGTCGCTGGCCTCGCCGCTCATGTGCGTATGCGCGTCCATGAAGCCGGGCAGCAAAGTCGCGTCGCCGAGATCGATCACTTCCGCGCCGGCAGGAATCTGCGTGCTTGGGCCGACGGCTTGAATCTTCCCGTCAGCTACGACGACAAGGCCGGGCGTGATGACACGATCACTTTTGCCGTCGAATAATCGCGCGGCTTTGATGACGATAGTTTTAGCTGTGGGCTTCGCGTTCGGATTAGTCTGCGCGAAAGACAGGGCGCAACTGAACAGAACGATGAGCAAGAGGCGTGGAAGCATTAGTATTCTCCGTGAAATTGGAAGCCGGGCGATCCAGAAGAATAATCCACGAAATCACACGAAACGGCACGAAGTAGAGGCAGGAACATTTCGTGTTGCTTCGTGTGGTTTCGTGAATCAATTCTTTCTCGCTCCCGGCAAGGCGTGAATCGTACCGGGTTCGTCGGAGGGCTCATTCCTCGAGAGGATGGAGCCCATGGCAAGACGAAGCAAGTATTCCCCCGAAGTCCGAGAGCGAGCGATCCGGATGGTTCGCGAGCACGGTCCCGAGCACCCGTCGCAGTCGGCCGCGATCACGTCGATCGCCGGCAAGTTCAGCTGCACGGCCGAGACGCTGCGCAATTGGGTCCGCGTCTGGGTATTTCGCCGCCCCATCGACGCACTTTCCGGAGCCGCACGTGCGGGTACTTCCATCAACGTGGCGATGAACCGCATGTATCATCGTGGACGGTTCTTCCGTGCTGACCCTGTCCCCCGCGCCAGTCGGACCGCGCGGGCGCCCATCGACCGCCCACGTGATCACGACTGCGAGCGCTATCGTCGCGCTCGCAGCGCTCTCGAGTGCGTGCCGTGAGCGGCCCCGATCCGGCGGCACCGACGTCGCGCCCGGCACACCGGCGCCGATCGAGCAGCAGATGCTGCAAGTTGGCGTCGGCGCCGACCGCTATCTGACGGAGCTGCCGTCGCGGCCGGATCTCGGAAAATACCCCCTGAACGCCGGCGTGTTCGACACTCTCGTGAGGATGGACGAACGATTCCAGCTCGAGCCCATGCTGGCCGAGCGGTGGATTTACGATCCACCCACCAATACCTACCGCTTCACGCTTCGGCGCGCCGTCCGGTTTCACGACGGCGCGGAGCTCACCGCCGAGGATGTGAAATACACCTTCGACCTGATCATCTCGTCCTATCCGCACAACTACGAGGAGCTGGGGTCCGAGAGTGTCCGCGTGGCCGATCGGTACACCGTGGAAGTGACGCCGACTCGAACGAACCGTCGTCTCGTCGAGCAGATCGCGCATCCCATCTGGGGCATCAACCGCCGGGGAAGCAATCCACGCCAACCCGTCGGGACGGGTCCGTTCCGCTTCAACGACTACGAGATGAACACCCGGTTCACCGTCGAGCGATTCGATGACTACTGGGACCCGGCACGGCTGGCGCGCACGCGGATGCTCACATTTCGGTTCGTGGGCGACCCACAGGCTCGTCTGCTTGCCGCCCAGGGCGGGCAACTCGATCTGGTGTCTGATGTCCCGCCTCCAGCGATTCCCACGCTCGAGCGGCACGATTCACCCGTGCAGATCATCCGCTCCGACATTGGAACGTTCGACGCCTTGAACTTCAACATCCACGGAGGCGAGCCCTTCACGTTCGGCCGTGATCCGGCCATACGTCGGGCCGTAGGCCTGGCGATTGATCGGACGGCGGTGGTTCAGACGGCCTGGGGAAACGCTGCCGACCCAAGCACGACCTGGATTCCGCCGGCAGTGCTCGGTGAGCATGCATCGCGGATCACGGCGCCTGTTTTCAGCCCCGACGGTGCGAGGCGTGTGCTCGACGCGGCTGGCTGGCGGGTCGGCCCTGACGGAATACGGCAGAGGAACGGCAGACGACTCAGTCTCGCGTATAGCGTTTCGTTCCCCACGTCAGAACACCGTACGGCGCCAGAGCTCATTCAGCGGCATCTCAAAGAGGTCGGGATCGAGACGCGGATCGAACTCATGGCCGACGCCGGAGTGTCGGGTGCGAGGCGTCGGAGCGGCGAGTACGACATCGTCCACCTGACCGGGAATCAGAACGAACCGTACCCGTGCTTTTTGCCGGATTTACAGTACTACTCGAAGTCGATGGCCGCACCGACTCGATGGACGGCGCCGGGTGGAGCGACCGACCGCGCGATCGAGGCCTGCCGCGGGGCCGCGGACATCGCGGAGGCGCGTCGGCATTCCGCCGCCGCGATACACCAGCTCGTCGACGTGGAGCACATTCTTGTTCCGATCGCCGGGCTCCGGCGGATCTGGGCTGCCGGCAGGAAGGTGCGGAGTTTTGTGGCGCACCCTTCAGACACGAATCAGCGCTGGGAAGCCGTGTATCTCGTTCGGTAGGCTGACCAGATGCCGTACCTGATCCGCCGGCTGGCATCGCTCATCGTCGTGCTGGTCGGTGTATCCACGGTCTCGTTCGCGCTGGGGGTACTCGCCCCCGGCGACCCTGCGGAGCTCTGGCTGGAGCGCGCACTCGGGCGTCCTCCAAGCGACATCCAGATCCAGGCCCAGCGTCAGCGAATGGGGCTGGACCGGCCTCTCGCGGTTCAGTATCTGACGTGGCTGAACGGACTGAGGTCGGGAGAGCTGGGGCAATCGTGGGGCACGGGCCGCGGCGTCTTCAGAGAACTCAGTGAGGCGCTCCCCCGTACGGTGCTCCTCGCGGTCGCCGCCCTCACCGCAGCCATCGGCATCGCCGTTCCGCTCGGCGTTGCTGCGGCGGCGCGACCGGGTTCGCTGATCGATCACGCGTCACGCGCGGCGGCGGTGCTCGGCACCTCGCTGCCGACGTTCTTCCTTGGCTACATTCTGATGCTGCTGTTCGGCGTGCAACTTCGGCTGCTGCCGGTCTTCGGTTCGGGTTCCGCGAGTCATCTCGTGCTGCCGACGATGACGCTGGGGTTTGGTCTCGCCGGAGTGTTCACGCGAGTCATTCGATCGAATGTGCTGGCCAGCCTGGGCGAGGAGTACGTCCTGTCGGCGCGCGCGAGGGGTGTGCCCGGTCGCCTGGTGCTGTACCGGCACGCGCTGCGCGCGGCTCTGATTCCATTTGTCACGATTGCGGGTCTGTCTCTCGGACACCTGCTGAGCGGCGCCGTCATTGTCGAATGGATCTTCTCGTGGCCCGGGCTCGGGAAGCTGGGGGTGGACGCCATCCAGAATCGCGATTACCCGCTCATTCAAGGATGGGTGCTTTTCATGAGCGCGGTCTTTGCCGTCAGCAGCCTGGCGGCGGACCTCACGTACCAATGGCTGGACCCGCGTGTCCGGCTGGCGAAAAGCGGTGTGGCGTGATTGGCGACCGCAGGGTCGTGCCGTACGCCGCGCCGGCAGTCCTTTCGCAGATCACGAGCACGCTTCGACCGAAGGGACCGCTGTGGGTGGGCGCGGGTATCGTCGCTCTCGTCCTCATGCTGGCCATCGGCGCCAACGCGGTGGCCCCCTACGATCCGCTGTCGACCGGGCCGGCCGTGCTCGAGGGGCCGAGTATCGTGCATCTGATGGGAACCGACGCCCTTGGGCGCGACCTTTTCAGCAGGATTCTATTCGGCGCACGCCTGTCCCTCGGCGCGGCTCTGCTGACACTGCTGCTCATCGTCACTGCCGGAGTCTCCCTGGGCCTGGTGGCGGGCTACGACGGCCGGTGGATCGACACCATCCTCATGCGGTTCGCTGATGTCGTCCTCTCCATACCGTCGCTGATTCTGGTACTGGCCATCGTCGGTTTGTTCCGCCCCGGCCTGCTGAGCCTGGTGCTCGCGTTGAGCGGTGTGTGGTGGGTGCGCTACGCCCGGCTGACGAGGGGGCTGGTCCTCAGTTCTCGTGAACGGGTCTGCGTCGAAGCGGCGCGGGCGCTCGGCGCGGGAGACATGCGCATCCTCATTCGCCACGTCCTTCCCGACGTGCTGCGCAGCATCATTGTGCTGGCAACGCTCGACGTGGGGAACGTTGTGCTCGCGGTTTCGGCGCTCACATTTCTTGGGATGGGAACCCAGCCGCCGACGCCAGAGTGGGGGGCGATGATCAACGAAGGAAAGGACTACCTGTTTGTGGCCCCGCACGTGATGCTGTTTCCCGGTCTTACGTTGAGCCTTACCGTCCTCGGGTTCAACCTCCTTGGCGATGGCTTCGTAGACAGCATCGGAGCGAAGGAATCTCGCCTGCCGTGATCGCTACAGGCCCCGGAATGCGAGGCGCACGATCATAGCTTCGGGGATAGGGCGTGAAGTTTCCGCCGGCAATTCAATCTCGCCGCCCGTGAGATGCTGAAGCCATGGCAGATTCCCAGGCGCTCAGTCACTCGAGTGGGGTCAGACATCGAGGATCCCGCCTTGCCTTTATCGGTCTTGCAGTGGCGGTGCTGAGCGGGCTGGCGTTAGGCGCGGCCGGGCTCGGCTATCGAGCGAACTGGTGGCGGCTGTCGACGGCCTTCTCGATTTTTCGGTGGGGCGCGTACGGCGGAGCCGCAGGGGCGGCTGTCGCTTTCGCGGGGGCCCTTCTTAGCCGGTCGAATCGCCGCGCCATGGCTTTCGGTGTGCTGGGGATTGCCCTTGGGGGGATGGTGTTTGCCGTCCCGTGGCGATGGCAACAAACGGTCCGCACTGTGCCGCCGATACACGACATCACGACCGACTTCGACCACCCTCCAGCCTTCGTCGTGATTCTGCCGCTCCGCATGAAAGCTCCCAACCCGGCCGCGTATGGCGGCCCGAAAGTCGCGGCTGCGCAGCGGCGCGGCTACCCGGACATTGCGCCACTCCTGCTGAGGCTGCCTCCCGATCAGGCGTTCCTGCACGCGGAACGGGCAGCGGGAACCATGGGATGGGACATTGTTTCGATCGATCGGCCCAACGGACTCATCGAAGCAACCGACACCACGCTCTTTTTCGGTTTCAAGGACGACGTGGTGGTCAGGGTCCAAACGGCTCCCGGCGGGAGTCGCGTTGACGTCCGTTCGGTGTCGCGGGTCGGGGGCAGTGACGTCGGCACAAATGCGAAGCGGATTCGGGCCTACCTTGGACGCTTGAGGCAGGAGGAACGACCCTGACGCTGAGAGTGGGTCAGCTTGAATATCTGACATCGGCGCGATGATTTTCGCGCGTGTGCAGCGGTATCAGGGCAGCGCGACCGTCCAGTCGCGCTGCCCTGACGACGATTACCGTCGGCGTCCTGGATGGTCCGGCGGAACCCACCCGGAACAATCCTGTGATGGCACCCACGACGGATTAGGTTTGAGCGCGGACGGCTGGCCCGGCGGGCAAGGACCGCTCGATGATGCCGGCGTTCCGCCGGAGTTCCCTGGCCCGCCAAAGTTCGACGCGTTATCGAAAGCGATGACGCGAGTCAGTTCGACGCTTGCGTCTCCCGTATCAATGCCAACCGCGAAGCTGCCGGTGACGACCGTGTCGGCGATATGGCCAGTGCCGCCCTCATACTCGATCCCCGTGCCGGGCATCGGCGTCACTTGGATGGCTCCGGGTCCGGCCACCGGCGACTGGCCCGCCGCCCCGATACGAAACCCGGTGCCGTTTACCTGGGTGTTGGTAATCGCGACCCTGGATGCGCCTTGCACGAGCACGCCGTAGTTGACGTTGTTCTCGAGCCGGCAGTTGTCGATCGTGACACGTGAGCTGCCCATGACGAGGATGCCTTCGGTCCAGTTGCGCGAGACCAGGTTACGGAGCACGATGTAACGGTTCGTATTCGACGAATTGACAACGATGCCGGGAGCCGCCTGACGGCTGGCGTTCGTGCCGCCGGGGAAATCGTTGGCCCGGGTCCCTGTGACGACGGCATCAATGTTTGCCTCGACACCCGGTGCCGCCTCGAGCGTGACATTGCCGGTCCCGTTGATCACGACGGTTTCCGCGAAGCGGCCCGACGTCACGATCGTGACGCGGCCATTCTGCGCTGCTGCGGGTGCCGCGCCGAGCGCCGCGTTGATGGTACCGAACACGAGGTCGCCATCGCTGTCCTCCGCCAGGCCGATGCGCCCGTCGTTGTCAAAGTCCTGCTCGCCCTCGACCAGCACCGGGTGATTAGCCGAGATCGGGTATGCGAATGCTAGAGCTCCAAGCACCAACAGCGTAAAGATCCCCGCTCTGATCCTCCCGACGCCTCGTCTTGCAACCTGCCTTATGTTCATAAAACCATCCCCTCACAGAGACCGTGCGCGCGTCCGGAATGGGCGCATTGGTTCCTACGCGGTGAAGTCACAATTGGATGTGAGAGAGTCGGATGAACGGAGAACGGCCTGAGCTTCCCCGAATTCGGTCCACCGGTCGGCGCGTTGTGCAGCACCACTGTGCCGCAGGCTGTTCCGACATCCGCGCATCGGAGATGCGCACCATGTCGGGTAATGCTTCCTTGTATCTTGTTGTTGGATGCCACTGACATGCGTGCGAGTTTTACGACCACTGTTGGACTTCGGCATCGTCTGAATGCCCCAGTACCATCGCGCGCACTCTGGCAGCTGTGCGGCAGGGCTGAAGCCGTGTGCTACGGCTGCGCCCTGATTATTTCGGCAGCTTTCCTTTCAGCTCCGCGAACCAGTTGAGGACGACGAGGATTTCTGGAGCGGCGGAGTTCGGGCCCTCTTCAAGCGGGTCCACCAGGCCCAGGATGCGGCCGTCCGGCATGATGTCGTAGGGGGCCCGCAGGGCCGGGCCCTCGGAGCGAAAGTTGCGCGGCACGGCGACAGGATTCCCGAACCCGAACCTTGGTTCCGTCCTGACCGGCACGCTCTCGAATCCGCCGGGACGCGGCACGTAAAACAGCTCCTTTCCATCCGGCGACCACAGCGGGTGGTGGGGATCGTCACCCACCTTTCTGAACAGCTGATACTTGGCGCCGGTTGCCGGAAACGGCTGGACGAAGATCGTCGTCAGCGCGCCTTCTCTGATGCCATAGGCCACCCAGCGTCCGTCGCGCGAAAACCTGGCGCCACTCGGAACAATGGACTGCACCCCGCCGAAGGGGGCCACCTTTCTGTCGCGGAGCGAGAGCGCCAGCAACGAGTATCTCGACTCCTTGTAAGCCGTGAAGAGCAGCGTATCGCCATCCGGATGACAGGCATCCGGAATGTGCTCGACCCCCTTCTCCGGTCGCGTGAGCCGCTCCGCGGCGCCGTTGCCGTCCAGAGGCTGCCAGAAGAGCGCGGTGTCCCCTTCTCGATCCGACTGAAACGCCAGTCGCTTATCGCCGCTGCACCAGACGGGCAGACGGGTCCTGCCTCCGAACGTGACACGCTGAATGGCCGTCGCGCCGCCGAAGTCATATACGAACACAGCCGCACCGCTGGAGTCCTCGGCGCCGAACGCGATGCGCTTGCCGTCAGGCGAGACGCGCGGCGATTCATAGGCGGCGGGAGGCAGCTTCAGCGGCTCGCTGCTGCCGCGGGGGTCCACGAGAGTGATGTCGTAGCTGGCCGCCGCCCCGGACACCGGCCCCGCCATATATGTGAGGAGCCCGTTTTCCAAAACCGCGAACTGGGCGGCGGCGGAGGCGCCGGTCGGCGCTCGCTTGACCCCTTCGAGAATCGCCGCTGCGATCCCCGTGACTTCCACCCGGCGCGCATCGAAGCGCATGGCGAACACGGTTCCACCGACCATGTACACGATGTGCCCGGTCGGGAGGTACCGCGCATCGCTGCCTCCGGGCACGAGAACCTTTCGGGCGCCCGAGCGCAGCGACTGTACGACGACGTTCGCGCGCTCCCAGCGGTCCGTCGAGTGGCCGGCGGACAGCGTGAAGAGGACGTGCTCGCCGTCGGGCAGCAGATGCGGCCCATGCGCCCGCTCGGTCTCGGCGACCTTCACGACGGTTTCGGTCCGACCGCCGGTCGAGGACATCCGAAGAATCCCCTCGGGACCCTGCCCGACGAAGATGTCGTCTCCCGTCCAGCTGAGGCCAAGGGGAGCGGCGGCAGGCCCCACGGTGACCGGCGCTCCGCCGCTGATCGGAATTCTTTTGATCGCCCCGTCCCCTGGAGAATAGAACGCGACCGACCTGCCGTCCGGCGAAAACGCCGGGGACGTGGCGACCGGGATGTTCCCCGCTCCCTGGATCGGCACGGCCGTCAGCTCCGAGATTCGGCGAACATACAGGCGGTTGTCCGCGATAAAGACGAGTCGCTCGCCGTCCGGGGAGATATCCAGCTGCTGGCGCCCTACACCCGTGAAGAGCAGACCGCCCGGTAAGGTGATCGAAAACCTGCCGACCGGTATCGGCGGCGCAGGCTTCAGACGCCACGCGGCGGCTCCGGCGATGGCCGCAGCGATGACCGCGCTGATCGTGACGGGGAGCGCGCGTTTCCAGAACGGCTTCGGCGGTGAGGCCGCGTATGCCGGCATCGCCACCGTG
>Ga0183260_10003003_pt1 | contig 13703 bp, 12 predicted proteins | sample AntDrymUQ4972206_2_FD_129768 | JGI IMG/M metagenome (GOLD analysis project Ga0183260, IMG submission 129768) | Polar desert sand microbial communities from Dry Valleys, Antarctica - metaG UQ497 (22.06) (version 2) (version 2) | ecosystem: Environmental > Terrestrial > Soil > Desert | place... | reverse complement strand
GTCGACGGCGTCAAGGGCTTCGTGGCCAGCCGCATCCCGCCCGCGGACCTCGACGAGCGCGACCCCGACTACACCGTCAGGCGCTGGCGCCGATCCACCTGCGCCAGGAGTTCGGGGAGGACCCCGACGTCGAGGAGGTCTACGCCCACATCGTGCGGCTGATGCAGGACACGCTGGAGGCGCTGGCCGCCGAGCGCCGCCTGCCGGTGATCGGATGATCGTGGATCCGGGATGAGGGTCGCCGAGGCCATCGACGTCAACGCCCCGGCCGCGCTCGTGTGGGACCACGTGTCCGATCCCAAGCGCTACCTGCACTTCATGTCGGGCATCACGCGCTGGTCGGTCGAGGGTGGGCAGGCCACCGGCCTCGGCGCCCGCTACCGGATGCTGCTGCGCGTCGGCTCGGCCGAGGTCGGCGGGCTGATCGAGCTCGTCGAGTTCAAGCCGGCCCGCGACCTCGCGTGGAACTCGGTCACCGGCGTCGACCAGCGCGGCCGCTGGCGGATCCGCGAACGCGACGGCGGCTCCCGGGTCGAGCTGCGCCTGCAGTACGGCGTCGCCGGCGCCGGCCTCTCCGGCTGGCTCGCGGAGCTGCTCGCCGCCCGCACCGTGCAGGGCCACCTGCGGCGCTCGCTGCGCCAGCTCAAGCGCCAGGTCGAGCACGAGCAGCTGCGCGTGCAGGCGGCCGCCCGGCGCGACGCGCGCGCCGCGTCCTAGCCTGCTCAGGCGCAGCCCTCGCGGAAGTCGACCTCCGGGCGCCGCCCCGTGGCGATCTGGAAGATCCGCCGATCCTCGCCGACGGAGAACCGGCGATCGTCATCCCGAGCTTGACCGGGCCGACGCCGCCGAAGCCGATCACGGCGTTGCCGTCGAGCTTCTTCGGCTGGGCGGCCGGCGCGGTCGCGGTGGTGCCGGCGAGCAGCAGGACGGCGGCGAGGGCGACGATGCGGGCCGGCATAGCGCGACACTAATCGGCGAGCGTCGCCACGGCCAGCGCCGCCACACCCTCGCCGCGGCCGACGAAGCCCATCCCCTCACCGGTGGTCGCCTTGACGTTGACGGCGCAGCCGAGCACCTCCTCGAGCGCCGCGCGGATCGCGTCGCGGTGCGGGCCGAGCTTCGGGCGCTCCATCATCACGGTCGCGTCGACGTGCTCGACCGCGCCGACGAGACCGGCCACGTGCCGCAGGAGGTCCATCGAGTCCGCGTCCTTCCAGGTCGCATCCGTGTCCGGGAAGTGCTGGCCGATGTCGCCGAGCCCGGCGGCGCCGAGCAGGGCGTCGGTGATCGCGTGCGCGAGCACGTCGGCGTCCGAGTGGCCGGCGAGGCCGGCCTCGTGCGGGATCTCGACTCCGCCCAGGACCAGCCGGCGCCCCGGCGCGAAGGCGTGCGAGTCGATCCCGATGCCGGTGCGCGCCATCAGCCGATCGGCTCCGTCCGCCGCTCGCGGCGCTCGAACACCGCCAGCTCCCGCACGCCCAGCTCCTCGAGCAGCTCCAGCGCCTGCTCGTAGCGGAAGCCCACCTGCGCCGGGAGGTGGGCGTCGCTCGACAGCGCGATCGGGCAGCCGGCCTCGAGCACCATCTCCAGGTAGGCCCGCGCGGGGTAGATCTCCCCGACCGGCTTGCGCAGCCCGGCGGTGGAGACCTCGACCGCGACGCCCGCGTCGGCGAAGGCCTCCACGGCCGGCTCGTAGTAGCGCCGCAGGTCGCCCTCCGGGCGGGGCGCCCGGTCGCCCCACACCTTGACCAGGTCCGGGTGCGCGACGACGTCGAACAGCCCGCTGCGCGCCGACTCGGCGATGGTCTCGAAGTAGCGTCGCCAGACCCGGTCGGCCGACTCTCCGTGGCCCCAGATCGAGAAGTCCTCCGTATCGAGCGAGCGGTCGCGCAGGAAGTGCACCGAGCCGATCACGTAGTCCCACTCGCGCTGCTCGAGCAGGTTCGCCATGCGGTCCTCGCTGCCGAACACGAAGTCGGCCTCGATGCCCAGGCGCAGGTCGGTCTCCTCGCGGACGAAGCCGCAGTAGGCGTCGAGGTCGTCGCGCGCCCACTCGCGCCAGAGCGGGTGCTCCCAGACGTCGAGCGCGGCCGAGAAGCGGTAGACGTGCTCGGCGACCCCCAGCTCGGCGATCCCCTGCTCCTCCGCCGCGGCGCGGTAGCGCTCCGCGTTCGCCGGCGTGAAGAAGCGCTCGGGCGGCGTGTCGGGGTCGTCCGGGCGCAGGTGCACGTGATAGTCGGTCAGCACGGCGGCGGGACTCTAGCCTGGTCTGCATGGACACCGGCATCGGCTACTTCGCCACCCACGACGCCGTCGGCCCGGGCGAGGTCGCCCGCCTGGTCGAGGCGCACGGGCACGCGGCGCTCTACTTCGCGGAGCACACGCACATCCCCGCCAGCCGGGAGACCCCGTACGCCGGAGGCGGCGAGCTCCCGCGCAAGTACGCCCACACGTACGACCTGTTCGTCGCGCTGACCGCCGCGGCGGCCGCGACCTCGCACCTGCGGGTCGGCAGCGGCATCTGCCTCGTGGTGGAGCGCGACCCGATCACCACCGCGAAGGAGGTCGCCAGCGTCGACCACCTGTCCGGCGGGCGGCTGGAATTTGGCGTCGGGGCGGGCTGGAACCGCGAGGAGATGGCGAACCACGGCACTGATCCGCGCACGCGGATGGCGCTCATGCGCGAGCGCGTGGAGGCCATGAAGGCGATCTGGACCACCGACGAGGCGAGCTACGCCGGCGAGCACGTCGCGTTCGACCGCATCTGGTCGTGGCCGAAGCCCGCCCAGTCGCCGCACCCGCCCTTGCTCGTAGGCGGCAACGGCCCAGGGGTGCTCGACCGCGTGGTGGCGTTCGGCGACGCGTGGTTCCCTAACTTCGCGCGCGGCGAGGTGCTCGGGCGGATCGGCGAGTTGCGCGAGCGGGCGGGGCGCGCCGTCCCGGTCGTGGTCATGAGCGCCCCGGCGGACGTGTACGAGCTCGAGCGCTGCCGGGACGCGGGCGTGCAGCGGGTCGTGCACTGGGTGCCCTCGGCCGGGCGCTCGCGGATCGAGCAGGCGCTGGAGCGCTTCGAGGCGGCCGTCGCGGAGCTCAACGGCGAGTGACCCCCGCCGAGGCCCGCGAGCGCTTCTCCGGCGCGCGCGTCGCGCGGCTGGCGAGCGTGGGCGAGGGCGGGGCGCCGCACCTGGTGCCGGTCGTGTTCGCGGTGGCCGGCGACGTCGTCTACCACGCCGTCGACCACAAGCCCAAGCGCACCACGGCGCTGCGGCGGCTCGCGAACCTGCGCACGAACCCGCGGGCGTGCCTGCTGGCCGACGCGTACGACGAGGACTGGGAGCGGCTGTGGTGGGCCCGGGCGGACGGCGTCGCCCGCATCCTCGAGCCGGGCGTCGCTGAGGCGCGGGAGGCGGTCGGGCTGCTGGTGGCGCGCTATTCCCAGTACCGGGAGCAGCCGCCCGCGGGCCCCGTGGTGGCCGTCGACGTGGAGCGGTGGAGCGGGTGGGCGGCCGGCGCGCTTGAGCCTGGTGGTGGCGCCGGCGCTTGAACGGCGGTCAGGTAGGGAGGAGGGATCGAGGCGTCGGTGGCCGGCGGTCAGCTCCCCCTCCCTCCTACCCAGCCGCAGTAGACGCCTCAAGTCGCGGCCGCCCTAGGAGCCGTCCGGCGCCGGCGCCCGCTCGCGCAGGAGCAGCTCGGCCACCTGGAAGTCGTGCGCCGTGGTGACCTTGAAGTTGGCGGGCGTCGAGGGGACGACGACCACGGAGCCTCCCGCGCGCTCGACCAGCCACGCGTCGTCCGTCGCGGCCGCGAGCACGTCGTCGCCGACGTCGAGCGCGCGCTCGAGGGCGGCGCGGCGGAACGCCTGCGGGGTCTGTATCGCCCACAGGCGCGTGCGGTCCAGCGTGGCCGTCACGCGGTGGTCGGGCCCGGCCTCCTTGACCGTGTCGGTCACCTGGGCGGCGGCGACGGCGCAGTCGGCGCGGCTCAGCGCGTCAAGCGCGCGCGTGAACAGCGAGGGCTCCACCAGCGGCCGGGCGGCGTCGTGGACGACGACCTGCTCCGCCCGCCCCGCCGCGGCGAGCGCCCGCCGGACGGACTCCGAGCGGGTCGCGCCACCGCGCACGCCGGCGCAGCCCGCCGGCGCCTCCTCGCCGTCCGGGAGCGCGACGACGACCTCCTCCAGGCCGGCCGCGCGCAGCGCCGCGAGCGACCACTCGAGCATCGGACGGCCCGCCAACACGACGAACGCCTTGGGCCGTGAGGCGCCAAGGCGTTCGCCACTGCCGGCGGCCACCAGGAGGGCGACCGCCATCGGTTCGGACCTGCCTAAGAGGGCGTCGCGGCCAGCTTCTCGTCGCGGTGGAGGATCTCGTCGAGGTAGGCCTCGGCCTGCTCCTCGTCCTTGTCGAGCGCGTACATCAGCTCGGACGCGAGGATCTTCTTCGCGCGGGTGTACATCTGCTTCTCGCCGGTGGAGAGGCCCTTGTCCTGCTCGCGGATCGCGAGGTTGCGGACGACCTCGGCGAGCTCGTAGATGTCGCCGGTCTTGATCTTGTCGCGGTTGTGCTTGAACCGGCGGTTCCAGTTCTTGGGCATCTCCGACACGTCGTCGGACAGGACGGCGAGGACCTTCTTGACCGTCTCCTCGTCGATCACGCGGCGCAGGCCCGCCTTGCCGGCGTTCTCGCACGGGACCATGACGGTCATGTCGTTGTGGAGGATCTTGATCGTGAGGTACTCGCGCACCTCGCCGAGGATCTCCTTCTGCTCCTTCTTGATGACCTGACCCGCGCCATGATGCGGGTAGACGACGTTGTCGCCAATCTCGAACGCGATGCACTCGGCCTCGCGTGTGAGCTCGAGGTCCTCGATCTGCTCAGTCTGCGTATCGGAGATGGTGTCCTCCTTCATCGGGGTGCGTCCGTCTGCCGGACGTCCAACGGTGTCTGGGTCATGTCTGCAGGTAGCGATCGACAAGATTGATCTCCTGCAGCCGGCGAAGGCCCTCTCGGATGTCCTTCGCGCGGATCTCCCCCACGCCCTCGACCGATTCCAGCTCGGTGTCGGTCGCGGCGAGGATCTCGTCCAGCCCGCGGAACTCGCGGACGATGTTCTGCACCACGAGCTTCGGCAGGCGCGGGATGCGCCCGAGGATCCGGAAGCCGCGTGGCGAGACGGGGAAGTCGAGGGTGTTGATCTTGCGGTCGTGCCCGAGCAGCTCGGCGAGGCGGCCGAAGTCGAGCAGGTCCTGGTGCGCGAGCCGGGCGACGCCGTCGCCCGCGACCGCGAACGAGTCGTCGGCGGGCTCGGCCAGGTAGTCGTGCAGCAGCGCCGCCTTGTCGCCGGCGACACCGACCATCGTCTCCTCGAGCTGCATCTCGATCAGCCGGCCCTCGGAGCCGAGCTCGACGATGTAGCGCTCGATCTCGACCGCCATCCGCGTCACCAGCTCGGCGCGCTGGAGGACGGTCAGGACGTCGTGGAGCGTGACGCCGCCCTCGAACTCGAGCGCGGTGAGGCGGGTGGAGACCTGGTCGAGGCGGGAGCGGTACTTGTCGAGGGTCTGCAGCGCCTGGTTGGCCTTGGACAGGACGGCCGGGATCTCCTCGAGGATGTACTTGGCGCCGTCGACGTAGAGCGAGACGACGTCGCGCCGCTGGGAGACGGCGATGACCAGCGCGTCCGTCTGCTTGGAGACGCGCTCCGCCGTGCGGTGGCGGGTGCCGGTCTCCGAGGAGAGGATCGTCGGGTCGGGCATCAGCTGGACGTTGCACCAGGCAATCCGCGTCGCGTTGCCGTTGAGCGCGATCGCGCCGTCCATCTTCGCCAGCTGGTAGAGCAGTGCCGGGGTGTAGTCGATCTCCAGCTTGATGCCGCCGGAGAACAGGAAGGCGAGCTCGTCCGGATCGCCGATCACGATCAGCCCGCCGGTCCGGGCGTGGACGATGTCGTCGATCCCCTCGCGCACGGCGCTGCCGGGGGCGATCATCTCGAGAGCCTTGACCAGTCGGGGTTCCTGACGCGCTTCGAGCTCGGCGAGCTCTTCCCCGGACCTTGGCGTCATCACTCCTGGATTCTAGCAGCCTTTTAGGCTCCCTTGAGCTGCACATTTGGCTCTGTAGCAGGGAATACGAGGGTTGACGCGGCGCCTCCAGGCTGCTACGGGCCGGCGGTCAGGCGGCCCGCGCGCGGGGCTGGGAGGGCAGCGCCGCGCGTACCGCGGCCCGCAAGGTCGGGACCTCGGAGGCCTCGCTGCCCGGCGGGCCGATGACCGGGTCCAGCCCGAACTTGCGCGCCTCCGCCAGCCGGCGGTCGGGATGCCCGACCGAGCGCAGCTCGCCCGTGAGGCCGATCTCCCCGAAGCAGCAGACCGGCGCGGCCGGGCCCGCGCCCTCGGGGCCGGCCGCTCCCAGCGGGATGCCCCGCACGGCGCTGGCGACCGCGAGCGCCACCGCCAGGTCGGCGCCCGGCTCGTCGACGCGCACGCCGCCGGCCACGTTGACGAACACGTCGGCGCTGCCCACCCCCACCCCGGCGTGGCGGCCGAGCACGGCGAGCACGAGCGCGAGGCGGTTGCGGTCGATCCCGTTGACCACCCGCCGCGGGGGGACCAGCTCCGACGGGGAGACCAGCGCCTGCACCTCGACGAGCAGCGGCCGTGAGCCCTCCATGGCGGCCAGCACGACGCTGCCGGCGGCGCGCGTCGCCTCGCCGACGAAGCGCGCCGACGCATCCGCCACCTCGACCAGCCCGCCCTGACGCATCTCGAAGACGCCGACGTCGTTGGTCGAGCCGAAGCGGTTCTTGAGCGCCCGCAGCGTGCGATAGGTGCGCTCGCGCTCGCCCTCGAACTGCAGCACGCAGTCGACCAGGTGCTCGAGCACCCGCGGGCCGGCGAGCGAGCCCTCCTTGGTCACGTGACCGACGAGCAGGACGGCGATGTCGCGCGCCTTGGCCAGCCGCGTGATGCGGTCGGCGACCTCGCGCACCTGACCGACCGAGCCGGCCGCGCCGGTCAGGTCCGGCGCGTGCAGCGTCTGCACGGAGTCGATCACGCAGACCTCGGGCCGCTCGGCGTCGAGCGTGGCGAGCACCGTCTCGAGGTCGGTCTCGGCCAGCACCGGCACCTCCAGCGCAGCGCCCGGCAGCCGCTCCGCGCGCAGGCGGATCTGGGCCGCCGACTCCTCGCCGGAGACGTAGAGCGTCCGCCGCCCGGCACCCTGCAGGTTGCCGAGCGCCATCGAGGTCAGCGTCGACTTGCCGATGCCCGGCGAGCCGCCGATCAGCACGAGCGAGCCGGGCACCAGGCCGCCGCCGAGCACGCGGTCGAGCTCACCGATCTGCGTCGCCAGGCGCACGTGGCGTGCCGCCTGCACCGATGACAGCCGGACTGGCCGCACCGCTCGCGCGGCGGACGTGCGGCCGGTGCCCGAACGCCCGCGGGCGCCCCCGCCGGCCGGAGCACGGGCCTCCTCGGCGAGCGTGTTCCACTCGCCGCAACCCGGGCACTGGCCGAGCCAGCGCGGAGCCTCGGCACCACACGACGAGCAGACGAAGACGGTGCTGGAGCGGGCCATGAGCGCACCGACGGTAGGCCGCGCACCGGACGACTCGCCCCACACCCGGAGGGGTCTGACCCCTTTGTGCAGTGAAATGAAGCAAGGGGTCTGACCCCTTTGTGCAGTGAAATGAAGCAAGGGGTCTGACCCCTTTGTGCAGTGAAATGAAGTGAGGTCAGGCGGTGGTGGCCGCCCGGGGCACTCCGCCCGGGCCGGCCGGGCCGGCCGGCACGAGCGCGCGGGCGCGCTCGGCCAGCTCGGGCATCTCCAGCGCGTCGGCCGCGAGCACCGCGTCGGCCAGCAGCTCGCGGGCCCGCGCCTTGTCGCCGCGGGCACGGCGGGCCAGCAGCATCTCGGCCCAGGCCACGAGCGTCCGGGCGCGCCACGGCCCCGTCCCCATCCGCTCGTGCATCTCCAGCGCGTCGGCGAAGTGGCTCTCGGCCGCGTCCCAGCGCCGCATCGCCGCCGCCAGCAGCCCGAGCAGGCGCGAGGCGGAGCCGTTGCACGTCGCCGCGCGGCCGACCACGACGTTGCGGCCCGCGTACGGGAGCAGCAGCGCGTACAGCGCCTCGGCGCGTGCGCCGTCGCCGAGCGCGCCGCAGACCTCGGCGAGCAGCGTCACCGCGATCAGCCAGTTCGCGTCGCGCGGCAGCGCGTCGAAGCCGCGTGAGGCGATCCGCTCGAACTCGGCGCGCGCCTCCTCCGGGCGTCCCATCTCCGCCAACAGCAGCGCGAGCGCCGCCCGCCACGCCGGAATGGCCGGATAGAGGTCGATGACCCGCCGCACGGCGTCCTCGATCTCGCCGAGGCGACCCTGCTCGCGCCGGATGTTGAAGATCGCCTGCGCGTAGTAGTGCATCGCGTTCTCGGCCTGCCCGCGCTGGCCGACGGCCAGGGTCTCCTGCGCGAGCCGCTCGGCTTCCGCGAAGTCCCCCGCAAGCTGGGCGCGCGCGCAGCGGAACCCGGAGGTCCACCACAGGTACAGCGGCTGTTGGAGCGCCTCGGCGAGCTTCGAGGCCGCCGCGATCTGGATGTCGGCGCCCTGCACGTCGCCGAGCTCGAGCAGGTCGACGACGGTCCAGCCGGCGCCCTCGAGCTCCAGCTCGGCATCGCCCGTCCGCTCGGCCTCCTGGCGCAGCTCACCGGCGACCGCGAGCCGCTCGCCGACCGTCTCCGGCCGCCACAGCGCGTAGTGGCGGGCCACGAGGCAGCTCGCCAGCGCGCGCGGATCGCCGAGCCGGCGCGCGAGCTCGACCGCCTCGCCGGTGAGCGCCAGCCGCCGCTCCGCGTCGCCGGAGTAGTAGAGCTCGAGGCCCAGCCGGGCCAGCAGGCGCGCGCGCAGCGGCGTCTCCTCGGCGCCGAGGACGCCCAGGCCCTCCTCGATCAGCTCGACGCGGCGGGCGTCGACCCGTCCGAGCATCGACCACGGGCCGGCGTAGCCGAGCGCGGCGCGCGCCAGCAGCCCGGAGTCCCCCAGCCCGCGGGCCGTCTCCGCCGCCGCGCGGAAGCTGTCCCGCGCGCCCTGCTCGTCGCCGCCGCGCTCCGAGGACTCGCCGAGCGCGACCAGCAGCTCGCCCCGGACGCGGTCGTCGGCGGCGCCGGCCAGCTCGCGCGCCCGCAGCGCCTGGCGGTAGTGCTCCGCGGCCTCCTCCCACGCCATCAGCCGGTCGGCGCGGCGCGCGGCGGCGAGCGCGAAGTCGATCGCCCGCTCTGGGCGGTCGACCGGCGCAGCCATCGCGAAGTGGTGCGCCAGCTGCGGCAGGTGGGCGTCGACGTCGACGCCGCGCAGCGCGGCGAGCGCCTCGCCGACGCGGCCGTGCAGGCGGGCGCGGCGCAGCTGCGAGATGCCGTCGTAGAGCGTGGCCCGCACCAGCGCGTGGGTGAAGGCGTAGTGCCCGACGCGGCCCGCCTCGCGGACCACGCGGGCCTCGACCGCCTCCTCCAGCGCGGCGACCAGGGCGTCGCCGCGGACGCTGGGATCCGCCCCCACCACCCGCTCCAGCAGCTCGAAGTCGAACTCGCGGCCGATCACCGCGGCGGCGACGACGGCCCGGCGCGCGTCCTCGCCGAGGCGCCGCAGCCGCCGCGAGGTCACCTCGCGGACGCCCTCCGGCACGCCGGCCTCGGCCAGCGTCACGGCCCCGCCCGCGCGCCGGCCCTCGTGGTGGAGGTGGCCGACGACCTCCTCGATGAAGAACGGGTTGCCCTCCGTCTCGCCGTGCAGCGCGTCGACGAACCCGGGCGCGGGAGCCTCGACTCCGAGCGCGGCGATCAGCTCGCCGACCTCCTCGGCCTCCAGGCCGCCCAGCTCGAGGCGCTTGAGCGTGTTCTCGCGCCGCAGGTCGCCGACCAGCTCGTGCAGCGGGTGCTCGGCCGGGAGCTCCGCCTCGCGATAGGTGCCGACGAACAGCGTGCGGTGGGGCACCGGAGAGCGCACGAGATGGCGCAGCAGCTGCAGCGTCGGCCGGTCGGCCCAGTGCAGGTCGTCGAATACGACCACGGCGGGGGCACCGTCCGCCAGCTTGCCGAGCAGCGCCGCGACGGCGTCGAAGAAGCGCAGGCGCCGGGCGTCGGCGTCCGCCCCGCTCACCGGGCCCTCCCTGGGCTCGGCCGCCGGAGTGCCCAGCTCGGGCAGCAGGATCGCCAACTCGCCGGCGTGGGCGCCCAGCGGCTCGCGCAGGGGCTCCAGCGGCGCGCCGGCCGCCCAGCCCCGGACCATCTCCACCACGGGCTGGTACGGGGCGAGCGTCTCCTCGTCGCAGCGGCCGTAGAGCACGAGCGTGCCCTCGCCGTGGGCGGCGCGGGACAGCTCGGCCGCCGCGCGGGTCTTGCCGATGCCGGCCTCGCCGGCGAGCAACACGAGCTGCCGCGCCCCGCCGAGCGCCTGCCTGCGGCAGCCCTCCAGGAACGCCAGCTCTTCGTGACGGCCGATCAGCGCGTGGCGCTCGACCGCGGCCGCGAGCGGCGCCGGCCAGGTCACTCCCGCGGGAGCGGCGGCGGTCCGCGCCGGGGCGGGAGGGGGCTCGCCGCGCAGCAGCCGCTGGTGGACGGCCATCGCCGCCGCGCCGGGCGCCGTTCCCAGCTCGTCGCGCAGCAGGACGCGCAGCGCGTCGAAGGCGCGCAGCGCCTCGGCCGGGTTGCCCGCCGCCTCGTGGACCTCCATCAGGGCCCGATGCGCCGACTCGCGGAAGGGCGCCGCCGCGATCGCGGCCCTCGCCGCCTGCTCGGCCGCGCCCAGCTCGGGGCCGCCGAGGCTCACGCCGGCGCCGGCGAGCGCCTCGAGCGCGCGCAGGCGCACCGTCTCGCACTCGTGCCGGCGCGCGGCGACCCAGTGGCCGGCGCCGTCGGGCAGGAAGGTCTGCAGGTCGGTCCGCAGCGCCGCCCGCGCCTCGCGCGCGGCTTCCGCGAAGCGCCCGGCCTCGACGGCCGCTTCGGCCCGCGCCGCGGCGGCCGCGGCCTCCTCGATGTCGACGGACACCGCCGCGGGAGCGTGCAGCCGCAGCTCGGAGCGCCCGCTCAGCGCGCCGGCGCCCAGCGCCCGCCGCAGCTTGGAGAGCAGTGCGCTCAGCGCGGAGACGGCGGCGGCCGGCGGGTCGTCGGGCCACAGGAGGTCGATGAGCTCCGTCCGCGGGCACGCACGCGCGCGGTGCGTGACGAGGTACGCGAGCAGCAGCCGGCCCTGGCGGCCGGGCAGCGAGCTCTCGACCGCCCTCCCGCCGATCCTCACCTCGATCGGCCCGCACAGCCGGATCTCCCAGCGGTCCTCGTCAACCACGCCAGGGTGACGCTACCGGCTCCGCCAAGCTTTCGCCAAGGTTTCGCCAACCGGCCCCGCGCATAGTCCCCTCAGCGGCGACGGACACGGAAGGAACCGCGCAAGCGACACCGACGTCGCGACCATAGGCGGGAGCCCGACAGGACGGCTCGGCGGCTCCCGTCTCACTCCGAGAGGATCGGCTGACCCTCGATCCCCGGCCATAGGCGGCGGCCGGCTGACCCCCGGCCAGACCGTCACCCCCCGCGAAGGGCCCGCTCCGGCGGGCCCTTCGTCGTGCCGCGGCGCCTCACCGCTCGCGGGCGCGCGCCCGTGGAACGGCCGCTCAGCGCCCCGCGGCGTCGAGCGCGCGCTCGACGTCGGCGAGCAGGTCCGCGGTGTCCTCGCAGCCGGCGGAGAAGCGGATGAAGCCCTCGGCCACCGCGTCGGTCCCCCAGCGCCCGCGCCGCTCGGCGGTCGAGTGCACGCCGCCGAAGCTGGTGGCCTCCGAGACCAGCTCGCACGCGTCGAGGAAGGCCTGCGCGCGCTCGGCGGACGCGAGCGTGAAGCCGGCGAGCGGACCCGTGAAGGTCATCTGGCGGTCGGCGACCGGGCCGCCGGGGTGCACGACCTCGAGCACGTCCGCGCGCTGACGCAGCCGCTCCGCGACCGCCGCCGCGTTCGCGCTCGAGCGCTCCAGACGCAGGCCGAGCGTCGCCAGCGAGCGGTGGGCCAGCCAGGCCTCGAAGCCGCCCGTGACGGAACCCGACTGCGAGCGCCAGCGGCGCAGCGCCGCCGCGCGCTCGGGATCGGCGGCGGAGACCGCGCCGAGCAGGACGTCGGAGTGCCCGCACAGGCTCTTGGTCCCCGAGAGCATCGCCAGGTCGGCTCCGAAGGCGAGCGGGCGCTGGCCGAGCGGAGTGGCGACCGTGTTGTCGACCGCGACGAGTGCGCCGGCCGCATGGGCCGCCTCGGCCACCGCGGCGATGTCGCAGACGTCCAGGCGCGGGTTGGAGGGCGTCTCCAGCCACACCAGTGCCGCGCCGGCGGCGGCCTCGGCCAGCGCCGCCGTGTCGCTGGCGACCAGGCGGGTCTCGATGCCCAGCGGCCGCAGGCGCTCGTCGGCCCAGGCGCGCACGCCGGGATAGCCGTCGCCGCACGCCACGAGCACGTCGCCCGAGCGCAGCGAGGTGAGCAGCACGGCGGTCAGCGCGGCCATGCCGGAGGCGAAGACGACCGCCTCGCCGCCGTCCAGCTCGCCGAGCGCGCGCTCGAGGTGCGTCCATGACGGGTTTGCGTCACGCCCGTAGCCGTACGGCGCCGCGTCCGCGGCCCCGCGCAGGTGGTACGGGGCGGCCAGCACGGGCCCGGGCAGGAGCGGCTCGCCCTGTGCCCCGGGCGGCACGCCGGCGTGGATCGTGCGCGTGCTCGGCCCGCGGGAGTCGTCTGCGGAGCTCATCGAGGCCGGACGATAGCCTCGCGCCGCGATGTCGCCCCGCTCGCTCGCGCGCCTGCTGCTCGCCGCCCGGGCGCTGCCGCTCCGGCCCGCCCTGTTCCAGGCGCGCGCGATGCTGCGCGCGCAGCGGCTGGGGGACGACTGGGCGCTGGAGAGCTCCACCCGTCCCGCGGACGTCGCGGAGCTGCTGCGGCTGGCGCGCGGGCGGCGCACGGTGGTCGAGCTGGGCACCGCGACGGGCTGGACGGCGGGGGCGCTGGCGCTCGCGGACCCGGCGCGCCGCGTGACCTCGTACGACCCGGTGGTGCGTGAGTACCGCGAGGATTACCTGCGCCTGCTGCCGCGCCCCACCCGCGAGCGGCTCGCGCTCGTCCAGGCTCCCGGCCACGAGGCGCGCGGCGAGGGCGTGGAGCTGCTGTTCGTCGACTCCTCGCACGACCGCGCCGCGACCGTCGCGGAGGTCCGCGCGTGGCAGCCGCGCCTGGCCCCGGGAGGGCTCGTGGTGCTGCACGACTACGGCAACCCCGCGTATCCGGGCGTGGCCGACGCGGTCGCCGAACTGGGCCTCGACGGCCGCCGTCACCACGGCCTCTGGCTCTGGGAGGCACCCGCGACCGCCGCATGAGCGCCGCGGACGGTGTCGAGAAGCTGACACATCGAGGTTTAGAACCTTCGGGGAGTTGCCGAGTGGCGTTCGCCCGGATACATTCGCGCCGGGGTGTTCACAAGTGCGCACCTCGGGCGAATGGACGCGTCTTCTCCCCCTCACCCGGGGCCAGCGCTGCCCGCCGGCCGAACATCGAACTGGGGGGGAAGTCAACGGTGCGCATTCGCGGAGTGCTCGCGTCATCCATGGTCGTTCTGGGGACGCTGCTCGCGGCTCCCGCGGCGTTCGGCGCCACCCTGTCGGTCGACGACGACCGCCAGGACTGCACGG
>Ga0183260_10003002_pt1 | contig 13705 bp, 15 predicted proteins | sample AntDrymUQ4972206_2_FD_129768 | JGI IMG/M metagenome (GOLD analysis project Ga0183260, IMG submission 129768) | Polar desert sand microbial communities from Dry Valleys, Antarctica - metaG UQ497 (22.06) (version 2) (version 2) | ecosystem: Environmental > Terrestrial > Soil > Desert | place... | reverse complement strand
GAGCGTCCTCGCCGATCTGATGCGCGTAGCGCTGTTCGCGCTCACCTGGCCGCCGGGCGAGCTGGATCGCCAAGCCGCGGCCGCGCAACTGGTCAAGCGCTTCGTCCACCGCTGCTGCGTTCGCGAAGCTGTGCAGCCGCGCCGATCGCGAACGGAGCTCCGCCGCGGTCTGCGCGCCGCGCAGCATCAGGATCGCAAGCAGCGCCAGCTCTCCGGTGGGCAGGGCGAGCTGCTCCGACAGCAGATGGCGGTACTTCGCCGCTCGCGACCCGTAGCCGCTCGTGAACCTGGCGAGCCGTCGACGCTCCAGCTTGGTCGCAGCATCGCGGACCGTCGCCTCGTCGTAGGCGACTACCGGCTCGCGATTGGTGGCCTGGTTGCAGGCCAGCCGCAGCGCGTTCAGCGTCAGCGGGTACGCGTCGGGAGTGGTGCGCTGCTTCTCTATCAGGCAGCCGAGCACGCGAATCTCGGGCGCGCTCAGGTCCATCGTCCCAGTCGGTCCACCAGCTCAGTCGGTCCACCAACCGGGGTTGAGCCCCGAGTTGCGGAGCTCGAGCGGTACGCGGCCAAAGCGGGACTCGAGGCCGGGCGAGTAGCCGAACTTCGGCGCCATGTCTTCGACCTCTCTGAGATTCAGGAGCGTGTGGCCCGCCACACGGCGATTCTTGCACGGCCAGCTCGACTCCAGCCGGGTGGGCCGCGCACACTCATCGCTGTCGTGGACTGGGACGAGTGTCGAAGGCGCGAACGCTTGGGGGGCTACCCCGGTCCGAGGATCGCGGCGCGCAGGGTGTTGAACTCCAGCGTTGGCGAGCCGTCAGGGGTCAGAAGGCTGGTGTCCCACAGAGTCCCGAGCGGCGGCGATGCAAGCTGGTAGAGCGTGAGCTGGCGGACACCTCGGGCCCTGCGCGCAATCTCAACGCTCCGCCTCAGGTAGGCGGCTCGCTGCGCCGGCGCGATCGCCCGCTTGCCGCTGGCGAAGTACCCGTACTCGGTGAGGTAGACGCCCAGCGGTCGCCCGCGCGGAGTGCTCAGCGCGCGGACCCTCGCGAGCCGAGTGAGCGCCGTCGTCAGTCGCCCTATCGAACCGAGGGTGACGTTGTCCCGCCCCGATGCCCGTGCGTCGGGCCGGTCCTGTAACGCGTAGGGATGGTGGGCGTAGCCGTCGGCGATCAGGCGACGACAGCGGCGTGAGGGCCGGTAGCTCGCCGTGCGACAGGTGACCGCGCGCAGGAACCTCAGCGGAGCGATCGCCTTGCCCGGTCGCGCTGACGGCGCCGTCTCGCCGATCAACACCTTCGCCGCAGGATCGACCGTCTTGATCGCCCGGTGCCCCGCGTCGTAGAGCCTGCGGTAGATCCGAGCCGCATCGCGCTGCGGGGCGAGCCAGCCCACCCAGTTCGGCTCATTCCAGATCGTGTAGCGATCGACACGTCCCCGGAAGTGCTCCGCTGCCGCGCGAGTGAAGGCGGCGAAGTGGGCCGGACTCGGCCGATAGACCCCGACGCGGCGGTTCGCCGTCGCCCAGGCGGGCGCCGGCCCGGTGAGTGTCATCTGCAGCCGGAGTCCAAAGGCCGCAGCCGCGGAGGCGAGTGCATCGTAGGGCGCCCAGTCGTAGGCGATCGCGGCCGGCGCGGCTGGCAGCGCCGCCTGGGGGCCGAGCGCCCGCGCCCAGAGGACGTTAACGCGCACCCGGCTCGCGCCGAGCTCGACCGCACGCTGGAGCACTAGATACGGATTGGAATAGGCCCGGTTGATCAGGACGCCGTCGTCCTGGATGGCGACCTCCAGACCGGCGGCCGCCTGGGCGCTGCCCGCCCCCGCGAGAGACACGCAACAAGCAACCAGAGCGGCACTCCACGTGCCGCGCGTCCAACTCCCCATACCCATCTGCCCCCGCTTTCCCTGTCCTAGTCTAAGTATAACCAGATACAGATATGGGCATCCCAACAAATAAAGGTCTGGTTGGAGGGCCCCGCTCAGCGCTCGCGCGGCGTCCACTTGAACGTGAGCAGCGCGACCGCTACCCCGCCAACACCCCAGCCGGCGACGACGGCGAGGTCGCCGAGCGCGAGTCCTGATCCCGTTGTCGTCGGGTCGAATGCCTTCAGCAACGCCTCGAATAGCGGCTTGACGGGAAAGAGGTCGGCGACCCGCTGCATTCCGTCGGGGATCTCCCCGCTTGGGATGAAGAGGCCCGAGATGAAGTACAGCGGCAGCGCCACGGCATTTGTGATTGGCGGAGCCGCGTTCTCGGTCGGAATCACCGTTGTGATCGCAAAGCCCAGGCTGCAGAACGTCGCGGCACCAATGAGCAGCGTCACGAGCGCCGCCGGAAGTGTCGAGTCAGGGATCGACACGCCGTAGACGATGCGCCCGAGCGCGACCAGCACCGCGCTCAGCAGCAGCGTGACGACGATGGCGGTGCCGATTCGACCTGCCATAAACGCCCAGCCTGGGAGCGGCGTGCTCTGGACGCGCTTCAGAATGCCGCGCTCGCGCAGCGTGGTGAGGCTGATCGCGAGGTTCACGTAGGTGGCCGAGATCAGCCCCAGGCCGACGATTCCGGGCACGTAATAGGTCGAGCCCTTGATCTCGTGGCCATTCACGACCGTGGACTCGTTGCCGAAGATGGTGACGAAGATGAAGAGGAAGATCAGCGGGAAGCCAACCGTGAACCCAACGGCGGCTGGGTCGCGCCAGAACGTCTTCTGGTCGTAGCGGAATTGATGCCAGACCAGCCGCGCGTTGCTCATTGCGAGGGATCCTCTGAGGAAGAGCGCGCACCAGGCGTCCCTTCGGTCAGCTGCAGGTAGACGTCCTCAAGGCTCGCTCGCCCAGCTTCGATGTCGGCGAGCTCGAAGCTGCCCTCGAGCGCCCACTCCGTCAGCGCGTTCAGCACGGCGACCGGCGCAGCCGTGTTCAGCTCGACCCGGCCGCCGCTGATCTTGGCGTCCTCCACGATGCCCCGTGGAAGCCCCGCGGCGAGAGCATCGTCGCTCAGCCGGAAGCTGACCCGCGTCGTCGCGCGCATCGCCCCGCCGACGTCATCCGGTGTACCGATGGCGACGATCTCCCCCCCGGCGATAATTCCGACGCGATCCGCAAGCGTCTGCGCCTCCTCCATGTAGTGGGTCGTCAGAAAGACGGTCTTGCCGAGCTCGCGCAGGTTCGCAATCATCACCCAGGCCTGACGGCGGGCGGTTGGATCGAACCCCGTCGTCGGCTCGTCAAGAAACAGCAGGTCGGGATCGCCGACGAGCGCGAGCGCGACATCGAGGCGCCGCTGCTGCCCACCGGAGAGACGGCCGGCGCGGCGGTCTCGCTGCCCGTCGAGCCCGACCAGCGCGATCGTGTCGTCGACGGCGCGCGGGTGCGGGTAGTAGCCCGCGAAGAGCTCAAGTGACTCACGCACGGTCAGCTCCGGCTGGACCTGCGACGCCTGCAGGACGACACCGATGCGGCTGCGCCAGTCGCGTCCTGCGCGGGCGGGGTCGTAGCCGAGCACCCGCACGTCGCCCCCATCACGCGTCCGGTAGCCCTCGAGGATCTCGACGGTCGTCGTCTTGCCCGCCCCGTTGGGGCCTAGGAAGGCGAAGACCTCGCCGCCGCGCACGTCGAGGTCGATCCCGCGTACCGCCTCGACCTCGCCGTAGGACTTGCGTAGGCCGTCAACGATGATTACCGGCTCAGCCACGCGTGGAGTCTACTTCCCGCTCAGGAGAGCTCTTCTCCTCCGCCTTGAAGCGGTAGCCGATCCCGAAGTGGGTGTGGATGTAGACCCAGCCCGGGGACAGGCGCTCGATCTTCTGGCGCAGCTTGCGGATGAAGACATCGACCGAGCGATCGCCGTGCGCCATCTCGTAGCCCCACACCCGCCGGTAGATCTCCTCGCGCGGGAGTACCTGTTCTGCAGTGTCAGACAGTAGAACCAGCAGCTCGAACTCGCGGCGGGTCAGGTCGGCGCTCTGGCGAGCGACGAACGCCTGGAACTGATCGGGGCGAATCTCGAGCTCGCCGACGACGACCGGACCGACGTCGGCCTTCGCGCTCGCGCGCCGGCGTCGGCGGACGACCGACTCGACGCGCGCGATCACCTCCTCCGGGTGACACGGCTTCGTTATCCAGTCGTCGGCACCAAGACGTAGGCCTCGCACCCGCTGTGCGACGCTCGATGGGCCGGTGCAGACGATCACTCCGAGCCCCGGCAATCCGCTGCAGGCCTGCTCGAGAAATGGCCATCCCTGCGGTCCGAGGATCGCGAGGTCGAGGACCAGCGCGTTCAGGCGCATTGCGACCAGCTCGTCGATCGGCGCCTGTGCCGTCAGTATCCGAAACTGCCAGCCGAGGCTCTCGAGCCGCTTGCTGAGCACCTGCGCGACAACGGCAAGCCGATTGGCGACGTGCCTGAGCTCCGCCCTCCGAACTAGTCAGTCGCCGCTCAGCTCATTCGCGAGCCCGGCGGGCTATCTCGTCACGCAGCTCGCGGACATCGCCAATCGGCTTTCCCTTGGGGTCCGGCAGCGCCCAGTCGATGTAGCGCTTGCCGGGGATGTAGGGGCACTCGTCGCCGCAGCCCATCGTCACGACGACGTCCCCTTGCTCAGCAAGGGCGCGGGTGAGCTTTCGCGGTTGGCGATCCGAGAGGTCGATCCCAAGCTCAGCCATGACCGTGACGACCTCGGGATGGACTCGGTCCGCCGGCGTTTTCCGGCCGAAGCCGCCCCGTGCCTGCCGCGCGCGACGTCGTTGAAGAGCGCCTCGCTCATCTGCGAGCGCCCGGCGTTGTGGAGACAGACGAAAAGGACCTCGGCCACCGGGGCTCGCAGATCAGGCCGACGCCCGGGTCGGAGGCGCCTGAGACTGGGCGCCGCGGCGGGGGCTCAGGCGTCCGCCGCGTCCGCCGAGCGGAGCCCCGCTGTCGGCGAACGACGGGTGCGCCTGGTTCAAGTACCAGCCAAAGGCGTGATCGACGAGGCGCTTGCGGCCCATCACCCTCAGCACTCCGGTCAGCACGCGCGGGGGCAGTGCGGGAAGGATCCGCTGCAGCCGCAGCGCCAGCGCGAATGCCGGAGCATGGCGTGAGCTGAAGTCGCCGTAGCGCTCGAGGGCCTGCTCCCTTGTCGCCTCGCCGGCCACGACACGGCGGAGCTCGCGCCCGCAGGCGATGCCGAAGTAGAACGCCGTCCGGATACCCTCGCCGGAGAGCGGCAGGCAATGGCCGGCAGAGTCTCCCACGAAGAACACACCGTCCTCGACCGCGGGCCGCAGCCGATGCGGAAACCAGTTGCCCTGATAGCGGATGGCATCGACACCCTCGCGCCGCGCGAGCTCGACCGTCGGCTCCTTGACGTGATCACGCGGCTGATATGAGCCGACGCCGACCCGCAGCTCGCCGCCGGCGGGCACGCTCCAGCCATAGCCGCGGCGGACGATCGATCGATCGATCCAGACATCGAGGTCGCTTCCCTCGCCGTTGGGATGCACCTCGAGCCCGCGTGAGAGCGGTGAGTCCGGGGGCTGGAAGCCGACTGCCCCGAGGACGCGGCGCCATCCAAGCGCATCGACGATCAGCGGCGCCGTCAGCGTCCCCCGGTCGGTGGCCACCGCCAGATCACTGCGCCCGTGGACCTTTGCGCACTCGAAGCGTGCGTCGCTTTGCGAAAACAGAAGACGGCAGAGCGTGGCGTAGTCGAACGCCGACCAGCTCCAGGGGAGCCGGTAGCGCGACGATCCATACGGCGTGTGGAAGGCCATGCAGGGGATCTCCTGGCGAATCGACTTGGCCACGCCCATCGCCTCGAGCCAGGGCGTTGGCGCGGCGCATGCCGAGGTCGCGCGCTCGCCGACGCGATAGCGATCGACGACGAGCACGTCAGCGCCGCTGCCCGCCAGCTCGCGTGCGACGGCGAGGCCCGCGAAGCTCGCGCCACAGATCAGGACGTCGGCGTGTGTGCCGTCGAGCGAGTCGCGCTCGTCGCCGGAAGCAGTTGCGCGCCGTGTCATGGCCGCTGGCTCAGCGCGCCGACGGCGGCGAGCCCAAGCTCCCAGGGCCGTGGCGTTGTGCGCCGCCCGAAGACATCGAAGTCGATCGAATCAACACGGTCGAGCACGGCGAGATAGACGGCGCGCGCGAGGCGAATGCCCCGGCGCGCGCGCGGGCCAACCGCTGCCAGCGCGGGCGAGGACGCGTCGAATAACCGCCGCGCGCGGTCGACCTCGGCGGCGAGCAGCGCACGGAAGGCGGGTGTCGCCTCGCCGCGGGCGATGTCCGCCTCGCTGACGCCGAAGCGCTCACGCGCGGCGAGCGGCAGGTAGACGCGGTCGAGCGCATAGTCCTCGCGAACGTCGCGGATGAAGTTGGTCAGCTGAAAGGCCATCCCGAGCTGGGCGAACGACTCGCGCATCTCTGCCGGCGCTCCGAGTAGCGGCGTCATGATCCGCCCGACCGAGCCAGCGCTTCCCTGCATGTAGCGATCGAGCTCGGCCTCGGTCTCGATCCGAACCGGACCGCAATCGACGCGCATCGACTGCATGTAGGGACGGAGCTCGACAAGCGGGAGCTGATGACGGCGGCCGGCGTCAACGAGCGCACGAATGACGGGACTCGACGAGTACCCGCGCGCTAGGCCCAGCTCGAGCTCACGCTCCCAGTCGTCGAGCGCCGCGCTGCGGGCGACGCGGTCGCTTGGCCGATCCGGGCCGTCGACGAGCTCGTCGGCTGCGCGGACGAAGCCATAGAGCGCGTGAACTGCGGGGCGAACGTCTCGCGGGAGGCGGCGCGTCGCCCAGTAGTAGGTCGGGTCGTGGCGGCGGTGAATCTTGCGGCAGACCTCATACGAGGCTTGAAGGTCAGTGTCCGGTCGAACCTGCGGGCGCCCGACCGAGCGCGCGACGTCGCGCTCGGGCATCACGGTCATGGATGCTCTACCGACGCGCGCGCCTTACCCACCCTGGCTTCCGCCCGCACCAGCGCGCTCAGTGTCGCGTGCGAGCGCCGGCCGAGAAAGCCGCCGGTCGGGATCACGACGGTGGCGAGCGCGCGGCGATCCGGCCAGAGTCGGTTGACCATCTCGTTGTCGGGAACCGCGCAGGAGTCGAGCAGCGTCGCGTCGGCGAGGTCGTGGAACCAGAGCGAGGGGCGAACCATCAGTTGGACGCCCGGAGAGTATTGGGCGAGGCGCTCGTCATGAGCGATCTTGAAGCAGAAGACGCAGTCGCCGCCAACAAGATTGCAGGTCATCGCGGCCGTCCGCTCGCCGACCGTCAAAGCTATTAGCTGAAGCTTGCCGCGCGCGGCGAACGACCGGCAAATCTGCCGGAAGAAAGTCGCGTGGGCCGGAGAGGACGCGAGCGCGGTTCCCCCCTCGCCCTTCCAGCCGGAGGCCTCGAACCGCAGAAACTCATCGTACGCGTCGTCCTGCCCGGCACGGTCGACGATCACGAGCGGCGCGCCTGTGTCTTCCTCCATCACCTCGGTCAGCCGTCTCAGCTTCTTGCGGCGCTTGCCGCTCATATTCTCGAAGTACGTCGACTCTGGGCGGCGCCGGATCGCGGCACGCTCGAATCGCTCGTAGGCGACCGCCCTCGTGGCGCGCGCCTCGAGCGCCTCGTGCAGCGCGGTCGCGACCGGCCCGTCGTCGCTGATCCACTCGAGTGCCATCAGCCCCACGCGCCGCTCGCGCGTCACCGCGTCGATCATCGCCGCAAGCGCCTGCGGCGCGCGCTCCGCGAGCACCAGAGGCGTTCCCAAAAAGCAATAGATATGAAGCCATTGGCTGAGGCAGGGCACCGGCAGGGCGTGCCAGCGCCAGTTTCTCCTGATCGGTAGACACCCGGCCCAGCCGTTGGCGTCGCTTGCGACCAGCAACGCGACCTCCTGCTCCAGCCCGGCTGCCGCGGCGGTGACGAAGTCCGGCTCGAGAAAGGGGTTGCCCTCGACGGCCCTGTCCGCGAGGTCGCGCCAGGCCCCCAACTGACGATCGGTCAGCTCGTTGAGCGGAATCAGCTCGGCCCGCATGCGCCCAGTATTACGGGCCGTGCGAGCGGGCGAACGGCGGCTCGCGTAGCCCACTGAGCGTTCGCCATTCATCCGCCCGCGGTCGACCCCGGCGCCGGGGCGACGCGTTGCGTGCCGTCCGCCGTTCTCCGTTAGGCCGCGCGAGCGATCTTCGCGGCCTGGCGCTCGGGACTGATTCGGACGACGTTCCAGGCCAGACCGAGCCGCTCCATCGCGCGGATCGCGAGACCGGATGGGTCGAGCTCCCACCAGCGCAGCCCATGGCTCGCCGATTGCGGGAACGCGTGGTGGTTGTGGTGCCAAGCCTCGCCGAGTGAGAGCAGGGCAAGCCAAAAGACGTTGCGCGACTCATCACGAGTGTCGAAGCGCCGGCTGCCGAAGAAGTGGCAGATCGAGTTGATGCTCCAGGTCACGTGGTGGACGAAGAAGATCCGCACGAGACCGCCCCACAGCAGTCCGGTCAATCCGCCGAGCAGCGAGCCCGTCAGCGCGAGCCCGGCCGCGAACGGGATCGCGAGGCTCGCCGCGACGATCAAGGGAAAGCGCCGATGGATCGCGCGCATCGTCTGGTCATCGACCAGGTCGCGTGCATAGCGCCGGGGGTCCGCTTCGCCGATGTTGTCGAAGAGCCAGCCGACGTGGGAGTGATAGAGGCCCTTGAGCGCTCCGCGGATACCGGGCTCCTGATCGACGTGAGGGCTATGCGGGTCGCCCTCTTCGTCGGCGAAGACGTGATGCTTGCGGTGGTCGGCAACCCAGCGGATTACCGGTCCCTGCACGGCCATCGAGCCGAGCACGGCAAGCCCGTACCGGATCGGACGGTAGGTCTCGAAGGCGCGGTGGGTCAGCAGGCGGTGAAAGCCGATCGTGATCCCGCTGGCTGTCGGCAGGTACATCGCGACGAGGATCGCGAGGTCGGTCCAGCCGACGATGTCGTTCCAGAGCAATGTCACGGCCGCGAGGAAGGCGAGGAACGGCAGCACGACGGCGACGATGTTGGCGATTTTGTGGAGCCGGGGCACGCTTGCCAGTAGAGCACATAAAACCTCCGGTTTCTCCTCACGTACCTCACATTGGCGGGCAAGGACTTGTACAATTTACACAATGTCCCGCGCGAACCTCGCTCATCCGTGGGAGGCGCTTCCGCCCGAGGTCGCGGCGGTTCTGCGCCCGGAGCTGGAGGCGCTCTCGGACGAGATCATCAACGCCGTCCGCGAGACCGTCCCGGACTACGCGCGCCCGCTCGAGGGGCCGTTCGGCCTCGGCCTGCGCGCCGGCGTCGAGGAGGCGCTGCGCCAGTTCGTCGAGGTGATCGAGCGCCCGGCGGACGCCCGCAGCGAGGGGCGCGAGATCTACGTCAACCTCGGTCGTGGCGAGATGCGCCAGGGGCGGAGCCTCGACGCGCTGCTCGCTGCGTACCGAGCCGGGGCGCGTGTCGCTTGGCGGCGATTGGCGGCTGCCGGGACGAGGGCCGGCCTTGCGCCTGAGACGCTCTATCTGCTTGCGGAGTCGATCTTCGCCTACATCGACGAGCTCTCCGCCGAGTCCGCAGAGGGCTACGCGCGCGAGCAGTCGGCCGCCGCCGGGGAGGCTGAGCGCCGCCGCCGCCGCGTCGTGACGCTCGCCATTCAGGACCCTCCATCTGATCCGGCTGCCGTCGAGGCCGCCGCCGCCGAAGCCGGCTGGGAGCTGCCGCGAACGCTGGCGGCCGTCGTCTTCGAGATGGACGCCGGCCGCCGCTCGGCTGCCCTGCCGGGCGACGCGATAGCCGCGCCGATCGGTGAGCTCATCTGCGCGCTCGTGCCCGACCCGGATCGACCCGGCCGCCGGGCGGAGCTCGAGCGCGGGCTCGGGGAGATCGACTGCGCGCTCGGGCCGACCGTCTCGCGGACTCGCGCCGGGCTGAGCTTCCGGCGTGCGGCGGACGTGCTCCGGCTGATTGGCGACGAGCTGTTACCGGGCGGCCGAATGGTCGTGGCCGACGACCACATCACGACGCTTTTCCTTCATCGCGACCGTGAGCTCGGCCAGGAGCTCGAGCGCCGGCTCGCGCCGCTCGACGATGAGACCGCCGCGTCACGCGCCCGGCTTCGCGCGACTCTCGAGACATGGCTGCGCCATCAGGGACGTCTGCGCGATGTTGCGGCCGCCCTGCACGTACACCCGCAGACGGTCCGCTACCGGCTGGCGCGGCTGCGCGAGCTCTTCGGTGAGCAACTCGACGACCCGGACTGCCGCTTCGAGCTGGAGCTCGCCCTGCGAGTCGCCGAGAACACGAGCGCAGACGGTGACCGGCCCGTCAGCGAGGAAAAGCTCAGAGCTTGATCACGACTATTACGGCGGAGATCAAGACGCAGACGATGATCGCGACCTGAACCGCGATCCAGAAGCCCGGGATCGGACTCCTCACGGCCGCAGCGCCGCGGCCGCATCGAGCAGCCCCGCTCCATAGCGCGCGTCGCGCCCGATCGGACCGAGGTCACGCGCCGTCGCTTTCAGCCGGCGCTCGACGGCGAGCGGCGTCGGCGACGGCCCGAGACGACCTGATGCGATCAAGAGCGCGGCTGCCCCCGAGACGTGCGGACACGCCATCGAGGTTCCCTCGAATCCGCCGGGAAGGCCGAAGTTACGGACCGAGCTCGTGAAGGTCTGCTGGTAGATGTAGCGCCCCGGCGCGCCTGGCTTGCAGTTAGCCGCGTCGCGCGGGTTGTCCGCCCAGGGTGCGTCGGAGCCGCCGCCTGGCGCGACGAGGTCGAGTGCCGAGCCGCCGTTCGTGTACTCGCTCTGGCAGAGGCGCTCGGTTGTCGCGCCGACCGAGATCACGTAGTGCGTTCGCGCCGGGTACGCCACTGGGACGGTCGCGGCGCGCGCTTCGAAGTGGTTGCCGGCGGCCGCGACCATGACGACGCCCCGGTGGTGCGCATACCTGATTGCCGAGAGCACGTCGGGGATCTCGCGGCGGGACACCGAAGAGTCGAACTCGAAGCTCATGTTGATCACCCGCACGTCGCGGTCAGCGGCAAAGCGGATCGCGCGCGCGATCGCGGCCGCGTCGCCGAGCCCGTCGGCGTTCAGGACGCGCAGCGGCATGATCCTCGCGCCGTACGCGAGGCCGGTCACACCATGGCCGTTGTTGGTCCGCTGCGCGATCGTCCCCGTGACGTGTGTTCCGTGGCCATACTGCTGGCGGCGGTCGCTGCCGAACTCATCGTTGGGATGCGGATCCTCGTCGACGAAGTCGTAGCCCGGGACGAACCGGTTCGGGTAGAGGTCCGGCGCTCGTCTGAAGCCGTCGCGCGAGCTGTACGCGACGCCGGTATCGAGCACCGCCACCCGCACCCCCGCCCCACCGGGCGCTCCCGCGGCGCGGGCCAGATCCCATGCCTCGGGGGCGTTGACACCCGCCGGGCCGAAGAAGTTCCACTGGGCGCTCGGCCACTCGCCGACGGCACCGAAGCCGCGGTCATTTGGAAAGAAGGTGCTCGCGCGCGCGAGGTGGTTGGGCACCGCATATTCGACGAGCGAGCTCCGCTCGAGCTCGGCGATCGTCGCCGCGACGCTCTTGCCATCGCCGATCTTGAGGCGCCGCGCGCCGCCCGGAAGCTTGGCGCCATTGCTTGTGCCCGCGCCGGACTGCAGATGCCCGCGCGCCAGATTGCCGATGCCGGGCCTGTACTTCACGATGACCTCGTCGCGGACGAAGTCGGCTGCCGCCGCCTTGCCGGGCAAGAGGGCTGAGAGCGACAGCCCGAAGGCGACGGCGAGAAGGCAGCAGGGGCGCATATGCAGCGTCAGCGCAGTCTACGTAGCAGGGAGGCTTGGCTCGGTGCCGGCGCGCTCTCTCGAGCTGACTCGATTCGGGTAGCCGTCCCGCGCGCGCGACAATGCGTGGTCGGATGTCCCCACCCTGCGCAGATCCCTGCCCCCCGCGGCTCCATCGGCGGCCGCGTTGGCTCCATTGGCGGCCGCGTTGAGCCCATCGGCGGTATTTCCCCGCGACGAGTACTTCATGCGCCTCGCGCTGCGCGAGGCAGAGCGGGCACTCGACCACGACGACGTCCCGGTCGGCTGTGTGATCGCCCGTGACGGTGAGGTGGTCGCCGCGGCGGCGAACGAGCGCGAGCTGCGCGGCGACCCGACCGCGCACGCCGAGGTGATCGCGTTGCGCGAGGCATCACGCGTCGTCGGCGGGTGGCGGCTCTCCGGCAGCACGGTTCTCTACGTGACGCTCGAGCCGTGCGCGATGTGTGCCGGGGCGATCGTGCTCGCGCGGGTCCCACGGGTCGTCTATGGCGCCGCTGACGTCAAGGCGGGGGCGGCCGGAAGCGTTTTCGATGTGCTTGGCGAGGCCCGACTCAACCACCGGCCGGTGGTGGTCGGCGACCTTCTCGCAAGCGAGTCGGCGGAGTTGTTGCGCCGGTTCTTTCTGGCCAGACGCTAGCCTTCGACCGCGCCCGTTCGATCCCTCGGGCGACACCCGGAGGGGTGGCAGAGCGGTTGAATGCGGCGGTCTCGAAAACCGTTATGGGCCGGTTAGGTCCATCGAGGGTTCGAATCCCTCCCCCTCCGTTTCAGCGTGCGGTTTCTGGCCGCTTTGCAGGAGGTAAGGGCGCGGCGATGGCCGGTTGGAGCGCCCGTGCTTGTGCCGGCTGATACCGCCTGAGACCGCAGGAACTTCGATAGGACTGGCCCGCGGACTGGCGCGCGGCTAAGGTCCGCGCGCGGCCGCGTCGGCGAGCGCCGGCGCGGAGACGTAGCCGTCGGCGCGCCTACGGCCGAACCTCGACCTCGTTCCAGAACGCGACGTGATCGCGGATCTTGCGAATCCAGGGAAGCGGGTGGTGATAGGTCCATGCCGCGTCGCGGTTGCGCTCGCCACCGGCGTCGACCGTGTAGTAGCTCGCCAGTCCCTTCCAAAAGCAGGGGGAACGCATCGAGCTCGGCTTCAGGTGTGAGAAGTCGACGCTCTCGGGCGGGAAGTAGTGGTTTCCTTCGACGACGATCGTCTCCTCGCTCTCCGCCAGCATGACTCCATTCCATACCGCTTTCACCGAACCACCTCCTTTAGCGAGCGTCTACGCGGTCGTGTCCGTGAGACCCGACGTCGGCGCGAGCGATTCATGCGCGTCGAACGTCTAGCGACGACGCGCGCGTAGTGCGCGCCGCTCGAACGGCTGCTGCCATTCGTAGACCCTGGCTGCACGCGACCCGGGGTTCAGGGCTCGTGCCGCAGACGGTCGATAACGCTGTCGGCGACGCCGAGTGCCGGCTCTTCCCGGAGCGAGCGAAGCCCGTCCAGCGTGCGTCGGAGCGTCGCCAGCACCCGACGGCAGTGTGGGCAGATCCCAACATGCGCCTCAACCCGAGCGACGTCGGCGGGGCGAAGCTCCTCGTCGACGTACTCGGACAGGTGCCCGTGCGACCAGCGATGCTCGCGCATGTAGCGGCGATTGGCGAGTAGGCGCCTGATCATTCTTCTGCCTCGAGGAAATACTCGTCGAGCGCGCGCCGCACCGCCAGTCGCGCCCTGTGCAGCCGGCTCTTGAACGCCGCCTCTCCGAGGTCCATCACCTCGGCCGCCTCCTGTGTCGTCAGTCCCTCGACGTCGCGAAGGATGATCGGGGTTCGGTATTCGATCGGCAACGCGCGGATCGCGTCCTCGAGCAGCCGGCGCAGGTCGTTGTG
>Ga0183260_10003001_pt1 | contig 13710 bp, 9 predicted proteins | sample AntDrymUQ4972206_2_FD_129768 | JGI IMG/M metagenome (GOLD analysis project Ga0183260, IMG submission 129768) | Polar desert sand microbial communities from Dry Valleys, Antarctica - metaG UQ497 (22.06) (version 2) (version 2) | ecosystem: Environmental > Terrestrial > Soil > Desert | place... | reverse complement strand
CGGCGCGAACGAAATGAGGCGCCTCCCGCGAGGCGCGTCGCCCTCCCGATGCGCAGCGGGTAGCCAAATTCCGATTTGGCCTCGCAACAACACGAACATCGAATCGCCCGCATCTCCAGACCGAAACACCGCCTCGCCTTTGGCAAAGTGCCGTTCGATCATCAACGACCGCAGCAATTCCAGCTCGTGCTCTTCGATGCCCGAACCGGCGAGTGCCTGCGCCAACGTTACGGTTCCATCGTCAAGCCGCGTTGAAGCAAGAGTTGCGAGTAGCCGGTCTTCGGCAAACTCAAGCGCATGGTCCGCGTCGGGGAAGAATTGTGCATCGGCGAATCGCCCGTGCACGTCCATGTCGCGAATCATGCGCATCCGCGGGTCGCGTGCCGGCAAACTTGCGAAGAGCAGATGCTTTCCAGCGTGGCGAACTGTGTCGGCCACCTGCAGCAGTACTCGCGCGCCACTGGCGTCGACCTCGTTGACCCGCTCGAAGTCAATCACGATCTGATCGCAAATCGGAATCAGTCGCTCAATTTCCTCATCGGCGGATTCCGCGGTTCCAAAGAACAGCGCACCATCAAGTTCCAGCAATGCAATCCGGACACCGTGCGTGCGCAGCAACTCGGCTTCAGCCGCCGGACGGACTTTGCGCGAAGTGCGCCGATCCGCGTGAATGATCTGACGGATCGGGGGCTTGATGTTGCTGCGTATGAACATCAGGATCGCGACCAGCACGCCGACCCCGATGGCAAGCGGTAGCGAAACGAATACTGCGATGCCCGCGACCAGCAGCATGATTCCGTAGCTTTGCGCCAGCGCGCGCGGCAACCGCCACTTGAATATCTGTCGCCACAGCACACCAGTGGCGAGTCGAGTCCACATATCGACCAACGAGTAAGCGACCGCCGCAAAAATACCGGCCACGGCTGCCATCGGCACGATGGTCATGTAACGCAATCCGAACACCAGGGCGAGCAGCAGGCCAACAGCAAAGAAGAGCCTGGACATACCGGTTTTGCCGCCCGCATCAACATTGACTTTGCTGCGACCCACGGCACCCGCACTGGGCAGACCACCGATGAATCCAATTGCAACGTTGGCGACGCCCTGTTGCAGCATCGTGCGCCCCCGGTCTCCACGCTGATGCATGAGTTCGTCGACGGTGGAGCCCGCAAGGGCAGTTTGCAAACTCGACACGAAGGCAGCGGCGGCGGCAAACTGCACCAGCAACCAAAGCTTGTCGCGCAGAAGCCCGTCGCCCAGCCGCTCAAAAAGCGGAGCCATGGCGTCGATCCCGGGTAATTGGACTTGTGGTGGCGTAAACAGCGGCCCGAGCCAGCCACTGAACGGCGTAAATGCGAGCAAGTGATGCAGCGCTGTGGCCACCACCAACCCGGTCAGATAGGCGGGCACACGGCGCGTCCACTGGGGCGGCCTCACCGCGAACGCAAACGCTGCCAGCGCGATCAGCGGCGCAAGTGGCTGCATATTTCGCCAATCGCTAGCTCCTTGCCCCGTGGGAAGCCCAAGCAAGTGCGGCAACATTGCGATCACCATCAAGACAGCGACCCCATTCATGTACCCGGCATGAACGGGATACGGAACATAGCGGACCAGGCCACCCAGGCGAAGCAGGGCGAGCAGCACCTGCATCATGCCGGCGAGGACAACACCGAATGCAATGAAGGCGAGCAGTAGCGGCAGCGCGGGCTGTCCGCTCGCGGTCAAAAATCGTGGATCGACGACGAGTGTGCCGATCAGCGCCGGCACCAGCAGCGCAAGCGCGGCGCTCGAGCCACTTAGAAGCGGTCCGCGTCCACCCGCGGCGAGCGTGACCGCGCTCGCAAGCGCGGCTGTGCAGACACCGAGAACAAATCCCAACTGCGCCTGCTCGGGCCCGAGGCGTGTGAAGGCGATCAGCCCATAGCTGCCTTCAACGGCGAGCAGTACAACAGCGGCAGTGAAGCCTCCGGCCACATCGCCGCGGGCGACGCCACCGCGGTGCTGCAGCGACGTCCACCAACCCCGCTGCACGCGGACAAGACTCATCGTGACCCTCGCAATACGCGATGCTGCGATTGCGCGGCGTGCTTCTGCACAGCTAAGAGCATCAAGTGCCGCTACCCGAACCGGTTGTCGCGCGGGGAGAAGCCATCGGATCGTCGATGGCGACCACCTCGCCGGTATTCACGCCGGTGCGGCTAGCGAGCACGACGCCGAAGCGAGCACTTAACGAATCGTTCAGTACGCACAACACACTTTGCATCCCGATCGCCGCACGTACCGCGCGTAGCGCATCGTCCTCGCGCGCACGCGGCAGCCGAACACGGCCATGATGGCGTCGCCAATGTACTTTTCGATCTTGCCGCCGTGGCGTTTGATCTCGGCAGCCATCGCGTTGAAGTAGCGCTCCTTGACCTCGTGCAATGCTTCGCTGTCGAGGCGTTCGCCGAGCGCAGTCGAGTCCTTCAAGTCGCTGAAGATCAGCGTCACCGTCTTGCGCACCTCGTGCGCGGGCAGCGGCTCGACGGCAGCCAGCGGCGCGCCGCAGTAGCCACATAACCGGAACCTCCGCGGATTTTCTTCGCTGCACTTGGGGCAACGAATCATCAGCCGCGTGACCCCCATGTCGGAAAATCCTCGACCAGCGCCGTGTGGGTGACTACCTGCTGCCCGTTCCACAGGTGCAGCTGAAACGCCGAGGGTTCGAAGGTGAAGCCAATGTCGGCGCCCGGCGCAAGATCAAGTGTCAGCTGGTGCGCCGTGCTCGGACACACCGAAGCGACCGTGCCCGCGAAGCGCGCCTGAATATTTCGGTGATAGTGGCCGCTGATGACGCATTGAACGTGGCGATGCCGTACGACCACCGCCGCTTCTGCTTCCGCGCTGGCAAGACTCATGCGGTCCATCAGCGTCAGTCCGGTCACAAACGGTGGATGGTGTTGCGCGATGATGGTCGCGCGGTCCGACTCGCCCAAGATACGGTCAAGCCACTGCAGCCGCTTCGCGCACAACTCGCCGCCCGGACTACCGGGCACTGTCGTGTCGAGCACGACCAGGCGCACGTCAAATTCGTTAACGACGTATTGAACGAAGCCGCCCTCGCCAACCAGGTGCGCATGTTTTGAAAAACCACTCTGAAGCGCGCGCCGATCGTCGTGATTACCCGCAACCAGATAAATCGGCATCGGCAACGGTGCGAGAAGTTCGGCCAGCAGCTCGTATTCTCCGGCGGTCCCGTGATCGGTGAGATCGCCCGTCGCAACGACCGCATCAGGTAACCGGGGCAGCGCAAGAATCTTGCGCACGCAACGCTCCAGCATCCTTCCAGTGTCGACCCTGCCGTAGGCGAGAACGCCTTCAGGGACGATGTGCGGATCACTGATCTGGCAAAGCAGCATTTCCGCGAGAGTAGCCGATGCAGGCAACGGGTGAACTTAAACGCTGCAAAGTCGCCGCGTTTATATTGACGCGCTGACGGAGACGCGCTTATGGGTATCGTGAAAGTCCGTTCGCTGCGTGTGCGCGCGGTGCGTGTGCCGTTGCCGGTTCCGCACACGACCGCGAGCGGAACGGTTGCCGAGTCCCCGCTGGTGTTGACCGACATCGAATGCGACGACGGCAGCATCGGCCATAGCATCGTGTTCACGTACACGCCGGCAGCGCTGAAGCCGGTGGCCGATCTGGTGTCGGGCTTCGGCGAATGGATCAAGGGCGATGCGGCGGCACCGTGCGAGGTGGAACAAAAACTCGCGCGACGCTTGCGCTTGCTCGGCCCGCAGGGCCTGACCGGCATTGCCGTGGCGGCAATCGACATGGCGCTGTGGGATGCAGCAGCGCGGCGGCAACAGATGTCGCTCACTCAACTTCTCGGGGGCACTGCCAAGCCGATCAATGCCTATGGCGCTGTCGGCTACGACGGTGTCGATATCTGCGCGCGCACCGCAGAGGACTGGGCCAAACGCGGCTTCAAGGGAGTGAAAGCCAAGATCGGCTACGCGTCGGTCGCCGAAGACGTGGCAGTGATTCGCGCAATGCGCTCCGCAGCCGGCTCTGACATGGCGATCATGGTCGACTACAACCAGTGTCTAACGCCCACCGAAGCGGTGCAGCGCATGCGCGTCCTCGACGATGAGGGTTTGACCTGGGTTGAAGAACCGACGCTGGCGCACGACTACGCCGGTCACGCGCTGATCGCGCGCGAAGCCGCAACACCGATTCAAGCCGGCGAGAACTGGTGGGGTCCGCTCGACATGCAGCACGCGCTCGACGCCAACGCGAGCGATTACGTAATGCCCGATGTGATGAAGATCGGCGGCGTCACTGGATGGCTGCGCGCTGCCGCGCTGGCGCATGCAGTCAACAAGAAAGCGTCGAGTCATCTGTGGCCCGAGATCAGTGCGCAACTGCTTGCAGTAACGCCGACCGCGCACTGGCTCGAGTACGCCGACTGGTGGAACGCGATCGTGGCCGATCCGCTGGCCATCACCCACGGTCAGGCCGGTTTCGACGGCGTGATCGGCAGCGGCGTCGAGTGGAACACCAAGGCAATCGAGCGCCATGCGGCTTAGTGCTGTAATTCATGTGCCCGGCTAGTCGCCGGATTCGACGACTCGCTCGACAGTCCGGTCTCAGCAAGGCGTTCCGCAGCGTAGCTGGGAGCCAGCTCGGGCCTCACTTCAGCGCTGTGTGGCCATGATCTCGCGCCGCCATGGCGCGGCGTCGAGAAAGCGCGCGCCCGTTGCCGGATCGGCAAATCGAGCGAGGGCCGCTCGCAGCTCGCTCTGTAGCGCGGTCATCAACGGGGCCGCGCGCGCATCGCCGCTGGCGGCGAGCACGCGCTGACAGCACAACCGCGCGAGGTCGCCTTGCTCGGTTCCTGCCAGCGAGACACCCCGCTCCATGCGCATGAGCACGTCGGCCACGAGGCGCTGCGCCGCGCCGAGCTCGCCGCGCTGGCGGTGGTGCTCGGCCAGAAAGGCCTGCGCGGTGCAAACATCAGGCTCGGCGTGCATCTGATCGAACATCAGCAGGGCGGTCGCGAAGGCCTCATGCGTGGCGGCTTCATCGCCCAGCGCCGACAACACCCGGGCTCGCAGCAGATGGCCCTGGGCGAGGCCGCGCCGCTGGCCGGCGCGCTCGTGCACCTCGATCGTGCGATCGACCTGCGCCAGGGCTGCCTGCCCCTGCCCGGCCGCGAACGAAGCTCCGGCCATTGCCAGCAGGGCCGCCGCCTCGCCGGTCACCTGTCCGATCTCGTGCGACAGCGCCAGTGCGGATTCGTACAGGCGCAGCGCCTCGGGCCAGTCACCCAGCTCCAGCGCCAGGCTGCCGAGCAGGTTCAGCAGGGGTTGCTGCGGCCGCCGCTCGCCGGTCGAGCGCGCGAGTGCCAGGCCGTGCTCGGCGGCTGCGGCCGCGGCCGTGTAGTCGTGCGCGGCCCACTCGATGGCGGCGGCGATCGTAAGGAGCTGGATCTCGTGGGTCACAACCGAGTAGTTGTGAGTCGTCGGCTCCGTGACTTGCCGCGCCCAGCCCAAGCCCTTCTGAACATGCGAGCGCGCGACGTCCAGTTCGCCGCGCGTGTAGTGCACCCAGGCCATCTCGCCGCAGCTCAATGCCGCAGCGCGCGCCTCGCCGACCGGTTCGGCCAGGCCGAGCGCGCGCTCGGCCATTGCGTAGGCGGCGTTGTCGTCGCCCTGGCGGTCCAGCAACAGAGCGCGGCTGATCAGGGTCGCGGCACGCAGGCTGTCGTCGCCCAGCGCCTCGGCCAGGCGCTCGCGCTCTTCCAGTGACGCCGCCTGCAGCTCGCGCAGGCCCAGCAGGTCGGCGCTGCTGGTCTGCGATGTCAGCAGCTTGAGGCGGCGCCGGGCGTCGGTCAGCTCGGGCATCACCAGCACGCGATCGAGGTGCGCCAGCACAACCGTATGGGCATCGCGTCGCTGTGCCTCCTGGATCGCACGTTCGAAGTAGTCGATCGCCTGCGCCTGGTCGCCGGCGCGATCGTAATGCTCCGCCGTTACCGCCAGGTACTCGGACGTGCGATCACCGACGCGGTCCGCCAGCCACAACGCCGCCTTCGCATGGCCTTCGCGCCGCGCGGCCTTGAGCACGGTGTCGTAGGTCACCTGGTGCAGCAGGTGGTGGTGAAACATCTCCTCGCGCGTACCGTCGAAGGCGCTCGTCCCGCGCGATTGCACTAGGGCCTTGAGTCGCAGCGCCGGTAGCGACTGCGGGGCCCGCTCGTCGAGCGCAGCGAGCGCGTCGTCCCAGAAGACCGGGCCGACGATGCTGGCCTGCTGCAATGAGCGGCGGTCAGCCGCCGGCAGTGTATCCAGCCGGGCCTGCAACACGCCCACCAGCGTGCCCGGCACCTGTAGCTGCGCGAGGCGCTCCGTGTGCACGCGCCAGCGTTCGCCTTCGGCGACGATGGCTCCCTGGTCCAGCAGCATCTTGACCAGCTCTTCCATGTAAAACGGGTTGCCCTCAGCACGAGTGACAAGCAGCTTGCGCAGCGTTGGCTGCGGGTGATCGACGCGGCCCAGCAGCTCATCGGCCAGCGCGCGGCTGTGTTCGGTCGCAAGCGGCCCGAGGTGCACCAAGCAATGCCCGGGCACTCCTTCGCCCCAGCCTGGGCGCAGCTCGAGCAGACCCGGGCGGGCTGCCATCAGCACCCGCAGCGGTTGAGCCGCCGCGTGCACCAGCAGATGCTGCACGAAGTCGAGCGAGGCGTCGTCGGCCCAGTGCAGGTCTTCGAGCAGCAGACACGACGGGCTGCCATCTGCGCCTTGTAGCCGGCCGAGCGCAACGGTCAGCGCACGGAACGCGCGGTCGCGCATCTGCCGGGCATCGACACCGCGCAGGTGCGGGCTGTCGCCAAAGTCCAGGCCGATCAGCTGGCCGACGATTTGCGCTTGTGCCTCGGCGTCTTCGCGCAAGCGCGGCGCGAGGCCTTCGACCAGGCGGCGGCGCGCTTCCTGCGCGGAGTCGTCATCGGCGATGTGCAGCCAGCGCGCCAGCAGATCGCGCAACAATCCGTAGGGCTGCAGCCGGTTCTGCGGATGCGCGCGGCCCACCAGCAACGGCGTCCCCGGCGCGCGCGCCAGCAGCCGCGCTCGCCACTCGGTCAGCAGCCGTGTCTTGCCGAGGCCGGCGTCGGCGATCAAAGTGACGGCTTGCAGTCCCCGTTCCGGCGCTGCCTCGCCAAGCAAGCGTTCGATTTCAGCGAGTTCGGCATCGCGCCCGACCAGCGGCGTGCGCAATCCTTCTACACCGCGCGCACGCTCACGCTCGGCCAGCGGCCGCGCGCGGCGAACGATCCAGGTTAACAACGGTTCATCGCTGCCCTTGACCTCGAGCCGCGGCTGCGCTTCGCCCTCGAAAGCACCGGCCACTTGGCGCCAAGTGGCCTGGCTGACCCGCAAGGCACCCACCGGCGCGCTCTGTTCCATGCGCGCGGCGATGTTCACCGTCATGCCCCGGATGCTGCCTTCGGCATCCACGCCGCCACCGAGCAGCACCGGCCCGGTGTGGATCCCGACGCGCACGTTAAAGGCGTCGTGACCGTGTCGCAGCCTGACCTGCTCGCCTTGCGCGCGGCCTTCGTCCAGCACCGACAGGCCGGCACGCACCGCGCTTTCGGCATCGTCTTCTCTTGCTTCGTCGGCACCGAACACGGCCAGCAGGCTGTCGCCGGCGTATTGCAACACGCGGCCTCCCTGGGTTTGCACGAGCGCCGTGAACTGCTGAAGGGCGCCGTCCATGATGGCGTGCACGTCTTCAGGGTCCAGGTGCTGGCTCAGCGTGGTGGAGCCGACGATGTCGGCAAACAGCACGGTGACCTGTTTCAGCTGCTGGTTGAGCTCGCCCTGCAACGCATTAATCTTGGTCCGCAGCGGAGCGAGAGCCGTGTCCACCACGACATCGCCGAGCACCCCGCGCTGCGCTTCGAGGGCGGCGATGGCGGCTTGCAGCTGTTGTTGCTCGACCATGCGCGGCAACTCCTGAAGATCCGCCGCTTGATGCCGCGCGTTACTGGAGGGCTTCATCAATGCTGGCAGCGTCTACGATGCGCACCCGGCCGATTCGCTGCCACCGGGCCGTCAGACGTTGGCTGAATTCATGCGCCTGAATGTACTAGCCTTGTAGCTCTTATTGAAGGGTTTAGCTGAGTTGCCCACAACTGCGACTAGCGGCTCATGCAGCGCACAGCCGTGATACCTTGAGCGAAATGAACGCACCGCTGCCGCAACAGCACGCTCCGCAACTGCTAGCAGAGCGCATTCCGCTCGAGGGCACGGGTGCTGTCGACGTTGAGCGCCAGCGCGCGGTCGTCGCTGCGCTGAAAGCGTTCCTGCCTGACGACTGCGTGCTGTGGCGTGAGGAAGATACGCGGCCTTATGAGTGCGACGGGCTGACGATGTACCGGCAGTTGCCGATGATCGTTGCGCTGCCGGAAACCGAAGATCAGGTGGCACGCATCGCACGCGTGTGCTTCGAGATGCAGGTGCCGATCGTGCCGCGCGGCGCTGGTACCGGACTGTCAGGCGGCGCGTTGCCGCACGGCCGCGGCGTGCTGCTGTCGCTGACCAAATTTAATCGCATCCTGAAAATTGATCGGCTCGCGTGCACTGCCGTTGTGCAGCCGGGCGTACGCAACCTCGCGATTTCGGATGCGGTATCGCATCTCAGTTTGTACTACGCGCCGGACCCGTCAAGCCAGATCGCGTGCACGATCGGCGGCAACATCGCGGAAAATTCCGGCGGCGTGCACTGCCTCAAGTACGGCCTGACATTGCACAACGTGTTGCGCGTTCGCGGAGTGACCGTCGAAGGCGAAGTGATCGAGGTCGGTTCGGAGGCGTTCGACTCGCCTGGCCTTGATTTGCTGTCGCTGGTGATGGGCTCGGAAGGCATGCTGCTGATCACAACCGAGGCAACGGTAAAGCTGTTGCCGAAGCCCGTATGCCAGCAAGTCGTGATGGCTTCATTCGACGATGTCGGCAAGGGTGGCGATGCGGTGGCCGCAGTGATCGCCGCCGGCATCATTCCTGCCGGCATGGAAATGATGGACAAGCCTGCGGTCGCGGCAGTTGAGCCGTTCGTTGACGCCGGCTATGACCTCGATGCCGAATCGATCCTGCTGGTTGAATCCGACGGCACGCGCGAAGAAGTCGACGAAGAGATTGCACATATCGAAGCAGTGCTGAGAGCGAACGGAGCGACGCGGCTGGAGGTGTCGCAGTCCGACGCCGAACGGCATCGCTTCTGGGCTGGGCGCAAAGCGGCGTTTCCAGCGATGGGCAGAATCTCGCCGGACTATTACTGCATGGACGGCACGATCCCGCGCAAGCGTCTGGGCGAAGTCCTGAAGGCGATCGGTGCGATGGAGGTTAAGTACGGCCTGCGCTGCGCCAATGTCTTTCATGCCGGTGACGGCAACCTGCATCCGTTGATCATGTTTGACAGCAACGATAACGATTCCTCCATGCGTGCTGAGCAGTTCGGTTTCGAAATCCTCGAGCTTTCGATTGCGGTCGGCGGCACGGTGACCGGCGAGCATGGCGTCGGTGTGGAGAAGATCCACCAGATGTGCCAGCAGTTCGATGCGTCGACCCTTGAATCTTTCTTTGCTGTCAAACGCGCGTTCGACCCAGCGGGATTGCTGAATCCTGGCAAGGCGATTCCAACGCTGACGCGCTGCGCCGAGTACGGAAAAATGCACGTAAAAGGCGGCCAACTCGCCTTCCCACATCTGCCGCGTTTCTAATTGTGCTTGCGCCTAATGAAGTCGTGCGCTCATTGCAGGAGCGTGTACGCAGTGCCGCCGCCAATCGCGAGCAACTTGTCATCCGCGCGGGCGGAACCAAGGATTTTTATGGCAATCGAACCGATGCCACGCCGGGCCAACTCGATCCACGCAAGTATTGCGGGATTCTCGACTACGAACCCACGGAACTCTGCCTCACCGCCTGCAGCGGAACGCCGTTAGTCGAACTCGAACGTGCATTGGAAAAGCACAACCAGATGCTCGCTTTCGAGCCGCCCCACTTTGGTTCGACCGCAACGCTCGGCGGCGTAATCGCCAGCGGAATTTCGGGACCACGTCGCGCATCGGCGGGCTCCGTGCGCGACTTCGTTCTTGGAGCGACGCTGCTCGACGGGCGCGGCAACGTGCTGACCTTCGGCGGTAAGGTAATGAAGAACGTGGCCGGCTATGACGTGTCGCGTGCACTTGCAGGTTCGCTCGGAACGCTTGGATTGATTCTCGATGTGTCGCTGAAAGTCGTGCCGCGCCCTGCGGTCGAGCAGACGCTGAAGTTCGAGCTGGCCGAGTCGGAAGCAATCCAACTCACCAACTCCTGGGCCGGCCAGCCGTTGCCAGTCTCAGCCACTGCATGGCTTGACGGTGTGCTTTCGGTTCGATTGTCCGGGTCGAATGCAGGCGTGCGTGCAGCGTGCGCAAAGCTCGGCGGCGATCCGCTGAATTCCGCCGCAGAATTCTGGGACCAGCTGCGAGAGCAGACGCATGCCTTCTTCACCAACACTGATCCGGTACCGGTGTGGCGCCTTTCGGTTCCGCCCTCTACGGCACCACTGAACCTTGGCGCGACGCTGATCGAATGGCGTGGCGGACAACGTTGGATCTGTTCGACCGCACACGCGGCCGAAATCCGTGCGTGCGCGGAAGCTGCCGGCGGACACGCGACGGCGTTTCGCAATGGCACTTTCAGCAATGTCTTTCACCCCCTTTCACCGGCGCTGCAGCAGATACATCGGCGACTCAAGGATGAATTCGATCCGATGCGACTCTTTAATCCGGGCCGCATGATCCCGAACGCCTGACGATGCAAACCGCACTTGCCGATTTCATCAAGGACACGCCCGCCGGCAAGGAAGCTGACGCGATCTTGCGCAAGTGTGTGCACTGTGGCTTCTGCACCGCGACCTGCCCGACGTATCAATTGCTCGGTGACGAACTCGACGGCCCTCGTGGACGTATCTATCTGATCAAGCGCGTGCTCGAGGGCCATGATGTCACCGCGAAGACGCAGTTGCACCTGGACCGATGCCTCACATGCCTGAACTGCGAGACGACCTGCCCCTCGGGCGTCGAATACGGCAAGTTGGTTGATATCGGGCGCAAGATTGTGGACGACCATGTACCCAGGTCGGCCGGCGATCGTCTAACGCGCATCATGCTGAAGGAAGGCATTCCAAGCCCGCTTTTTGGTCCTGCGATGCGAGTCGGGCAGCGTATGCGTTCGGCTCTGCCGCAATCGCTGCGAAACAAAGTGCCGGCGCATCAGGATGCTGGGCATTGGCCCTCCGCTTCGCATCCGCGCAAGGTCTTGATGCTGGAAGGCTGCGTGCAGCCGTCAATGGCTCCCAACATCAACACGGCCACGGCCCGCGTGCTTGACGCGCTCGGCATCGAGACATTGCGCCCAGCCGCAGCGGGCTGCTGCGGCGCAATCCGTTATCACCTCAATGATCACGAAGGGGGTCTTAAAGACGCGCGACACAACATCGATGCCTGGTGGCCGTATGTCGAGCACGCCGAGGAAGATGGGCTGCTGGGAATTCTGATGAATGCCAGCGGCTGCGGACTGCAGGTGAAAGATTACGGCTACCGGCTGGCGCACGATGCAAACTATGCGCAAAAGGCGCGGCGCATCAGCGCAATGACGATGGATCTGGCCGAGTTGATGCCGCGGTTCAGTGCGGAACTTCAGCGGACAATGAACACCGCAGCGACTGATCGCGTCGTGTTCCATCCACCTTGCACGTTGCAGCACGGCCAGCAAATTCGAGGCGCTGTGGAAACTCTGCTGACGGCGCTCGGCGCCGAAGTCGCGCCATTCGCCGAAGTTCAGATGTGCTGCGGCTCGGCGGGCACGTATTCAGTGCTGCAGCCGGAACTCGCGTATCCATTGCGGGATCGCAAGCTCGGGCATCTTCAGGCTGCGCAGCCCGACGTCATCCTGTCTGCAAATATCGGGTGCATCACGCATCTGGCCACTGGTACTTCGACCCGCGTGATGCACTGGATCGAATGGGTCGACCAGCGATCGCGTCCAGCTAGCTGAGCATGCTGCGCAGCATCCACGCGGTTTTTTCGTGTACCTGCAAGCGCTGCGTCAGTAAATCGGTTGTCGACTCGTCGCCCCCTTTGTCTGCTGCCGGCAGGACCTCGCGGGCAGTGCGTGCGACAGCTTCATGCCCTTTCATCAGCAAGCGCACCATTTCCATCGCCTCCGGCACGCCATCGGTCTCATCGATCGACGTCAGTTTTGCAAACTGCGTGTTGGTGCCGGGCGCGGGGTAACCCAGCGAACGAATGCGCTCGGCCACATCGTCCAGCGCGGTCCAAAGCTCGGTGTATTGCTCCATGAACATCAGGTGCAGCGTGTTGAACATCGGACCTTCGACGTTCCAGTGAAAACTGTGCGACTTCAGGTAGAGGCCGTAGGTATCGGCCAATACGCGCGACAGTCCGAGCGCGATCTTCTCGCGATCCTTGTCGGGAATCCCGATGTCGATAAACACAGCGCCGTTTCCACGGTTCTCAATTTTTTTCTTGCGGGCCATCGTTTCCCCTGGGTTCAATCACTCAATGTGCAAATACTAGTTGCGCGGCAGCGTCCAGGCCAATCGTCAAATTCAACAGAAGCGATAGGCCGCGTCACTCACCATGTCTCTGTACGTGCGCCGGCAAGTTTTTGCACTCCGGGCAGCGAACAGTTCAGGACTGCCTGACGCAATGCCTCGACTGCCGGGGTACGGGTAAACGATTTACGCCACGCCAGCACGACGCGGCGGTCCGGCGCCGGCGACTTGAAGGCAATGTACGCAAGCAGCGAATCGCGTGGCGGCTTCTGCGGAATCGACGTCATCGGCAATACGGTCACCCCCAGCCCTGAACCCACCATGTGACGGATCGTTTCGAGCGACGAGCCCTCGAATGTCTTCTGAATCCCCTCGGCCGACGACGAAAAGCGCGAGAGTTCGGGGCACACTTCGAGCACCTGGTCGCGGAAACAATGCCCGGTACCAAGCAACAACATGGTTTCCTTTTTCAGATCCTCGCTCGGTATCAGCTTGCGCTTGGCCCACGGGTGCCCGCGCGGGACTGCGATCACAAACGGCTCGTCGTATACCGGCTGCAGGATCAGGCCGGCCTCCGGTAGCGGAAGCGCCATGATCGCGACATCGATCTCGCCATTTTTCAGCAGCTCGACCAGCTTGACGGTGAAATTTTCAGTCAACAGCAACGGCATCTGAGGCGCGTCCTTCAGCAGCTGACGCACCAGCGACGGCAACAAATAAGGGCCGATGGTGTAGATCACGCCCAACCGCAGCGGGCCGGACAACGGGTCCTTGCCCTGACGCGCAATCTCCTTGATACGTCCAGCCTCATCCAATGTGCGCTGGGCCTGCCCGACGATTCGCTCGCCCGCCGGCGTCGTCGTCACATCGTTGGTACGACGCTCGAAAATCTGGGTGCCGAGTTCATCTTCGAGCTTCTTGATTGCCACCGATAGTGTCGGCTGACTCACGAAGCACGCCTCCGCAGCGCGACCAAAGTGACGCTCTCGCGCCACCGCGACTACATAGCGAAGCTCGGTCAAAGTCATGCGGTCAAGGCGTTTGATGGATCATCAGGCAATTAAAAATTCATCGGTGCCTGCAAACCAGCGGCGCACGTGCTGCTGG
>Ga0183260_10002999_pt1 | contig 13734 bp, 17 predicted proteins | sample AntDrymUQ4972206_2_FD_129768 | JGI IMG/M metagenome (GOLD analysis project Ga0183260, IMG submission 129768) | Polar desert sand microbial communities from Dry Valleys, Antarctica - metaG UQ497 (22.06) (version 2) (version 2) | ecosystem: Environmental > Terrestrial > Soil > Desert | place... | reverse complement strand
TCGACCGCACCCTGGAACGGGATCAGCGCCGCGTCCAGGTCCTCCTGGGTAGCGGCGATCGTGACCGGGCTGTCGTCCGTGTTGACGGTCGCGGTGCCGAGCCCGGGGAAGTGCTTCGCGGTCGCCGCGACGTCCTGGGACTGGAGGCCGTCGATGAAGGCCGAGCCGAGGTCCGAGACCACCTGGGGGTCCTCGCCGAACGTCCTGTCCCCGATTGACTCCGCGGTCCGCGGCAGCGACACGTCCATGACCGGCGCCAGGTCGACGTTGACTCCGAGCTCGCGCAGGAACGTCCCGGTCTCCTCGCCCTGGGACTGGGCCGCGCCGGGATCACCGCCCTCGGCCAGGCTCTGGGGAGAGATCGTCGGCGGGCCGGGCAGGCGCTTGACGTCGCCGCCCTCCTGGTCGATCACGAACAGGAGGGGCGGGTTGTCGCCCTCCTCGGCGGCTGCGTTCAGCGCCTCGGTCTGCCGGGTCAGCGCCTCCGCGTTGCGCGGCTCGACGATGAAGCCGCCGACCTGGCCCTTTCGGACCCGTCTCAGGAGCTTGTTGTCCGGAGCGCTCTTGCCCAGCTTGCCGATCACGGTCTGCCCGACGAGCCTCTTGACCGGAGTCGGCCCCTCCTCGTCGCCTCCACCGAACAAGCTCGATGCCAGGACGTAGACCCCGACGCCCAGCACCAGGACGCTCAGGCCGATGGCGATCGCCTGGCGGCGGCGCACGTTGGCGGGCAGGTCGCGGCGGTGGGCGCGGCGGTCGCCGGGGACGGGCACCTCGGCAGGCGTAAAGGGGTCGTCGCGAAGCCGGCGCTGCTCGCCGGTGTCGGTCGCTGCTGTCGTGGCGGGGGCGGGGCGCTCGCGTTCGCGGTTTCGGTCTCGTTTGCGCTTGCGCCGCGCGCCGAGGCCGGGTAGCTTCATGGTGCCGCTGCTCGGGCCCTCGCGGCGGCTCCGTTTGCGCTCGGATGTGTCGGTGGAATCCTCGTCGGGGCTCTGGGCGTCGGGCTCCTCCCCGGCCTCGCCCGGGATCGGCCGCTCGCCCGTCCCCCGGTCGCGCTCGTAGCGCCTCCGGCGGCTCGACTCGAAGTCGAAGTCGAGGTCCTCGTCCGGGTCGAAAGGCGGCCGGCCCTCCATCAGCTCAGCCCGCGGTTCCCTTTGCCGACGGCGGCGGCGCCTTCAGGGCCAGCCCCAGGTCTCGGAGCTGGTGCGCGTCGACAGGCGACGGTGCGCCCGTCAGCGGGTCCGATCCAGACGCGGTCTTCGGAAAGGCGATCACGTCGCGGATCGACTCCGCTCCGTGGGCCAGCGCGGCGATGCGGTCGACGCCGTAGGCGATGCCGCCGTGCGGCGGCGCGCCGTAGCGCAGGGCGTCGAGCAGGAAGCCGAAGCGCTCCTCGGCGAGCGCGTCGTCGATGCCGAGCGCCGCGAAGACGCTGCGCTGCAGCTCGGGGTCGTTGATACGGATTGATCCACCGCCGATTTCCCAGCCGTTCCAGACGACATCGTAAGCCTTGGCACGGGCATCCCCGGGACTGCCGGGATCAAACTCGCCGTCGGGCGAGGTGAACGGATGGTTGAGCGGATCCCACCGCTTCTCGTCCTCGTTCCACTCCACCAGGGGCCAGTCGACGATCCACGTCAGGGAATGGGCGCCGTCGGCGATCAGCCCCAGCCTCTCGCCCAGCCGCCGGCGCAGCTCGCCCAGGATCGCCGCCGAGGGAGAGGGGTCGTCCGCGACGATCAGGAGGATGTCGCCCTTCTTCGCCTCGAGCGCAGCGTTCGCCTTGGAGATCTCATCCTCGGAGAGGAACTTGGCAACGGGCGAGCGCCAGCCGCCGTCCTCGACGACCGCCCAGACGAGCCCCTTGGCGCCGAGCTCCTGCGCCTCGGACACCAGGCCGTCGAGGTCCGAGCGCGACGCCTCGCGCGCGCCCGAGTTCAGCGCGCGCACCACCGCGCCGCCGTCGATCGCGCCCTTGAATGCCTTGAACTCCGACTCGCGGTAGACGTCGGTGATCTCGACCATCTCCAGGCCGAAGCGCAGGTCGGGCTTGTCGGTGCCGTAGCGCGAGATCGCGTCGTCGTAGCTCAAGCGCGGGATCGGAAGCTCGACCTCGACCCCGCAGGCGCCCAGCACGTGCGCGAGCATCCGCTCGTTGACCTCGATCACATCCTCGGCCTCGACGAACGACATCTCAATGTCGAGCTGGGTGAAGTCCGGCTGGCGGTCGGCGCGCAGGTCCTCGTCGCGGAAGCAGCGCGCGATCTGGAAGTAGCGCTCGAAGCCGCCGATCATCAGCAACTGCTTGAAGAGCTGCGGCGACTGTGGCAGCGCGTAGAACGACCCGCGCTGCAGGCGGGCGGGGACGAGGAAGTCGCGGGCGCCCTCGGGGGTCGAGCGGGTCAGAACCGGGGTCTCGATCTCGAGGAACCCCTCGCCCGACATGAACTGCCTCATCGCCGTCGTGATCCGGTGGCGCAGCTCAATCGCCTCGCGCATCCGGTCGCGGCGCAGGTCGAGATAGCGATGCTTCAAGCGCATCTCCTCGCTCACCTCTCCCGAAAAGGACTCGATCTCGAAGGGCGGCGTGTCGGCGTCGGAGAGCAACTCGGCAGCTCCGACCACCACCTCCATTTTTCCTGTCGCCATGTCCGGGTTGACGGTCTCGGCGGAACGCTCGACGACCGAGCCGCTCGCGCTCAGCACGTCCTCGGCGCGGAGCTTGTGGCCCAGCTCGAAGGCCTCACCGGCCTCGTCGGGGTTGAAGACCAGCTGCACGAGCCCGCTCCGGTCGCGCAGGTCGATGAAGACGAGCCCGCCGTGGTCGCGGCGGCGATGCACCCATCCGGCCACCCGGACCTCGGAGTCAACGCGGTCGGGAAGCACCTGGCCGCACCAGGCGTCGCGGTAGCCGTTGGGCCGCAGGGCGGGGAAATCGCTGCTCTCGGGGGACATGAGGGCAGCCAGTATGTCCGCTCAGGAAAGCGGCCGTTCGGTCAGCTCGCCGACGTAGGCGTCTGGATCGACGTCGCGCTGCTCGCCCGATCGCATGTCGCGAACGCTCGCGCCGCCGCCGGCTCCCAGCACCAGGGCCGCGTCCGCGCCCGAGCGGTCGGCCTGCTTCATCTGCCCCTTCTGCGATCGCCCGGCCAGGTCGAGATCGGCGCGGACGCCGCCGCGGCGCAGGGTCGTCACGACCTGCAGGGCTCGGGCCCGCGCCTCGTCGTCGTCGGCGACGACGAACACCCCGCCCGGGCCCGTGGCCTTGTCTCGGCCGCCTTCCACGTCGCCCGCCATCGCCAGCGCGATCCGGTCGACGCCGAACGCCCACCCCATCGCGGGTGTCGGCGGTCCGCCGAGCTGCTCGACGAGCCCGTCGTAGCGCCCACCTCCCCCGATCTGGGACTGGGCGCCGAGCCCGTCGGCGTGGACCTCGAAGACGGTGCGCGTGTAGTAGTCGAGCCCGCGCACCATCGTCGGGTCGACCTCGTAGGAGACGCCGAGGGCATCCAGGCCGGCGCGCACCTCGGCGAAGTGCTCGGCATCGGCGCCCTCGAGGCGCTCGAGCAGTCGCGGAGCGTCGGCCATCACGGCCTGGGTGCCCTCGTCGGCGGCGTCGAAGGCGCGTAGCGGGTTGAGGTCGATGCGCTCGCGGACCTCCACCGAGAGCTTCGATTCATGGGCGCGCAGGTGCTCGCGAAGCTCGTCGAGGTAGGCGGCCCTCGCCTCGACCGACCCGAGGCTGCCGACGCTGAACCTGGCGCCGGGCACCTTCAGGCCTTCGAGGATGTCCCAGGCCAGCGCGATCATCTCGGCGTCCACCAGCGGCGAGTCGGATCCGATCGCCTCGGCGTCGACCTGGGTGAACTGGCGGTAGCGACCCGCCTGGGGGCGCTCGTGGCGGAACATCGGGCCCGAGGTCCAGACCTTCACGGGCTGGGGCAGCTTGTGCATCCCGTGCTCGACATAGGCGCGGCAGATCGCGGCCGTCGCCTCGGGGCGCAGCGTCAGGCTCCGACCTCCCTGGTCGGTGAAGGTGAACATCTGCTTCTGGACGACCTCGGTCGAGGCCCCGACCCCGCGAGCAAACAGCTCGGTGTCCTCGAAGGCGGGCGTGTCGATGCGCCCGTAGCCGGCGAGCTCGAGCTCGCGGCGGGCGACGTCCTCGATCGCACGGCGAATCGGCTGGTCGGCGGGCAGCGCGTCAAGCGTGCCGCGCGGCGCCTTGAACTTCTCGCCCACTTCAGACGAGCTCGGCCAGGAACGGGTTCGTCTCCCGCTCGGCGCCGAGCGTGGTCAGACCCATGTGCCCGGGATGCACCTTCGTCTCATCGGGAAGAGTGTCGAGTAGGAGCCGGATCGAATCCATCAGCGTCCGGCCCGTCGGGTCGCCGCCGGGCAGGTCGACGCGCCCCACCGACCCCTGGAACAGGACGTCGCCCGAGAAGATCGCCTGCTCGTCGGGGATCGAGAAGGTCACGTGACCGGGGCTGTGGCCGGGCGTGTGGATGACGTCGATGTCGAAGCCCGCGAGCTCCAGCACCTCGCCCCCTTTGAGCAGATGGTCGGCCTCGTAGTCCTCGAACGGCCCGAAGCCGGGCCAGGGCACGTAGGAGTTGATGTCGGCGATCACCCCGGCCTCGATCTCCGGGCACCAGACGGGCGCGCCGGTCGCCTTCGCCACCGGAGCGAGGGCTCCGACGTGATCGAAGTGCGTGTGGGTCAGGAGAATCGCCTCGACCCCGACCCCCATCGCCTCGACGGCGCCCAGGATCTTCTCCGCCTCGTCGCCGGGATCGACGATCAGGGCCTTCTCCCCTTCGTCGCGCCGGAAGATGAACGTGTTCTCGGCGACGGGACCGACCGTGAACATCCGGACGTCCATCGCGGCTAGCCCCCCTGCTGCGTCTTGCTGCGCTCCTGCTCGGCCTTGCGCAGCTGGCGGTTGAAGAAGAAGGTGTCCACGAAGTAGGACATCGGGACGTAGAAGAGGAGCATCAGGGCCGAGATGCCGGCAGCGCCTGCCGGGCCCCGGCCGAATACGAACGCGATCAACACGAAAAAGAAGACCGCGGCGAGCCCTCCCTTCTTGATCGCCCCGCCCCAGCTCGGCGGCTCCAGCTGGCGCGAGCCCATGCCCGCCGCCGGGCGCTTGCGCGACGAAGACCCGCCCGACTTCCGCGTCTTGGCGCGTTGGCGCGCCTCGGCGCGGTTCTGCGGCTTTCTCGGCCGCGTGTCGACGCGGCCGCCCTGGGTGCCGCGGTGCTTGCGGCGACGCTTCTTCTTCGTCTGGGCCATGCAGAGGGAATCTAGCGTCAGCGGATGCCCGTGACGCGCTCGATCACGTGCTGGGCGGGGTCGAAGTCGCGAATCGGCGGGTCCTCGGGGTAGCCCTTGAGCGCGATTTCGGGCGCGAGACCCACCAGCTCGGCGTCGACGACCCGCGCGCCGTGCTCTGCCGCCAGCCGCTGCACATCGGCGACGACATCGGCGAGCTTCACCGCGAACGGGTCGTGCACGTTGATCGAGACCTGCGAGCGGTCTCCGTGCCAGGGCAGGCCGATCGCCCTCACACCGACCCTTCCCCCGCCCGACTCACGCAGGCTCTCGGCGACCATCCGCGCGACCTCGGGGTTCGGGGTGTCTAGCTCGAGGTTGAAGGCGACCAGCGGCTTCCGCGCGCCCACCAGCGTGGCCCCGGCGGTCGGGTGAGGCGTCCCGGGCCCCCGGTCGGGCATCAGCTCGCCGGACTCCATCCGCCGCGTGAGCGCCGCCGGCCCACCCTGGCGGAAGAACGAGCGCTCGCGCCGCTCATCGCTCGACGCCAGCTCCCCGTAGAGGAAGACGGGGATCCCGCGCTCGCCGATCCCATCGGCGACCGACAGCGCCGCTGCCCGAGCGGCGGCGTGATCGTCCTCGTAGAGCCAGATGACCGGGCTGACGTCCAGGGCGCCGATGTGGGGGTGCAGGCCCTGATAGCCGCGCAGGTCGATGAGCTCGATCGCGTGCTGCGCGCCACCGAGCAGGGAGTCCTCGAGCTCGCCCGGCTCACCGCAGAGCGTGTAAACGCTGCGGTTGTGGGCCGCGTCGAAGTGGGTGTTGAGCAGGCGCGCGTGCGAGCCGAGCGTCATCCCGATCGCGCCGACGACGCGCTCGCTGCGGCCCTCCGAGAAGTTGGGCGCGCTGAGGAGCACCTACTTCACCAACAGCTCGCCGTCTGCGACCAGGGGCTCGCCGTCGAGGGTGACGGTGGGTTTCATGACCACGCAGTCGAGGTGCACCGGCACCTGGACGTTCCCGCCGATCGCCGCCGACGCCCCGAACGCGACGTGCGCGGTCCCGAGGATCTTCTCGTCCTCGAGGATGTTGCCGGTCAGGATCGCCTTCTCGTTCGTCCCGATCCCGAGCTCGGCGACGTTGGTCCCGTCGTCTCCGTGCTCGGTCAAGAGGTCCATGAACGCCATCCCCTGCCCTCCGCGCGCCGAGGTGAGGTGGCCCATCTCGACGACCAGCTCGACCGGCGCGTCGGCCAGGCCGACCCCGGCCAGCGACCCGTCGACCACCAAGGTGCCGTTGCCGCCGGCCGGCGGGATGAACCCCTCGCCGCAGGGCAGGTTCCCGAACGCGCTCGGCTCGGTCAGCACCCCGGCGTCGGGGATCGCCGTGCGTCCGGTCAAGTCCAGCGTCAGGTCGGAGCCGTTCGAGCAGGTGATCCTCGCCTCGGATGCCGCGTCCAGGCGCTCTGCGATCTCGCCGCCCTTGCGCCGAAGCCCCTCCATGTCCGCGCTCATCACCCGCGCCAGCATCTCCTCGGTCGCGCCGGGCAGCGTGGCGATCCGCGCGCCCGCCTCGCTCGCCCGCTTGCGGGCCGCGGTGTGCGAGAGCGACTGCACCGTCGGCGCCAGCACCACGTCGGCAGCGACCATCGCCTCGCCGACCGTCTTCGGCGGCTCGCCGGCGTGCGAGGCGCGCTCGGAGATCACCACCAGGGTCGCCTCGGCCCCGGCGTCGTGGGCCTCGGACCGCATCGCCTCGCCCATCGCCTGCGTCGCCGGGTTGCAGACGACCAGGACCTCCTCGCCCTCGCGGACCCCGAGGCAGTCACGAACAACCGCTCGTACCGCTTTCGTGAGGTCGCCTTCGCTCATAACCTCACCCTATGTGGCTGACGGGCTTCGAGCCCAACTACGACGGGGAAGGCGAAGACGTCCTGCCGGCGATCGACGCTTCATCGAGGGCGTCGGCGCCCTGATCATGGGCCGGCGAGCGCGACGTCTGGCACGTCGGCGGCGGAGGCATCGCCTCCGACCTCGTCGAAGCGGGCCCAAGCGCCTTTTCGACCGCCCGATCCCCTCCGCGATGCGCCTCCAGAACACCCGCCCGTTCTCCAGCGGCATGTACGAGCTTCACTACTCTCTAGCGCCCCCGCCGGGGTAGCTCAGTCGGTTAGAGCAGCGGAATCATAATCCGCGTGTCGGGGGTTCGAGTCCCTCCCCCGGCACTCAAAATCCCTGCTAATCGGCCTGCGGTGCGGGGATGGACTGGAAATCGTTCCCGAATCGTTCCCCGCCTTTTGCTGGCGAACGAACTCGGTCAGACGTGAAGCCGCGTCGTTCTTGGGGACGTGGTGCGCGTACTTCATCGTGGTCTGGATGTCGGCGTGGCCCATGAACGCCTGGACGTCGTGCAGCGGCCACACCTGCGCGGCCATCGTCCCGAACGTGTGGCGCAAGTCGTGGAAGGTGAACCCGCCGTGGGCCGGGAACGACTTTCGGTCGATGCCAGCGTCGGCCAGGGCGGCGTACAGGGCCTTACGCAGGGAGTCCTCCGGGAGCATCCCGCCGACCTCAGTGCAGAACACAACGTCATCGGCCCCAGTGAAGCTCGGCCTCCGCGAGAGCCCGTCGAGCTCACGCGCAGCATCGTCTACCAGCGGGGTAGAGCGGACCTTGCCCGACTTGGGCGAACCCTCATCCCCACCCGCCGGCATGTTGCGAGACACGCGGAGCGACTGGCCCGCGAAGTCCACGTCACGCCAACGCAGCGCCCGAAGCTCTCCGGTGCGGAGTCCCGTATAGGCCGCAACGATGATCGCCGGGGCGAACACGTCGTCAGCCTTGCGGGCGACGGCCTCCACCTGGACGGCAGACAGGACGTTGAACTCCCCGGACGACCCGATGCTCACGGGCTCCACGTCGTCCATCAGGTTCCGTGAGATCCACTTGCACGCCCTCGCGCGCTTGAGGATTCCGTTGAGCAGAACGACGTGCTTTTGAACGGTTCGCCTTGCGAGCTTCCCGTCCGTCAGGAGCGCCGCACGGAACGCTGAGAGGCGTTCCTCCGACAGCTCCTCGAGCGGGGTGTCCGTGCCGAACTCGGGCAGCAACGTCGATTTGATGGCACTCCGGTAGTCGCGGAGTGTTGAGGACTTCCGCCCCCTTCTCGATCTCGACATAGCACAGGTACTCAGCAGCGGCGTCCCCGAAGGTCTTGCCGCTACGCGAGCTGGGGTCGGGGATCTCGCCTCGGCGTATCTCGGTGAGGATGCGTTCCTTCTCGGCCTCGGCCAGCTTGTGGGTGAAGTAGCCAGCGGGTGGGCGACTGCGTTCGGTCCACCCTGGCCCCAGCCTCACCTGCTTCTGCGTGCCGCTCTTGAAGCGGTACTTGACGAACCACACTGATCCGCGCTTGCCAGCAACGAGCTTGACGTGACCGCTGACGCTTGCCATCAGACCATCTCCCTTCGGTTGTCCTTGTTTGCTTCCTTGATTCGCGCTTCTGCACGCGACCAGTAGGCGGCCTCGTGCTTGGGTCGAAGGACGTGCTTGAACGCGTTGGGCCCGTCCGACTCGTAGCGGGCGTTCGGCTTTCCCGTGAGCGTCATCCGTCGTTTCTCCTCTTTCGAGGGGCGACGGAGGGTCAGTACGCTCCCGAGGCTTCGAGCGTCAAGAACTCGGAGCCACGGGGCGGGCTGTTAACGCAGCGCCGCCCCATATATGTGTAGGGGCGACAGTAGGGGGTCAGGCGGACCGGGTCAAGAGGCCCACCGCGAGTGAGTTGTCTAGGCATTGCGCGCGTGGGGTTCCCTCCCCACCCCTCTAGCCGCGATACTGCGCGGGCGATGTCGGAGGAGAACGTGGAGATCATCATGCGGTTCGGCGAGGCGCTCAACGAGGGTGGATTCGGCTCTAAGGCAACGTTGAGTCTTTTCGATGCTGCCGCCGTTTTCGAGGAGCCGCCGGAGCAGCCCGCCCCGCGTGTGGCTCGCGGGCGAGAGGCGATCGGCCGAATGGTCACCCAGTTCGACGAGGCGTGGGAGGAGCACCGCTCCGAACCGGAGGAGATTCGGGTGATCGACGACGAACGGATACTGGCGCTCAGCATCGAGCACTTTCGAGGCCGCGACGGGATCGAGGTTGAACAACCCTGCGGGACGATCTTCACGCTTCGCGGCGGCAAGATCGCCCGGATGCAGTCGTTTTGGACCCGGGAGAAGGCCCTTGAAGCCGCCGGGCTGTCGGAGTAGGCGATGACGGAGGAGAACGTCGAAGATGGGGCGGCGGGCGAACTCCACAGCTGGGTCGTCGGGGACGAGCCCTATGTGTCCCTGTATAGGGACGAGCCCTATGTGTCCCTGTATATGATGGGCAGCGAGGATTACGCAAAGGAGGAGGCTGCGGATGCACCATGACGAGGCGACGAGGCACCACCGTCGCGCGCGCAGGGTCGGGGCACTGGGTGCGCTGACGATGGCGGCGGCGATGCTGCTCCCCGCGAGCGCGAGCGCGATCAACTACACGCCGACGAGCATCGTCTTCGGGAATCAGCTGACGGGGCAGGCGAGCAACCCCGTTCAGGTCGACGTCGGCGCCAGTCCGTGCGGAGACGGTCCTCCAGCTACGTGCTTCTACGAGACGACCGACATCGCCGTCTCGGGCCCTTTCACGATCGTCGGAAACTCGTGCCCGCAACAGATCCAGAATCCCGGCCTGTCGCCCAGGTACACCTGCTCGGTGGCCGTCGACTTCAGGCCCACCGCCACGGGCGCGCAGTCCGGCTTCCTGAGGATCGCGAGCTCTCCGTCCGTGACCGGCGTTCCGCTGAGCGGCGCAGGCATCTCCAGTCGGGCGGCGGCGCTCAAGAAGTGCAAGAAGAAGGCTCGTGAGCGCAACTGGTCTGACAAGAAGCTCAAGAAGTGCAAGAAGAAGGCTCGGGCGCTGCCGATCTAGGTAGGGGTGAGTCTGGTCATCGGAGGCGGCGCTACCCGGCCAAGGGGTCGCTGGCTGCGTCGAGGTCAGCGGCAACTTGGAACGCGGACCTTGGTCTTGCGGCAATCTCATCCCGCTTGCGTCCACGCAACGGAGGACAGCCCTCATATCGGCGCTGAACCCCGTTCTGGGGCGGGGTACCCCTACCTTCGGGGTAGACCCTCGGAAACGACGCGCCGCTCCGACGTTCTGAGGCTCAGAATCGACGCTATGCGGCACGAGTTGCCTGCATCTTCTTGAGAGCGGCTGCCTGCGCTGAACTCATCTTGCGCTTCGTCTTCGGACCCCGGAAGCTGATCCGGTCGGCGGGTATCTCGAAGACCGCGCCAGCGGTGCCCTGGAAGCTGATGTCCTCGACCTGTTCAGCGGCAGAGTTGTTCCGCAGCTTCGTGATTACTTTGCGCTGGTGGGTATGGACCGTGGCTATGTCGTCCTCGTCGGAGAACGTGATCACGGTTTCCCGCTCGGGCGGGGTGAGGCTCATCGGTCGGTCCTTTCTGGATCGGCAAGACGCGCGTTCGCGCTTGGGCGGTTAGGGTGGTTTTCGTGCTGCGGATGCTCCCTGTCCTCGCTCTGGCCGCCGTGGCGCTTACGTCATGCGGGTCGGACTCGACCGAGGAGAACAGCCCGGCGATGAACTTGGCCATAATCGAGCAAGACGCCTCCCCGGACGACGCTCTGGTCGCTGAGTTCGAGGAACTACTGGCTACGGCGGAAGCGTCGTGCGGAGAAAGCCAGGAGCGGATCGCCGACTACACGATCAACGCGCAGAACCAGCTCAAGGAGGCCGGGATCAACGAGTCCCCCTCCGCCATCCTTCGCGCCATCAGCGAGGCGATTGATCAGAAGCCTGTGCGGGGCAAGGTCAAGTGCATAGACGGGGCCACGACCTACACGATCACTCGCATTCGAGAGAAATGAGTTACTTCAACCCCGCGGTCGGGCTCGCGAAGGGCGACGGGCTCAACGCCCTCGGGCAGTTCTGCTACTACGACGCGGCCGTGGTCCACGGCTTCATCGGTGCCCAGCGCATCCGCGGTCGAGCGCTCGCCAAAGCCGTGCAGCCCAGCGCCGGCGGCGGCGAGGCCGCCTACCTGAGCGCCTTCCTCGACGAGCGCCGCGTCGAGATGCTGAAGGAGAACGCACACAGCGGAAACAACATCCAGCGGGTCGACCTCGAGCAGCGGCGCTTCCTCACCGAGGGCAACCTCGACCTCCACCTGCCGCTCAGCTGGACCGTGAACAGCGACCCGTTCACGATTTCCGGCTGAGCCGCCGCGCGCAAGTCACTCCCCGAGCACGTCCCGGCGCTTGATCAGCAGCCACTGCGGCTTCTCGCCGTCGCGGGTCCTCTGAAGCGCGAAGCCGCCCTCGAGCTTCTCGCCGTGCAGGACGAACACCGCATGGCCCCGTTCGAGCGCCTCTGGCCAGGGAACCCTCCCGCCCTGCTCGTAGGTGCCGCGGTCCCACACCTTCACCCAGCCTTCGCCCAGCTCGCCCTCGAAATCGTTGTGCTCCATGCCGTGGTCGGTGACCTGGATCGCCATCCGCTTCACGGCCGGGTCCATCGACGGCCCTTTCGGGACCGCCCAGGAGCGCATCACCCCGTCGACCTCGAGTCGGAGGTCGAAGTGGTGCGAGGTGGCCTGATGCTCCTGGACGACGAACACGCCGGCGCTCACACCGCGGACGGCGAACTGCTCGTGGCCCTCGGCCTTCACCTCCTCGAGCTCGACGCCTTCGACGGCGGCGCCGCGCGGTCCCTTGCGCAGAAAAGCGACGAAGCTGTCGACGGCTTCGCGGTCGCCCTCGGCGTGAACCTGGACCGAGCCGTCCTCGGCGTTCCGCACCCACCCGAGGACGCCCTCATTCCCGGCCCGCCTGACCGTCGCGTCGCGAAAGCCGACACCCTGGACGTCGCCGGCCACCACCGCCCGAACTGCGTGTTCGGCCTTCGCCATGAACCTAGATTTACCCGAGTTGGGACCATGTATGTGGCGCCCGCGACCGGTCGCCCGCCCACCCGCCGAAACGAAGGAGCCCCACATGTCCGAAAACACCGAGACCGCCAACCTCGCCGGAGGCTGTTTCTGGGGCGTCGAGGACCTGATCCGCAAGCAGCCGGGAGTGATCTCGACGCGCGTCGGCTACTCGGGCGGCGACGTCCCCAACGCGACCTACCGCAACCACGGGTCCCACGCCGAGGCCGTGGAGATCGTCTTCGACCCGGACGAGACCACCTTCCGCGACATCCTCGAGTTCTTCTTCCAGGTCCACGACCCGACGACGAAGGACCGCCAGGGCAACGACAGAGGCGAGAGCTACCGCTCGGCGATCTTCTACATGAGCGACGAGCAGAAGCAGGTCGCCGAGGACACGATCGCCGACGTCGATGCCTCGGGCATCTGGCCGGGGGAGGTCGTCACCGAGGTCACCGAGGCCGGGCCGTTCTGGGAGGCCGAGCCCGAGCACCAGGACTACCTGCAGTGGATCCCGAACGGCTACACGTGCCATTTCGTGCGGCCGGACTGGAAGCTCCCGAAGCGGGAGACCGCCACCTAGCCTTCCCTGGATGGCGTACCGGAGGCGATTGCCGCGGGCTGAAAAGACGAGCGATTGGGTCCGTCAGCTACGGAGTGACCGGTGCGCTGACGGTGAGGGGGACGCTTTGCCCTGATGCTTCGAGGCATATGAACTGGCGTCCCTTCTTTGCCTTCTTCCCCTTCTTCTTGCTTCCGACCGTGCGGATCGACTGATCCACGGTCGCCCTCAGCGTCACGGACGCGGGTCCAGTGTCCGTGGGCTTCGGAAGGACGGCCGTGTAATCGCCGTTCGGGCCGGTGACCGCTGTGGTCGCCAGCGGTGTCACGGCACCCGTGGCGCCGTTGACGTACGAGAAGCGAACCGTGCGGTCCTTGCGGCACGAACTGCTCGCCGCGACGTTCCCGCTGACCGACACGGTGGTGGTCGTCGCATCGATCGTCGTCGGCGTGGGCACCACGGTGACCGTGGCCGGGACGCTCTTCGGCCCCTGCTTTGCGATGGCGCTCGGCGCAGCCGTAAGACCCACTGCCAGCGCGCCGACCGCGATTACGCTCATCAGCTTCTGCATCCCACACTCCTTGTGGTCGTTGTCACCAAAGAATAAGCGCCGCGGGGCCGCCGGGGGTTACGGGTGATCGAAGACGCCGAGCAGAGTCAGGAGTCCGAAGGAGACCCGGCTTTGTAGCGGTGATGCAGGTCGAGGACGTTGCCGTCCAGGTCCCTGAAGATCGCCTGGTGGCAGACACCGCTGTCGATCGTGTCCATCACGAACTCGACGCCGTTCGCCTCGAGCGCCTCGCGAGCTGCGGGCACGTCCGGGACCTGAAGGGCGAGCGGGGCGCTGTGGGGCTTGAACTCCTGCCCGAAGGCGTCCATCTGCATCACCGCGATGGTGAGGTTCCCCGCCTGGAACTCGCCGGCGGGC
>Ga0183260_10002998_pt1 | contig 13736 bp, 12 predicted proteins | sample AntDrymUQ4972206_2_FD_129768 | JGI IMG/M metagenome (GOLD analysis project Ga0183260, IMG submission 129768) | Polar desert sand microbial communities from Dry Valleys, Antarctica - metaG UQ497 (22.06) (version 2) (version 2) | ecosystem: Environmental > Terrestrial > Soil > Desert | place... | reverse complement strand
GGCTTCGAGCGCCTCGAGCACGGCGCGCTGGCGCGCTCCCAGGCGCTGACCGCCCGCGATTGCCTCGCGTCCGGCATCCGTGAGCACGGCGCGCAGCTCGAGCCGCGGCCGCGTGCGCCGTCCGCCACTTCGGGTGCCGGGTGGAAGCACGAGCTCGAGCCCGCGCGCCGGGGTCGAGCAGTACTCGCGCCCGACCCAGAGGCCGAGGCGGACCAGGTCAGCCGGCACACCGGCCTCGAGTGCTTCGACGGGCTCGGCGAGGCGCTCGGGGGCCAGCTCGCTCGAATCGGCGAGATCGACGACGACGCCGAGCACGCGGCGGCGGCCGAACGGAATCAGCAGCACGCTGCCGACGCCGACGCCGTCCATCGCTGCGGGCAGGCGGTAGTCGAAGGGCCCGCGCAATGCGCGGGCGGTCGTCAGCGGCTCGACCTTGGCGATAGCCATCGCGAATCCAGCCTAGGAGCCATCGCGGATGGGGTTCGGGGGCGCGCCTCGCCAGGTCATATGCTTGCGCCGTGGCGCTCAACCTCAGCCCCGGCGAGAAGGTGATCTTCCAGGGACATCCCTCCTGGCGGGCGATTCTCGGCTTCTATTTCAAGGGCCTGCTCGTCTCCCTTCTGGTTGCCGCAGTCGTCGCGCTCGTGACCCGGATCACCGGCGACGAGGTAGACAAGGCGCTCGTGGCGCTCGTCCTGATCGCCGGCGTCGCGATCACGATCCTGCTGGGGTTCGTCAAGCGCGTCGCGACGACCTACACGATCACCAACCGGCGCCTCAACATCAAGCGCGGGATCGTCTCACGCGAGGTCCAGGAGACTCGCCTCGAGCGAGTCCAGAACGTCAACTACGACCAGTCGGTCTACCAGCGAGCGATGCAGATCGGAGACGTCGACTTCGACACCGCCGCGGGCGACGACTACAACTTCATCTTCGCCGGCGTCGCACAACCTGAGGAGGTCGTCGAGCAGGTCGACCGGGCGACCCGCGCGGCCCAGCCGCATGCCGGGCTCGGGGAGCCCGACGAGGAGCACCGCCAACCGCCGGCCGACGGCGGCCAGGCGGGCACGACGACCCCCCGAGCGTAAGGCTCCGGGGCCGCAAGCCGGCTACCGGCTCAGGTAACCTCGGCGGGCTGCTCTGCGCCGCTTCCGGCGGCCTCGCGCAGGGCGTCGGCGCGGTCGGTGCGCTCCCAGGTGAAGTCGCGATCGTCGCGCCCGAAATGGCCGTACGCGGCGGTCTTCTGATAGATCGGGCGGTGGAGGTCGAGGTCGCGGCGGATCGCACCGGGGCGTAGGTCAAAGACCTCCTCGACGAGTGCCGCGATGTCGGCATCGGGCTTGGTGCCGGTACCGAAGGTCTCGACCATCAGCGAGACCGGATGCGCGACCCCGATCGCGTAGGCAACCTGGACCTCGCAGCGATCGGCGAGGCCGGCAGCGACGACGTTCTTGGCCACGTAGCGCGCCGCGTAGGCGGCCGAGCGGTCGACCTTCGAGGGGTCCTTGCCCGAGAAGGCGCCGCCACCGTGGCGGGCAGCACCGCCGTAGGTGTCGACGATGATCTTGCGGCCGGTCAGGCCGGCGTCGCCGACGGGCCCGCCGATCACGAAGCGCCCCGTCGGGTTGACGAAGAAGTTGCCCTTGCTGTTGAGCTTGCCCTCGTCATAGAGCTCGGACGGCAGGATCGGGTGCACGACGTGCTCCCAGAGGTCGGGCCGGATCATCGTGTCGGCGTCGATGCCGTCGTTGTGCTGGGTCGAGATCAGGATCTTCTCGATCTCGCGCGGCTTTCCGTTCTCGTAGCGCACCGTGACCTGGGTCTTGCCGTCGGGGCGCAGGTACGGCATGACCTCGGCGCGCCTGACCTCGGCGAGGCGCTGGGCGAGCTTGTGGGCCAGCGCGATCGGCAGCGGCATCAGCTCCGGCGTCTCGCGCGTCGCGTAGCCGAACATCATTCCCTGGTCGCCGGCTCCCGCGATGTCGAGCTCGTCGTCGTCATCGGGGTCGGTGCGCGCCTCGAGCGCCTCGTCGACGCCCTGGGCGATGTCCGCCGACTGCTTGTCGATCGCATTGATGACCGCGCAGGAGTCCGCGGAGAAGCCGAGGTCGGCGTCGTTGTAGCCAATCTTGCGGATCGTCTCGCGCGCGACATCCTGGATGTCGACGTAGGTCTCGGTGGTGATCTCGCCCGAGACGACGACGAGCCCCGTATTGACGAGCGTCTCACACGCGACGCGTCCCTTCGGGTCCTCGCTCAGGACGGCATCGAGCACCCCGTCGGAGATCTGGTCGCAGATCTTGTCGGGGTGACCCTCGGTGACGGACTCGGAGGTAAAGAGGTGCTCGCCCTCGCCGAGCTTGGAGATCTCAGTCATGGCCGGGGATCCTAGACGACCGCCTCTAAATACCCGCGCACGCAGGTTCGGAATCAATCATCTAGCCGTCCGGGCTGCCGCGATCACTCTTCGATCGTGAGCCGCAGATCGGCCTCGATCAGGTCCTCGTCGCTCTCGACCGCGAGCCCCATGCCCTCGAGCTTGCGAATCTCCTGGGCGAACAGCGCATAGGCGGGGTCCGCGCCGAGCCCCTCCTGCTCGGCGAGCGCGAGCAGGTCGCCGACGTTGAAATACAGCAGCAGCGCCGAGAGCTCGTCGGCGAAGCCATCGGTAGCGCGCTCGTAGCCGTCGGCGTCATCGAGGCTCGAGTCGCCGGCCTTGATCTGCTTGACGCCTGCCGGATCGGTCGCGACGACGAGCTTGTCGTCGAAGGTCGCGTAGGTCAGGTTGACCGTCGGCGAGATCCGCAGGCTTCGCGCCTGCAGCCCCTCGATCTCGGTGCCTTCGAAGACCGGCGCCTGGCCGCCCTCGCCGGGGTCGAGGGCCTCGGAGATCGGGACCTGGAGGTCGGCCAGCGCCTTGCGAGCCGCCTCCTCGTCGACCTCGTCGGCGACGAAGCTCAGGTACGGGACGCCGCTGAAGGTCAGCTCGCCGGGCTCCTCGGGCAGCGGTGCGGGCCCGCCGGGCTCGATGCCCTGGGGGAGCTCGGGCTCGATCGCGGAGTCGCTGTCGCCGCCGCCGAGCTCGGACTCTCCCCCGGGCGGCGGCTCGATCCCAAGCGCCACCTCGCCGCCGAGCAGCGGCAGCAGCTCGCGCTCGAAGTTGACCTTGCCGACGTCGGCGAGCTGCTGCGAGAAGTCCTCGAAGCCCGCGAAGAGCCCCGGCGCCTCGGCCTGGGCCTGCGTGATCAGGGCCTTGGCGCTCTGCTCGGGATCGCCGAGCCCGAGATAGGCCAGCGACCTGGCGCTGAGCTCGTCGGCGAGCACGGGCTCGAACTCCGGAAAGCCGTCGAAGAAGCCCGGCGAGGAGGACAGTCGCTCGGAGTCGAGCAGGCTGGCGGTCTCGATCTCGAGCTCGTCATCACCGACCGTGAGCGCGGCCCCGGTGCCGGTGGTGGCGTCGGAGTTGACGAACGCCTCGAAGGAGCCGAGCGGCGCCCCGGCGCGAAACAGGTCCCTCGCTCCCTGCTCTGAGACGTATGCCTGCACGAGGCTGTCGTCGGACAGCTCGTCGCGAACGTCGTCGGCCGCCGCCGAGTCGTCGAGCGAGCGCCCGGCCTCGAGGTCGGTGTCGATCACCCGTCGCACGGCGGTCTCGGGCCCGAGAACGAGAAAGCCGGCGACGGTCGCGGTCGCGACGTCGCCGCGGCTCGTCACAGCGACCTCGTTGTAGTCCTCGTTGCGAGCATCCTTGCCGACGAGCTCGTCGACGAAACGCTGAGCGCCTGCCTCGTCGCCCACCTCGAGCAGCAGCGCCTGATCGAGGTCGTCGCCGGCAGCTGGTATCAGCGTGATAGCGGCCTCGCCTCCGAGCCACGGCCTGACGTCACGGCCGTATTCGATCCCCGCTCCGGCGGCTCCGGGCAGCTGCGCGACGATCTGCTGGGCAACGGTCGGCAGCTCACCCGCGAGCGTGACCGCGCGCTGGTACTGCTCGGTGGAGTCATCGGTGTTGACGTGCAGGTAGAGCAGCGCGTCGCCGGGAATGAGTCCCACGACGTCGTCGGGCGGAGGGCAGCGGTCTCCTGCCGGAAACTGGCACGGCAGGGCCGGCACGGCAAGCAGCCAGAAGGCCGCGACGCCGGCCACTATCGCGGCGCCGATGACGACCCCGCGCCGCACTCGCAGGGAGAGCTCGAACCAGACGTGGCGGGCCCTCGACCCGATCCAAGCCGGGGCTCGCTTGAGAGCGATCGCGCCGTCCTGGATCCGGTAGGCGACCCGGCGCGCACGGCGCCGGATCGCGAGGGTCAGGCCTTTGGACGGGGGCTCGGTCACGGGCGGCGGTTTATAGCCGAATGCTCGGCATTTTCAGCCGGTTGGGGAGCGCCGTGGGTGCTGGCGCCTGCCCGCACCGCGCCCGCTGCGGGGCTCTCGCCGAGACCGCGGGACGAACTCGATCACCACCGGCACCCCGCTGAGGCCGTAGGTCTCGCGCAGGCGGTTCTCGAGATAGAACGCCCAGTCGCGTGAGATCAGGCGGCGGTCGTTGACCTGGATCGCAATGCGCGGTGGCCGCCGGCCGACCTGGGCCGCGTAGTACAGGCGCAGGCGCCGTCCGCGCCGGGCGGGCGGCGGCGTGGTCGCGACCGCGTCGGCCAAAAAGCGGTTGAGCTCGGGGGTCGGGATCCGCTCGGCGCGACGGTCGGCGAGCGCGAGAGCCTCGCGCAAGAGGGGGGCGATCCCGCGCCCCGTCTTGGCCGAGGTCGTGCGCAAGGGTGGCCGCAGCCGCACGCGGCGCTCGATCCGTGCCCTCACGTCGTCGAGGTCCATCGCCTCGATGTCCCACTTGTTGAGCGCGACGATCGTCGCGCAGCCGGAGCGCATCGCGAGCTCGGCGATCCGCAGATCCTCGGAGGTCAGCCCCTCCGACGCATCGCAGACGACGACCGCGACATCGGCGCGCTCGGCGGCGCGCTCGGCGCGAAGCTGGGCGTAGTAGCCGACCGTCCCGGCCACCTTGCTGCGGCGCCGCAGCCCGGCCGTGTCGACGAGGACCATCGGCCGTCCCTCGACCTCGAGCTCGGTGTCGATCGCGTCTCGGGTCGTCCCGGCGCGTTCGGAGACGATCACGCGCTCGGTTCCCAAGAAGGCGTTGAGCAGCGAGGACTTGCCGACGTTCGGGCGCCCGATTATCGCCAGCCGCACGGGCTCCTCCCCCGGCTCCGGGGCCTCGACCGAGGCAGCGATCTCCGCGACGCGGTCGAGCAGATCGCCGGTACCGAGGCCGTGGGCGGCCGACAGCGGGAGGGGCTCTCCGAGCCCGAGCGCGTGAAGCTCGGCCGTCAGGTGCTCGTCCTGCGGCCGGTCGACCTTGTTGGCGACGACGATCACGGGGACCGCGGCACCGCGCAGCGTCGCACCGAGCTCGGCGTCGCCGGCACGCACGCCCGCCCTGGCGTCGATCACGAGCACGATCGCGTCCGCCTGGGCGATCGCCTCGCGGGCCTGGTGCTGGACGGCCGCCGACAGCGAGTCGCCGGCGGCCATGTCGATCCCGCCCGTGTCGACGAGCTGAAAGCTCACCCCGTTCCACTCGCAATCGAGCGCCTTGCGGTCGCGCGTCACCCCCGCTTCGGGAGCGACCACCGCCTCGCGGCCGCCGACGAGCCGGTTGATGAGCGTGCTCTTGCCGACGTTGGGAAAGCCGACGATCGCGATCTGCGGCAGGCGGCTCACGCGATCCCCCGGTCCGCGGCAAGCGCCACGACGCGCTCGACGACGTCGGCGACCGAGAGCTCGCTCGTATCGAGCTCGATCGCGTCGTCGGCGCGCCGCAGCGCGCCGTGCTCGCGCTCGATGTCACGGGCGTCGCGCCGGCGCTGCTCGTCGAGCACGCCGTCGACCGGCTGGCCGGTCTCGGCGGCGCGCCGCCGGGCGCGCTCGCCCTCTCGCGCGGTCAGATAGACCTTGAGCGGGGCCTCGGGGCTCACGACCGTGCCGATGTCGCGACCCTCGGCGACGTAGCCGCCGCTCTCGATCAGGGCGCGCTGGCGGGCGACCATCGCCTTGCGAACCTCGGGGTGGGTGGCGACTCGTGAGGCCGCCTCGCTCACCGGCTGGGTGCGGATCGCCGCGCTGACGTCCTCGCCGTCGAGCAGGACCCTGGCGCCCTCGAAGCTGATCTCCAGGCCGCCCGCGAGGGCGCCGAGAGCATCGCCGTCGCCCGGGTCGAGTCCCGCGCGCATCGCGGCAAGGGCAGCCGTGCGGTACATCGCACCGGAATCGAGGTAGGTGAGGTCGAGCGCTTCGGCGACACCGCGCGCCACGCTGGACTTGCCGGCTCCCGCGGGGCCGTCGATCGCGATCACCATGGCGACGAGGGTAGTGGCGGGTCTGATGCCCGTGAGTGCAGGTAGAGTCCCGCGCCGAACCGATGCGCCACTGGGATCTTAACTCGATCGACGTCAAGCCGCGTGAGCCGGAGGTGCTCGTCTCCGAGCAGGAGGGTCGCGCGATTGCGATCCAGCTGTCGGCTGGCGAGTCACTCGACGAGCACCAGGTCCACGAACGCGCCTGGCTGATCGTGACCGAGGGGCAGGTGGAGCTCGGCGCGGCGGACGAGGACTCGGTCAGCGGCGGCGTCGGCCTGTTCGCCGAGTTCGACCCCAATCAACGCCACGAGGTCCGCGCTACCGAGGACTCCCGCCTCCTCTTGATCCTGTCGCCGTGGCCCGGCAAGGGCCACCCCAGCCAGCGCTATTAATTTCGCGATCTGAACACTTTGCTCCCGCATCCAGGGGCAAGCCGTTCAGGCGTGAGTGAGTAACCGCCTCAGGTCTGCCTCAAAGCCCGGGTAGCTGACGCCAGCGGCGTCGAAACCTTGGACATCAACGCCATCGCGCGACGCGAGGCCCGCAACCGCGCCGAGCATCGCCATGCGATGGTCCCCGGCAGCGTCGAGAACGCCGCCGCGGAGCCCGCCTGTCCCGGTAACGGCGAAGCCATCCTCGGCCGCCTCCAGCTCCCCGCCCAGCCCCGAAAGTCCTTCGACCACCGCAGCGATGCGGTCGGACTCCTTGTGACGCAGCTCCTCGGCCCCGTCGACCACCGTCTCGCCCTCGGCGAAGCACCCGAGCAGCGCGACGAGCGGTAGCTCGTCGATCGTCAGCGGCACCTCGCCGGGCCCGATGCGCGTCGCCGTGAGCCCGGCGCTGCGGACGCGCAACGAACCTCGTGGCTCGTTGGACTCCACGGACTCAGAGTCGACCTCGACGAGGGCGCCCATTCGATTGACGATGCCGAGAAAGCCGCTGCGGGTCGGGTTGAGGCCGACGCCCGCGAGCCTGAGGTCGCTGCCGCCGACCAGCAGCGCCGCAGCGATAAAGAACGCCGCCGAAGAGAGATCGCCCGGGACCGCAACCCTCTCGAGCCGCAGCGACGCCGCCGACCGCACCGTGATCCGGGGCCGCGAAGGCGTGCGCGCCGTCGCGAGGGATGCCATGTCCTCGATCTCGAGTTCGGCGCCCGCCGCTCGCAGCATGCGCTCGGTGTGGTCACGCGACGGAGCGGGCTCGGTCAGCCGCGTCTGTCCGCCGGCGAGGACCCCGGCAAGCAGCAGGCACGACTTGACCTGGGCGCTCGCGACGGGGAGCCGATAGTCGATGCCCTGCAGCTCGGAGCCGTGGACCGTGAGCGGCGGCAGGCGCTCGTCACGGCACTCGACCCGCGCTCCCATCAGCCGCAGCGGCTCGGCGACCCGGTCCACGGGCCGACGCCGGATCGACTCGTCGCCATCAAGCGTCCACGAGCCGCCGCGCTGGCCCGCGAGCCATCCCGGCAACAGGCGCAGCAGGGTGCCGGCGTTTCCGACGTCGATGCGGCCGCCGGCCTCGGCGCTCGCGCCACGAAGCCCCACTCCGGTGATCCGAACGCTCGCGGTGTCCCTCCCGTCGGGCTCGATCGCAACCGCCGCGCCGAGCGCTCGCACCGCGTCGAGCGTCGAGCGCGTGTCGGCAGCATCGAGGTAGCCCTCGACCACGGTCTCGCCCTCGCTCATCGCCGCGAGTAGCGCCGCGCGGTGTGAGATCGACTTGTCGGGCGGGGGGCGCAGAGACCCCCGCAACGGCCCCGACGGCGCGAAGTGGACGCTGGTCATCCTCCGCCCGGCACGGCTGAGACGGAGTGCCCCAGCCCGCGCACGACCTCGCCGGCGCGCCGCGCCTCGTCGGCGCCGGCGATCCACAGCGTGATCGCGCCGGAGCGCATGTCGGCGGCCGGGTCGAGCGCCATGTCCTCGATGTTGAGGCCCGCCTCGCCAAGCGCCAGCGCGATCTCGGCGACGGTGCCGGGCCTGTTGTCGACGACGACGCGGAGCTCGTGCAGCGGCCCCCCCACTCCCTCGCCCTCGAGCAGCGCGCGGCGGTCGTCGCGGGCCTGGCGATGCCAAGCCGCCAGCGCGTCGGACTCGCCGCCGCGCATCAGCTCGGCGGCCTCGCGCAGGCGCTCGACGACGGCGTCTATCTCGCTTGCCACGGCGGCGCTGTTGGAGGCGAAGATGTCGGCCCAGATCGTGGGGTTCGCGCCGGCGACGCGCGTCGAGTCGCGAAAGCTCCGCCCCACCTCAGGCATGCGCTCGGATTCGCTTGCTCCCGCTGCCGCTGCCGCAGCTTGTGAGGCGAGCACGTTGGCAAGCACGTGCGGCAGGTGGCTCACCGTCGCCATCAGGCGGTCGTGGGTTTCGGCGTCGATCGCCTGCGGCCGCGCGCCGAGCTCGGCGAGCGCGCGCTGCAGGCGGTCGTAGTGCAGCCCGCTCGAGCGCTGGGTCGGGGTCAGATACCAGCGCGCGCCGTCGAATAGGTCTGCGCGAGCCCCCTCGACGCCCGCGGTCTCGGCGCCGGCGAGAGGGTGGCCGCCGATAAAGCGCTCCCCGGCGACCTCGCCGGCGAGTTCGGCGACCAGCTCGCGCTTGGTCGACCCGGCGTCGGTCACGACGGCCTCAGGACGACTCGCGCGAAGAGCCTCCGCGACGAGCGATGGGAGGGCGCTCACCGGAGCGGCGCAGAACACGATCTCGGCTCCGTCGACCGCTTCGGCAACCGATCCATGACCGCTGTCGATCGCCGCGCGCTCGACCGCGCGCTCGAGGATTGCAGCGTCGGGGTCGAACCCGGCGACGTCGGCGCCGAGCCTCTGCTTGGCCGCCAGCCCGATCGAGCCGCCGATCAGTCCGACGCCAAGCACGGCGACCTTCATCGGCCCTGGTCAGCCCCTTGACTTCAGACGGAGCTGAGCTCTTTGCCGGCGAGCTCGGCGATGCGATGCAGCTGCTCGGCGTAGTCGGCGAAGACCTCCGTCGCGATCGCCTGCGGTCCGTCGCAGATCGCCTCCTCTGGCTGGTTGTGCACCTCGACGATGATCCCGTCGGCGCCGGCCGCGGCCGCGGCGAGTGACATCGGCTGGACCCAGTCGCGCCGCCCCGCCGCGTGGCTGGGGTCGACGATGATCGGCAGGTGCGACATCTCGCGCAGCGCCGGGATCGCCAGCAGGTCGAGCGTGAACCGGTAGGCGGGCTCGAACGTGCGGATGCCGCGCTCGCACAGCATCACGCGCTCGTTGCCCTCCTTGAGGACGTACTCGGCCGCCATCAGCAGCTCCTCGAGCGTCGACGAGAGCCCGCGCTTGAGCAGGACCGCGCAGTCGGTACGCCCGGCCTCGGCCAGCAGCGTGTAGTTCTGCATGTTGCGAGCGCCGATCTGGATCACGTCGGCGACCTCGACGACGTCGGCGACGTCACGCACGTCCATCAGCTCGGTCACGATCGGCAGCCCGGTCTCGTCCTTGGCCTCCTGGAGCATCGCCAGGCCCTCGCTTCCGAGTCCCTGGAAGCTGTAGGGCGAGGTCCGAGGCTTGTACGCACCTCCGCGCAGCATCGCCGCGCCGGCGTCTGAGACGCAGCGCGCGACGTCGAGCGTCTGGTCGCGGCTCTCGACCGTGCACGGCCCGGCGATCAGGGCGAAGTTGTCGCCTCCGACCTTCCGACCCTCGATATCGAGCACGCTGCGCTCACCCTTGCGGAACTGTGCGGAGGCGAGCTTGAAGGGCTTGAGGATCGGGACCAGATGGTCCACGCCCGGCGCCCCCTCGAGCCCCAGGCTGGCGACCCGGTCGCGGTCGCCGATCGCCCCGATCACGGCCAGGAGCTCACCACGCGAGACGTGAGCCGAGCAGCCGACCGACTCGACCCGTTCGACGACCGCGTCGATCTGCTCGGCGGTCGCCCCCTCTTTCATCACGATCATCATCTGATTGCTGCCTTTCGAAGAACCTCTACGGAGTCCTCTTGATTGCGGTTTACCAATACGGGGATCGGCAGGTAGCCGATGATCAGGGCGTCCGGCGGATTTCGTTCACGTCAGGCGGCTTGGGCAGCCGCGGGCCGGACGCCTAGGTAAATCGCCAGTACGAATAGAAACGGGCGCGCGCAGGCGAACTATCGCCCCTGAGGGCGAGGACGTCAACGGGGTGCGTGCCAAGGCGCGTCACTCGAGACTTTGTAGCAAGGATCGCGGCGCAGCGCAAACCGCAAATTGCGGCGTCGGCTACTTGTGACCGCCGCCGTGCCCGTTGCCGCCGCCTCCGTGGCCTCCGCCCCCGCCACCGCCGTGTCCTTTGTTCCCCTTCTTCTTGTCGCGCTTGACGCGCCACGAACGCGCCGCGGGGGTCGGGTCGGCGTTGCCTGCGGCATCGATCGCGAAAACCCGGAAGTAGTGAGGACCGCCGCCGACCTTGACCCGCTTCGGCGACTCGCAGATCCTGTAGGGGCCGTTGTCGAGGCTGCACACCAGGACGCCGTTGGCGGGCTCGGTGGTCCCGAACTTGAACTGCGCGCTGTGGCGCTTGGTCCGCTCAGGCGGGCCCTTGAGGATCTTCGTGTCGGGCGGGTTGACGTCGGGCGGGGGCGGCCCCGGCGCGAACTCGTCGGCGCCGATGTCGATCCCGTAGCCCTGCAAGCGTGCCTCACCGTCGACGTCTGCGTCGCTGATTCCCCCCTCCCCACTCCCGCGTTCGATCGTCGGCGAGTCGGGGTGCTGATGGAAGTCCCCCGCCAGGGCGTCGGCGAACACGGGTGGGTCGGTCTGGTTGAACCCGACCCCCGGAGTCGGAGCGAAGGTGCCGGTGCCGGCCAGGCTGCGGGTCGCGAAGTTGCTGTAGCGAATGTCGATGCTCGCGATTGCCCCCCCGCTGTCGGTCTGAGCGACGATGTCCGTCCCCGCCCCGTCGGCGATGACGTTGTAACCGGTGACTTCGGTAATTCCGCCGGCGCTCGCCTCGACGTGCAGTCCGATTCCCCCGACGCCGCTTGCGATCGCCGAGACATTTCGAAGCGCCGCGAACTCGAACGTTCCCGGCACCATCGTGCCCGCGGCGAGACCACCGGCGCCCCGCGACCAGCAGATGCTGTCGCGCAGTGAGCCTCCGCGCGTCCGGCAGGCATAGCCCGAGCCCTCCGTCCTCACCACGAGCTGCTCCGCCACCCCGCCACCAAGCACGAACGCGTCCCCGGCCCCGAAGTGAACCAGTGCGAGCCGGCGCACGAGATAGCCGGCGTCGGTCACCCGGATGCCGGTCGCGGCAGTCGAGACCACCACCGGCGGCGGCCGATCGGCAGCTCCGTGAATGAAGAGCGACGCCGAGACGTCGAGCTGATCGGCCTCGACGTAGACACCGGGCAGGACCACCACCTCGTCCCCGCCGGCCGCTGACTCGACCGCGGTCTGCAGGTCGCACGGGGCGGGCGAGCAGGCCGCGCTCGGCGTCCCGCTCGGGGACGCCAGACGCACGTTCGCCGACGCCGAGTCGACGGCCACGAGCAGCCCGATGATCAGCGCCACTATGGCCCCCGCCTTCATCGATGCCAACCTACAACGCAGCGCGAAGCGCCTCGACGAACTTCTCGTTCTCAGCTCGAGTGCCGTGGGTGACCCTGATGTGGCCGGGACCGCCGAGGCCCTCGCCGGCGCGCACGATCACACCGGATCTGCCGAGCGCCTCGACGACCTCGGCCTCGTCGCGGTCGTCGAGCGCCACCCAGGAGAAGTTCGCCTCCGTGTCCGCCGTCGCCAACCCCAGCGAGCGGACCTGCTCTTCGACCCAGAGCCGCTCGACCAGCGTGCGCTCGACGCGCCGCACGACGTCGTCCTGGTGCAGGATCGCCTCGGCGGCGGCGGCCTGTGCCAGGGCGTTGACGCTGAACGGCTGGCGCACGGCATCGACGGCGGCGCGGAACTTCGGCGAGCAAAGGGCGTATCCCACCCTCATCCCGGCGAGCCCGTAGACCTTGCTGAAAGTGCGTAGGCAGACGAGGTTTTGGCGCTCGGGCAGGAGATCGAGCGTCGCCTCGGGGTCGTCGCTGGCCTGAAACTCGACATAGGCCTCGTCGAGGATCACCGTGACGTGGTCGGGGACACGATCGACGAACTCCGCGATGCGCTGCGCGGGCAGATAGGTCCCTGTGGGGTTGTTGGGGTTGCAGATCAGCACGAGCTGGGTCGCCGCCGTGATCTCGGTCAGGATCGCCTCGAGATCGTGGACGTAGCCCTCGGCCAGCGGCACGCGGATCTCGCGCGCCCCCGACAGCGCCGCGAGGTGCGGATAGATCGAGAACGCCGGCCAGGCGTAGACGAGCTCGGCTCCCGGCTCGCACAGCGCCTGGGCCGCGGCGAGCAGGATCTCGCAGGAGCCGTTGCCGACCGCGACCCGCGCCGGATCGGTGTCGTAGCGATCCGCGATCCGGCGGCGCAGCGCGCGGGCGTGCTGATCGGGGTAGCGGTTTGCACCCGAAGCGGCGCGCGCGACGGCCTCGACCACGGCCGAGTGCGGCGGCCAGGCGGACTCGTTGGAGGCGAGCTTGATCGCGTCCTCGGCCCCATAGGCCTGCTTGGCGTCGGACAGGTGCATGCCCGCCTCGTAGTGGGGCAGGCGCGCGAGCTTGTCGGCAAAGGTGACGCTCATTTACAGGTTTTTAGGTGCAGCTCCGCTGCAACGGGCATGTGATGTTGGTCATGTTTTTAGGTGCAGCTCCGCTGCAACGGGCATGTGGTCTTGGGTCATTGTGGCGCTACTGGGCGGACTGCAGGTCGGATCGCAGCGCCCCGGCCTCGCCGAGGTAGGCATGGGCAGGTTCGTGCCCGGCGTCGGCGTAGTAGTGCAGCATCAGCCGGATCACGCGCTGCATCGACCCTGGGACGCTCACCTCGGTGGTGCAGAGTAGAGGCACGCCGTCGAGCCCGAGCCGGCGCGCAGCGACCGCGGGAAACTCGGCGTCGAGATCCCGCGTCAGCGTGAAGATGCAGCTCACCATCTCCTCCGGGGCGAGGTCGTTGCGAGACATCACCTCGGTCACCAGGCGTTCGGTCGCGTCGAGGATCGCGTCGGCGTCATTGCGATCCACCTGGACGGCGCCGCGCACTGCCCACAGGCGCTGCTCGCCGCGCTCAGTCATCTCGTTGCTCAGCCATCGGAGCGGGAATCTTCCCAAAGCCGCTCGACCTCGCGGCGATCGAGCCGCCGCGCGGCCCCGGACGCGACGCGCCCGAGCCGCAGCGATCCGAACGAGATGCGCTGCAGGGACGCGACGCGGTTGTCGATCGCCTCGGCCATGCGACGGACCTGGCGATTGCGCCCCTCGTGGATCGTGATCTCGAGCTCGCGGGCGCCGAGGCGCCGCACGCGCGCCG
>Ga0183260_10002996_pt1 | contig 13745 bp, 17 predicted proteins | sample AntDrymUQ4972206_2_FD_129768 | JGI IMG/M metagenome (GOLD analysis project Ga0183260, IMG submission 129768) | Polar desert sand microbial communities from Dry Valleys, Antarctica - metaG UQ497 (22.06) (version 2) (version 2) | ecosystem: Environmental > Terrestrial > Soil > Desert | place... | reverse complement strand
CGCCTCGGAACGAAACGGGTCGGCGTGAGCCTCGAGCGGCTCGTCGTCAACGTCGACGGTGGCTCACGGGGAAATCCCGGCCCGGCCGCGATCGCGGCCGTGATCGCAACGCCCGACGGCGAGATCGTCGAGGAGCTGGGCGAGCGCATCGGGGTCGCCACCAACAACGTCGCCGAGTACCGGGCGCTGCTGCTCGGCCTCGAGCGCGCGCAGGCACTCGGCGCGAGCGAGGTCGACGTGATCGGCGACTCCGAGCTCGTCGTGCGTCAGGTGCTCGGCCAGTACAAGGTCAAGGATGCGACGCTCAAGGGCTTGCGCGCCGAGGTCGACACGGCGCTGGCGGACTTCGACCGCTGGTCGATCCGCCACGTGCGCCGCGAGGACAACGAGGCCGCTGATCTGCTCGTCAACGACACACTCGACGCCACGTAGCGTCCGGCTGCCGCCGGCCCGTCGCCCAGTATCCTCAACCAGCGTGCGGCTGTAGCTCAGCTGGCTAGAGCGTCTGCTTGCCATGCAGAAGGTCGTGGGTTCGAATCCCATCAGCCGCTTCCCAAGGAAAGCCCCGCTCAGGCGGGGTTTTCTCTTGCTCGGGGCCGCCGCCCGAGTCGGCGAAAATGGGCCCGGGTCAACGCCTGGGTCAACAGCCTGCACGATTGGTGCCCCCACGTTGGCGGGCTCCAGGCGAGCGTCTACACGTGTAGACGATGTCCGAGGGGCGAAGTATTAGCCCTAATACTTCCGCTGACGCCGAGGTCGCCCGTGGCTTGCGCGGGGCAGGAGGCCCGCCGCGGGCCTCCTGCTTCGCGTATCCGTTCCTTCGCCCGCATACCGATCTTGGCTGCGGCCTCGTCGCGGGCGCGGTCGCCGGTGGGGCGGGCGCCGTTCAAGGTTCTGGCAGATCCGCCAGAACCTTCACCTCGGCCACCACGAGCAGACCCTTCGCGCTGCCGTTCCTTCGCCCGCTCCCGGATCGGGGACGGCTAACGGGAGATGACCGAATCGTCGGCTACCGTGAAAGCTGCATCGGGTCTGTGCGGGCCTGGTCAATATCTCGGGGAAACGGCCCTCCAAATCGGGGGGCCGTTTCTGTGTCTGTCCGGGCGCCGCGATTTACTCCGTGTTACGAGATTTTGATCCGCAACGCACACAGAGATCCTGATGACAGACCGCCCGCCGGCTAGCGAGACCCAGACAACTTCTCGTCGGCAGGCCTCGACCCCTGCGGAGATCGCAGCGTGGTGGGAGGCGGGCACCGGAGGGGGCACCGAGACTGCGACGACCGCGCACCCGGATGGGCGCACGACTACGCGGGTCGACTTTCTGACTCCAAGGCAGACGGTTGCTCGTCTGATCGCGCAGCGCATCGGCCGGGAGATCACGCCAGCCGAAGTCGACGCTGCCCTGGATGCGTGGACGCGCCAAAGCCTGGCTCCTCGCGGTCCCGAGCCAAGCGCCCGGCACTCCGAGGTCGAAAGTGCATTTACTGAGCTTCAAGAGACGGCCACGCCGGGCACTGACTACGTTGCCCCGGGGCTCGCGGCGGAAGAAGTCGACGACTGTGAGCGTCTTCACGCCACGTTCTCCTCGATGGAGACCGACTCCGTTCGGCGCGTTCGAGCCTTCATTGCCGCCATGGAGTCCCCGGCGACCGGCGACACGCGGGTGCCGAGCCGCTGCGATCGCCTCGACCGACGACAGCTTGCCCGTACCCGCGAAGCTCGATGCGGCACACCACGCCGCGGGGGCTCCCGTCGCGGAGCAGCAAGCCGCTCTCCCGGCGGCGGCTCAGACGACGGCCCATCTGACGAACCCGCGCTAGGCGGAATACTCGCGGGGGTGGCGCGGTGAGCGCCGTACCCGACAAGGCGCTCGGCGCGACGCTGACCGGGCTGGCGATCCCCGGCTCTGTCTTTTCTGAGACGGCGCTCGACCTTCCCGCCAACCTCAGCTTCGAGGATTGGGAGCGCACCGGCGAAACGCTGGGGCGCATCGGTCGAGCCTGCCAGTGGTGGATTGGGGACTGGCTCAACTTTGGCGAGCGGGCCTACGGCGAGAAGTACGCGCAGGCAATGGAGGCGACCGGGCTCGACTACGCCACCCTCCAAAACTACTCCTGGGTTGCCGCGCACATTGAAATGTCGCGCCGGCGCGACGTTCTGAGCTGGTCGCACCACCGTGAGGTCGCTCAGCTCAATGTCCCCGACCAGGACCGCTGGCTGACCTCAGCCGAGGCTAACGGCTGGTCGAAGAGCCAACTTCGCAAGCAACTCAAGGGGACGGGCGAAGCGAAGCCCAGCCCCCGGCCGACCGTGATAAGGACCGAGCGCCAGCGGCAGATTGCCGAGGGGGCGAAGTTGCGAACCGAGAGGGCGGTTGGCACCTGCAGCGCGCTCATCAGGAGCGAAGTCTTGAAGGTCGAGCACGCGATGCTTGTCGCGTCGCCCGATGAAATCGAAGGTTGGTGCGACGTCTTCCGCGATGCGAGAGCAGCCCTTGAGCGCCTCGAGGCGCGCATCAGGGCCGCGAAGAAGAGCGCCGACTGATGCGCGGCAGCTCAATCGCCGGTCGCCTTGTGGCCGTTCCCGCGGCCTCGGTACGGCGGGCAGAAGTCCAGTGGAGGCGGTCGCCGTGAGCCCCTTCGCGACCCAAGCGGGACGTGGGCCTGATCCCGCTTTGCCCGATCTTCGCCGCGCCAAGACTGACAGCGCCCGGGCCAAGCGCGCGCTCGTCGCCGTCGCGTCGGAGGTCAGCGGCGAGGAGCCGGTTCTGGACGTCGTCACGGCAAGGGAACTCTGCGCTCGGCCGGACCCGCCCCCCGAGGACGAGCTGCTGGGCGGGATCATCCGACGAGGGCAGCGCACCCTGCTGGGCGGCTACACGGGCGGGGGCAAGTCCTCGTTCCTGACACAGACGGTCGGGGCGGTCGCCGAGCGCAGCGAGTTCCTCGGGTTGCGGGGCAAGGGGCACCGAGCCCTGATCCTCGACGTCGAGCAGGGCGAGCGCTCTCTCAAGCGCGCCCTGCGCGAACGCGGCCTCGCTGACAGCGAGAACGTCGACATCGCTCGGGCGCCCGATGGCCTAGCCCTCGATTCCGACGAGCGCGAGGTCGCAGCGGTCGAGGAGATGCTCGCGGCCGGCGAGTACGACCTCGTCGTCGCGGAGCCGATCTACAAGCTCCACCGCGCCGACTCCAACGACGAGCGGCAGACCGTCGACCTGATGAGGCGCTTCGACGGCTGGGTCGATCGCTTCAACATCGCCCTCTGCCTAGCCGGCCACTGCCGCAAGCCGCCGATCGGGGCGAAGTTCACGATCCACGAGTTCTTCGGGAGCTCCGCCTACACCCGCGGCCCCGAGGTCGTGCTCGGGATTCAGCGCGTGCGATCGGGCTATGGGCGCCTGCACTTCTTCAAGGACCGCGACGGTGACTTGCCGGTCGGGGAATCGTGGGGGCTGCTGTTCGACCGCGAGCACGGCTTCCGCCGCGACCCAGGCGACGACAAGGCAACGCCGACCGCACCCGAGCGGATTCAGGAGCTGCTCGAGGCCGACCCCGGGATGACAATCGAGGCCCTCATAGAGGCAACTGGGTACGCCAGCCGCACGGTGCGCAAGGCGCTGAGCGACCTGGCGGCCGTTTCTACGGGCAAGCCCAAGCGCTGGGAAATCCCGAGCCAGGAGGAATTGCTGTGACCCGTTCTGGCACTCAACTGGCACCGTTTTGGCACCGCCATTTTCAAAGTGGCATTGTGGCACCCCTACGGGGGGGTAACGGGTACTGCCACAACAACCGGTACCAACTGGCACCGTTCTGGCACTCACCAACCCGGCATTTACAGGACAAGGACTCCGCCGTCACCCACGCTTGCGCCTTCAGGGGCGCAGCGCGTGGCCGCCGGCGGACGAGTCCTAACGACTCACCTCTTCTTTTTTCCCACGTAGCTATCGGGAACACAAAGTGAACGCGCTCCTGCCAGGCGTCCGTACAGCGCTCGTGCGAGCCGTGGTGGCCGTGAACGCGAGCTTTGCGCGGCTGCCCGAGGCCAAGCGCCCCGAGCTGACCGACTGGGACAAGCTCGACGCCGAAGTCGACGCCGCGTGCGCCAGTGGCGACCGGGCGCGTGCGCTGCGAGCAATCGAGACGTGGCGCGACCACTGGCTCGCCAAGTTCGAGGAGGCGCGGTCGTGAGCGCCCCACTGGCCGTCGCCCTACCCGACGAGCTGCTCGAGACCATCGCCGAGCGCGCGGCCGACATCCTCGCCGAGCGCACGGGCACCGTCGACTCCTGGCTGACCGTGGCCGAGGCCGCCGAGCACCTGCGCTGTCCAAAGTCTCGCGTCTACTCCCTCGCATCCACGAGGCCGGCACGCATCCCTGTCCATCGCGATGGGTCGCGGCTGCTGTTCCGCCGCTCCGAGCTCGACGCCTGGGTTGTCGGGGGCGGGGGGAAGCGCCCGTGAGCGCGACCACGATTCGCTGCGGAGCCGAGACCCCGAATGGCCCCTGCACCCGGAAGGTGGCAGCGGGTAGCGCCTGTGGCTTTCATCCCGACAGCCGCAACGACACCGCGGACACCGAGCCCCGGCCCGCGGAGCTCTGCGGCTGCGAACACCCCCTGCCAATCACCGATGACCACGGCGAAGTTCGCTGCGTCAAGTGCGGCCACCGGCCGTCAACCACCGAGGAGGAAAACGTGACCGAAGAAACCCCGAAGCCGCCGTGGAACCCGTTCCGCGAGGAGCCCTACTTGGAGCGGCAAGCCGAAAAGCAGCACCAGGCTCACGAGCGTTTGTTCGGCGACCCCGAGCCTGAGCCCGAGGAGCCGACGAAGCCGCAGGGCTCGGCAAACGGTGGCGAGGGCGAGGCCGAGCCAGGCGCTGTCTACGAGTGGACTCCCCACGGGCGCATGCGTGTCTACGACCTCGACGACACCGACCCCACCGAATGACGGAACCAGCCACCGAAAACCTCAAACGATTTGGGCCCCTTCGGAGGCCCAAAGCGGAGCCCGGCGCCCTAGCGCCTCCTTCGGGGGCGTCGGCTCCGCAGTTCTTCAATCAATCGCGCCACCCGGCGCAGACCAGGAGCGACCACATGACGCCCAAGGCACCACACGCCGCCGTGTTCCCCACCCACCTGACGAGCTCGGACGCCGTTACCACGGCAAGCCATCGACTCGCCGCCGCCATCGAGGCGACCGGCGAGACAGCCCGAGCCGTGCGCGAAGCCGATGCCGCGGTGGCCGCGGCGCCAGACGAGGACAAGGCTGCGATGCGGAAGGCGGTTGAGACCGGCAAGCCGAATCCGGCGCTGACAAAGCCGGTGCGCGAGGAGGAGGAGCGGGCCGCCATCTGGCGGGACAAAGAAACGCGCGAGTTCGCACGCGAGGCCGCATTGAAGTTCCACGCGGCGCTGCTCGAGGATCGAGAGCAGCTTGTCCACGAGCAGGCGCCGCGCATCGACCAAGCGCGCGAGGACGCGGCCGAATCCCTAGGGACCACAGCCGAGAAGTTCGCTCGACTCGCCGCCGAGGCGGGCGTGACGCACGGGCTCAGCACCATTGACGCGACTCCGCGAGAGAGCGCGGCCGATGAGCGCTCGCGGCTCCTCGGCCGGACACCGGCGCCGCAGGTTGCTCGCTTCGACCCGCTGCGGATCAAGGTCGATGACCTCACGGTGGAGCAGCACCTCGACGCGCTGCGCCGCGCCGTCGATCTGTTCGCCGAGCGGGCGACGCCACTGTCCCATCGCATCCTCGCTGTGGTAGGCGAGGGTCGTACCCGCTGGCAGTCGGTTGCCGAATCGCTCGGAGTCCGACCTGTTGAGATGGAGGCATGTCGCATCCGCGACCTCCTACTCGCTGACGGCGAGCTTGTCTGGGTCGACGGTGACGGCACCCCGATCCCGGCGAACACGGGCCTGAACGCGAGGCCCACGGCATACCTGCAGCGGGGCGAGCCGAAGCCGAGCGCACGGGAAGCACGGCGGCAGAAGGCGGCGCGGCGAAAGGTAGCGGCGTGAGCCCGACGACTGGCTATCCCCTGGACTCCGACCACGGTTGGGGTGGCACCGCCCCGAGATCGCGCACGCCGGAACCGGTTGAAGGCTGCGCGTCGGAGTGTGGACAGATCCACAAGATCACCCCTCCCGCTTCGCAAACGCGGGCTGAGCGGCCACTGCACGACCACCTGTACGCGGTTGGCAAGCCCGACGTGACCCTGTGCGGGCTGCCGATCCCGTGCCACGCAACGCGCTTGGGGTGGGACCGTAGCCCGACGTGCCCGGACTGCGAGCAGATCGCCAGGGGGAGCCGTGGCGCCGCTGCCTAAGCCACCGGGCCAGCGTCGCCGTGAGCGCCCGACGCAAGGGCGCTGGCGCACGCTGCCGGCGGCTCAACCCTTCAAGCGCCCGCCGACGCTGCCGCCACGAAAGCCGGCGTGGCTGAAATCGACGCGCTCGTGGTGGCGAACGGTCTGGGCCTCGCCGATGGCGAGCGCGTGGATCGAGGCTGACGTCCCGGCGCTGCTTCGCCTCGCTGAAATGGTCGACGCGAGGGCGCGGGGCGAGCTGGGAGCGACCGAGACGGTGGCGATGACTGCGATCGAGGACCGCTTCGGCTTGAGTCCCAAGGCCCGGCGTGCGCTTCAGTGGGAGCTCGCCCAGGCCGAGCAGGCCGAGCCCAAGCGGCGGGGCAACGTGCCGAAATTGAGGGTCGTCGGTGGCTGAGCGCGAGGTCCCGAGCCTCGGCGGTGCGGTCGGGTGTTGGATTCAGGACCACTGCGCGATTCCCGACGGCGAACACCAGGGCGAGCCATTCCTGCTCACAACCGAGCAGTGGGACCTGCTGCTTCACTTCTACGCGCTCGACGAGCAGGGGCGGTTCGTCCACCGACGCGGCGCGCTGCTCATGCGGCCGGCTAAGTGGGGCAAGGGGCCGCTGTCTGCGGCGGTCATCGCCGCCGAGGCCGCAGGCCCGACCCGCTTTGAGCGCTGGGCAGACGGTGAGCCGATCGGAAAGCCGCCCGCTACGCCTTGGATTCAAGTCGCCGCCGTATCCGAGGATCAAACGGCGAACGTGTGGCGCGCGCTCGTGCCGATGTTCCAGCTCGGAGACATCGCCGCCGAGATCGACGACGTCGGGCTAACGCGGGTGAACCTGCCCGGCGGCGGGCGCATCGAGTTCGTCACAGCGGCGCATCGCAGCCGCGTAGGTCAGCGAACCACGTTCGCGGTGATGGACGAGGCTGGCTTTTGGCTCCCGAGCAATCACGGCCCCGCACTCGCCGACGCGATGTTTCGCAACCTCGCCGGCATGGGCGGGCGCTTTTTGATGACGACGAACGCCTGGAATCCGGCTGAGGAATCAGTCGCGCAGCGCACCGCGGAGGCCGAGGACGTCTGGATCGACGACGCCGACCCCGGCGCGGGCTCGATTCAAAACAAGCGCGAGCGCGCCAAGATGCTTCGCCGCGTCTACGGCGACTCTGCCGCCGGCTGCGAGGCCCAGGGCAACGCCGCGGGGCGGATCGAGCCTTGGATCGACCTCGAGCGCATCGAGGTCGAGATCGAGTCGCTGATCGCCCGCGGCGATGCGGCCCAGGCCGAGCGGTTCTTCATAAACCGAAAGCGAGCTTCCGAGGGCACGGCATTTCGGATCGAGCGCTGGGAGGCGCTCGCCGAGCGCGACCACGAGTTTCGCTTCGAGCAGGTCGCAACGGTGGCCGTTGACGGACGGGCCAGGGGGAGTCGAAGCGAGGGGCCGCGGATCGTCCTCGGCGTCGATGGCGCCCGCTTTGTCGACGCGGTCGCAGTCATCGCAACCGAGGTCGCCACCGGCTATCAGTGGGTCATCGGAATCTGGGAGCGCCCCGAGGATGCGCCCGACGACTACGAGCACCCGCTTGGCGAGGTCGACGGCGCAGTCACGGAGGCGTTCGAGCGCTTTACCGTCGCCCGCTGCTACATCGACCCCCAGTTCATCGAGCCGCTCGTCGATGCCTGGCAGGGACGCTGGGGCGAGGGGCGGGTGCTGGCGTGGTATACGAACCGGCCGCGGCAGATGGCCCACGCCGTCAGAACCTTCGCCGAGGCCGTCGCTGCCGGCGATCTATCCCACGACGGCGACCCGGACTTCGCCCGCCACATCGCGAACGCCACGCGCCGGCCCGTCAACGTCTACGACGACGAGCAGCGCCAGATGTGGGTGCTCGCCAAGGACCGGCGTGGAAGCAGCCGCAAGGTGGACGCCGCCGTCGCCGCCGTCATCTCATGGGAAGCCATGCGCGACGAGCGCCAGGCCGGCCCGCAACAGCGCCAAGGGGGGCACGCCTCGTGGTGAGGGTGTGCTCTGAGCCAGGATGCCCTGAGCTGGTCAAAGCCGGTTATCACTGCGCTGCTCACAAGCCGAAGCCGTGGCAGGGCAGCACGCGCGCTTCTCGCACCCGCTCGGGCTGGGCGCAACAGCGCCGCGCCCGCTGGGTGCTTCACCACCACGGCGGCATCTGCCACGTCTGCGGCGGCGTCGGCGCGGACGAGGTCGATCACGTCATCCCGCTCGCCGAGGGCGGGGCCGACGATCACACGAACTTGCGACCCATACACGGCGCCCCGTGCCACCGCGAAAAAACAGCCGCCGAGGCAAAGCGAGGGCGCCAGGGGCCAAGGCGCATAGCCGCGCGTGTGGCCCGATGAGCCCGCCACGCGATTTCGCCAAGTGTCGTCGGTGCGCCGTTTGCGAATGCTCGCTCGCTCCGGGTAAGCGGTGGATCTCTCGCGCCGAGCGCGCTGCGTGGCGCCGCCGGGCTGATAAGCCGTTACCGCCTGCCGGGGCGCCGCTCTTTCACGGCGGTCCCGGTGACCTCGAGGTCGGCGACCGCGTCCTGCCACCCGCGCTAACGGGCAGTGCCTCCCTAGTCGAGCGCAAGGGCCGGCGGGACGTCGATAACTCAGTACGAAGGCACGTCTACGTCACTAGCGACCCCTGGCTGGCACTGATGTTCACAAACCATTTTCGCCCTGGCTGGGTCTACCGGGTCAAGCCCGAGGGCGCGCTTCTGGCCGACCTAGCCCACGACGGAAACAACGCCTGGCGCGCTGAGAGCGCCATCGTCGAGCGCCGCTATCTCCGCGGCGTGGACGGCCACCAGCGGGCGGCGTTTAGCGCCCTGGCCGCCGAGATTCGGTGCTACGGACGCGACGACGCAGCCGTGCTTCGGGCCGTCGACGGATTGGAGCTGTGCGACCACGGCACGGCGTACTTCATCGGCGAGTTCCACAAGCTGTCGGCTCCGCTCATCGAGGCAATGGTCGAGTTCTGCGGCGGTCCGATCGCAGGGGCCGAGGCCCCGCTTCGCGCAAAGGCGGCGGGATGATCCCCCAGCGACTCGCTGACGTGGCCCCTCGGGTACTTCAACCCCGAGGGCCAGCCGCGTGCCCCCGTGCTCGGAGAAGCGTTCCAAGGCGCTCTCGTGGCGGCCTGAGCTTGCTCGTCGCCGCCCGCGGGTATAGAGTCGCGCCCGACAAGTCAAGTGGGGCCGCGACGCGTGAACGTCCGGCCCCGTGGCCCCGGGTCAAGTGGAACTCGCCCCGGGACGCGGGACAGGCTATCCGCCCCCTCGGCCCCTCGAATGAGGAGGAGGCCCAATGGGCGAAGTAACACTCAAGGTTCCGGCCGAGTACGTCGAGTCGTTCCGGCTCGCGGTGCTGGCCGAGGTTCACAACGGTGGCGAGTGGGTGGGGGCGAGCACGGAAGACCTGTCCCGCGAATGCGCCACGAGCGACGAGCCGAGCAAGGTGAATCCCGGTGACGTCCACGGGAGTCTCAGGAGCCTCACCGAGGACGTGGAGATTATGGATCAGCTCCTCGGAGTGGATGGCAACAACGAGGTAGCGGTTGTCGGAGACGCCAGCGCCCTCGCGCACGTGGCAGAGGCGATGGCCCGCCAGGTGATCGCGCCGCGGATAGCGAGCGAGGTCGAGGTCGGCCCGTTTGACAATGACATCGCGAAGTCGATGGATGCTCTGACCGCTGCCCTTGGATGGGCTGCCGGGGAGTCCGCACGTCTCCATGAGGTTGCGGGCATCGAGCTCAAGCGGGCGAAGGCGGTAGCGGCCTAGGCGAAACGCGGGCTGCGGCCCGCGTCCGGGGATGGCGACCACCGGCGCCCCCCGCTGATGAGCCACCGGGAGCAGGAGGAAATACAGAAATGACGCGCTACAAGGTTGAACATGAATCCGGGGTGCAGGACTTCGCTACGCCCGAGGAGTTGGGGGCCGCGCTTGCGAAGAAGTCGCTAGGCGATGTCTCGACGTTCGCTGTCGAGGACGATGGCGAGGAGCGGACCCTCACCGAGTCCGAGCAGGAGCGTTTCGATAACGCCTTTGACGATCACCTCGCGGATCGTCAGTCCGACGAGGACGCCGACCGACAGGCCAACGAGTTCTACGAGCGCCGCGGGGACGCGAGCTGATGGCCGAGGGATTCAACCACCTGACGTACCGAGACCGGGAAGCGATCCTCGCGATGGACTCATCACTCGCTGTGGTGATCGCAAAGATGTCTCACGAGCAACAGCGCGAACTGGCCGATCACCTGGTGCTCGGAAAGTCCTTCGACGAGGCGATCGCGGGAATGGAGCATCTCGTAGAGCGGCGGGAGTGGACCTGATGGCCGCTCCCAAGCTGGAAACGACGAACACCCCGGGCATCTTCCGCCGCCACTCCAAGGACTGCGAGGGCAACGGACGTTGCGGGTGCTCCTATGTCACGACCTGGCGGGCGCATGGGCGCCAGCACACCGAAACCCATCGAACGCTCTCCGAGGCGCGGGAAGCGAAGCGAGCCAACGAGGCAGACGTGGCACGCGGAGAGTTCTCGGCGTTGGCCCGAGTGACACTTCACGAGTACGCCCGCGAGTGGATAGAGCGCTACCAGGGCACGGGGCGGCGAGGGTTCCGCGAGGAAACACGCGAGGGCTACCGCTGGAACCTCGAGCGGTTCGCGCTTTCGTACTTTCCGCCCGGGCTTAAGTTGACCGAGCTGTCGCCGCGGATGGTCGCCGACTTCATCGGGTGGCTAACGCGAAAGGAAAAACAGGGCGGTGGGAAGCTCTCGGATTCCGGCGTCCGCAATGCGTTCAAGCCCTTGTCTGTCTGTTTGGCAACGGCGAGGCGCGAGGGGCTGATCCGGCACAACCCGGCGACCGATGCCGTACTGCCCCACCGGCCGCCGGCTGACGACGACCAGGAGCGCGCTCGACCGTTCCCGCGGATCGAGCAGGATGGCGAAACAGTCGAGACGATGGAGCTCGTCGTCGCGCTCGTGCATCCCGACCACCGGCTGCTCTTTGAGCTGCTCGCCGCGACCGGCGTGCGGCGTTCGGAGCTGATCGGCTTCGAGGGGCGCCACCTTCGACTGACCGGCGACCGCCCGTTCGTGAAGGTCCGCCAGCGGGTTCGGCGGCGCAAGGGCGAGGGGCTCGTGATCGGGCCGCTGAAGTCCCGCTATGCCCGGCGCGACCTCCCGATCCCGATTGATCTCGCCGACCGGCTGGCGGCTCGCGGGACGGCCGACGATGCGCTCGTGTTCACCACGAGGACGGGGGCGGCGCTCGACCCGGACAACCTCTACGACCGGGTTCTCTCACCCGCCAGCGAGGAGGCCGGCGTCGAGTGGGCCGGCTTTCACACCTTCCGGCATACGGTCGCCTCGCGGCTGTTCGCCGCCGGCAGGAACGCGGTGCAGGTACAGCGCTGGCTCGGCCACCACTCGCCGAGCTTCACCCTGGACACCTATGTCCACCTGCTCGACGCCGACCTCGGCGTCCCGCTGGACCCGCTCCGGGTCAACACCGGGTCAACAGCATGTCCGCAAACAGCCGCAAACGGCACGGTGCCGGAGCTGGCGGAAATGGCTAGTTAGCGGGGGAAACGTCGAAGGCCCGGAAAGGGCCGCAAACCCGAACCCCCGCTTGCCATGCAGAAGGTCGTGGGTTCGAATCCCATCAGCCGCTTGGCTTTGCGGAGCCGTTTGTGGAGGGTCAGCAGGGGACGGGCAGCAGCGGGGATAGGCACTGGACGGCTCCCATTCATCGAGCCTTCTCGTGGAAAGGCTGGACGGCGGTTTACCCCCCGGATAGAGTCACTTCGCCGACAAGCGACAAAGGAGGCACCGGTGTACGCAGTCGTCGTTCGAGTCACGATCAGCGACCAAGAAACTGCCGAGAGCCACTTGCGCGAGCAGGTAGTCCCCGCGGTATCGGCGGCACCAGGCTTCGTAGCCGGGTACTGGACACGGAAGGACGACACGGGATTGGCGATGGTCCTCTTCGAGTCCGAGGAGGCCGCCAATGGCATGGGCGAGAGGCTGCCCTCGGTCCTTCCTGACGCCGTCACCCTCGAGAACGTCGAGGTGCGCGAGGTCGTGGTACACGCCTGACACATCCTTGCGTGCGCGACAGCTGGCACGACGCCCTCGAAGCCGCCAGGCTGTCGCAGTAGACGATGTCGCAGGAAAACCTTGATGCCCTGAAGCGCCTCTACGCAGACTGGGCGGTGGGAAATTGGTCCGACACCTCGGTGTTCGACCCCCATGTCGTGGGCGTCTTTCCCGACCCCACGCCGCGAGCGCACTACGGACTGGAAGCACTAGGCGAGTACATGCGGCGTTTCTTGGAGAGCTGGGACGACATCCGCATGGAGGCCACGAGCTACCGCGAAGCTGGTGACAGCTTCGTGGTTTGGGTCAGGCGCACCGCCAGGGGCAGTGGCAGCGGAGTTCAGCTTGAGGACGGGTCCATCCATGTTTGGACGTTCCGGGGGAGAAGGGCGATCCGGATGGAGCTGTTCGACCGAGAGACCGAGGCCCTCGAAGCCGCCGGGCTGTCGGAGTAGACGATGTCGCAGGAGAACGTCGAGATGGTCCGGCGCGGGATCGCGAGCGTCGATGTCTTCTGGGCCATGCTCGACGAGTTCGTCGTTTGGGACTTGCGCGGAAACCCCATCGGCGTTGACCTCGATTCCGTCTACGTGGGGCGCGATGCGGTGATCGCAGCCTCCCGCCACTACTGGGGCACCTGGGAGAACTACTCGCTCGAGGCCGAGGAGATCGTGGACGCAGGGGCAAGTGTGGTCATCGCCGTACACGAACGAATGCGTGGCAAGGGAAGCGGCGTTCCGCTCGACCGTCAATCGGCGCAGACCTGGACCTTCCACCGGGGTCGGATCATCCGCTGGGAACTGTTCCAGGAAAGGGCCGAAGCCCTCGAAGCCGCAGGGCTTCCGGAGTAGACGGTGTCGCAGGAGAACGTCGAGATCGTCCGGCAGGTTCAGCCCGACCCGCAGGCCAACCTCGTCGAGGTGTTCACAGCCATTGAGGACGACGCCGCCGTCGAGGCCGCAGTCGCCGCTGCGGCGTCCGCTTTTGCTGATGACTTCGTGTGCATCTTTCACGCAATCTCGGAAGAACCCCGCCTCGGGGTTCAGGGGTTGCGGGATTCCTGGCTCGATTGGCTCGCCCCCGTGGGAGAGCTATCGGGCCGAGATCGAGGAGCTGCGCGACGCGGGGGATGCTGTGCTCGTGCTCAGCCGCGACTTCGGGCGTCGCCCCGGGATGGACAAGGAGGTGGAGATGCACGGCTCCGCCGTTTGGACTGTCCGTGAGGGCAGAATTGCGCGGGCAGAGTTCTTTCCCACCGATAGAGCAAGCGCTTTTGAAGCAGCCGGGCTGTCGGAGTAGGCGATGT
>Ga0183260_10002995_pt1 | contig 13747 bp, 15 predicted proteins | sample AntDrymUQ4972206_2_FD_129768 | JGI IMG/M metagenome (GOLD analysis project Ga0183260, IMG submission 129768) | Polar desert sand microbial communities from Dry Valleys, Antarctica - metaG UQ497 (22.06) (version 2) (version 2) | ecosystem: Environmental > Terrestrial > Soil > Desert | place... | reverse complement strand
GTGGTGGAGATTCCAGTGGTGGAGATCAATCGACTTCATCAACTACTACTGACCCAGCCTTAGCATCAACTACTACTGACCCAGCCTTAGCATCAACTACTACTGACCCAGCCTTAGCATCAACTACTACTGACCCAGCCTTAGGACAGAGTCTATTAGGCTTAACAGTCACTAACGAAAATACTTCTCCTTCTCTAGTTGAAGAGACTGAAGAACAAGATCTAGATTGTGGAGATGTTCCGAATAAGAATTTCAAGGTATCATCAAATGATCCAAACGGGTTTGATGGTGACAATGATGGCATAGGCTGTGAGAACGGTAATGAGGATAACAACGATGGAGGTACGGGCCTTTCTCCAACCATTGTTACCTCTGAAGGTCCAGACAACGATTGTTTGTTGATTCCTGATTTACCAAAATGTGCTTCTGTTGATGGAGAATGTCCTGACGGATTCTTCAATAATGACGATGATCAATGTGTTCCGGAAGGCGGATGTCCGGACGGATACCATACTGTAGATGATGATGAAACTGGAAGATGTATTCCAGATTCAGATGGATGTCCAGACGATATGATATTTAGATCTGACGGAAATACTTGTGGCTATAAAGAACAATTATGTCAAGAAAACTCAGATCTTGAAGGTTGCACCGAAATACCAGAGGCATGCGATCCTTCATATTCAAATCATTGCATTAAACCCAGCGAAACTGATTTGGATTGTAATTGGAATGGGAATGTTCAAGAGGACCAGATCCCAGACAAGAAATTTCCAGTAGGTTCATCAGATCCACATAGATTTGACGGAAATAATAACGGCATAGGATGCGAAGAAGGCGATGAGGGTAAAAAAGGAATTGATTTATCAGACCTTGATTGTAAGAATGTCCCAGATAAGAATTTCAAAGTATCATCAAATGATCCAAATGGGTTTGATGGTGACAATGATGGTATAGGATGTGAAGATCGCAACGGTAATCGCGGAGGTGGTAATGATAATGACAACGATGAAAATGACAACAATAATAATGATGATGATAACGACAATAGTAACAACTATATTATTATGTCCTCAAATTCTTGTACCAATATTTCCGATACTGTAGATTTATCCTCTGAACATATAGATCCCGAAGAAGTGAGAATCATCGCCTTCTTTGATAACTGTGATTTGGACTCTGCATCATTACTATTGAAACTCGTTCATAATGATGATCTAAAACTTGTTGCGGCCAACTTGGATGACGGTTTATCAGACGCAGTTGAAGTGGACATGAATCAAGTCAAACAATCAGATTCTAATTCAAACATATTGTATGAAGCCACAATTACTGATAATCAAGAAGGGCATGACTTAGAAACAGGCGAATTGAAAACTCTGAATAATGTAAATGGGATAGTATTATGGAACGATGACGAAGATGAACCAATAGAGTTCTCTGACAACAATTTTGTTGAAGCAAACATCAATTTCTTTAACTAAGAAACATGTAGTCATTCCTAGAAATCGTTCGCAACCCTTATTTTATTTGAAAGCATCATACCTGCCTATCCTAGATAGGAAAATGAGTATTTATTTAAATGTCAAAAATTAAGCGGATCCAAATGAAACGATTTACTATTGATCCACTATAATGATCAACTCTATAAGTTCAAATTCATCTGATGATGCTATTAGGCTTTGTATAACTATTCAATTTTAGGATTTACGCGAGTTTTATAATCTTTGAGATAACTCGATAGATTCAAATCTCATTCTTATCTATTTTCCTTTTAACAAATCGAGAAACTTATTCAAAAATGAATCTCCAGTTGTAATTGCTTTCTAATAGATGAACTATGACCGGATCAAACTGAATAGACTTTTTAAAATCTTCCATCGTGGATGTTCCTAGTTCCCTGAAAAAGTTTTCCAATCCTGCAGGAGTGTATGTTACAAGTAGTTTGCCTTGATCTTTTCCAATTTTCCTATAAGAATGACTTATGTCTTTTTCAAATCTTAACACAGTATCTTTATTTCCTTCTAGAGTTTCCTTTCCGTATCTGAAGGAAAAATTACCTTCAATCACGTGCATTACCAATGCTTCGTTTCCGTGCTTGTGTAAAGGTATTTCTGACTCCTCACCTAGAGGAAAAGTAATTTCAATTATCGAGTATTTATTCTGAGTCTGGTTGCCAGATACAAGAATTTTATAAATTATTCCATTTAGATTATATTGTTCAATCGATTTGTAGTCTTGGGAAAAGACTTCATTATCCTTTTCAACGCTCATCAATAATCTTACTTATTAGGAAAAATTTATTTATATTTAAATAATTTCCAAATCCCATGATTAATATCACTTAAATTATTATAATTTATATGTGCTCCTACTACAATTCTAATAATTTGTATTGACGAAACTGACAGAATCTTCAAACAGGGCATTAAGTTTTAGAAGAATTCAAACATGATGATTTATTCTGCGATGGATGTAATACCCGATTATATCCAATCTTGAATCATATTCCCGCGGGTATATGCAATTAGAGTTATGCTGCTTTATTCTTAACCATCTAGAGATACCAAATCCTGATGCATTTCGTATTTCAAAGCATTGACATTGAATATAAGAGATCAGAAATCAAAATACAACGATATGTATAAGCAAAATTAAGGAACCGCATATACAATTCCAATATACTTTTGATCCCTTGTATACTTATTAGGCATCCGTATGTCCTATTCCTCATGACTAATCCTTATTTGCAAAAATGTCTTTTTGAATCAATAGAATTAATCAGAAGGGAAAGCAGGATCTTCTAAATGAGAATTGTAGGTGAGTATAGATGAGTAATAATAACAAAAAGGTAATGAGGAAATTAAAACTACAAGTAGAAATTTCAGTTGATGGTTGTATAGCAGGACCCAACAATGAAATGGACTGGTTAATTTGTAATGATGATTGCATGAAATATATAGACGAAATAGCAGAATCAGTTGATACCATTCTTATGGGACGAAAATGGTCGATGAATTTATTTCGCATTGGTCTAGTAGGATGAACAAATCTGATGACCCCTGGAATGCATTCGCTAAAAAAATGATAAAAACACCAAAAATTGTTTTTACTAAATCACTAACCAAGTCAAACTGGATAAATACAGAAATTGCAACAGGTGATCTCAAAGATGAAATTACAAAGTTAAAGAGCCAAGATGGGAAGGACATACTCGTTTATGGTGGTGTCTCGTTTGATTCTTCCTTGATTAAAGAAAAACTAGTAGATGAATTTTATTTGCTTGTTAATCCTCTTATAATGGGGAACGGAAAGACTATCTTCAAAGACTTGAAACAGATCCAAAACCTTACATTGATCGAATCCAAGGCGTTTGACTGTGGTCTGGTTTTGCTCCACTATGAGGTAAAGAAAAACTAAAAGTAAGATGTATTAATAAATGAATGGAAAAGTCAGTATAGATAGAAACTCAATGTTATCTGAATTAATTTCAGTTATTAATTTACATTTTATGCCTCTTTCTTTAACTCTGTTTTACAAGATTTAATCCTTCTACAAAATATTTCGACGCCCATTTACATAGTTGCACATTCCATACGGTATTAAAGCCTATTTCACGTGAATTCAGCCCGTCAGTAGTAATTTCGAGCATTATTTTGTAATCATGTATAACATCGGTGATTATTGGATGATGGTAATTGGACTCTTTCAACTGCTTGAGAGTAATTTCATCCACTATTCATATCAAAAAACCATTTTATCAAAAAGTTTCATAGTTTCTCCTCAGTCGACATATTTAGTTTGGTAAGCGTCTAATTGAAATTTTATAGTAACCAACAGGCCCGTAATTTCGATTTTTTTTATAACCTATTCAACAATTGAATAGAAGTTTTCAAATAGCCGGATGAAAAGAGGACCATTAATAATCGCTTAAAAATACAAATATTTATTTGATTTTACTCTAAGTTTAACATAAACTGCATCTCGGGCGGGGTATCGGCAATTCATGGTATGCGGCTTTATTTCTAAAAGATCGAATAATTCATGGAGTATATTAGACAAATATCTATTCCACGTAAATCAGAACTATCGACGTGAGCAACTTTATAGTCAGATCTTTCCAAAAGTTGTATAGGCCTAGGAATTTTTGTATTTTCCGATATATTGATAGGTCCCTCTAGTAATCTTTTGTTTTCAACTCGAGTCCAATTAAATCCGGACTTTCACCATTATGCATAGATTTAATTACTTTAGTCAAATTTTCAACCTTTTTAGTGAGCACCTCGCCCGTCCATCCTTTTTCAGGTGGCAATCTGAGGAATATGCTTTGAAAATCTGGAGACGCCATTATTAATGGCAGGATATGCTGGGCTACACCCGTAAGATTTGGATATTTTTTTTCGATTATTAGCAACTCCTTATATTTATTAACTGCCCGGAAGGTAAGATTAGCGAGATAAAAAATTTGTCATAGCCTCATTTGTAAGCTACTTCACCAAAGAATAGGTCGAGATCTTAACACTGATTGAACTTTGGCAGAAATTTTGGATTGAATGAATTCAAGATCTGCTTCGAATTTAAGGTTAATGAAATTCAGTGGCTTAAAGACTGGTTTCATAAAAAGACCACCGTTTTATCTGGGTAATTGAGATCCATACATTTTAGGGCCAGCAAACAGATAAATTCTATATTTCAGTGGTAGTAAAGAGTTAGATGGACAATATTAGAGAAATTAGACCGTAACTCAATCCAAAATAATACATGGGTTAGATGTCAAATCGCATTACATCCCTCTGGACCCGATTCCATATAGATGAAGGTCCGCATAATCATCTTATCTTCTTTTTATTTTGGTATTAGATTGTCCTTAAATGGAAAAATATGACTAGCATTAGAGTATTAAATAACTGAATTCTTAGTGTCTATAAGATGGGGTTAATCTAAGGACATCTTATTTAATCGGTCCCTTAATTCTCTGAGTAATGTTTTATCCATGATCATCTCTTGAACATTGATTATCTTTCTATCCTTTTTGACCTTTGTGCCTAACAGATATTGTTCCTTATATACGTCTGTCCTATGTATCTTGTATAAATCGTTGATAAACAATTCTTCAGGATATGATTTTATGTCGTCTTCTACTACCATCTAGTTAAACACCAATTAGAATACTTAACCCCTCGTTAATATGCTTACACTGTTTATAGTCTTCATCCCATCGTTTTTGACAAGGACAGGATCCCATTCCTGTATCTTATATTACAGTTACAATGTAGCTTTTCCTTATCTGGTCGTAACTGATATTTCATTTTTGTTTGCGTCTATTTATTAATGTCACCTATTAGTTTGGTATGTTGGGGAGCCTTTGTTAGACCTAACCTTTTCTTCCCCTCTTCTTTTTCTTATCCTGTCTTCTACAACATATTTGAGCAACAGCAGAGCATGCGATAAGACCGAATGATATTATAACCAATACCTCGCCAATACCTTGTTACTCATCATCGTAATAATCACAGAATCAGGTAAATGCCAATGCCTCTGGACCCGTTTAAATATTGAAACATTATATTGAACCCGTGATAACAGCGGTCCTTTCAAGTGGGTTCTACAAACAATATGGTAAAGATTATATCAAATCTGATAGAATAATAACCTTAAACCCGTTCTCCTTCAGATACTTCATTTCTTATTCGAACAAACCTATGCTTGACTTATAATCGCTGCTTTCATAGCCTATATTGTGATACACCAACACAGGTATTGCCTTAATTTTCCCATTTGCATTATACTCACTTTGACTTTCAACAACTTCGACAAATCTCTTGAGCATATCTTCATCAGAAGGGTAATCATCTCGGCTAGAGTCATGACTCCAACCCATTATGGAGTATTTACCGTGTACTGAATCTAAAAATGCTAACGGATCTGTGGCAGTTCTTGCTATCTCATAATGTTTTGCAATCTTGCTGACAATTGCTTCATTCTCATATCCTCCATTAAAAGGATAAGAAAACGCTCTGACAGTGTTTACGCCATTATTCTCAAGGCATTTCTTAGAGTCCACCACCTCTTTTTCTGCTTGCTCTTCTGACAGTACATCCAAATTATCATGATTCATTGTATGTGAACCTATTTCATATCCACTATCTTGCAACATGAGTATGTCACTCCAACTCATATGGGCATTGTCTCCTTCCTCATTGTCTTCAGAAACAGTTACACACTATGAAAAATGTGGCAGGAAAGCTGTACTTATCCAAAATAAGTTTGGCGTATTCTATTTGACCTTTCTCCCCGTCATCAAAAGTTATTATTGCAAGCTTCTCTCTACCATGGTCTTCAGGGGTTTTGTTTAGGTTATTTTCTTCTCCGGCTCTCTCTTCATCATGGTTTTCTTGGGATGATTTTCCATATACGATATACTTCTCATCAATTGTGTAGTGAAGAATATTGTATATACCTGCAATTGCAAGTATTGTAAAAGCAAATCTATCCTCAAACTGCAAAAGTTTATGTAAGATCGCACTAAAAAGGAGATATAAACATTAGGTTAATAACACGAAAGAGAATTATAATGATATATCTTCTTTTGTAAAAATCACTAACTTTTCGCGAATCTGGCCGGGTTAAAAATATCCTTGAGACTAATCATGATGATAGAACATTCAAGATAAATTTGCTTTTTGTAGGAGGTGAAGGTATTAGTGGCTTCGGTAAAACATATAATACATTAGAAGAAAAAATCAATAGTGCTTAGAGACACTTAAATCTACTTAGAAATATTGTGAATATCCTAAGCACGGTTCTCAATTCTACGATAGTGTTGTAAGCATTCGATAAACCTTCAAAACTGACTTAATTCTTTTTTGCATGCTATCGCTCTGGACCCGGTTCTGGTAGTAGTGATTCAAATTGATTTAAACCGGGCTTCGCATGTATGAACCATTAAACTAATTCTTAGCGTCTGAAAAATACTAAGGAATTAACCTTAATAGCCAGCAGCGATTTATGACAAAAATTGTGGGATAAATTTTCAGTTTTGTCTTAAAAGGTTTAATTATACTATTTTTATCTATATCTTTGATGACTTCGGGTAAATATTTCAATAAAGGTGTTAAAGCGTTAGATGAACCAAATGTAGGGTATGTAGTCAGAGAAACACCTGATAAGATAATAGTATTTGGAGAAAAAAATGAAAGATATGATATTCCAATAAAAGAAATTGAACAAGTAGGCGCCAATGTATTGATTGGATTAAATTCTGCTGCCCTACATAAATATGCAGTACCAAGAGATGCCCCGCTTCCGGCAGGTAGAGAAGATCCTTGGGGAGAATCAGACAGAATGGTGGATTTAGCATCATATGAAGGTAGATATCCAAACACTTTATTTAACAAAGGGGTTCGAGCTAAGAATGAAGACCATGTTGGTCACGTAATGAAGGAGACTAATGACAAAATAGTGGTTTTCGGAGCAAATAATAAGAGATTTGATATTCCCAAATCTGAGATTTATCAGGTAGGTATGAATGTCATATTGAAAATTGATTTTCCTGAAATATTCAAATATGAAGTTCCAAAGGAAGCACCGTTACCCACGGGTGAGCCTATAGAGACAATTGATACAGATGCGTTCCCAGAAGAGTATCATGATCCTAAATAACAAACCATATTAAACTCTTTTTTTCCAATTCATGTGTTTTTGGTTTACCGGATATTTGATATTTTCATGGGATAGTCACTCTAGATTATGATTCTCCTAATACGATTTTGCCTTCAGAGTAGTTTAGGCTGACTAAAAAAAAATGAAAAAATAAGATGTAGTAATAATGAATCGTCGACCTAATACACTACTTGACAATCAAAACAGAAAATCACCTAATGAGACTACATCAATCACACAATGCCCAAAAATGATAAGAGATTGTTTCGAACTGATAGAAGGTAAAATACAACTAGGTGGTATGAATTAGCAAATATTGATAAGTCAACATATATCGGAGACATATTACAATATCTACATCAATCATGATTCTAAAAAGCAAGTCAATAAAAAGGTTGGATGCAATAAATAACAAATACCCTTGAATATGAATAAATCTAAGCATAGATTAATGATATAACAAATGATTAAGGATAAAGTCATACTAATCACAGGTGCAAGTAGTGGAATTGGTTTTACAACTGCCTTAACTTTGTCCAGAGCAGGAGCTACCATTGTTGCAGGAGCGCGCAGGATTGATAAATTGGAGAGTTTGAAGCAGACAGTTAAAGATCAAAATGGGAAGATTTTGATAAACCAATTAGACGTAACGAAGAAGGAAGAATGTACCAACTTTGCTAATTCGGCCATCAATGAATATGGAAGGATTGACGTTCTTATCAATAACGCAGGACTGATGCCATTGAGTTTTGTAAAAAACCTAAAAATAGATGAATGGGATAAGATGATTGATGTAAATATTAAAGGTGTACTCTATAGTACAGCATCTGTTATTCCCCATATGTTAGCAAATAAATCTGGTCACATAGTAAATATATCCTCAGTAGCAGGTAGGATAGTTTTTCCCGCCGGGAGTGTTTACTGTGCAACAAAGCATGCAGTTACCGCATTTAGTGAAGGGTTAAGACAGGAATTAAGCCAACGATCCAACATTCGTGTTACTTGCATAGAACCAGGGGTAGTTGCTACGGAACTTAACAATACCATTACTGATAGTTCGTTACAAGGGTTTCTGGAATCGGTTAAAAAAATTGAACCGCTGCAAGCTCAAGATATTGCTGAGGCTATTCTGTATACAATCGATTCACCTAATCATGTAAATGTAAATGAAATTTTGATAAGACCGGTGCAACAAGAAAGATAGCGAATACATTTTCGTAGCACTCCAAAAAAAAATCATAAAAGCACGAATTTCTAAAATGGAATACATGCTTTATTCATTTGATTGCAGTAAATATAAAACAAAACTCCTATAGATCACTTATTTTTCAACAAATTAACTAGGGAAATCTTGATAGTAATTGTAGTAAATGGAATCACATAATTTGATAAACCCCTTTACCGCGGAAAGATTAGATGGGAACAGCACTAAGATTATTGTTTTTAGTCTTAACTTTTTCATTTCCTTTAATCTTTTTCTTTGGTTTTCAAGAGGGTATATCTTTGGGGGAGATGGAATCCTCTTGGGTTAACTATACCTCACTAAATGACCGTGGATTTGATTTGAGTTTTCCATCAAGTTGGACAGTTGTTAATGATACACACAAGGATAACGGTATTATTACTTTGATACCTCCAAATAAATATGATCAGTTTGCAGAAAAGATGACATTCGGAATGGAGAAAATAGACCAAACATGTCTCTTTATGAATACTCTAATAATGCAATAAAAATTCTGTCCATGGCAATGGAAAAATTTCAACTACTAGATTCAAATCCTTTTGTTCTTTCAAATACCACATGGGAGCGGATTTTGTTTACCCATGAAACAGACAATAGAATAATTTAAGTTTTGCAGTTTTGGTCCATCAAAGATGATTATGTTTATATTATTTCATTCGGTATTACTCCAGGTAGTTACTTTAGTTATGCTCCAATAATTTATAAAATAATTTCTAACGTTGGAATTTTTACAAAAAACACAATCGATAATACTGCCGATAGCATTAAAAATTCTATTTATCAGTCTCCTGAAGGGTTTGTTTTAAAATATCCAAGTGATTGGAATAAAGTTTCGGGACAAAACAGAGTCTCTTTTATATCTAATCAAGATAATCCTCAAGATCAGTATTTGGAAAGAGTTGAGTTCTATCATTATAGGAGTGACGAAAATTTATCTGTTAATATAATTGTCGTAAACGATTCCCTAAAGACAGATTTAATTAATAAAATTAGCTATCTGGCAAATAACTTACAGAATCTAATTTTGATTTCCGTCAGTGATATGAATGTCTCCAAGGCTTACAGAAAAGAGCTACTATATGCTTATGATTCAAACTTAGGCGCTACCAAATCAAAAGAAATAATGATAAAAAACATTACAAACTTGTTTGTGATCATATTTACCGCTCAAAAAGATGAATTCGGTAAATTTTCTCCCAATATAAACAATATAATAGATAGCTTCCGGCTCAGTACTGTTAATTTGTATTAATGAAGGTATTTTTGAGGGCTATAATACATTTATATATTTACTTTTGGAAGGAAATTCGAAAGAGATCGATAGATACGGGATGTAAAGATGAACGAAAATATAATATGTAGAAAAACTCAGGATGATTTGATAAAGAAACTTAACAATCCTCCCTTATTCTCAATCATTATTCCAACTTATAATGAATCTCAAAATATAGTAAATTTAGTAAATTCCATATATACATGTGTCAAAGACCAAGGCTGTTATGAGATAGTCATTATTGATGATAATTCTCCGGATTGCACGGTTGATAAAATTATTGAAGCTTTTGACAAAAAAAAAGGGTTCTATTTGTACAAAATACGAGATACAGTAGGAGCTCAGTCACATAAGCATTTTTTGATATATCCTCTACAGGACGAGAGCTTTTTCATAAAGATTGTAAAGAGAAAGGAACGTTCGGGTTTGATTTCAGCCATATATGAGGGATTTAAATCATCAATTAGTGACTACCTTATAGTAATGGATGCTGACTTCTCTCATACTCCTTTTCATATCAACAGTTTGATGAGGGAGATCAGAAATTCAAATTGTGATCTAGTAATTGCTTCACGGTACTTGAAAGGAGGTAGAATAGTAGGATGGACTTCAAAGAGAATTTTTTATAGTAAGTTTGCCACAAGTTTATCAAAACTCTTATTCAGATTATCAAATGTGTCCGATCCAATGTCCGGATTTTTTGTAATGAAAAGAGACGTCGTTAGGAAAATGGAATTTAACACCTCAGGTTTCAAGATTCTTCTAGAGATTTTAGTAAAGTCAGAATCAATAAAGATTAAGGAAATTCCTTATACTTTTACTGATAGGATAAATGGGTCAAGTAAGCTTAATTCAAAAGTAACCATTGATTTTTTTAAGAGCTTGTATATCTTGCATAAACATCATTGAAAATGAGGAATTTGTTAAATTTGAATGTAACAAGTATTAGGTAGGTCTATTTCCTGTGGCAAAGTTTTCTAGAATTCTATCCTTCTTACCCAGTGCAACTGAAATTATTTTTGAATTAGGACTTGAGGGTCTCCTCAAAGGTGTTACTCACGGATGTACTCATCCCAAACAAGCCATGAAAATACCAAAAATAATTAAACCAACAATAAGCTTTGATGAACTGGATAGTTCACAAATAGACAAGAAGGTAAGGGAGATGTCAATCAGAGATGAGCCTTTATTCAAGATTGATATAGATAAAATAAGGGAAATAAAACCCGACTTGATTATTAGTCAGAACATGTGCTCAGTATGCGCACCTTTTGATAAAGAAATACAGGCCACATTTAAAATATTAGGATATCAACCACATAATTTGGTACTGAATCCTAAGAACCTTTTTGAAATATTTCAAAGTATATTGGTTTTGGGTAAAGAATTAGATAGAACAGAAGAAGCTTCAAAAATTACACATCAGCTCAAAAGAAGAATTAACACAATAAAATCGATTCTACAAGAATCTAAGAACAAACATCTTGTGGTTAATCAGCCAAAAGTAATGTGTCTAGATTGGCTAGACCCATTCTATATTGCTGGGCATTGGATCCCTGACATGCTAGAGATAGTTGGCGCCAAGGGTTTAAATGGACAAAGTGGTTTGGATTCGCACCTAATTAATACATTGAAAATTTCAGAGTTAAATCCTGACAAGGTGGTAATAATGCCCTGTGGATATGATATTACCAGGTCCCAAAAAGAATATCATCAAATTAAGGATTCTAATTGGGATTCTTTAAGAGCCAATAAGAAAAAGGAAATCTACATCGTAAATTCCAATGCGTATTTCAGTAAACCTTCACCTAGAATCGTGACCGGAATCGAAATATTAAGCAAGATTGTTTATCCCGAAGCGTTTGAGCATATAAAAATTCCAAAATCTAGTTTCTCCCACATCTAATTGATTACGGTCTTTTTGGATTAAGACAAGAGATAAACATGTTTACTTTACTAAATAACAAATACAACCGTTCCTCCTGGTTATACCATGGAGTCTTGCAGGATAAGAGTGAGCAGTGCCATCTTTGTTTTCATAAATCGAACCTATCGGGAAAAACACCTTGGAGTTTGGATCTTCCAAATCGTCGTTATATCCATACATCAAATTTGAAATTTCAATTTCATACCTGATTGGATATGGGGAATAACTAATTCTGTTCCACCATTCTATTCCAGTGAAACTTTGATGAAACTGAAAAGTAAACAATTCTCGATCTACTTTGAGAGAAAATTTTTCATCTTCATTTGAATTGAGATCTTTCAAATAGAATTCCAATCTCGAGTCTTTTTCGATGAAATTTATTTCTCTATGGTATGAGTGTCCTATTTGTGGTAAGACTTTATTAAATCGATATTGATTATGACCTCTGAAAATTGCCTCAAAATAGTCCTGGTTGTCGAATTGGCAAATCAGGTTTAATTCTACCGCGAAATGTTGAGTATTGAAAATTTCTAACAAATAAAGCATCCAAGATTTGTTTGGGATTCTATTACCTTTGTCTCCTATTATTCTTAAATTATCTGTAATAATTCTAAATTTCGACACATGTTTCCTGTAATCATTATGTGGGGTATCGATACATCCGTACCAATAATGCATGTTAGATTACAAATGATTCTATATTTATTCTTGAGTACTATAGGAATGCGATGTGGATCTAGTATACTGCTATCGAGCAATGAAAAATTAGGATCGAATCCTCTCTATTTAATTGCAATAAAACAGAAAATATTATAATACATTCATCCTTGAATACATCTGGAAAAGATTTAGTTCGATTATTTAAAAAAACTAATATCAACTTCTCAAGTATGGTTATGAAGTCGGGTACTTTGAGAACCACCGAGGAGAATCCAACGCCTGCAAACACAAATACTTGTAATCTTGATAACTGTAGAATATAGTAAAATATAGGATATGCCTGAATAAATGGCATGGTTGATGAAAACGTGGAACTCGATCAAGTTTCAACTAAGAAAAAAATTTCTCAGCCCCCTTTAAATTTACTTTTTAATCCTTCTTTGATAGAACGAAATGATGTCTGGAAGATAGATATTGTAAAACTCTTAGAGATCCTATTATCTACTTTAACTAAATCTTCTTATAAAGACTTGCGCGTATGTGGTGTGGCAATTTTAACGTCGACATTGATACATAGACTTAAGGTAGAATCTATTTTTCGATTAGAAAAAATTGCTAACAAAGACCATAAAGGTGTATCTGAACGAGACAAGGAATTTATTGAGAAGGTACCCATCCCAGAGATTTCTAATCTTAAGTTACCCTTTAGAAAAGAATTGTCTTACCCTGTTTCATTAGAGGATCTTATTTCTATCCTGGAAACTATGATAACCGACCTTACTAATCCTGTTGTAAAGAGAACCAGTTTAAGTTTGGAGCCCATTGAAGTTATAGACTTTCAGCATTATCTGATTAAATTTGAGAAAATAATAGAGGAATTCGAAAATAGGATAATGACAAGACTACAGAATGAAAGAGAATTGAATTTCAATGAAATGGTGATTGGATTAGATAGAATTGATGTTGCTAGATATTTTATAGC
>Ga0183260_10002994_pt1 | contig 13755 bp, 10 predicted proteins | sample AntDrymUQ4972206_2_FD_129768 | JGI IMG/M metagenome (GOLD analysis project Ga0183260, IMG submission 129768) | Polar desert sand microbial communities from Dry Valleys, Antarctica - metaG UQ497 (22.06) (version 2) (version 2) | ecosystem: Environmental > Terrestrial > Soil > Desert | place... | reverse complement strand
GTTGGGGTTCGGGGAGCAGTCGTCGCCGCTCGTAGAACCGGACCGTCTCGGGCGGCACCCCCGCCGCATCTGCCAGCTCACCGATCAGCATCAACCAATCATCATAGCCCTTGACCTTGATCTGTGGATCATGGTTTACGGTCGGGTCATGGATGTGACGCTGCTCTACTTCGATGATTGCCCGCACTGGAAGGAGGCCGCCGCCCATCTCGCCTCGGTCGCACGTGACCGTCCCGATGTGACCGTCACGCGCCATCTGGTCGATACACCCGAGGAGGCCGAGCGGGTCGGGTTCCGTGGCTCGCCGAGCATCCTGGTGGACGGAGTCGACATCTTCGCCGATGCCGACGCTCCGGTCGGACTGTCGTGTCGGGTGTACCAGACGCCCGATGGGCCGGCTGGATCGCCCACCCTGGAACAGCTGCGGGCGGCGATGACCCGTTGCTGATCGTCAGACACCGATCGGCTTGGCCGGCCTGCTCGCAGTTGCGATCGGGCGTCGGTCGCCCGCCGGCGGTTTGCCACTCGAACGCAGCAACCGAGAGATGACGCCGACGTGTGACGTGATCGTGATCGGCGACGGGATGGCTGGACTCGCCGCAGCCAATAAGTGCGCGTCGGAAGGTTGGCGAGTTGCGATCGTCGGGCACGCGGCGAACAGCGGGCCGACGTCGATGCTTATGCGCTCATGGAGCACTATTGGCAGACGGCGGGCAGGTCTTGAGCGCGCCACCGCTCGCTGATCGGCCGCGCGCGTCGGCAGCGACAGTTCCGCGATGGGCACTCGGCAGGTCCGGTGGCGGTGATGGTGGTCGAAGGGGGCCTTGACGCCGACGAGAACACCGCCCAGCGTCGGCACGCCGCGCATCTCCGCGACCGCCAACGCCGCCGCCTTCGCGCCCGAGATCCGGCGGTCGGTCGCGTCGCACGCGTCGAGTGCGACCATTCGTGGGCGTTTCGCCCCGAGGGTCGGTTCGCCGGGTCCGCCGATCGGTTGCACGTGCTGGGAACCCCGCAGGGGAGCGATGCGATTCCGCGAGCCCGAACCCAGCGGGTCCAGGGCGCCGCCGACGGCACGCTTGTGCCGGACCCACCCGGCGTCAGTCCCGTAGATTTCCGGGACGTGCCGGCCGGAAGAGCACCTGGGTCGAGGATGCCCTCGATCCTGCAGACGTTGCGCATGTGGCGCGACCCCGTCGGGTTCCAGACGGCAGCGCAGGCGCGGTTCGGTGAGCCGTTCGGGCAGCGGTTCCATCCGGTGGGCGAGCTGGTCGTCGTGTCAGACCCCGGCATGGTGCGCGCCATCTTCATGGGCGACCCTGAGACGTTCCGCGCCGGCGAGGCGAACGGGAGATCCTGCCGATCCTGGGCTGCGGCTCCCTGCTGCTCGCCGACGGTGAACACCACCGTCGGCGGCGTCACGTCCTCACACCTGCGTTCCACGGCACCCGGGTGACAGATCTCGGTGATCAGATCGTGTGGCAGACCCGCGAGGCGATGGCGCGCTGGCCCGCGGATCGAGCGTTCCGACTCCTCCCCAGCCTGCGGACGATCACCCTGAACGTCATCCTCCGCGCGGTGATCGACACCGCGACCCCGGGGGCGCAAGCGGAGCTGGCGCGCCGCGTCGGCCTGATGCTCGCTCCGGCGGCCGGTGCCGCGCTGTTGCTTGGACGGGGCCACCGTGCCTGGTGGAGCGTCGGAGGGATCTTCGGGCGGCGCGAGAATGCTGTGCATGCACTCGTGCGCGAGGAGCTCGCGCGTCGCCGCCGCGACCAATCGCAGCCGACCCGCCCCGATGCGCTCGGGTCGCTCATGGCTGCATCCGACGACGAGGGCCGACCCCTGGACGACGGGGACATCTGCGACGAGGTGGTGACACTGCTCATCGCGGGGCACGAGACGACCTCGGTCGCTCTGGCGTGGGCGTTCGAGCGCGTGCTCCGCCACGCCACGGTGCTCGACCGGGTTCGCGAAGGGGTCGCCGCCGGTCGCGACGACGGCTACCTGGACGCCGTCGTCAAGGAGACGCTTCGGTCGCGGCCGCCGCTGATCGACGCCGTGCGCACGCTTGGCCATCCACTCACTATCGGTGGTTGCGACCTGACCGCGGGGTCGACGGTGATGGTGTCGATCCCCCTCGTCCACCACCGTCCCGAGCTGTACCCCGACCCGCACCGGTTCCTCCCAGACCGGTTCCTGGCGGGCAGGCCAGGCCCGTATGACTGGATCCCCTTCGGCGGCGGCGCTCGGCGCTGTATCGGAGCCGAGCTGGCCAGCTTCGAGGTCAGCACCGTGCTGAGCACCGTATTGGCCGGCGGCGACCTACGGGCCGAACGTGTCGAGCCGGAGCAGACACGCCTCCTGGGCACCGCGCTCATCCCCGCGCGCGGGGGGTCGGTGACCTTGCGGCGCCGGCTCCGGTGAGAAAGGTCCGACCAATGGATTACTGCTCGTTCCTCGCGTTCAACCAACTCGGTCGGCGTGGGAGTTCGCCTCGAGAACATCCCTGCGGGTGTGCTCGATTCGTGCAAGGTGGTCGTTTGTGGGCGGTTCTCGCAGGAGGTCGTCGGGGTCACCAAGGGGATTCGATGCCGCGGAGGTGGCACCCTTCGTTCCAACGGCGGATCACGCGGTTCTCGCGTTCGAACCCGAGCGCGGAGATCGTCGCCGTGTCGAGCGCGAGGAGGCGGCCGGTCTCGGGCGATTGGCCCAGCCACCGCGCGGCGAGGATACGCAGGAAGTGGCCGTGGGCGAACAGCACGGTGCTTCCCGCCCTGAGCACCCGCTCGATCACCGAGTCGGCTCGATGACCGACCTCGTCGAGCGTCTCTCCGTCGATGATCGGGTGGGTCCACACGCTCCAGTCGGGTATGTCGCGACGAACCGCGTCGGTCGTGACCCCTTCGTAGATGCCGTAGTCCCACTCGAGCAGGTCGTCGCTGATCTCGACGGCAATGTCGAGGCAGGCGCGCTCAGCGGTTGCTCTCGCTCGTTCCAGCGGGCTCGAGATGGCGAGGGCGAAGACCCGGTCGTGCAGCATGCTGGCCAGCTGATCGGCCTGACGTCGTCCGATGTCGGTGAGCGGGATGTCGGTGCGCCCGGTGTGCAAGCCGTCCCGGCTCCACTCGGTCTGTCCGTGGCGGACGAGCACGACCTCGCTGGCGACGATCGTGCTCATCGTCGGCCGATCGCACGAGGCCAGGCCGCGGCGCCGACGAGTCCTGGATCGTCGCCGAGGGTGGCACTCAGCACGACGATCGGTTGATCCAGTCCTCGAGGACCGTGGCGCTCGACCATTGCAGCGACTGGTTCGATGACGAGCGCGCCGTTGCGGCCGACGCCACCGCCGATCACGATGACATCGGGGCTGAATACGTGAGTGAGGTTGACGACGGCGGTCGCCGAAGCGCAGATGGTGCGGTCCCACGCACTGCGGGCTTCGGCATCTCCGCTGCGAACCAGCTCCACCAATTCGGCACCGCGGGCGGCGATGCCGGCGGCGTTCGCGTATCGTTCGAGAGCACGTCCGGCGCCGAGCAGCTCTGCCGTCGATGGTTCACCGGCTGCGAGACGGTCGAGCGCGATGACCGTGTGGCCGATCTCGGCCAGTGACCGGGTGCCGCGCACGAGCCGGCCGTCGAACACGACCCCGGCGCCGATGCCGGTCGAGATCGTGATGTAGACGACGTCGGTGAATGGTCGTCCGGCCCCGAAGTAGGATTCGCCGACTGCGGCGAGATCGGCGTCGTTGGCCAGGAAGACCGGCGCGTCGAAGTGCACGGCGAGCTTCGCCTCGGTGAGCTCACCGGCCCACCCCACCGGCAGGTTCGGCGCGTGTTCCAGGTGTCCGGCGCGGTAGTTCACCCGGCCGGGGACACCGATGACGATCGTTCCGAACGTGCCACGTCCGCCGCCTCGATCCCGGACCGATCTCATGAGCAGTTCGAGCGCGGCGGGGCACGGCGCGTCGTGGGGCGTAGGCTCGCTGACTCGGAGCGTGACCTGCCCATCTGGTTCGACCACCGCGGCGCGCATGTTCGTCCCACCCAGGTCCACGGAGAGCACGGTGCCGGTCACGTCTGGTCGTCGACTTCGTGCCAGCCGCCGTCGGACATGAGCGCGTCAGCCGCCGCCGGCCCCCATGTGCCCTGCGGGTAGGTCTGCACCGGCGCGTGGTCGTCGAGGACCGGTTCGACGATCCGCCACGCTGCTTCGACGCCGTCTTGTCGGGCGAACAACCCGGTGTTCCCGCTCAACGCGTCGTTGAGGAGCCGTTCGTAGGCCTCATGGCTGCCGGAGGGGTCCTTGTCCTGGGCGACCGTGAGGGGCACGGTGTGGCTGACCAGGGCGTCGCCGGGTTTCTTGGCTTGCAGCTCGAGCGTGATGCAGTGGTCGGGCTTCATTCGCAGCCGGAGGTGGTTGGGGTGGGGGGCGAACCCCGCATCGGAGAAGAGGGGGCGGGGAGGACGCTTGAACTCGATCACCGCCTCGGTGACGGTCGCCCGCAGCCCCTTGCCGGCGCGGATGTACCAGGGCACACCGGCCCACCGCCACGAGTCGATCTCGGTGCGCAGCGCCACGTAGGTCTCCGTGTCGGAATCCAGCGCGACACCCGGTTCGTCCCGGTAGCCGTCGTACTGGCCGCGCACGACGTTGGCGCGCTCGAGGGGCCTGGTCGCAGTGAGCACCTTGACCTTCTCGTCGCGCAGCGCGTTCGGTGCATCCGACACCGCCGGTTCCATCGCCAGCAGCGCCATGATCTGCAGCAGGTGGTTCTGCACGACGTCTCGAAGGGTGCCGACATGATCGTAGAAGTTGCCGCGGCCCTCCACGCCGAACGACTCCGCCATCGTGATCTGCACGCTGTCGATGTGATTGCGGTTCCACAGCGGCTCCAGGATGCTGTTGGCGAAGCGGAACACCATCAGGTTCTGCACCGGCTCCTTGCCCAGGAAGTGGTCGATGCGGAACACCGCGTCCTCCGGGAAGTGTCGATGGAGCGTGCGGTTCAGCGCCTCGGCCGATCCGAGGTCGCGACCGAACGGCTTCTCGATCACGATCCGGCCGTGTTCGTTCACGCCCACACCGGCGAGGCCGTCGATGACGTCATCGAACAATGACGGCGGGATGGCGAGGTAGCAGACCGGCAGCCGGGTGCCGCGCAGGAGCTCGGCGAGCCGTCGGTAGGTGTCGGGCTGCCGGTAGTCACCCGACACGTAGCGCAGCGCGGTCGCGAGTCGCGAGAAGACATGCTCGTCGATCTCGACACCGGCCGTACGGAGCGAGGTCCTGACGTGCGACCGCAGCGTCTCGAGATCCCACTCCGTCGACGCCACTCCGATCACGACCGAGGGGAGTCGGTCGCGGCAGGCGAGGTTGTAGAGCGCGCTGAACAGCTTCTTGGCCGCGAGATCTCCGGTGATGCCGAACAACACGAGCGCATCGGCGCGTTCCTCCGTCATTGTGACTCCGCTTTCTCGTGGTGTCCGCCGAACTGCTTGCGCATGGCCGACAGCAACCGGTCGGCGTAGTCGGCTTCGCCGCGCGAGCTGAACCGCTCGTACAGCGCGGCGGTCAGGACGTGGGCGGGCACGCCGACATCGACGGCAGCCTGCACTGTCCAGCGACCTTCGCCGGAGTCCGAGACCCGCCCGCTGAAGCCTTCGAGCACGGGATCGTCGTGCAGCGCGACTGCGGTGAGGTCGAGGAGCCACGAGGCGATGACGCTGCCCCGACGCCACACCTCGGCGACCTCGGGGATGTCGATGTCGAACTGGTAGTAATGCGGCTCGCGTAGCGGTGTGGTCTCGGCGTCGTGCTCCTGCGATGCAGCGCCGACGCCGGCATGGGCCAGGACGTTCAAGCCCTCCGCATAGGCCGCCATGACGCCGTACTCGATCCCGTTGTGGACCATCTTGACGAGATGTCCGGCACCGTTGGGTCCGCAGCGGAGGTAGCCGTGCTCGGACCGCGATGGTTCGCCGGATCGTCCGGCGGAGCGTGGTGCAGCGTCGAATCCCGGCGCGAGCGCCCGCAGGAGCGGGTCGAGGTGATCGACGATCTCCGTCTCACCGCCGACCATCAGGCAATAGCCGCGGTCCAGCCCGAAGATCCCGCCGCTGGTGCCCACGTCGACGTGGTGGATGCCGGCATGCCGAAGCTCGTTTGCTCGATCCATGTCGTCGCGGTAGTAGCTGTTGCCTCCGTCGATGATGATGTCGCCCACCTCGAGGTGGTCGGCCACGTCGGCGATCACACGCCCGGCGATCCCGGCCGGCACCATCACCCAGATCACGCGGGGCAGGTCGAGTTTCGTCGCGAGGTCCGAGAGCGATGACGCTCCGGTCGCCCCCTCGGTGACCAGTTGCGCGACCGACTCCGGGTTGACGTCGTGCACGACGCATGCGTGTCCGGCGTTCATGGCGCGACGGACGAGGTTCGCCCCCATCCGTCCCAAGCCGACCATTCCGAGTTGCATGAGGGGGTGCTCCTTGTTGTGCTGTCGCGGGTTGACGTGTTGTTGCGCGGTGTGGTGGCGGGTGGTCATCGGGCGGTCTCGCTGTCATGCGCCGCGCGCAGGTGATCGACCTTGCGCTGCATGCACGCCAGCAGCGCTGACCACGATGCTCGGAACGCTGTTGCGCCATCGACCTGCAAGGTCGTCGCGAGCGCATCGATGTCGACCCCTTCCGCCGCGACGTCGGCCAGCATTGCCTCGGCGCCGGCGACGTCGGGGTCGAGCAGCTCGCAGACGGCGCCGTACTCGGCGAACGCGAGCAGGGTCGCTTCCGGGATCGTGTTGACGGTCCCGGGCGCGGCCAGACGACCGAGGTAGTAGGTGTCGCTCAGCTCGGGATTCTTCGTGCCGGTGCTCGCCCACAGGGGCTTTTGGGCGGATGCACCGGCCGCCGCGAGGGCCTGCCAGCGATCGCTGTCGACGATCTCGTGGTGGCGGGCGAGGGTCTGGCTCATCACGGCGATGGCCGTCTTGCCCTGCTGCGCCGGGGGGACCGCAGGATCGACGGCGGCGTCCCATCGTGAGACGAACAACGATGCCACGGACGCGACGGTGAGCGGCAGCCCGTCGGCAAGGCGTCGTTCGAGCCCGCGAAGGTAGGCATCGGCGGCCGCCTGGTAGTGCGCCGTCGAGAACAACAGCGTGACGTTCACGGGAACGCCCGCCGCGATCAGGTCTTCGATCGCGCTCAGCCCGGCGGTCGTGCCGGGGACCTTGACGAGGACGTTCGGGCGGTCGGCCTGCGCGAACAGTGCGAGGCCGGCCGCCACGGTGGCGCCCGCGTCGTCGACGAGATCCGGTGCGACCTCGACCGAAACGAACCCGTCGGTTCCGTCACTCGCGTCGAAGATCGGGCGGAGCAGATCGGCTGCGGCCACGAGGTCCTGCAGTGCGACAGCGAAGACGAGGTCCTGGGGCGACTCGATATCGGCAGCCAGCGCGGCGGCGATCGCCGAGTCGTAGTCGCTGCCACCGGAGATCGCCTTTTCGAGGATCGTCGGGTTCGATGTCACACCGGTGACATACAGGTCGTCGATGTAGTGCGCCAGCGTCCCGGAGCTGATGAGGTGTTTGGTGATGTTGTCGAGCCACAGGCGCTGGCCGGTGTCGTGGAGCGTCTCGAGTGCGTTCATGAGTGGTTGCCTTTCGATGATTTGGAGCTGCGCGAGCGCGCGTTGCGGGCCTGAGCGGCGATCGTCACGGGCGTCAATCCGTATTCGCGATACAGGATGTCGGCCGGAGCGGACGTTCCGAAGTGGTCGATACCGACGGGATGGTCGACGAACTCGAACCATCCCTGGGTGGCGCCGGCCTCGACCGAAACCGATGGCGTCGTTGGCGGCACGATGGCGTCCCGGCGCTCGGCCGGGAGCTCTCGGAACAGCTCCCAGGACGGCATCGAAACGACCCGCGCCGAGATGTCGTCGCCGGCGAGCAGGGCGCGGGCGTCGAGCGCGAGCTCGACCTCCGAGCCGGTCGCGACGATCGTGACCTCGTTGCCTGCCGCGACGACCGCGGCACCGGAGGCGACATCGGGGAGATCGGGCTCGAGCACCAGCATGTCTTGGCGGGACATCACGAGCACCGTCGGTCCGAGGTGGTCGAGGGCTACTCTCCACGCCTGGGCGACCTCGTTCGCGTCGCCGGGACGGATCACCCGCAGCCCGGGGATCGCACGAAGACTCGCGAGGTGTTCGATCGGTTGGTGGGTCGGCCCGTCTTCACCAACCCCGATCGAGTCGTGCGTCATCACGAAGATCACCGGTAGCTGCATCAGCGCAGCCATCCGGATCGCCGGGCGGAGGTAATCGGAGAACACGAAGAACGTCGCGCAGTAGGGACGCAGGCCGCCATGGGCCGCGATCGCGTTGCAGATCGCCCCCATGGCGTGCTCGCGGACCCCGAAGTGGATGTTGCGTCCGGCCCAGTCACCGGCGTTCACGTCGCCGGAGGCGATGATCTGCGTCTTGGTCGACGGGGCGACGTCGGCGGAGCCGCCGACCAGCTCGGGGATGACTGCGGCGAGCGCGTTCAGCGCCCTACCCGACGCGTCGCGACCCGAAACCCGGTCACCGGCCGGGAACGTCGGCAACGACGCCGACCATCCGGCCGGGAGCGACCCCGACATCACCCGGTCGAGCTCGGCGGCGAGCTCCGGCCAGGCGGCGCGATATGCCACCAGGACCGTGTCGGCGTCACCGTGGTCGCTGACTCGATCCGCCATCTGGGACCGCCAATGGTCGTAGACCGAGGATGGGATCACGAACGGTTCGTGGTGCCATCCGAGCTTTGTGCGCGTCGCGCGGATCGCGTCTGCGCCGAGGGGTGAGCCGTGCGCGGCCGCGGTGTCCTGTTTGGGCGAGCCGTAGCCGATGTTGCTGCCGACGACGACGAGCGACGGCCGCGTCGTATCCGCGACCGCCCCGGTGACGGCGGCGTCGATGGCGTCGAGGTTGTTGACGCAGCCGACATGGAGGACCTGCCACCCGTAGGCACGGAAGCGTTCGGGTACGTCCTCGCAGAACTCGACGTCGCGGGCACCCTCGAGCGAGATGCGGTTGTCGTCGTAGAAGACGGTGAGCTTGTCGAGGCCGAGACGACCGGCGAGCGAAGCGGCCTCGCTGCTGAGGCCCTCCATCATGTCGCCGTCACCGGCGATCACCCAGGTGCGGTGATCGATCACCGGCATGCCCGGACGGTTGAACCGCGACGCCAGCATCCGCTCGGCCATCGCGAACCCGACGCCGTTGGCCACACCCTGCCCGAGCGGCCCGGTGTTGATGTCGATCCCTGGGGTCGCGTCGCGTTCTGGATGTCCGGGCGTTCGTGACCCCCACTGCCGGAAGTTGCGGAGGTCGTCGATGGCGACGTCGTATCCGGCCAGGTGGAGGGCCCCGTAGAGCAGCATCGAGGCATGTCCGATCGACAGCACGACGCGGTCCCGGTCGAACCAGTCCGGCACGGTCGGATCGTTGTGGACATGGCGGGTGTAGAGCCGATAGGCGAGCGGGGCGAGCGCCATCGCCGTGCCGGGATGGCCCGAGCCGGCCAGTTCGACTGCGTCGGCCGCGAGGAAACGCAGCGCGTTGATGGCATCGGTGTCCCGATTCGGTGAGCTCGGGATGTCAACGGTGCGGGGTAGCACCACGAGGTCGGGCCGGAGGTCGGTGGTCGCGGCGGTGGTCATGGGGCTCCTCGGGTGGATGTCATCGGGTGTGCCGTGCGCCGGCCGCGGCGATGAACGTGTGGTCGATGCACGGGGAACCCGGAAGTAGCCGCGCGTCATACCGAAGTGCGCGAAATGTTGCGATTCGCCGGTTGCAGGCGAGGTCGGACGCCGAGGTGTTCCGCGCCCGCCGTCTCCTGCACCGCGTCGATGCCGCCCCCGCAGATGTCAGCTGACGCCGCGCTGGGGCGCGCTGCGCGAACGATCGGACTCGTCGAGCAGTGAGAGCAGCCCCCCACGGTCGACGAGGTCGATGCGGCGGTAGTGCAGCCCCACGAGCCCGGCGGCCGCGAGCGACTTCAGCACTCGCTGGACGCTCGACCGTTGAACCCCGAGGAGTCGGGCGAGATCTGCCTGAGTGACGCGGACATGTCCAGCCTGGTCGGCTTCCCGCAGCAGAATCGACGCGAGCTGTGACTCGATGCCGCCCGCCAACAAGTCGATGAGTCGGTGCTGCAATCCGGCCATCCGCTCGGCGAGGGAGACGAACCATCGCCGGGCGACCAACGGCCGGGTCTGCAGAAGTTCGTACAACGCCGCCGCGTCCAGCGACAGCACGGAGCTGTCCTGCAGCGCGCGGGCATCGAACGGTTCGGGTTCGCCGAGGAAGACCGGGACGTCGCCGAACACATCGCCTGGCCGGAGGACCTGCAGCGTCACGCGTCGACCCCGGACCTGTCGCGACAGTTCCACCGATCCGCTACGGAGCACGTGCACCTTGGCTGCCGGATCGCCCTGACGGAACACGAATGTGCCGCCTGCGTACGACTGCGCGCCCATCTCTTCGGCGAGCAGCTCCACGTCGCCGTCGCCGAGGGGCGACCGTGGTCCACGACTGAGGCAGCAGGCCAGCCAGTTGCCGTATCGGGTCAACCGTGAGGCCATCGGAGCATCGTAGGCATCGTCGACCTCGGTCGATGGTGCGTCGACGTGGCGATGACCAACATCGGGTCACCGATGCACACCCATCGGAATGTCGCAACATCGATAGGGGTTCCTCGTCGGTGCAGCCCCCGCCCGCCGACGGCCCGTGCGACATCCCGATCGATCAGTCCCTGGCACGGAGGTTCGGTTGGAGCGTCGCCCAGGGCGCACTCGATAGCGTCCGTAGGGCGTTCTTGCTCGTCGCGCTCCGGTTCTGGCCTTTCGACACCCGACGAGAATCGTCGTGACCGGGTCTGGACCCGCGGCCGGCGCCGAGCGCCGTCGCCTGGCGGAGGGCTCACGTCGGGATCCCGGCCCGTGGAAGCAGTGGGGGCCTTACGTGAGTGAACGCGCCTGGGGGACGGTGCGAGAGGACTACAGCGCTGACGGGACCGCGTGGGAGTCGTTCCCGCACGACCACGCCCGGTCGCGCGCCTACCGCTGGAGCGAGGACGGATTGGCGGGTATCTGCGATCTGCGTCAACACCTGTGCCTGTCGCTGGCGGTGTGGAACGGACGTGATCCGATCGTCAAGGAGCGGATCTTCGGCCTGACGGGCAACGAGGGCAATCACGGCGAGGACGCCAAGGAGTACTGGTGGTACCTCGACTCGACGCCGACGCATTCGTGGATGCGATGGCGGTACCACTATCCCCAGGACCGATTCCCGTACGACGAGCTGGTGGCGGAGAACCGTCGTCGTGGCCGCCTCGACCCCGAGTACGAGCTCGCCGACACCGGTGTGTTCGACAACGGCCGGTACTGGGTCGTCACGGTCGACTACGCCAAGGCCGCCCCCGACGACGTGTGCATGCGGATCGGAGTGACGAACGCAGGTCCGGAACCGGCGGAACTGCACGTGATCCCCACCCTCTGGTTCCGCAACACCTGGTCATGGGGTCTCGACGACCGGACGCCGCGGCTGTGGGCCGCCGGCGGCGACGTCGTCGCCGAACACCACGAGCTCGGCCGCTGGCGGCTCGCCGCAGGCGACGGACCGTCCGGCCCGCCCGATCTCCTGTTCTGTGAGAACGAGACCAACAGTGCCTGCCTGTTCGGCGTGCCGAATGCGACGGCGTACCCCAAGGACGGCATCAATGACCACATCCTCTATGACGCGGCAACGGTCAATCCGGCCATGACCGGCACGAAGGTGGGTGTCCGCCACCGCGTCGAGGTCGCCGCGGGCGACCACGTCGAGCTCCGCCTCCGGCTGGGGCGCGACCGGGACATTCGGCCAAGGCACGAGTCGCTCGGTGCCGCGTTCGACACGGTCGTGGCCGCGCGAGCCGCCGAGTCCGACGAGTTCTACCGAGAGGTGATCGGCGACCGGGTCACCGCGGACGAGGCCCTCGTCGCTCGTCAGGCTTTCGCCGGGATGCTGTGGGGCAAGCAGCTCTACCACGTCGACAACGATCGTTGGCTCGACGGTGATCCCGCCGGCCCGCCGCCGCCAGCATCACGTGTGACCGGCCGCAACCAACACTGGCGTCACCTCAACAACTTCGACGTCATCTCGATGCCCGACAAGTGGGAGTACCCCTGGTACGCCGCGTGGGATCTTGCGTTTCATTGCGTCGCGCTCGCCCACGTCGACCCGGATTTCGCCAAGCACCAGCTCACGCTGCTGTGCCGGGAGTGGTACATGCACCCCAACGGGCAGCTCCCCGCCTACGAGTGGTCGTTCGACGATGCCAACCCCCCGGTGCACGCCTGGGCGGCGATCCGCGTGTTCGAGATCGACGGCGCCCGCGACTACCACTTCCTCGAGTCCCTGTTCCACAAGCTCCTCATCAACTTCACGTGGTGGGTCAACCGCAAGGACTCCGAAGGCAACAACGTGTTCGAAGGAGGCTTCCTCGGCCTCGACAACGTCGGGCCGTTCGACCGCTCAGCCCGACTCGCCGTGGCCGGCCACCTCGAGCAATCGGACGGCACGGCGTGGATGGCGATGTACTGCCTGAACCTGCTCGAGATCGCCCTCGTGCTCGCCGACCACGACGACACCTATGAAGACGTCGCCACCAAGTTCTTCGAGCACTTCGCCTACATCTCGACGGCCATGAACACCCAGGGCCTGTGGGACGACGCGATCGGCTTCTACCGGGATGTGTTCCGCTGCGAGGGCGGCGAGTCAGTGCCGTTGCCGTCGCTGTCGATGGTCGGGCTCGTCCCGCTGTTCGCCGTCACGGGCCTCGGCGCGGCGACCCTTGACCGGCATCCCGATTTCGGTGGCCGCGTCCGGTGGTTCCTCGCCAACAAACCCGAGTTCGCCGATGTCGTCGCAGGCCTCGGCCGTGACCGTGACGGAGGTGACGGAGCGGACCGGCTTCTCAGCATCATCGATCCCGATCGGCTCCGAGTGGTGTTGAGCAAGCTCGTCGACGAGCGGCACTTCTTGTCGCCGTACGGCATCCGCTCATTGTCGCGCCACCACCACGATCATCCCCTCGATGTCGAGCTCGGGGGTGAGACGTTCCACTTGGAGTACGAACCCGCCGAATCACGAACCTCGCAGTTCGGGGGAAACTCCAACTGGCGGGGACCCGTGTGGTTCCCGCTCAACTATCTGACGATCGAAGCACTCCGTCGCTATCAGACGTACCTCGGTGACGACTTCAGAGCGGAGTACCCGACCGGGTCGGGGACGACGCGAAACCTCGGGGAGATCGCCGACGACCTCTGCGCCCGCCTCGTCAGCCTGTTCCTGCGCGGCCCCTCCGGGGCACGACCCGCCCTCGGCACCGACGGGCCGTTCGGCACCGACGAGCGGTGGCATGACCTGGTCTTGTTCCACGAGTACTTCCACGGCGACGACGGCCGAGGCCTCGGAGCATCCCATCAGACCGGCTGGACAGGACTCGTCGCCAATCTCATCATGCGTGCGGGTCGAGGTGGTGACCGGTGAACCACGACGCAACGACGATCCCGGACGCGCCGCCATCGCTGCCGTGGCTGACGACCGAGCAGATGATCGAGGTCGATCGGATCATGGTGGAGGACCTCGGGATCGGCCTCGTGCAGATGATGGAGTCTGCTGGTCGTGACCTCGCACAGCTGGCTCGGGTGCGGTTCTTCGGCGGCG
>Ga0183260_10002992_pt1 | contig 13774 bp, 12 predicted proteins | sample AntDrymUQ4972206_2_FD_129768 | JGI IMG/M metagenome (GOLD analysis project Ga0183260, IMG submission 129768) | Polar desert sand microbial communities from Dry Valleys, Antarctica - metaG UQ497 (22.06) (version 2) (version 2) | ecosystem: Environmental > Terrestrial > Soil > Desert | place... | reverse complement strand
GCATGTCGCCGATCTGAAAGTCGGCATCTTCATACTGAGTCTCTTCCAGCGGGATCTGCCAGCTGGCGTCCTCGACCACATCGACCACCTGCCGCAGGCGCACCACCCGTATGGTGCCCTGCAGCTCGTCGACGCTCAGCTCGAATCTGACATTGGGGCCGAACTTGCGCACCAGCGCGGCGTGAATGCCGTCGCGCAGGAGCTCGAGGAGGTCCGAGCGCTCGAGTTGTTTCGCAGTCGTCAGCTCGCGGAACGCGGCTAACATTTCAGTCGAACCAGCCATCCATTCACCCCATATGGTGAGGGCGCGCGTCTACCCGCCCTACCGCCGTTTGCCGATCAGGTCCCAATCCACCACCAGCACCGCCTCGCGAATTTCGTGGAAGGCGATCGTCAGCTCCGATCGGTCTTCCAGCCGTACTACCACATGCTCGTCATTCGGGACGGCAACGATCTCCACCCGGACTTTTCCCGAAAGCGGGGCGGCGCGAATGCGGGCCTGTTGCCCCACGAACCGCCGCCAGTGCTCCGGTAGCCTGAGCGGCCGCTCCAGCCCCGGGGACGAGACCTCCAGCACGTACCGCGGCCCGACCATCGCCCTGGTTTCCAGGAAACTTTCGAGGGACCGGCTGATCACCGCACAATCGTCGGCCGTGACTCCCTGGCCGGGCCGGCTGTCCGGGCGGTCCACCCGCACCTGCAGGATGGGGCGCTGCAACGTTCCGGTGCGCCTGAGATCAACCAGCTCGAAACCGAGCTTGGCGATGTGATCGCTGATCGAAGCGAAGAGCGCGTCGGCAGACATCGGCAGAGAAGAAAAAAAATGTGGGGGAACTCCCCCACATCGACAGTCGGCCCGTACCAAGCGCCTCCCGGGACAGCAGGAAATATTACTCGCAGATCGGGTTGGAGGCAAGGCGAGCGCCTCCTCCAAGGGGGTTAAGTCATGGGGGAGCCGAGGCTGAGACTGCGGGCTGGAGGACGACGTCTACTCGCGCCGTGTCCTCGGGCGGTTCCGTTCCGAATGGGCCCAGCTGAATCGGCCTCACCAGTGTGTCGTTGCACTAAAGGCGCGATTAGGGCAGTAATCACCGCCACATTCGCCCCGAAAGCATGCAGCGACATTACCAGTGATCAGCAGGAAACCAATAACAGCGGGCGAAGGGATCATGGGGTCCCGAGTAGGGAGTCATTACTAGATACTGATCGCCGACTGCCCGGTCCGAGCACCTGAGTAGGCCAATGCACGGTTAGCTCGAGTGGTCGTGGATCTCCCGCCACCCCTTGGGCCCTCGCTCCCACACCAGGGTGAACCATCCGGTCGCGTCGTCCCGGCCGCCGCCTGTGAGGATGAACCGGCCGGTCACCAGCGCGTGATCGCGTCCGAGGGCGCGGACGCTCACGTGCTCGTAGCGCAGAGTCTGGAGCGGTTTGCCCTCGCGCCAGAAGCCGCGGCGCAGACTCGCCTCGATCTTGTCGCGTCCGATCATGGGGCCGCGGCCGGTCATGAACGCGGCGCTGTCGGCATATGGGGCGACGTGGCCTGCCAGATCCGCGCGATTCCAGGCATCGGCGGTCGACTGGAGCTTGCGTCTCACCTCGGTCTCGTTGGCCCGCGTGAGGCGAGGCCCGGGCACGGGCGCCGTGAGGAGCGGCGGCAGGGTCGTTCGCGCCGAATCCTGCCCGGCGAGCGAACCGGCTGGGAGGAGCGCGACCAGCAGGGGGAGGACGAGGGCCCGGGCGAGGCGCCCGGTGGAGAGGTGGTCCAACGGGTTCCTCATTGGTGAGGGTGAACGACCGCGGCGTGGGTCGACATCACTATATATGCGGCCATTCTCCCGTCGCCGCCGTGGGATGCGCGGTGACTGTAGAAGGATGCCCTGTCATGGGCCGAGCACCAGCCGGAAGTGGTCACCCGCGAGAGGCCCAGCTCCCCGGCCCGGTCCATGAGTCGCTCCCTTAGATCAACGTGCCAGGGTCCGGACCCCACTACCTGGCCGCCGCAGCCCTCTACCACCTCAGAACCAACTTCATAGCATTGACCGCAAATTCCGACCCCACAGTGCATTACGATATCAGATGGCGAACATCCAGCAATCGATTGCAGCTGATTCAATCCGCGTTCCAGGATACCCCGAGCCGTTCCCCGCCAGCCGGCATGAAGCACAGCCACGGCTCGCCCGGGCACCAGCAGGTAAACTGGGATACAGTCGGCTATGGTGACGGTGAGGAGAATGCCCGGCCTGGAGGTAACCCATCCATCGATGCCTTCGACCTGGATCCATCCGGCGCCCCCATCCAGGGTCATCACCTCCACGCCGTGCACCTGCTGGCCGAGTGCCACGGCGGTGAATTCAGGCAGCGCCCGGCGAAAGTCGCGCCAGCGGTTCATAACCTCGCCGATGGGCTGCTCACTCCACAGTCCGAGATCGAAGCCCCTGCCCGGCTCGGTGCCGCGGCCGGTGATGCCGGCGACGACTCCGTACTTTTCCCGCCAATTAGGGATCTCGAATCGGGGAACGTTGCCTGTAACGGGGGTTTCGCGGATTGGGAACGATGGTGATCCAATTTCCTGCGCCGTGGAGGGCGCACGCAGTGCGCCCCTACGACCCTGCCCTGCACCCTGGGGACTTCTACCGCCCCGCTGCCCCGCTTTCCCGCTGTCCCGCGGATTACCCATCCACCCGCTCGATCTGCGCCCCCAGCGCCCGAAGCCGCTCATCGATCCGTTCATATCCACGTTCGATCTGTCCCACGTTGTGAATCGTGCTGGGGCCATCCGCGGCGAGAGCCGCGAGGAGCATGGCCATACCGGCGCGGATATCGGGCGACTCGACCGTGCCCCCCTTGAGGGGCGATGGGCCGGAGATAACAGCGCGGTGAGGGTCGCAGAGCACGATTCTGGCGCCCATGCCAATCAGCTTGTCGACGAAAAAGAGCCGGGACTCGAACATCTTCTCGAAAACGAGCAGCATGCCCGCGCACTGGGTTGCGGTCACGATGGTGGTAGACATGACATCGGCGGGAAAGGCGGGCCAGGGTCCATCCTCCAGCTTGGGTACGTGGCCACCGAGATCGGGCCGGATCCGCCGCTCCTGGCCGGAGCTCACCGTCAGGCGGGTGCCCTCGATCTTGGGACGAATGCCGAGTCGCTCGAATCCGAGCAGGGTGCTGCGGAGGTCCTCCTGCCGCACCGGCTCGATGACGATATCGCTGTTGGTCACCGCGGCCAGACCGATGAAGCTGCCGATCTCGATGTGATCCGGACCGATGCTGTAGGTGGTGCCCGTGAGGGGACGTCCACCCTCGACAGTGTAGATATTGGATCCTATTCCGCTGATCTCCGCACCCATGGCAACGAGGAACCGCGCCAGATCCTGAACGTGAGGCTCGCAGGCGGCGTTCCGCAGAACGGTGCGTCCCTTGGCCATGACCGCCGCCATGAGCGCGTTCTCGGTGCCTGTGACACTCGGCTCATCGAGGAAGATGTCATCGCCGCGGAGCTCCTTGGATTCTAGCTCGTAGCGGTCGCCCACCATTACCGATGCACCAAGCTGTTCCAGCGCCAGAAAGTGGGTATCGACCCGCCGCCGCCCGATGACGTCGCCTCCAGGCGGCGGCAGGGTGACCTTGCCGAAGCGAGCGAGCATGGGACCGGCGAGCAGAATCGAAGCCCGGATTCGGGCGCAGAGAGCGGGATCGAGCGCCTTGGGCTTTAGGGCGCCACTGTCCACCCGGACCGCGTTCGGCCCGGTCCACTCCGCACTGGCGCCGAGATCGGCCAGCAGCGCGAGCATCGTTTCTACGTCGCGGATGCGAGGGATGTTGTCGAGGTCGACCGGACCATCGGCGAGTACGGTGGCGGCGAGGATCGGAAGGGCGGCATTCTTGTTGCCGGCCGGGCGCACGGTGCCGCGGAGTGAACGTCCGCCTTGAACCAGAAAACGAGGAGGCATGGCCAAAGCTGAACCGGCCAGTGAATCACGTCAAGCGGAGCCAGGGGGTTGCGGTGGTGCTGAGACCCCTTTGTATTAGCGAGGTGCGTGTAGCACACCAATCCTTGGCGTCGAGAGTGGGGGGTACCCGGTATGCGGACGCTGGCGCTGTTACAAGTCGGTACAACTCCCGATTGGGTGGGACCGGTGGTAGCCATATCTCTGGTGATCCTGGCACTCTCCTTTCTGGGAATGGCGATCGCCGTGGCGGTGGCGGCGGTCAAGGTAGCGCAGCAGGCGAAGAAAGTCGGAGCGCTGGTGGACGGTCTTCAGGACGACATCGCCCGCACCCTCCGGGGAGTTCGCAACCTGACGGAACAGGCGCAGGACGTCATGGTGCTGGTGCGCCAGGAGGCCGGCGCCTTTGCGCAGACCGCTCGGCGGCTCCGGCGGAAGATGGTGCGGGGGGTCGATAAGATCGAGGCGAAGCTGCAGGATCTCGAGACCCTGTATGATGTGGTGCATGAAGAGGTCGAAGGAACCGCACTTGACGTGGCCGCCGCGCTCCGGTCGGTGCGACGAGGCAACGGAATGCTCGGGCGGGTGCGGCGGATCCTCGTACCGAGCCGCGGATGACCTTTACCCGCCTCGCGCTCGCGGTTTTGGGCGTGGGGCTCGTCTGTCTGATTCTCCCCGAGCACGCTCATGCCTGGACCCCCGGCACCCACATTTATCTGGGCGAGTCGGTGCTCGCGAATCTGTCGTACCTCCCAGCTGCCGCCGCCGACCTGCTCCGAGCTTATCCCTTCGACTTTCTGTATGGCAACATCGCGGCCGACTCCTCGATCGCGAAGCACTATGCGCCGCTGGGCCGGCACTGCCACTATTGGCACGTTGGGCAGGAGATCCATGACCTGGCGTCCACCGATGCTCTGCGTGCCTTCGGCCTTGGTTACCTGAGCCATCTCGCGGCCGATACCATCGCCCACAACTACTTCGTGCCCCGGCAACTGATGCTGACGAGCAGTACCGCCGCCGTGGGTCACTCGTACTGGGAAACCAGGATCGAAGCTCACCTGGGAGACGCCTACGCCAAGGCCGCCAAGGATGTGATTCTCCGCGATCACGGCCCCGCGGACGCGCACCTGGACCGCATCATCGCGCCCACGATCTTCAGCGTGCGCACCAACCGGCGGCTCTTCCGGGGCATGGTACACCTGACAGAAACGACCAGCTGGCAACGTGCCAGCCAAGTGGCCCGGGAGTATAGCCGCTGGCCCCTGAGCGATGTCGACGTGGAGCGTCATCTCGGGCTCTCGTTTGATTTCATTGTAGAGCTGCTGGCCGATGCCGCTCCCGCCGCGCGTCACTTGGATCCCTCCGGCGAGCGGCCGCTGAAGACGGCTAAGGAGATGCGCCGCCGCGTCCTTCGCGACGCAGGCCGCCGCGACACGGCGCAGCTGCAAAGCGCGGCTGACGAGCACTTCGGCCTGCCCAACAAACCCCTCAACTATTGGCCGAAGATGACGCGCAAGCTTCCATGGCGCGCGCCCGAGGGTTCGGCTCCTTCCCCCACCCGTCTCGTGAGCGGCGACCGCTGAGTCGCCCGCACTCCCCGCTCGTCGCCTGGAGTGACCAGTGAACCGGCGGGACTTCCTCTTCGGGACAGCGGCGTTAGCGTCCCTCGTGGGGCACAGCCTCCCCGCCGCCGCGCAGGACTCGATCCCGCCATCCGTTCTCAGCTCGGAGCCCTCTCCTCTGACTGAAGGCACTGTGGGCTGGCTACTCCTGCGGCCGCAGGGGGCCAGCCTCTCCGGCGGGGAAGCAGGCGGCGAGCCGATACACTTCGAGCAATTCGCACCGGGAGAGTACCGAGGACTGGTCGCGGTTCCTCTCGACACCAACGACTCGCTTCGGGTGGCGCTCTTTCTGGCGCGCGAGGGGCGGGTTGACACGGTTCTGACTGCTGTGGCCGTGCTCGCAGCCGGCTACCCCAGGGAGACGATCACGGTTGCGCCGGCCTTCGCCAAACCCGACCCCATCGCCACGGCTCGGATTCAGCGGGAAAACGCCCAGAGCCGTGAGATCTCCCGCGGATCACGCACCCGACCCCGGCTCTGGAACGGCCCCTTTCGACTGCCGCGAAGCAGCCGGATCACCAGCGGCTTTGGTGCCGCACGGGTGTACAATGGCGAAGTGAAGAGCAGGCACACGGGCACCGACTTCGCGGGGGCGGTTGGGGCACCGGTGAGCGCGGCCGGACGCGGCGTCGTCGCCTTGGTCGCGAACTTCTATCTCGCGGGACGTGCGGTGTATATCGATCACGGCGCAGGATTGATCACCGCGTACTTCCATCTGAGCCGGGCGGATGTGGCTGCTGGTGACACGGTGGAGGCGGGCCAACCGATCGGTGGAGTGGGGCGGAGTGGGCGGGTAACTGGGCCCCACCTGCACTGGGTTGTGAGGTATGGGCTGATCTCAGTGGATCCGATGAGTCTGCTGGAACTGGAAAAACCGGTGAACCAGGCCGATACCCTTCATTCTCCTCATCCCGAGCAGAGCGAGGGACCTGCTCGAACGGAACCTGACCGCTAGGTCCCTCGCTGCGCTCGGGATGAGTGAGGCTACGCCGTCTGCAAGAGCCGCTCCTGTAGTACCGGCTGCACGCCCTTCGGATCCGCCTTCCCCTTGCTGCGCTTCATCACCTGCCCCACAAAGAACGCCATCAGCTTGGCCTCTCCTCCGCGGAACCGGGCGACCTCATTGGGATGAGCGGCGAGTACCTCATCCACCCAGCCGCTCAACGCTACCTGGTCGCTTACCTGCACCAAGCCCAACCGCCCTGCCGCTGCCTGTGGCTCTTCGTCCGTAAACATTGCGAGCTCGGTATAGACCCGCTTGGCGGCCTGGTGGCTTACGATGCCCTCGCGCACGAGCGCCAGCAGTGCGGCGAGCCTCGGGGGAGAGACGGGGAATGAACCGGTTTCATTGTAGCTGGTCATTACGTCACCCATCACCCAGTTGGCCGAGGTCTTGGGGTCGGCACCAGCTTCCACCACCGACTCGAAGTAGTCTGCCAGGGAAGCCTCGGCGGTGAGGACCCGAGCGTCCTGGGCCGACAACGCGTACTCGTTCTCCAGCCGCCCACGCTTTGCGTCAGGTAGCTCCGGGAGGGCGACGCGCTGCTCGGCAATCCAGGCCGCCGCCAGCACCAGTGGCGGAAGGTCGGGATCAGGGAAGTAGCGGTAGTCGTGGCTCTCCTCCTTGGAACGCGTCGGCTTCACCTGACCCGTGGCGGCGTTGAAGAGAAGGGTGACTTGCTCGACCCGGCGGCCGGACTCCACCAGCGCCACCTGGCGCTCCCGCTCGGCTTCCAGCGCGCGCTCCACATTGGCGAATGAGTTCATGTTCTTGACCTCGGTCTTGGTGCCGAGCTTGGTTACGCCTCCCGGACGGATAGACAGATTGGCGTCCACCCGGAGACTGCCCTGCTCCATGCTGCATTCACTGACGCCGGCGTAGATAAGAATCTGCCGGAGGACTGTCAGGTAGGCCCGGGCTTCGGCCGGCGAGCGCAGATCGGGCTCGCTCACGATTTCCGCCAGGGGAGTTCCAGCCCGGTTGAGATCGACCGCTGTCTTCCCGGGATAACGGTCGTGCAGCAACTTCCCCGCGTCCTCCTCGACGTGCAGCCGGGTAATGCCGACCCGCATTCGGCCGCGATCGGGAGATTCGAACGTCACGCTGCCGCCAGTGGCCAGCGGACGGTCGAACTGGGAGATCTGGTAGCCTTTGGGCAAGTCGGGATAGAAGTAGTTTTTCCGGGCGAACACACTGGTCTCGTGAATGGTGCATCCGAGCGCTATGGCACCGCGCACCGCCAGCCGAATCGCCTCGGCGTTTGGGACCGGGAGTGCACCAGGAAGCCCGAGACACACAGGACAGACGTTGGTATTCGGCGGATCGCCGAACGCGGTGCGATTGCCGCAGAACATTTTGGTCCGGGTACGCAGCTGGACGTGCACCTCGAGTCCGATCACCGTCTCCCAGGCCATCAGCGCACCTCCGCCCCGGCGTCCAGGTTCTGCTCCAGCACCCCCGCAACGGCCAGCATCCGTTCCTCCTCAAAGTGCGGCGCCACCAGTTGGGCCCCCACCGGCAGACCTTCACTCCGGCCCACGGGCAGGCTGAGCGCCGGCAGTCCCGCCAGGCTCATCGAGCAGACAAACACGTCAGCCAGGTACATCGCGACCGGGTCCTCGGTCTTCTCGCCGGCCTTGAATGCGGGAGTCGGCGTGGTGGGCGTGAGGAGCAAGTCGACGCCGGCATCGAACAGCTGCCGGAAATCCTCGGCGATCAGCGCCCGTACCCGTTGAGCCTTACGGTAATAAGCGTCATAATATCCCGCGCTCAGCACGTAGGTGCCGACCAGAATGCGCCGGCGCACTTCCTCGCCGAATCCTTCGCCCCGCGTAATCCGATAGAGCGCGCGAATATCTCCCTCGGAGCCGATATGCCCGGGGCCGTATCGCACGCCGTCATAGCGTGCCAGATTCGCGGCGGCCTCGGCGGGTGCGATGATGTAATAGGTGGGCACGGCGTAGGAGGAGTTCGGAAGCGACACCTCGCGCACTTCGCCTCCGACCTGGCGAATCCGGTCGGCGGTGTGTCTGAGCGCCGCGGCTACTCCAGCATCCAGGTCGGTCGGGAAGTACTCCCGGGGAAGGCCGAAAGTCAGCCCTCGAAGATCGGCCAGCGGTTTGGGCACCCGCATGGGGGGGCGGTTAACAGTTGTAGCGTCGAATGGATCGGGGCCGCTGATGGTGCTCAGAACTCGAGAAGCATCGTCCACCGTACGACCGAATACCGACACACAATCCAGCGAGGACCCGAACGCGACGAGGCCGTAGCGGCTCACCCGCCCATAGCTCGGTTTCACCCCCACTACGCCGCAAAAGCTGGCGGGCTGGCGCACCGAGCCCCCGGTCTCAGAGCCCAGCGCCGCGGGGACCACGCCGGCCGCAACAAGCGCGGCGGAGCCACCGGACGATCCACCGGGTACTCGGCTGGGATCGTGAGGATTCTTTACCCGCCCGAATGCCGAGTGCTCGGTAGATGAGCCCATGGCAAACTCGTCGAGGTTGGTCTTGGCCGCGATCATGGCCCCGGCGGCACGAAGACGATCGACCACCGTAGCGTTGTAGGGCGACACGTACCCTTCGAGAATACGAGATGCGCAGGTAGTCGGCTGCTCGACGGTGACGATATTGTCCTTCAAGGCTATCGGCATGGCCGCGAGCGCACCCGGGGCGCCCATCGCGTCGACGCGAGCGGCCTCGGCGTCCAGCAGCTCGTGCGACCAGTGCAAAACCGCATTCAAGGGTTCGGCTTTGACGAGGCGGGCGATAGTCTCACGTGCAGTTGCTTTCCCGCTTTCCCGCTTTCCCACTTTCCCGCTCACTGATCCTCCATCGCGCCATGGCGGGGGACGAGATAAAACCCCCCGGCGAACTCGGGCGCCATAGACGCGGGAGGACGGGCTAGCGGCATGGCGGCTTCCACGTCCTCGCGCAGCGCCACCGATTGAGGTCCGGCAAGATATGGCTCGGCGATCCGGTCAGCCGGTACCTCATCGAGCGCGGCGACATAATTGACGATGCGATTGAGATTGTCCACCAGGCGGTGGAGCTCGCTTTCGCGCACTGCGAGCTCGGCGAGCTTTGCTACGTGCAGAACCTCGTCGCGGCCTATGCTCATGCGCTCTCCCACTCCCGTTCGAGACCGGCGTAAGCCACCAGCAGCTGTTTGACCCCTACCTCGACGTCGTCGAACGCCACTGACACCTTGAGATCTCGCCCGGTGCCAATGAGGCCCTGGATAGTTCCCCCACCAAACCGGCGGTGGCGGACTCGCTCGCCTTTCACGAAGCGGGGAGTGTCTTGCGAGGGCTCGTCAGTCGGAACGGCGGAAGGAGGGAACGCGGGATCGCCGGAATACCCTGTCGTTTTGCCTCGTTCTCTCAGTCCCTCGTTCCACCGTTCCCTCGTTCCGCCTCCCCAGCTCGGTGCCCACAGCGAAGTGGTCCGACGTTCGTCAACGATGGCCGGCGGAATGGCCTTCAGAAAGCGGGACATGATGCCGGGCCGAAGCTCTCCACCCCGGCGACGGGCCCGCGCCCACGTTAGATAAAGCTTGTCCTTGGCCCGGGTAAGCCCCACGTAGCAAAGACGTCGTTCTTCCTCCAAGCCCGACGGCTGCTCTTCAGCGCGAGCCAGAGGGAACAGTCCATGTTCGAGCCCGCTCATCACCACCACGGGCCACTCGAGACCCTTGGCGGTGTGGAGCGTCATGAGGGTCACCCCCTTTTCCTGCCCCTCCTCTCTGTCAACGGCTGAGAGCAGGGCGGTCTCCGCCAGAAACCGTTCCAGAGCGGTCTCGCCGTTCTCGCTGTCGACCACCACCACCTCGGACCAGTTGGTGGCGCTTGCCACCAGCTCTCGCACGTTTTCCCAACGGTCGGCGCCTTCGGGTCCCTCCGCCTGCAGCAGCGTCTCATAGTCGATGCTGCGAATGATGTGCTCCAGCAGGTCGGCGGGGGGACGCTCTCCTTTCCGGATCGCAGCGTCGATGAGCTCCGCGAAATTACTGAGTGCCACCCTAACATTGGGCCGCAGCTCGGGCACCCGATCGGCAATTCGGGCGGTTTCGAGCAGCGGCTTGCTCCATTGGGTGGCGGCGCGGCCCAGCGTCGCGAGGCTGCTTTCGCCCAGGCCACGGCGGGGGACCCCCACGGCCCGGAGGAATGCCTCGTCGTCGGCGGGATTGCTCACCAGCCGAAGATACGCCAGCAGGTCCTTCACCTCGCGCCGCTCGTAGAAACTCACGGCGCCCACCAGACGATACGGCACTCCAGCTCTGCGAAACGCTTCCTCCATTGCACGCGACTGCGAGTTCGTGCGATAGAGCACGGCCATCTCACGGAACTGCCAGTCGCCCGCAGCGCTCCTCTTCTGCAGCTCCCGCACCACCCACTCGGCCTCGTCCCGCTCATCCGCCGCGGCCAGCAAAGTCACCGATTCCCCGCCCCTCCGGCGAGTCGTGAGAGTTTTCCCGATCCGGCCGCTGTTCTCCCTGATAACACCATTGGCCGCGTCGAGCACCACCTGGGTGGAGCGATAGTTCTCCTCCAGCCGCACAAGCTTCGCACCGGGAAAGTCCTTCAGGAACTCCTGCATGTTCCGCACGTCGGCGCCACGCCACCCGTAGATCGATTGATCGTCATCGCCCACCGCCGCGACGTTACCGTGGGAGCCCAGCAGCCTGATCAGGTCGTACTGAGCCCGGTTGGTATCCTGAAACTCGTCCACCAGGATAAAGTTGAAACGACTCTGATAGGCGCGCAGGCGATCGGGGTGCTCACGGAAGAGCGTAAGCGGATGCAACAACAGATCGTCGAAATCCATGGCGTTGGCTGCTTTCAGCGCCGGTCCCAGGGCCGAGTACACCTCGGAGGCCACCTCTGTCAGGCGGTCGAACGGCAATCCGGAGGACAGCTGGGACGGGGGCACCATCCGGTTTTTGGCAGCCGAGATGAGCGCCTGGACCGCCTTGGGGGGAAACTGCTTTACCGAATGATTGTGCTGCTCCATCAGCCTCCTGATGAGGCTGAGCCGGTCATCCTCATCATAGATGGTGAACTGGCGGTTGAATCCCAGCAGCGGGGCCTCGCGGCGGAGGAGGCGCGCGGACAGAGAGTGGAAGGTGCCAATCCAGAGGCCGGACGGGTCGCGGTTCAGCAGCTGGCCGATCCGCTGTTTCATTTCGCCGGCGGCCTTGTTGGTAAAGGTCACGGCAAAGATCCGATCGGGAGGCACTCCGTGCCTGTCGATCAGCGCAGCGATGCGCATGGTGAGCACGCGGGTCTTGCCGGACCCCGCACCTGCCAGCACCAGCAGCGGCCCGCGCACGTGGTCGACCGCCTCGCGTTGGGCGGGGTTGAGCGCGGGCTCCAACCCGGGCTCGGACGCCTCGATCATGTCGCCCGAGCGGCCAGCGGTACGCGCATCACAAAGCAGGTTCCTTTCTCCGTCGGCTCCAGCATCAACGCGCCCCCATGCGCATCCTCGACCACCCGGCGCGAAAGTGCGAGCCCGATACCCCAGCCGCCGCGCTTGGTGGTGGTGCCGGGCTCGAAGAGGGTGCGCCGCAGCTCCTTGGGTACGCCGGGACCGTCGTCGAAAACCCGGATTGCACCCATGTTATCCTCGGCGCCGATCCGCAGAATAATCGCGCCTGAGCGCCCCTGCAGGGCGTCGATGGCGTTTTTGACCAGTGACTCCAGGGCCCACTCGAGCAGCACCGGATCGCCCAGGACAGTAGGTCCTGCGCCAGGCGCCTCGACGCGGAGGTCGATCATGTTGGCATGGCGCGGCAGCCGGGGGCGAAAGTAGCCGGCGACTCGGTCGGCTAACGCCCCCAGGCCGATGGGCTCGCGCTTGGCCGGGTTCCCGATGCGCTCGAAGCGCTGAGCTACCCGGTCGAGCCGCTCCGCATCGGCGCTCAGATGGTCCGCCAGTCCTGGTGGCGGCGTGGCCCGGCTCCGGACCCGCTCGATCCAGCCCTGAAGGCTGGTCAGCGGTGTGCCCATCTGATGGGCGGCTTCACGTGCCATGGCCACCCACAGGCGATCGCGTTGCGCCGACATGGCGCTGCGATAGGCAAACACCGCCACCCCAACCATGACCGCGATGGTCAGGCCTTGCAGCACCGCCAGCGCGATCAGGTTTCGCTGAGCCGGCAGCGGTCCGTAGTGAACCGTTCCGATGGTGGCGTCGGTGATGGGAGGGTTCTGCCGGTCCAGCCGCCCGGCGTACACCTTGACTCGCGGATCATCGAGCGCGGCTTCGAACGGCAGGTTTGCCGCCGCGGTCACGCGGCCCGCTGTGTCGGTGACGACCAGCGGCAGCCCCAATGCACGAACCTCCTCGCCCAGACGAAGCAACGCTTCGGCCTCGGCCCCGGGCCGCGGGTTGTTCAGACCGCCGAACACTCCGGAATACAGGCGGCTGGTGGCCGACGCGTCCGCCTTGAAGTGACGAAAGATCAGAATCCCGGTGCCGAAGCTCAACCCGGCCAGCAGGGCCACCAGCGTCACCACCACGGTGGGCGCCAGACGCTGAAGTCGCCCGCTACGCACGCGGAGTCAAGCGATCGGCGCCGAGATACGGCGCCAGTGCATCTGGCACCCTCACCGATCCGTCAGCCGCTTGGTTGTTCTCCAGAAGGGCAATGATAGTTCGGGGAAAGGCGACGCCCGAAGCATTGAGGGTGTGGACGAACTCGGGCTTGGCCTTGGGTGAAGGCCGGTAACGCATATTGGCACGCCGGGCCTGGAAGTCAGTGAAGGTGCTCGAGCTCGATACTTCGAGCCAGCCACCGACGCCGGCTGCCCAAACCTCGATGTCGTAGGTCCGCGCGCTGGCAAACCCGGTATCTCCCGCGGCCAGCTCCACCACCCGATAAGGGAGGCCCAGACGCTGGAGCACGGTCTCAGCGTGAGTGGTGATACGCTCGTGCTCCGCCACTGAGTCTTCCGGACGGACTATGCGCACCAACTCCACCTTGTCGAACTGATGAACCCGGATCAATCCTCGGGTGTCCTTGCCGTGTGAAAATGCCTCCCGGCGGAAGCAAGGCGTGCAAGCCACGTAGCTTGCCGGCAGGGCCCCGGCCTCGATGATTTCGTCGCGGTGAATATTGGTGACGGGCACTTCCGCCGTGGGAATGAGGAACAGGTCGTCGGGAGAACAGGTGTAGACCTCCTCGGCAAACTTCGGCAG
>Ga0183260_10002991_pt1 | contig 13781 bp, 16 predicted proteins | sample AntDrymUQ4972206_2_FD_129768 | JGI IMG/M metagenome (GOLD analysis project Ga0183260, IMG submission 129768) | Polar desert sand microbial communities from Dry Valleys, Antarctica - metaG UQ497 (22.06) (version 2) (version 2) | ecosystem: Environmental > Terrestrial > Soil > Desert | place... | reverse complement strand
GTCGAGACGCAGCTGGACGTCGAGCGGCTCCACTGACCCTGTGGATGACCGACCGCGGGCGCTCGCGATCGCCGGCATGCTGAAGACGTGTCCGTGGTCGAGGTCCTGGAGCGCATGGGTGGCGTCGCTACCCGCGCCTCCCTGATCGCAGCCACCACCCGCGTCGATGTCGACGCCGCTCGTGCGGCCGGCGAGGTCGTCACCGTCGCACGCGGTCGCTATGCCCTGGCATCGGCCGATGCTGCACTGGTGGCGGCACACCAACGCTGCGGCGTCGTGTCCCACACCAGCGCGGCGCCGCACCACGGGTGGCAGGTGCGGCTGCCGCCCGACCTGCCGCACGTGACCCTGCCCAAGGGACGAACCCTGACCGAGGCGCAGCGGCTAGGGATCCACCTCCACCGCACCGACCTGAGCCCCGACGACGCGACCGGCGGGTTCACCACTCCCGAGCGAACACTCGTGGACTGCCTGCGGAGCGGCCGGTTTCCCGATGCTCTGTGCGTCGCCGACTTGGCGCTCCGTGACGGATTCGGCCGAGCGGCCAACGCTTTCGAGTCCGCCCTGCGGGCGATCGCCCTGGAGGTGTCCGGCCTGCAGGTGGTGCCCCAGGTCTCGATCCGGAACGGGCAACAGTTCCTCGGGCGGCCTGACCTGGTCGACGAGCGGCTGGGCATCGTCATCGAGGCCGACACTTTCACGTGGCACGGCGATCGCGGGGCGTTGGGCCGTGACGCACGCCGCTACAACCGACTCGCGGTGAACGGCTGGCTGGTGCTGCGGTTCACGTGGGAGGACGTGGTGCTCCACCCCGACGAGGTAGCGTTGATCCTGCGAGCCGCTGTCGCAGAAAGGACCGAACGGCCGTGCTCGTGCGGCCGGGCCGCCTGAGCCAGCCAGCGCGCACGATGTTTGGTCCTTCGGTCTACGTGTCGGAGCGGGGGTCGGCCTTCGAGTAGCCGGCCTTGGGCGGGATGCCTTCGGGGTTCTCCTCGTCGTTGCCGGGCCGCTGCTCGGGCGGGGCGTCGTCGACGTCCGGGCTCTCGGGTGTCACATCACGGACACCGTCGGTGCCGGTCTGGCCGGGGCCGGTAGGCCCCTCGCGCTCGCTGCTGACACCCATGTTCCCGGACGCGTCGTGGTGGGATTCGCGGATGTCGCGGGGCTCGCCCTCGGACTCGTGGCTCATGCCGGGTCCTCCTTCTCGGGGTCGCTGGCGCCGTCGCCCTCGCCCTCCTGCTGCTTCTCCTCCGGCTCGCCGATCTCGTCGGGGACGTGGTCCTCGACCTCCGGGTTGAGGTCGGGGTGGAGGTCGCGGACGAGCGGTTCGCGCTCGTCGCCGGCGAACGGCGCGTCCTCGTTGATGGCATCGACGCCGCCGGGGTTGGGCTCCGCCGGCTCGATCTCGGGATCTGGCTGCGAGCCGAGCTTCTCGTCGGTCATGGGGTGCTCCTCTCGGGGGTGAATCCGAACGTCAGGTAGGGGTCGCCCTTGCCCAGTGGTTTGCTCAGTGAGGCGAGGGCATGGGCCTCGTGGGGGACCACGGGGTCGGGCAGGGCATCGAGCGGACACCACCGGAGGTCGGCGCACTTCTCCGGCTCCACGATCCGGGGCTCACCGGACCATCCGTGCGCGGTGAAGAAGAAGTCGACCCGCTCGTCGATCGGCTGGTCGTGCTGCGTGCGCTGCATGGTGAGCTCGAACTGCAGGTCGAGGTCGGTGATGCCGAGCTCTTCGGAAGCCTCGCGCCGGGCGGCGTCGTACGCCGTCTCCCCGCGCTCGACGTGGCCGGCCGCGGCGGCCGCCCAGTGGTCGTCCATGTAGCCGGTGTTCTGGCGCAGCTGGAGCAGCACCTCGCGACCCGCCTCACCGTCCCTGAGGAGGAATACGTAGGACGCGGGGACGACGACGAAGCGCTGGTTCACTGGCCCGAGTCGTCCGAGGGCTGGTCGAGCGCCGAGCCGGCGTTCTCCTGCTGCTCCGCGTCGGCGGCGCCGTCGCCCTCGTCGGGCAGTTCGCTGTCGTGCTCGCCCGGCGGTGGCTCGGTGACGTCGAGGGCCTCGTTGGACTCCTCAGGCACGGGCTGGGTCACTTCACGTCGCCGTCACGCTTGTCGTCGAACTTGTCGAGCGTCTCCTTGGCCTTCGCCCGGCCGGTGCCGATGTGCTTGGAGTACTTGCCCTTGGTCTTCTGGTCGGCGGTCGTGGCCGCCTTGTCGATGCCGTGGGCGATCTTGTCGCCGTGCTGGTCGACGGTCTTCTTGGCTTGCGCCTTCATCTTGTCGAGGAATCCCATGCCCCCGAGACTATCCCCGTGCCACCCAGCCCACCGGTCCCGATCGTCGCCGTCGTCGGTGCGACCGCGTCCGGCAAGACCGGGTTGTCGCTCGATCTGGCCCAGCGGCTCGGCGGCGAGGTGGTCAACACCGACGCGATGCAGGTCTACCGCGGCATGGACGTCGGTACGGCGAAGCTGCCGGTCGGCGAACGGCGCGGCATCGCCCACCACCTGGTCGACACCCACGACGTCACCGAGCGGCTGTCGGTGGCCGAGTTCCAGGCCGAGGCGCGGTCGGTGATCGCGTCGCTGCGGGCGCGGGGCGTGGTGCCGGTGCTGGTCGGCGGGTCGGCGCTGTACGTCCGCGCGATCCTCGACCGGTTCGAGTTCCCCGGCACCGACCCCGCGATCCGGGCCCGGCTGGAGTCTGAGCTGGCGTCCGTGGGTCCGGCCGGGATGCACGTGCGGCTGCGGGAGCTGGACCCCGAGGCGGCGGGGCGGATCCTGGTCGAGAACGGCCGCCGGATCGTGCGCGCGCTTGAGGTCGTCGAGCTGACCGGCCGGCCCTACTCGGCGTCACTGCCGACGCTGGAGTACGCCGACCCCGCGTCGCTCCAGGTCGGCATCGACATCGACCGGCCGGCCCTCGACCGGCGGATCGAACAGCGGGTGGACGAGATGTTCGCGGCCGGGTTCGTCGCCGAGGTGGAGCGGCTGCTCGCGGTCGGACTGGCCGAGGGGCGGACCGCGTCGCGGGCGATCGGCTACTCCGCGGTGTCGGCGTACCTCACGGGCGGGCTGACGCTTGACGAGGCACGCGAGCGGACCGTGATCGCGACCCGGCGCTACGCCCGTCGTCAGGACTCGTGGTTCCGCAAGGACCCCCGGATCACCTGGGTCGCCTACGACGCCGTCGACCGGGTCGAGGTGGCCGCAACCGCGATCAGGCGCACCGTCGGCGGTGAGTGACAGGCTCGCTGCATGAGTCGCACGATCTACTACACCGCCACCACGCTCGACGGCTTCATCGCGACGCCGGACCACTCGCTGGAGTGGCTGCTCTCGCGTGACATCGACGAGGAGGGGCCGATGCACTACAACGGGTTCCGGAAACGGATCGGTGCCGCCGCCATGGGCGCCAACACCTGGCAGTGGATCCTCGATCACGACGAGGAGCCGTGGGGGCCGCTGCCGACCTGGGTGCTGACGCACCGTGACTTCGCGCCGGTGGAGGGCTGCTCGGTCACCTTCACCAGCGACGACATCCAGACCGTCCACGCCGCGATGACCGAGGCCGCGGGCGACCAGGACCTGTGGGTGGTCGGCGGCGGCGAGCTCGTGGGTCGCTTCCATGACGCCGGGCTGCTCGACGAGGTGTGGTTGCAATACGCACCGGTGACGATCGGCCAAGGCGCTCCCGTGCTGCCGCGACACGTCGAGCTGAGGCTGGAGGACGTCGCCCGCAACCGGGACTTCGCATGCGCCCGCTACGAGGTGGTGAAGCCGCCGGCGACCTGAGCCGTACGCTTGCCGAGTGCACGCCTGGACCGAGATCTCCTCCACCGACGAGCTGGTGTCGCTACTCGGCGAACCGGGGGAGCGCGCCCGCGACAAGTCCCGCCCCGCGCTGCTCGACGTCGACCGAGCGTGGTTGTCCGCGTCGCCGTTCTGCGTGATGGCGACGTCCGACTCCGACGGCCGCTGCGACGCCTCGCCCAAGGGCGATCCCGCCGGTCAGCTGGTGCACGTCATCGACGACCGCACCATCGCCATCGCCGAGCGGCCGGGCAACCGGCGCGCCGACGGCTACCAGAACATCCTCGCCAACCCCCACGTCGGCCTGAACTTCCTGATCCCCGGCCGCGGCGACACCCTGCGCGTCAACGGCCGCGCCCGGCTGGTGAGCGATGCGCCGTTCTTCGACGAGATGCTGGTCAAGGGGCACCGACCGCTGCTGGCCGTGGTCGTCGAGATCGAGGAGCTGTTCTTCCATTGCGCGAAGGCGTTCCTGCGGTCAGGGCTGTGGAAGCCGGAGACCTGGGACCCCGAAGCGGCGGTCGCCCGGCGGGCCGTGGTGGCCGCGCAGGTCGAGCCCAACGGGATGGCCATCGACGAGCTGGACGCGTACTACGGTCCGGCGTACGAGAAGGGGCTCTATGGCTGACTACCCCTTCTGGAAGGGCCACGGGACCGAGAACGACTTCGTGATCGTGCCGGCCGAGGTCGAACTGACGCCTGCGCGGACCCGGGCGCTGTGCGACCGCCGGGCCGGCATCGGCGGCGACGGCGTGATCCGGGCGGTGCGCGGCGACGACGGCCGCTGGTTCATGGACTACTGGAACTCTGACGGCTCGGCCAGCGAGATGTGCGGCAACGGCATCCGGCTCTTCGCCCTCCACCTCCGCGACGAGGAGGGCGCGACCTTCCCGCTCGAGATCGCCACTCGTGACGGCATCAAGACCCTCGCCGAGAGCGACCTCGGATTCACCGCCGACATGGGTACGCCGCGGGTGCTGGGCGAAACCGTGGTCGGCGTCGGCGACCGGTCGTGGCCCGCTGTCCACGTCGACCTGGGCAACCCCCACGCCGTCTTGTTCGTCGACGACCTCGCCCACGCCGGTTCGCTGATCGAACCGCCCGCACACGACGAGTCGGTCTACCCCGACGGCGTCAATGTCGAGTTCGTCGTACGACGCGGTGAGCGGCACGTCGCGATGCGGGTCCACGAGCGCGGCTCGGGCGAGACCCGGTCGTGCGGCACCGGTGCCTGCGCGGTGATGGTGGCCGCCGCCGTCGCCGACGGCGCGAGCCGTCCTGTCGCCTATCGCGTCGACGTCCCCGGCGGCACCCTCGAGGTCACCTGGACCGAGGACGACCGGCTGCTGCTGAGCGGCCCCGCGGTCGTCGTGGCCCGGGGCACCACCTCGCTCTAGGTCGGCCCTGCGGACTCGCCGGCAAGGTCCGGACTCGAGAAGGCTGCCGGAACCCCTCGATACGGCCTGCAGCAGCCCCCATGACGCCCCCGCTAGGGTCCCGCCATGGACATCACCGGAGCCTCCGCCCTCGTCACCGGCGCCGCCTCGGGCATCGGCGCGGCCGTCGCCCGCCAGCTCGCCGCCGCCGGCGCGACCGTCGTGGTCGCCGACCTCCAGGCCGACAAGGGCGAGGCTCTGGCCGCCGAGATCGGCGGCGTCTTCATGTCGGTCGACGTCACCGACACCGCCCAGCTCGAGGCCGCCGTACGCCGCGCCAGCGAGCTCGGCCCGCTGCGGGTGCTGGTCAACTCCGCCGGCATCGGCTGGGCGCAGCGCACCATCGGTCGGGACGGCGAGTTCGACTCCGCCCACGACCTCGGCGCGTTCAAGAAGGTCGTCGCGATCAACCTGGTCGGCTCCTTCGACGCCATCCGGCTCGCCGCGACGGCGATGTCGGTGCTCGACCCGACCGAGTCCGGCGACCGCGGCGCGATCGTCAACATCGCCTCGGTTGCCGCCTTCGACGGCCAGATCGGCCAGGCGGCGTACGCCGCGTCGAAGGGCGGACTGGTCGGGCTCACCCTCCCGGTGGCCCGCGACCTGGCCGCATCGGCGATCCGGCTCAACACCGTCGCCCCCGGCCTGATCGAGACGCCGATCTACGACTTCACCCCCGACCCGGTCGCGTTCAAGACGCAGCTGGGCCAGTCGGTGCTCTACCCGAAGCGGCTCGGCACCGCCGACGAGCTCGCCGCGATGGTGCTCGCCTGCCTCACCAACTCCTACATGAACGCCGAGACCGTCCGCGTCGACGGCGGCATCCGGATGCCACCGAAGTAGGTCGCGTGCCTGCTACAGAATCTATTCGCGCCCTGGGCACCCGCGACCTACCCTTGGAGCCACATGACGAACGCACCTGACTTCAACCTAGACCACGAGCTCGAGCAGACCGACGACTGGGACGACCTTGACGAGGGGGAGTTCCAGAGCGGCTACGCCGACGAGCCGGATCTCGAGGACCTCACCACCGGCGAGCAGGACCTGGCCGAGCGCCACCAGCTCCGCCGGGTCGCCGGTCTGCGCACCGAGCTCGAGGACATCACCGAGGTCGAGTACCGCCAGCTCCGCCTGGAGCGCGTGGTCCTCGTCGGCGTGTGGACCGAGGGCACGGTCGAGGACGCCGAGAACTCGATGGCCGAGCTCGCGCTGCTCGCCGAGACCGCCGGCTCCACGGTGCTCGACAACGTCTTCCAGCGGCGCGGCAAGCCCGACCCGGCGACGTACGTCGGGCGCGGCAAGGTCGACGGGATCCGCGAGATCGTGCAGGCGACCGGCGCCGACACCGTCGTCTGCGACGGTGAACTCGCCCCCAGCCAGCTGCGCAATCTGGAGGACCAGCTCAAGGTCAAGGTCGTCGACCGGACCGCGCTGATCCTCGACATCTTCGCCCAGCACGCTAAGTCGCGGGAGGGCCAGGCGCAGGTCGAGCTGGCGCAGCTCAACTACATGAAGCAGCGGCTGCGCGGCTGGGGCGGCAACCTGTCGCGCCAGGCGGGCGGCCGAGTCGGCGCCGACGGTGGCGGCATTGGTGGCCGCGGCCCCGGTGAGACCAAGATCGAGACCGACCGGCGCCGGATCAACACCAAGATCGCCAAGCTGCGCCGACAGCTCGCCGAGATGAAGGGCACCCGCGACACCAAGCGCCAGGAGCGTCGTCGCCACCACATCCCCAGCGTGTCGATCGCCGGCTACACCAACGCCGGCAAGTCGAGCCTGCTCAACCGGATGACCGACGCGGGCGTGCTGGTCGACAACTCGCTGTTCGCCACGCTGGACCCCACCACGCGCCGTACGACGACCACCGACGGTCGCGTCTACACGATGAGCGACACCGTCGGCTTCGTCCGCCACCTGCCCCACCAGCTCGTGGAGGCCTTCCGGAGCACGCTGGAGGAGGTCGCCGACTCCGACCTGATCCTCCACGTCGTCGACGGGTCCCACCCCGACCCGGAGGGCCAGATCGCGGCCGTCCGCGAGGTCTTCGCCGAGATCGACGCCGGCAAGGTGCCCGAGCTGATCGTCATCAACAAGGCCGACCTCGCCGACCCGATGGTGCTGGCCCGGCTACAGGCCCGCGAGCCCCACACCGTGGTGGTCAGCGCCAAGACGGGCGAGGGCATCGCCGAGGTCCTCGCCCTGGTCGAGGCGGAGCTGCCGCGACCGGGCGTCGAGTTCGAGGCGCTGCTGCCCTACGAGCGCGGCGACCTGATCGACCGGCTCCACAAGCAGGGCGAGATCGACGTGCTCGAGCACACCGCCGACGGCACCCGGGTCTCAGGACGGGCCAACCCCGACCTGGCCGGCGAGCTGGCGACGTACGCCGTCTGAGCGCGTACGCCGCCAACCCGTGCTGGTCAGTCCTTGACCGGGCGGCAGGCCGCTCCGACGCGGACCTGCTCACCGCGGTCCACGACGACCGCGCGGCTGCTCATCACCTTGCCCTTGCGGAAACAGGTCAGCTGCCAGGCTTCCTTGATCCCGCTGTACTGAGCAGGGTCGGGGCTTTGGAAGGTGACCTCGCCGGTCCAGTCGTCCTCGACCGATCCGCCCTCGTAGTTCTCCGCGATCACCGTGTAGGTCCCGGCGACGGGGTCCGGGATCCGGATCCGCTCGGGGTTGGCGAGCGTCGCCCCCGAGCCGACGGCCTGGCCCTCGGGGCCGAGGATGTAGTAGTCCCAGTCGGCTCCGTTCGGCCAGGAGAACGACAGCGTCGCGAAGCCGTTGTCGACGGCCGGCTGCCCGAGGATCTCGAAGGTGGTCTCCTCGGACTCGCCGACGGCGGGCACACCCGCGGGGTTGGTCAGCGCGATCGTCTCCTGCGGGTCGGCGACCGGGTCGCGGCCGTAGCGACCCACCACCAGCGGGCGGGTGGAGGGGTTGACGCCCAGGGTGAACTGGCCGCCCTCGGAGCGGTAGCGGTTGACCAGGGTGTCCTCGTAGAAGATCTGGCCGCGCGTCGTGCCGTCGGGCTGGAGCACCGGCGAGGTGGGCGACACGTGCGTCTTGCTGAGCACGATCTGCGTCCCCTGTGGCGCCCTGCCGGAGACCCGGGAGTGCAGCGCGGGCGCCATCGCGGCCTCGGCCGCCCGGTAGTACGCCTCACGGTTGCCACCGGTGCCGGCGCCGTCCGCCGGGTCGAGGCCGAGGTACTCCGCGACCACCGCCTCCTCGTAGGCCGGGTGGAACGCGTCCGGGCCGATCTCGAAGGTGAAGCCGAAGCCGCCGGTGATCCAGTAGCTCCAGTCTTCGGTGGAGCCCGAGGTGTCGTAGAGTTGGTACGACGACTGGCTGGTGTAGCCGTTGGCACCCGCCATCGCGTCGCCGAGCTGCTTGTAGGCGACCTCGTCCGGCGCCTTGCCGGTCGACGCGACGGCCGGCGGCCGTAGCACCAGGTTGGAGTAGGTGTGGTTGCTGATCATCATCGTGACCGCGCGTTCGGAGATGAACTGTCGCACTGCGTCGACCTCGGGCTCACTGCCGGGACCGTCGCCGCGGTAGGTGTCGCTCGACCAGTTGGTGCTAGCGCCGGGCCCACCCCAGAAGCCCGGGTAGTTGCGGTTGGGGTCGGTGCCGCGCAGCCGGCCCGCCGGGTTGTCGGCGCAGGTGCCGCCGGTGAACGCGGCCGGGGTGTTCTCCGAGACGCTGCAGTTCTTGCGCTTCATCTCGTAGTCGAACCGCGAGAAGTCGCCGAGCGCCGTGGCGTTGCGCGAGATCTGGAAGCCGTCGACGTTGACGACGGGCACGATGACCAGCCGCGAGGCCTGCATGATGCTGCGGGCACGCGCGTCGCCGCCGGCGTACGACTGGAGCAGGTCGATGCCGAACTCGAGGGTGTGCTCGGAGCTCGGCCACTCGCGGGCGTGATGGGCGCCGAGCAGCAGGAAGACCGGCTTGCCGTCACGGATCGTGTCGGCGCGCGTGGTGATCTCCAGGCCCCTGATCCGCTTCCCCAACACGGTCCGCCTGGCCAGCGTCAGCGGCCGGGTGAGCCGGGGGTAGCGCGCGGCAAGGTCGTCCATGTCGGTGAGGTACTCGGGGTAGGTGCGGTAGGTCGTGCGGCCGCTGGGCAGCGGCGACTCGGCGACCCGCGCGGCGTAGGCGCGATCGGCCTTCCGCTGCAGGCGCGACTGCTCCTCGAGGTCGTGGACCTCGACCTGCCAGGTGAAGCCGGCGTCGCGCAGGGTCTGGGCGTCCCGGTCGTCGTAGAGGACGACCTCGATGCCCTTGGTCGTCACGTGCTCGGTGATGTCGAGGCCGAGCGAGACGACCTCGTTGCGCTGGTCGACGGTGGGCGCGTCCACCATCACGACCCGCACCCGACCGGAGTCGGTGGGGCCGGGATCGGCGGCGGTGGGGCCGGTGACGGCGGCGAGCGAGGGGCCGCCGAGAGTGGCCGCCAGGGTGGCGGCGACGCCGAGCCCGAGCGTTCCGAGCGCGGCGCGACGCACGGACGCGAGGCGTCCGGCGGGTTTGCGAACAGCAGGTCTCACAATGTCCTCCCGAGAATGTGCGGTCCCGAGTGACCGCAGGTGGCCTCAGCCAACCTCAGCCGGGGGCCGGTGTACAGGGTCGGCCGGGAAACATTGGAAGCACACATATCGGGGTGGCGTTGCGGGCACCATGGGCACGTGGCCCTTCGGATGTACGGCGGCGCAGCCGCTGCCGTGTTCGCTCCCCTCGACACGCTCTCGCGTGCCGAGCAGGTCGAGCGACGGCTGACAGACGCCATCGTGCTGGGGCTGATACCTACCGACGAGCAGCTGCCGGGCGAGGCCGAGCTGGGCCGGCTGCTCGGCGTCTCGACGGTCACCGTCCGCGAGGCGCTGCGCGCGATGCGTGAGGCCGGCCTGATCGAGACCCGACGGGGGCGCCACGGCGGGTCGTTCGTGCAGCAGTCGCGCGGGGCAGCGGTCAAGCGAGTCGTCGCCCGGCTGCTCGAGTTGAGCACCGCCCAGCTGCGCGACCTCGGCGACCAGTACGCCGCCCTGTCCGGCGCGGCCTCCCGGCTGGCCGCCCGCCGCGCGACCCCGGTCGAGATCGCCCGGCTGCGGCGCGCACACGCGCAGATCGTCGCGGCCGACACCGAGGAGGAGCGTCGCCGGGCAGAGAGCCATCTGCAGATCGAGATCGCCGCGGTGGCCCAGTCGCCGCTGCTGTTCCGCGACGAGGTCGGGATGCAGGCCGAGATCGGGCCGCTGCTGTGGTTGGGCGTGGGGCACGAGGAGGTCCTCCTCCACACCTCCGGGCTGGCGGGTGCCGTGGTCGAGGCGATCGCCAACGGCGACGGTGACAAGGCGCGGGCACTGACCGAGGACCGGATCGTGCAGTGGACCGCCCACCTGGTCGAGCTGCGGCTGCAGGAGCTGGAGGCGACCCGTGGCTGACGTGCTGTCCGAGCTGGAGGAGTTCATCCGGGCTACCCGCGGTGTGGTCCACGACCTCGCGGCCACGACCGCTGCGGCGCTGTCCTCCACGGCGCAGCCGCGTCGCGCGGACCTGATGGAGATCGAGCCGCTGGTCGCCATGATCCTCGGCGAACGCGAGGAGACGGTCCACGGCGGCGGATTCGTCGCCGCCCCCGGGCTGCTCGACGACGCGCCCTGGTGGCTGGAGTGGTTCGCCTGGGATGCCGGGGCCGTGCAGCGGCTGGTGTCGGAGACCGATCCGTCCGGTGCCTACTTCTTCGACTACACCTTCATGCCCTGGTACCCCGGACCCCGCGAGCGCACCCCACCCGCCCGCGCGGTGACCGGCCCCTACGTCGACTACCTCTGCACCGACGACTACACGCTGACCTTCACCGAGGCCGTACGCCGCCAGGACGGCTCGTTCGCCGGCGTGGCCGGTGTCGACGTACGCGTCCTCGCGGTCGAGCAGCGGTTCCTCGCCGAGTTCCGCGCGACGGGTCGGGTGTTGGCGCTGGTCAACGAGCTGGGCCGGGTCGTGGTCAGCACCAGCGCCCGGCTGTTGAGCGGCGACCTGGTCGACGAGCTCGACGTCCCCACCCTCTTCGAGGCCGGCGACGAGCGGCTGACCCGGATCTCCGACTCCGAGCTGGGTTTGCTGGACCTCGGCCGCCGCTAGCGTGGGTCGATCTAGCCAGCCGATCCAAGCCGCGCGCATGACTGTCCGGTTTTGGCGGCGGGTGGCGGGTGCGGGAGGATGCCCCCCATGTCTCGTGGCGCCTGGGTTCGTCTCCTCTTCGTGCTCGGCCTGCTCGCTGGTTGCGCGTGGGTCTCGGTGGAGCGCGAGCCCGAGCTCGGCCTGGACCTGCGCGGCGGCGCCCAGTTCATCTTCGAGGCGCAGGACACCGAGGAGACTCCGGCCACGGCTGAGAACGTCGACCGGACCCTCGAGGTGCTGCGCGGCCGCGTCGATGCTCTCGGCGTCGCGGAGTCGACGCTGGTCAGGCAGGGCGAGAACCGGATCCTGGTCGAGCTCCCCGGCATCACCGACGAGCAGCAGGCGGAGGACGCGCGGGCCCGAATCGGGCAGACCGCCCAGCTCACCGTGCATCCGGTGCTGCGCACCGTTCCCGACCCGCAGACCACACCGCAGGACCCGGCGAACCTGGTGCTCCCGAGCGACTCGGGCGACGTCATCGAGCTGGGGCCGGCCGCGCTGCAGGGTGATGAGATCACCGGCGCCCAGGCGGCCCTGCCGGAGGTGCAGTGGGTCGTCAACGTCGACTTCAACGGCGAGGGGTCCGACGCGTTCGGCGAGCTCTCGGCGGAGGCAGCCTGCGCACAGGGGGCCCAGAACCGGATCGCGATCGTGCTCGACGACGAGGTCATCTCGTCCCCCGGCGTCAACGTTCCCTGCGGCGGTTCGATCCGCAACACCACGCAGATCTCCGGCTCGTTCAGCGACGCGGAGGCCAAGGAACTCGCGGCCCTGATCGAGGGGGGCGCGCTGCCGCTGCCGCTGGAGTCGATCTCCGACCGGCTGGTCGGACCCACGCTCGGCGACCAGGCGATCGAGGACTCCTTCCAGGCGGGCATCGTCGGCCTGATCCTCACCGGCCTGTTCATCACACTCGTCTACCGGTTCGTCGGCCTCCTCGCCACGATCGCGCTCGCGTCGTACGCCCTCATCGCCTACGCGATGCTGCTCGCCCTCGGTGCCACGCTCACCCTGCCCGGACTGGCCGGCTTCGTGCTCGCCATCGGACTCGCGATCGACGCCAACGTGCTGGTCTTCGAACGAGCGCGGGAGGAGTACGTCGACGCCCCGAAGGCCGGCCTGCGGCACGCGCTGACGACCGGCTTCAACAAGGCGTGGACCGCGATCATCGACTCCAACGTCACCACGCTGCTGGCCGCGGGGCTGCTGTTCGTGCTGGCGTCCGGGCCGGTCAAGGGTTTCGGAGTCACGCTGTCGATCGGTGTCATCGCCTCCATGGTGTCGGCGCTGGTGATTGCCCGGCTGCTCACCCAGGTGGGCGTCTCCGTCCCCTGGATCGCGCGACACCCCAGGTTCACCGGCCTCGGCTACGTCGGCAAGGTCCGCGGCTACCTGGACCGCAAGAACCCCGACCTGATGTCACGTCGCAAGGTGTGGCTGGCTGGCTCCGCGCTCGCGCTGGTGGCGGCCATGGTCGGCATCGTCGGCCCGGGGCTCAACCTCGGCATCGAGTTCACGGGCGGCCGGACCCTCGACTACTCCACCGAACGCGACGTGACCGTGGACCAGGCGCGGGTGGCGATCGCCGACGCCGGCTTCCCGGAGGCAGTCGTGCAGGGTGCCGACACCGCCGACTTCACGGTCCGCACCGGCGACATCAGCAACGAGGACGAGGACCGGATCCAGGCCGCGCTCGAGGACATCGGCGGCCAGGTCACCCAGGAGGATGACCAGCGGATCGGGGCGTCGCTCGGTAACGAGCTGCGCGACAAGGCCCTGCTCGCGTTCGGGATCGCGCTGCTGGCGCAGATGCTCTACCTGGCGATCCGGTTCAAGTGGACCTTCGGTGTCGCCGCCGTGGTGGCGATGTTCCACGACGTCTTGCTCGTCGTCGGCCTGTTCGCCTGGCTCGGCAAGCCGATCGACGGGGTGTTCCTGGCCGCCGCGCTGACCATTATCGGCCTTTCGGTCAACGACACGGTCGTGGTGTTCGACCGGATCCGCGAACGCTGGCGCGGAAGCGTGGACAGGTCCTTCGTCGAGATCTCCAACAAGGCTTGCGTGCAGACCATGCCGCGCACGGTCAACACCGGCCTCGGCGCGATGTTCATCCTCGCAGCCCTCGCCCTTCTCGGGGGCGACTCGTTGCAGGACTTCGCGCTGGCGCTGTTGGTGGGCCTGGTCGTCGGCACCTACTCGTCGGTCTTCACCGCCACGCCCATCCTCACCTACCTGCAGGAGCGGTACCCGATGTCACGCGCCCAGAAGGTCAGGCGGACAGCCCCTGACCACGAGGACTCCGGCGCCGTCATCTGATCGTCAGAGGTGCCTGAGCGCCTCGCGCTG
>Ga0183260_10002989_pt1 | contig 13784 bp, 12 predicted proteins | sample AntDrymUQ4972206_2_FD_129768 | JGI IMG/M metagenome (GOLD analysis project Ga0183260, IMG submission 129768) | Polar desert sand microbial communities from Dry Valleys, Antarctica - metaG UQ497 (22.06) (version 2) (version 2) | ecosystem: Environmental > Terrestrial > Soil > Desert | place... | reverse complement strand
TGGAAGAGGGCGACCACGATGCCGTAGGCGGCGCTGATCGACAGCAGGTTCATGATCACCGCCTTGACCGGCACCAACAGTGACCGGAACACCACCATGAGCAGCAGGAACGACAGCGCCAGCACTGCCACGAAGAACAGGGGTAGACGCGCCTCGAGGTAGTTGGAGAAGTCGTTGTTCACCGCCACGGTGCCGGTGACGGCCACGTCGACTCCTGCCGCCGACTCGGCCGGCGGCAGCACGTCGTTGCGGAGCCGCTTGAGCAGCGCGTTGGTCGCCTCGTCCTGGGGCCCACTGGTGGGCACCAGGCTCCATACGGCCGCGGTCGGCGCCCCCTCGTCGTTCGGACGGGCGGGGGAGACGAACGCCACGCCCGGGTCGGCGGCGACCGCTTCTGTGATCCGCTTCAGGCGGCCCAGGTCGATGCCGGGAGGCAGCGTGGCGGCCAGGATCATGGGTCCGTTGAAGCCGGGCCCGAAGCCGGCGACCAGCAGGTCGTAGGCCTTCTTGGTGGTGGTGTCGTCGGCGTAGTTGCTCTCGTCGGAGAACCCGAGCCGCAGGCTCAGCACGGGCACGGCCAGCACGAGCAGGGCCAGGGCGGCGGCGATCGCCGCCGTCCACGGCCGGCGCTGGATGGCGTGGCTCCATCGGTAGGCCGGGGTCTCCTTGATCGGCTTCGGTGCCCGGCGGCGGACCTCCCGCTTCAGGGGACCGACGAAGAACCCGGCGATGAGCACGACCACGGCCAGAGGAACGCCGATGGTGAGGGGCGTGATCTTCAGGCCCACGCCGACCAGGGCGATGGCGACCAGACCGGCGGCGATCAGCCCCCGCCAGCGAGTGAGCTCGATCTTGTGGCCGGCGAAGCCCAGCAGGGCGGGCAACAGCGTCAGGGAGGCGGCGACGGTGACCGCCACCACCGAGGCGGCGCCGACGGCGAGGCCCTGGATGAACCCGACCTTCATCAGGAGCATGCCCAGCAGCGAGATCACGACCGTAACGCCGGCGAACAGGACCGACCGTCCGGCGGTGTCGATGGCGATCATCACCGATTCCCGCACCGTGTGCCCGGCCCGGAGCTGTTCGCGGTACCGGGTGGCGATCAGGAGCGCGTAGTCGATGCCCACACCCAGCCCGATCATGATGCCGAGGAACGTGGCGAAGTCGGGGATGGACATGACGTTGCTCAGCAGGGTGATAATCGTCGTCCCGATGCCGATCCCGAACAACGCCACGCCCACGGGGAGGCCCATGGCCAGCACCGAGCCGAAGGCGACGATGAGGATGACGACGGCGAAGGCCACCCCGAGGATCTCCGACGACGGCTCCACGAACTCGGCGAAGATGAACCCGCCCAGCTCGATCTGGAGGCCGTCGATCCTGGGCGCCTCGGCGAAGATCTCCTTGCGAATCTCGAATGCCCGGTTGAAGTTGATGTCCTCCGGCAGCTCGACGTTGGCGAAGGCGACCTTGCCGGCCTCGGGGCCCTCGGACGCGATCCGCTGGGCGCCGTCCTCGGCGTACGGGCTCTCCACCCGGTTGACCTCCTCGATGGTGTCAACCCTGTCGAACAGCGCCTGCATGGCCTGGCGGACAGCCGGGTCCTCGACCCCCTGGTCGGCACGGAACACGATCGTGCCGGCCTGGCCGGTGCCCTGCCCGCCGAAGTTCTCCTCCAGGATGTCGAAGCCGGCCTTCGACTCGACGTCGGGCAGGTTGAACTCGTCCTTGAACCCGTTGCCGACCGCGCTCGAGATGGCCCCGCCGAACACCAGAGCCGCCAGCCACAGCGCGAGGACGAGCTTGCGGTGGTCATGGCACGAGGGACCGAGCTTTGCGAACACAGATCCTCCTCCTCGCCGGAACCACTACGGACTAGCCCCCCGGCGCCGTCTTTGGCGTCTGTTTCGGGTCCGACGTAGTCGGACCCGCCAACTCATCGGTCCACGGATGGCACCGCCCCAGGTCCGACGTTGACGACGGTAGTCGCCGGTACACCCGGTGGGCGTTCCCGGTTGCCACCATCCGAGCCGCCTGCCCGGCGTCGTCGCCCGACATGGCCCCGTCCGCCACCCGCTCGTCGAGGCGGCGGCCGAGGCTGTGGCGGAACTGGGCGGCCCCGACCAGGAAGAGCTCGGGCAGGCGGTAGCCGTCGGTGGAGAAGAGCAGCTTGGAGAAGGGCGCCAGTTCGAGGCACTCGCCCAGGACCGCCCCGGCGGCGGCGCCGACCTGGCCGACGGTGAGGCCGACGTCGACGTACACGTTCGGGTACACGGCGGCCAGCCAACCGGCCTGGCGGTGGTACGGGTAGCAGTGGAGCAGCACGACAGGCACGCCGGTCGGCTCCACCGCCGCCAGCCACGGCTGCAGGAGGGCGGGGTCGGAGCGCCGGAGGGCGAGTTCGCGGTCCCCGAAGCCGGTGTGCACCTGGATGGGCAGGCTGAGGTCGACGCCGGCCCACAGGGCGAACCGCAGGAGCACGGGGTGCTCCAGGCGCCTCGTAGGCCCGCCCAGCCAATCCTGGGCGGCGTCCTGCACCTGCCTGGGGTCCGGGCGGGAGGGGTCGAGGTCCAGCCCGTGGCGGTAGGCCACGATGGACTTGACCGCCACCGCGTCCTGGCAGACAGCCGCCAGCCGGTCGACGTAGGCGGAGGCGAACCGCTCCGGCTCCACCCCGGCGGCGGCCAGGTCCTCGGCCACCCGCTCGAGTCGGACCACCTCGAAGGCGGCGGCGCCGGCGGCGTGGCCGAGGGCCGGCGGCCCGGTCAGGTCGGGCCCGCTCAGGCCGGTGTCGACGAGGAGGTGAGAAAGGCGGGCGGCGCGGAGCAGCCGGGACGTGACCACGGCGGGGCCGAGCTCCGCCCGCCGCTCGAGGTAGTCCGCAGGCGGAGCCAGGGGGGCGAGGTCGAGGAGGGGAGCGCACCACCGCCGGATCGCCGTCCCGGCGGGGCTGTCCCACGCCGAGGTCCCTTCGGGAGGGGCGAGGTCGGCCTCGGTGCAGCAGCGCTCGAACTCGGCCGGTCCCACCGCCCGGGTGAGCACGGGGTGGCAATGGGCGTCGACCAGGGGCAGGTCGGCGAGGACGTCGCCGGCCGGGCCGCCGCTCACCCTCAGTGGATCCAGCGGGTGGCGGCGGCGACCTCGTTGTCGCTCTTGTCGCGGAACCGCTCGACCTCGGCCCGCCGGACGGCGAGGAAGGCTTCGAACAGCGGGTCGCCCATGGCCTCCCCCAGCACCCGGTCGTGCTCGAGGGCGGCGATGGCCTCGCTCAGGGACCGGGGCAGGCGGGCCGGCTGCTCGGCAGAGGGCAGGTCGGCAGGGTCGACGCAGACCTCGGGGGGGAGCCGGGCCCCGTGGCCGACCGCCGAGCACACGACGGCGGTGACCGCCCCCGTGACCAGGTACGGATTGGCGCTGGCGTCGAAGGATTTCAGCTCGGCGTTGGCGGCCGTCGCCTCGGACCCCCGAATGCCGGTGACCACCCGGAGGGCTGCCTCCCGGTTCTCCCGCCCCCAGCACTGATAGGGGCCGGCCCACCGCTGAGGAAGCAGTCGCATGTAGCTGGACACGCTGGGCGAGCCCACCGCGCACAGGGCGGGCAGGTGGTGCAGGAGGCCGGCCAGGGCCGACTGGCCCCGGGAGGTGAGGCCGTAGGGTCCGTCCCCGCCGGCGAACAGGTTGGTCGCCCCCGACCACACCGAAAGGTGGAGGTGCCCACCGTTGCCGACCTGGCCGGGCACGACAACTGGAGCGAACGACGTCCGCAGGCGGTGGGCCTGCGACACCGAGCGAATGGTCGCCTTGACGAGGACCAGCCGGTCGGCCGCCGCCACCGGATCGGCCGCCGCCACCGACACCTCCATCTGGCCGGGCGCATATTCCGGGTGCACCTGCTCGACCGGGACGCCGGCGCCCGCCAGCGCCTCGAGGACGTCGGCCAGGTAGTCCGACAGCTCCACCACCCGTGTCATCCCGTAGGCCGGGCCTGTGCAGGCCGGGGTGGTGCCGTCCCCCTCGTCACGGCCCACGAACCACTCCACCTCGAACGCCATCCTCAGCTCCAGGCCGGCCTCAGCGGCGCGAGCCGTCATCCTCCGGGCGAAACTGCGCTGGCAGGCGGTATGGGGCTCCCCCCCCTGGGTCCAGCGGTCCGCCGGCGCCCATGCCCAACGAGCGAGCGGGCGGAGCACGGTCAGGCGCTCCAGATCGGGGAACAGCCGCAGGTCGCCGACGGGCCCGCCGATGTGGGCACTGGTGGTGATCGAGTCGTCCCCGCCGAACACGTCGAACACGGGCGACATCCCGACGCCCCGCGAGGCCGCCGCCTCCAGCCGGTCGACGGGAATCGCCTTGACGCGGGTGACGCCGGCGTTGTCCACGAAGGTCAGGGCCACCGCCCGCACCCCGGCGCCGGCGAGCGTGTCCGCCAGCTCCCGTGCCCGCCCGGCGTCCTCCCGCCTGTCCACGCCGACCATGATGCCTGGCCGCGTCAGCCCAGCCGCTCGGCGAGCAGCGCCTGCACCACCTGGGGGTTGGCCTTCCCCTGCGACGCCCGGATCACCTGCCCGACGAAGAACCCGAACAACGCCGTCCTGCCGTCCCGGTACAGGTCGACCTTGTCGGCGTTGCCGGCCAGCACCCCGTCGACGATCGCGGCGATCGCCCCCTCGTCGCTGACCTGGGCCAGCCCCCGCTCGGCGACGATCCGACCCGGGTCGCCGCCGCCTTCCAGCATCTCGGCCAGGACCTCCTTGGCGACAGGGCCGGTGATCGCCCCGGACTCGACGGCGACGAGCAGCGCCCCCAGCCCGGCTCCGGTGATCCTGGTCTCCGCCAGCCGGCGGTCGCCCAGCGCCGGCAGCAGCTCGTTGACGACCCAGCGGGCGACGGTCGTCGCCGGCGGCCCCTCGACTACCGCAGCGGCGAAGAGGTCACCGGTGGCCCGGTCACCGGTCAGCAGGTCGGCGTCCGCCTCGGAGATCCCGTGCTCCGCCGGCCACCCGGACATCCGGTCGGCCAGCACCGGGTCGCGCAGCCGCGCCTCGGCCCGGTACTCGGCGCGGCTCCTCTTCGGCGGCCTGGTCCTGGCCTTGGCCGACTTCTGACGGGCTCCGTCCCCGGAGGCGGGCGGCGACGCCGCTTCGGCCCCGACCAACCGCGCATCGCGGAGGGTGACGATGCGGTTGAGCACGGGCGCGCCCGGGCGCGAGTCCTGGTCGAACACGAAGTACCCGACCCGTTCGAGCTGCCAGAGGCTGCCGGGACCGGCGGCGGACAGGCTGGGCTCGAGCATCGCACCGCTGATCAGCCGCAACGACTCGGGGTTGAGCTGGTCGAGCAGGTCGCCGTCGGCCTGTTCGGGGTGCGGGACGGCGAACAGCCGGTCGTAGAGGCGCACCTCGGCGGGGAGTGCGTCCTGCGCCGTCACCCAGTGGACCACCCCGGAGACCTTGACCCCGGGAGGCGTCCTGCCCACCGAGTCGGGGACGTGGCGGCAACGCAGCTCGACCACCTCGCCGCCATCGGTGACCACCTCCTCGCAGGTTACGCAGTAGCCGTGCCGCAGCCGCACCGTGCGCCCGGGGGCGAGACGCTGGTAACCGGCGGGAGGGTCCAGGGCGAAGTCGTCGCGGTCGATGAGGATGTGGCGCCGGAATGGCACGGCCCGCTCGCCGGGCTTCCCCACGTCGGGGGGGAAGTAGGGGCCGGCGAGGTTCTCGACCTCGTCCTCGGGCCACGAGGTGATCGTCACCTTCAGCGGGCGCAGCACGCCGAGGACACGCGGTGCCACCCAGTTGAGGTCGTCCCGGACGCAGAACTCGAGCTTGGCGATGTCGACCGTCGAGTTCACCTTGGCCACGCCGATCAGGTCGGCGAAGGCGCGGATCGCCTCCGGGCGGTAGCCCCGCCGGCGCATCCCGGCGATCGTGGGCATCCGCGGATCGTCCCAGCCGGCGACGTGGCCCTCCGCGACCAGGGTGAGCAGCTTGCGCTTGCTCAGCACCGTGTAGTCCAGGTTCAGCCGGGCGAACTCGGTCTGCTGTGGACGGCTGAACCCGTGCCGCTCCGATACCCCGGTGTGCTCGACCACCCAGTCGTACAGCTCGCGGTTGTTCTCGAACTCCAGGGTGCAGAGCGAGTGGGTGATGCCCTCGATGGCGTCGGAGACGGGGTGGGCGTAGTCGTACATCGGGTAGACGGGCCAGGCGTCGCCGGTCCGGTGGTGGCGGGCGTGGCGGATGCGGTAGAGCAGCGGATCGCGCATCTTCATGTTGGACGCGCTGAGGTCGATGCGGCCCCGCAGCACGCAGGCGCCGTCGGGCAGGTCGCCCGCCCGCATCTGGCGGAACAGGGCCAGGTTCTCGTCGACGCTGCGGTCGCGGTGGGGCGACGGCCGGCCCGGTTGGCTCAGGCTGCCCCGGTACTCCTTGATCTCGGCGTCGCTCAGGTGGTCGACGTAGGCCTTGCCGGCGCGGACCAAATCCTCGGCCAGCTCGTACATCTCGTCGAAGTAGTCCGAGGCGTAGCGCGCCCGCTCACCGAAGGAGAAGCCGAGCCACCTGACGTCGCGCTCGATCGCCTCGACGTACTCCACGTCCTCGGTGGCCGGGTTGGTGTCGTCGAAACGGAGGTTGCAGCGCGACCCGTTCTGCAGGGCAATCCCGAAGTTGAGGCAGATCGACTTGGCGTGGCCGACGTGCAGGTAGCCGTTGGGCTCCGGCGGGAAGCGGGTCAGCACCCGTCCTCCGTGCCGCCCGGTGCGGAGGTCGTCCTCGATGATCTCGCGGATGAAGTCGCCGCGGGTGTGCTCCGCTCCGGTGCCGGTCACGACCCGCCACTGTACCGACGAGGCTCGACGGAACGTGGTGCCCCCGGCGCCTCCGCTCTACTATCGGTTCATGGCCGCACCGGAGGGGCTGGACGCGTCGACGGGAGACGTGGTGGTGCTGCTGGGCACCACCAAGGGCCTGTTCGCCATGTCCGCCGGGCAGGACCGGGCCCACTGGGCGGTGGCCGGGCCGTGGTTCCGGGGCGAGGAGGTCTACGCCGCCGCCCTGGACTGCCGCCACGGCCGCGCCCGCCTGCTGGTCGGGGCCACCAGCCCGCACTGGGGCCCGTCCGTTTACCGATCCGACGACCTCGGCGCCTCGTGGGCGGAGCCGGAGCCCGAGACCCTGGCCTTCCCCGAGCAGGCCGGCGCGGCCGTCGCCCGGGTGTGGCAGCTCCAGCCCGCCGGTGACGCCCAACCCGACGTGGTCTACGCCGGGGCGGAGCCGGCGGCGCTGTTCCGCTCCGACGACGGCGGCGAGACCTTCCGGCTGGACGAGAACCTCTGGGGCCACGAGCACCGGCCGCACTGGCAGCCCGGAGGCGGCGGCCTGTGTCTGCACACCGTCGTTCCCGACCCCGGCGGCGGGTCCCGCCTGGGCGTCGCCGTATCGGCGGCCGGCTTCTACCGGACGCTCGACGGAACCACCTGGGAGGCGGCCAACTCCGGCATTCGGGCGCCGTTCCTGCCCGACCCGACTCCGGAGTTCGGCCAGTGCGTGCACAAGGTCGACTGCCACCCGGCCGAGCCGGACACCCTCTTCCTCCAGCACCACTGGGGTGTCTACCGGTCGGACGACTTCGGCGGCCGGTGGGACGAGGTGGGGGCCGACAGCCTGTCGTCGACATTCGGGTTCCCGATCGTCGCCGACCCGAACCGCCCGAAGACGGCCTTCGTGGTGCCGCTGACCTCGGACGAGTTCCGGTGCGTGCCGGACGGGCGGGTGCAGGTGTACCGCACCGGCGACGGCGGCGTCTCCTGGCGGGGGCTGGGCAAGGGCCTGCCGCAGTCGGACGCCTATCTCACCGTGCTGCGGGACGGCCTGAGCGCGGACTCTCTCGACCCCACCGGTCTCTACCTCGGCACCCGGACCGGCGAGGTCTTCGCCTCGGCCGACGCCGGGGAGTCGTGGCGGGAGCTGGCCCGCCACCTACCGCCGGTGCTGCTGGTGAAGACGGCGGTCCTTCCCTGAAGGTCGCGGTACATCTGGCCTCGGCGCTGCGGGCGCAGGCGGCAGGCTCGTCGCCCGTCGAGCTGGACGTGCCTGCGCCCGTCACCGTCGGCGCCGTCCTCGACGCCCTGGCCGTCGTCCACCCGGCCGTCGCCCGGCGGGTGCGGGACGAGACCGGCACGCTGCGACGTCATGTCAACGTCTTCGTCGGCCCCCACAACATGCGGGACCTCGACGACCTGGGGACGGTCGTGCCCGAGGGCACCGAGGTGGCGGTGCTGCCGGCGATCTCCGGAGGCTGACTTCAGGCTGCCTCCAGGGCCAGGAGCGCCCTCTTGGCCTCGACACCCCCCAGGTACTGGCCGATGGTGCCGTCGCTGCGGACGACCCGGTGGCAGGGCACGACCAGGGGAACCGGGTTGGTGGCGCACGCCGAGCCCACGGCGCGGACGGCGGCCGGGCTCCCCGACGCCGCCGCCACCGTCGAGTAGCTCTCGGTCGTGCCGTACGTGATGGACCGCAGGTGGTCGAGCACCCGGCGGCGGAACCCGTGGGCCAGGCGGAGGTCGACGGCGATGTCGAAGTGGCGCCGGGTGCCGGCGAAGTACTCGTCCAGCTGGCGGGCGGCGTCGTCGAGGCGGCCCGGCGCCCGCAGGATCCGCGGGCTGATCCGGTCGGCGAGGACGCCGAGAACGGCGTCATGGTCCTCGCCGCCGAACGCGATCCGCACCACGCCTGCAGGCGTGGCCGCCAGCAGTAGCGGCCCCACGGGGCTGTCGACGGTCCGGTAGGCCACGTCGAGGAGGCCGGCCCGATCGGCCCCGGCGACCAGCCGGGCCCGGAGCTGGTCGTCGGGGTGGAGCCCGGGGCCCGAGGTCATCAGGTCGTGGAGGACCTGCTGGTCGGTGGTCATGATGCCTTTCCTCTCCTGTAGGTCTTCCGGAGGCTGGACAGGCCGTCGGCCGCGGAGCGTCGGGCGGCCGCCTCGCTGCTGTCGATCAGGGCGCCGACCTCGGCGTACGGCAAACCGGCCAGGTGGTGATGGGCGACGGCGGCGCGCTGCTTGAACGGCAGCGCCGCCAGCGCCTCCCACAGCTCGGGATCGGAGTCCGCGCCGATACCCACGACGGACGGGCGCTCGGGAAGGTGGTCGGTCGGCAACGGGGCCCGGCTCGCCGCCCGGAGGTGGTCGATCGCCTTGCGATGGGCGATGGTGACCAGCCAGCCACGGACATTGCTGCCGGGGCGGAGCCGGGGATACGCCTCGAGGGCGGCGAGGAAGGTCTCCGACCAGGCGTCGGCGGCATCGGCGGGCCCGAGGAGGGCCCGGACGACGCGCAGCACCACGGCCCCGTGCTCGTCCACGAGCTCCTCGAACGGTGCCGTCACACCCCTGTAAACGCCGCGCCGGGGCGAAACGTGAGGTCGGCCTTCAGCGGAAGGGCACCTCGAGCGTGCCCTTGGCGAAACCGCAGAGCGCGTCGGCGTCCCAGCCGCCGAACCACATCCGCAGCGGCCAGGGCGCCTGTCGGTCGACCTCCCCACCGATGGCGGCGGCATCGCCCGTGACCTCCACGTCACCGCCGTACTCGCCGATGCCGAAGTCGTACGAGACCCGGATGGGGATCAGGGGCCGGAGTCCCCGCAGGCGCTTCTGGAGGCCGGCGGCGATGGCGGCGTCGCCCGCCGACTGCAGCTCGGCGGACAGCGCCGACGCCCGCTGGAGGATGTGGGCCCGGATGTCGGGTATGCCGGTGGCGTCCTGCACCTCGGCCACCGAGTCGGGGTCGCCCTCGACCCCCTTGGCCAGCCGCCGGACCAGGTGGTCGGGTCGCACCTCGGAGATCGGGAGGCGGCGGGGGTCGTGCAGGTCCTCCCGCCGGAGGGTGACGCCACCGGCCGACACGCGCAGGTGGAAGGGGTCGACCAACTCCTCCCCGTCCTCGGCCACCAGCCCGTTGCGACCCTCGAACCGGGGCCCGTCCAGCAGTTCCGCGGCGGCGCCGGACAGGGGATGACCGGGCTGCGGCTGCCTGAAGACCCGCACCTCCCCGACGGTCACGCCCACGTCGGGCCCGTGGGAGCGGCGCATCGGCGGGTCCTGGAACCAGATGATCCGGTCGAGATCCGGCTCGTGGGCCACGGCGAAGGTCCAGCCGCTGACCCCGCGCCCCTCGTCGGCCGGGTCGGGATCGGTGGCCAGACGGCACTGGAACCATCCGGCGAAGTCGAGCTCGAGCATCTCAGCCTCCCAGGGCGCGGGAGCGGCCCACCCCGGCCGTCGCCAGCCGGAGATTCTCGGCGAGGAACGCCAGCCGGTCCGGCGCCTCCGGCTCGGTGGCCAGCGACTCGCACTCCGCCGCCGCCTGGGCCAGACGCTCGTGGAACAGCGCCCAGGCATTGACCCGGTTGGCCGGCAGGCGCAGGTCGGTGAACAGCTCGAAGGGCGGTCCGGCGGTGCGGCCGGGATAGGACGGGCCCGCCGGCAGCTCGGTCAGGACCTCGCCCAGGGGCCGGACGACGCCGCTCATGAGGTGCCGGATGGTGGCCCGCAGGCCCGTCCGCTGCTGCGCCGTCTCGCCGGCGAAGGCGTAGTACTGCATGAGCATCAGCAACATGCTCTCGTAGACCCAGCTGAACAGCTCCGAGACCCGGCGACTGTAGGGGTCGTCGATCACCCCTGCGGCCGGCGACTCGAAGTGGGGCCGGGTGAGCGGGTTGGGCACCACCGGGCGGGCGGGGGAGAATCCGGGGTCGGCGGTGACCGCCTCCTGCAGCTCCACCTGGACCTGCTGGAAGCGCACCCAATGGGAGTCGGCGCCTCCGGCAGGCAGGCCCTCACCGTCCTCCACGATGGAGCGGATGGCCCGCACCGCGGAGCGGGCGTCGACCACGTTGAACAGCCGCAGCCCCAACGACCAGTCGTCGGTGTCCTGGTCGGTCTGGGGGCCGATGAACAACGAGGCCTCGTCGAGCTGGGAGAAGGCGTCGGCGATCAGGCTGTACAGCCGCCCGATGGTGGGGTAGCGGAGATCGGGCTCCACCAGGGCGTCGGCAATGGGCACCGGCTCCGGGCTCTCGAAGCGCACGAACCGGGCGACCGTGCCGGGCGAGAACGGCTCCAGGGTGAACTCGACGAAGCCGGTCGTCGCCGGGTCGTCGGTGGGGAAGTAGCGGTTGGCCACCGGGAAGTTGGGCCGGCCGAAGTGGGGCGCGCCACCGATGGCGGTGAGCAGGTTGCAGACCGTGCCCAGGTGGCCCATCTCGTCGTGGGCCACCCGCAGGATCTGCGCCTCCCATTCCCGCATGCGCTCGAGCTGGGGGACGGTCACTCCCTCGTCCGGGCGCCGCTTCATGCTGAGGGCGGCGAACAGGTACTGGACGAGCAGGCCGTGCTCGAGCTCGGCCGCCTCGGTGAGGGCGTGGATGAGGCCGGCCCGGTTCTCGATCCGGGTGGACCCGGGGAGCGTCCGGCCCGCCTCAATCGCCGCTCGGGCTGCTCCCGTGTCCTTGCTCATCACGACCCTCCCGCCGGGGCGATGGTACCGACCCCCCGGAGTATCGCCGAGGGGGCGGGGTGGCGACAAGGTGTGTGACGGCCCGGAAGGGGTCAGAGCGGCCCGGGACCGCAGCCGGCCCGGTCGAGGGTCGCGGCCACGACCTCCCCGGCCTGATGGACCAGCTCGCGCAGCGGGCGGTTGCGGTGGACCCGCTCGCCCAGGTCGACCTGGGCGACGGCGGACGCGCCGAACCGGCGTCCGACGTCGATCAGCATTCCGATCTCCACGCCGTAGCCCGGCTCCAGGACCAGGCGGGCCAGGGCGCTCCGGCGGATCGCCACCTCGCCCGCCAGTGGCTGGGCCACGAACGCCAGGTCGGGGAACAGGCGGGCCAGCAGCGGTCGAGCCAGGAGCTCGGTCACCCTGCCCCCCTCGTCGGCCACCCCGTGCAGCGGGCGTCGGTACACCCCCTTGACCAGCACCACGGCTTCGTCGACGAGCAGCGGGGCCAGGAGCCCGGAGACGAAGTGAGGACCGAAGTTCCGGACGTCGGCGTCGAGGAACACGACCAGGTCTCCGGTCGTCGCCCGGCCGGCATCGACCATGGCCCGGCCCTTGCCCGGCGGCCCGGACCGCCGGAGCACCCGCGCTCCGGCTTCGGCGGCGGCGGCGCCGGTGTCGTCGGTGGAGCCGTCGTCGACGACGACCACCTCGTCGACCAGGCCACAGCCCCGGACGAGGGTGTCCACCAGGGTCTTGACCACGCCCGCGACGGTGGACGCCTCGTTGCGGGCCGGGATGCACACCGACACGGTGACGCCGGCGGCGTGCTTGGCGGAGGCCAGGGCGGGAAGGTCGCCTGCCCCGAGGGAGCTCATCGGGGTGTCCGGCACCGGCACTGTCTAGCCCTACCGGCCCTCCTACCCGGCCAGCTCCCGGAGGTCCACGACGCTGCCATTGTCGAGGTCGCGGTCGAGCATCGACCAGATGTCGCGGGCGACAGCGTCGGGGTCGGCCAGCTTGCCGGCGGCATGGAGGTCGAGGAACTTCTGGCGGTTGGGGAAGTCGTCCTCCGACACCTCCCGGAGCTGGGACTGCATGCCGGTGTCGACGGTGCCGGGGGCGATGGACAGCACCTGTACGCCCCCCCGGCGGGACTGCTCGGCTCCGGCGTCGCGCACCCACTGGTCGGTGGCGGCCTTCCCCGCCCCGTACGAGGACCAGCCCGGGTAGACGCTCTTCGCCGCCCCGGACGTGAGCATCACCAGGTGGCGGCGAGCATCGACCGAGCGGGCGGCGGCCAGGAACAGGTGCCCGAGCACCTGGGGGGCGGCGCTGTTGAGGACCACGTTGGAGGAGTAGGCGGCGGTGTCGACCTCGCCGGCGAAGCCCAGGGGCTCGATGGTGCCGGCGGCGTGGACGAAGACCACTCGATCGCCGCCGAACCGGGCCAGCTCCCGTTCGAACGACGATCCCACCGCCGGCCACGACGCCGGGTCGGCCAGATCGGCCTCCAGGTGGTCGATGCCCTCAGGGCGGCGACGTCCGATACCGACGATCCGGGCGTCCTCCCAGGGGACGGTGCGGACCAGCGCCTGGCCGATGCCACCCGACGCCCCCGAGATCCAGATCAGGGAAGCTGTCATGCCCCGAAAAGCTACCCCTCAACGGCAGGACCGAGGCGCCTCGGTCCCGCCTTTCCCAGGCGGCACGGCCCGTTACCGGCTCTCGGCGGATTCGGCCTTCTGGCTTTCGCTGCAGCCGCACTCGCAGGTGCCCGACTCGTCGGTCCTCTCGGCGGCAGCGGTGCTGCAGCCACAGTTGCAGGCGTCGTTGCTCATGTATCCACCTCCTTTCCCAGGTCGGTGGCGGGTCCACCGCCGGCTCGCCGGGCGGGCAGCCCTTCGAGCATCCCGGCGATGTCCCGGCGCAGGCTGGCCATGGCGGCCATGTCGTCGTCCAGCTGGGTCAGCCGGCGCTCGAGCAGCGTGCGGGTGTGCCCGCAGGGGCACAGGCCCTTCTCCCGGATCTCCAGCAGCTCGCCGATCTCCTCCAGGCGGAGGCCGAAGCGCTGGGAGTACTTGATGAACCGCACCCGTTCGACGGCGTCGTCGTCGTACATCCGGTACCCGGAGGCGGTGCGGTCCGGCTCCGGGAGGAGCCCGATGCGCTCGTAATAGCGGACCGCGTCCGCCGAGGTCCCCGCCCGGTCGGCGAGCTTGGACACCGTCAGCTGGCTCATGGACCCACCATAAACCTTGGTCTTGACTCCAAGGTCAAGCGG
>Ga0183260_10002987_pt1 | contig 13787 bp, 16 predicted proteins | sample AntDrymUQ4972206_2_FD_129768 | JGI IMG/M metagenome (GOLD analysis project Ga0183260, IMG submission 129768) | Polar desert sand microbial communities from Dry Valleys, Antarctica - metaG UQ497 (22.06) (version 2) (version 2) | ecosystem: Environmental > Terrestrial > Soil > Desert | place... | reverse complement strand
GTCGCCTACGAGCAGTTCTCACGCCACGGCTATGACGGCGTGTCGATGGAGGACCTGGCTCGGGCGGCCGGCATCACGAAGCCGATGCTCTACGCCTACTTCGGCTCGAAGGAGGGCCTCTACACCGCCTGCGTCGAGCGGATGGTGGGCCCGATGCTCGAGTACGTTCGCCGTGAGGTTGAGCCGCAGAGCGCGCCCGACCGCCGCCTGTGGGCCGGGATCGTCGCCCAGCTCGGCTTTATCGATGAGCACCGGCGCGAATGGCGCGCGTTCGTGTGGGGGGCGATCGCTCGCGGCGGGCCTGCGGGCGCCGCCCTCGCCCAGGGGCGCCGGCAGGTCACGTCGCTGCTTGGCGAGCTGCTCGAGAGCTCCTACCACGCGGCCGGACGCGAGCCACCGGCCGCAGACGAGCTCGATGCAGCCGCGCACGCGCTGCAGGGCGCCGTCGAGCAGGTCGCGGCGTGGTGGGAGGAGCATCCGGAGCAGTCACGGGATGCGGTCGCGTTGCGGCTGATGAACTTCATGTGGCAGGGCTTCGGGAACCTGCTCGAGCAGCAGGTGTGGCTCCCTCCGGAGGCGGAGGGCTGACCTGCGGTCGGCGCCGCGCTCGATCAGGCGGCGGGCAGCGCCCGGTCCCACGGGCGCGCGGCGCGCACGGCCGCAAGGATCGCGCGCGTGGCCGGCGACTTGTTGAGCGTGTAGAAGTGGATCCCCGGCGCTCCGTTCGCGAGCAGGTCGGAGCACTGGAGCGCCGCGTAGGCGACGCCGAGCTCGGTTACCGCCTCGGGGTCGTCTGCCCGCGCGGCGAGCTCGCGCTCGAACGGCTCCGGGATCGAGGCTCCGCACATGTCCGTGAAGCGCTTGATCTGGCCGAAGTTCGTCACCGGCATGATGCCCGGGACGATCGGCACGTCGATCCCGGCACCACGGGCCTCCTCGACGAAGTCGTAGTAGAGCTGGTTGTCGAAGAACAGCTGCGTGATCAGGAAGCTCGCCCCGGCCGCGACCTTGTCCTTGAGGAAGCGAAGGTCGTGGGCCATGTCCGGCGCCTCCGGGTGGACCTCGGGGAAGCAGGCGGCGCCGATCGCGAAGTCGTAGTGCTCGGAGAGCAGCGCGGCCAGCTCGGTCGAGTACTTCAGGCCTCCGGGCGTGGGCTTCCACTCCGTCTCGCCCTGGGGGGGGTCGCCGCGGAGCGCGAGCACGTTCTCGATCCCTGCGGCGGCGACCTCGTCGACGATCTCGCGCAGCTGCTCGACCGTCGTCCCGACGCAGCTCAGGTGGGCCATCGCCTCGACCCCGAGCTCCTGTTTGACCTTCTTGGTGATCCCGATCGTGCGCTCGCGGGTCGAGCCCCCCGCGCCGTAGGTCACCGAGACGAAGCCTGGGTCGTCCTGCTTCAGCTCCTCGAGCGCGCGCCCGAGCCGCTCCATCCCCGCTTCGTCCTTCGGCGGGAAGAACTCGAACGAGAAGCAGGGACGCCGGTGCTCGAGGATTTCGTCGATCCGCATCGGGGAAAGGCTAGTCGGCTGACTCCGGCGCAATGATGTCCAGCCCCGTGGCGATCCGCTCGGCCCCCGCCAGCCGGTACTGGACGTCAACCGAGTCGTGCTTGCGGTAGGTGCCCGCGATCGCGAGGAACATCGACAGCCAGCGCCAGAATCCGAGCTTGCCCTCCTTCGCGAGCGGTCGCGAGAAGTGCAGCGTGTGCTCGCGCAGCTCGTAATCGGTGCCCTGCTGCTGCGGGACGCCGTTGACGAATACGCGGTAGGGCGGCTCGGCGCCGCGCGGCAGCGGCACGCGCCAGGTCCGCCTCGCACCGCCGCGGTCGCCGGGACCCCGCGCCGGCCGCTCGCCCATCAACCCTCCGTCTTCAGCGTTCGCCGCAGCGCGTCATAGGCGCTCTCGCCGCCGAGCTGCTCGACGAGCGTGCGGCGGACGCGGCCCCGGTAGGCCTCCGCCGAGCCGTCCCCCCGGACGTCGACCCCCGCTCGCAGGCGCCCCGGCCCGGCCAGCTCGAGCCGTGCGAGCACCTGCTGCACGGGGTCGAACCTGCGCGTCAGCCTGGGGTCGATCGTCTCGGCGTCGGCCGCCTCGGCGAGCTCGCGGCCGCGCTCCTCGATCCGCTCGAGCGCCCCGGCGAGCGCGTCGAAGCGCTCGCGCTCGACCTTGCCGCCCCGCCGGATGGTCACCTTGTAGCCGCCCATCGCGGCGCAACGTAGCGCGGTAGGTTGATCGATGATGGACGACGCCGTCCCCAGTCCCCCGCCCCCGCCGGCAGCCGCCCTCTCCCCGCGCGAGGCGGTCGGGCAGATGCGCATCCGGGTGCCGGGGCGCGGCAATCGCAGGCTCGAGGCCCTGCTCGAGGCGGCCAACGCCGACGAGCAGCTGAAGGCGTGGTGGCACGTCCAGCACACGCAGGCGAACCGGCTCGGGATGTCGGACCACTCGTGGGTCCACATCCAGATCGTCGTCAACATCGCGCTGCGGCTGTTCCGGCTGCTCGAACGCCGTGGCGTCGAGTCCGCGCTGGTACGCGACTACGGGATGCGCCCGCACGACGCCGAGGTTGCGATCGCGGCCGCGTGCCTGCTGCACGACAGCGGCATGTCGATTCACCGCACCGACCACGAGGCCTACAGCCTGTTTCTCGCAGCCGACAAGCTCGGCGGCCTGCTCGCGGACGCCTACGACGAGCCCGAGCGCTCGATCGTGATCGCCGAGGCGATGCACGCGATCATCGGGCACCGCCGCCGCGGCGACCCGATCACGCTCGAGGCCGGCGTCGTGCGGGTGGCCGACGCGCTCGATCTCGCGAAGGGCCGTTCGCGGGTGCCTTTCGAGCAGGGCCGGCCCAACATCCATTCGCTCTCGGCCGCCGCGATCGACGACGTCCAGATCGAGCCTGGCGAGGAGCGTGCGGTGACGATCGAGATCGCGATGAACAACTCCGCCGGCATCTTCCAGGTCGACGAGCTGCTCGCCACCAAGCTGCGCGGCTCGGGCCTCGAGGAGCACGTCGAGGTCGTCGCCCGGATCGACGCCGAGCACGAGAAGCGGCTGCTGCCGGTCTTCAGGATCTAATGGCCGACGAACGCCCGGACCTCGTCCGCAGGGCCTTCGCCGCCTATCTGGCCGGCGATCGAGTCGCCGGGATCGCGGGTCCCGGCTAGCGCTCCTCGATCGCTACGTAGTCGCGCTCGCGCTCGCCGGTGTAGATCTGGCGCGGGCGAGCGATCTTGGTCTCCTCGTCCTGGACCATCTCGAGCCACTGGGCTACCCAGCCGGAGGTTCGGGGAATCGCGAACATGACCGTGAACATGTCGGTCGGCAGATTGAGCGCCTCGTAGATCAGGCCGGAGTAGAAGTCGACGTTCGGATACAGCTTGCGCTCGGTGAAGTAGTCGTCGTCGAGCGCGCGCTTCTCGAGCTCGGTCGCGATATCGAGCTTCGGGTTCTTGCCCGTGACCTCGAACACCTCGTCGACGTTCTTCTTGATCACCCGCGCGCGCGGGTCGTAGTTCTTGTAGACGCGGTGCCCGAAGCCCATCAGCCGCTCGTCGCCGTTCTTGACGCCGTCGAGGAAGCCGGGGATGTTCTCGACGGTCTCGATCCGGTCGAGCATCCGCAGCACGGCCTCGTTGGCGCCCCCGTGCAGCGGGCCGTATAGCGCCGCGACGCCGGCCGCCACCGCCGAGTACGGGTCCACCTGCGAGGACCCGACGCCGCGGACGGCGTTCGTCGAGCAGTTCTGCTCATGGTCCGCGTGCAGGATCCAGAGCACGTCGAGCGCACGCTCGATCCGCGGGTCGGGCTCGTAGGAGACCTCGGTCATCTTGAACATCATCGAGAGGAAGTTCCCCGGGTAGCTGAGGTCGTTGTCCGGGTAGATGTAGGGCAGGCCGAGGTTGTGCCGGAAGGCGAACGCGGCGAGCGTCGGCACCTTGGCGATCATCCTCACCGCGGCCCAGTAGCGCTCGTTGGCGTCCTCGATGTCCTTCGCCTCGGGGTAGAAGGTGGACATCGCGCCGACCGTGGCGAGCAGCATCCCCATCGGGTGGGCGTCGTAGCGGAAGCCCTCGACGAACTTCTTGATGTTCTCGTGGACGTAGGTGTGGTGCGTGATGTCGTGCGTCCAGTCGGACAGCTGGACGGCGTTCGGAAGCTCGCCCTTGACGAGCAGGTAGGCGACCTCGAGGTAGGTGGACTGCTCGCACAGCTGCTCGATCGGGTAGCCGCGGTACTCGAGGATCCCCGCCTCGCCGTCCACGAAGCAGACCGAGCTGCGGCAGTGGGCGGTGTTCGTGAAGGCGGGGTCATAGGTCATCAGGCCGAAGTCGTCCTCGGACACCTTGATCCCGCGGAAGTCCATCGCCTTCGCGGTGCCCTCGGTGATCTCGACCTCGTAGCTCTCACCGGTGCGGTTGTCGGTGACCGACAGGGAGTCCTGCGCGGTCGCGACTCCGCCGTCTGCGCGCTCCTGCTTCGTCTCCTCGTTCACGTGGCTCCTCGCTCTCGAATCTCGGCTCTACCCGGATTCTGACGAACTGACGCGTTCACACCCTCTTCACGGGGAGTTGGCGGCCCGGTAACCGGCTGCGACGGCGCGGAGGGCACCCTTTGCTCCGAGATGACGATTGATGTGGACCTGCACAACTTCGGGCCCGCAAGGCGCGCGCCCGAATCGCTTGGCGGCTGCGGCGGAGTGGTCGAGGCCGGAGAGCTGCCGGTGACCGCCGATGCTCGCGCGCGCAGGCTCGCCAGTGCCGACGTGGTGCTCGTCACAGGAGACGGCGAGCCGGCCGAGCGCGTCGTGCTCGAGGGCCAGGCCAGCGGGACGCCGGTGGTCGTGATCGCGGGCTCGAGTGCCGCCGCGCTCGTGCGCCCGCGGCGGACCGGCCTCGTCTGTGATCCGGACGCCCGGTCGATCGCCGCCGCCCTCGAGGAGCTCGCGGGGGCGCCCGCGCTCCGGAGCCGCCTCGCCGCCGAGGCGCTCGAGGCGGCGCGCGCCCACCACGCCGCGGTTGGTGCGATCGCCGCTTCGAGCGCCTCCGGGCTCGCCGCGGCGGCCTGACCGGCTCGTCCTCAACCCCTGGTCCGGGTACGAGACGAAGCTCTTTCGCGGCCGGCTGCGCAGAGGCGGGGCGAGGAAGAAGGGCCGCACCAGGTTTGCGGTCCGGCGTCGGTGAAGGTCGTCGTCAAGCGGCGCCGCGGCAGTCGCGGTGGACGCTTCCGCGTCCGCGTCCTGCGCCCCTAGCGGTAAGCCTCGAGCGCCTAGCGGCGCTTCCAGGGCCCCCCGCCGAACAGGCGCGAGAGCCTGCCGCCGCTGTTGGGGGAGAAGTTCGGCGATCCCTCCTCCGGTGGCCCCAGCTCGGCTGCCTCCGCAGCCGTGATCGTCAGCGTCACCCCGCGTTCGGCCGTGCGCGCGACCTCGGGGGCGTCGACGAAGCGCTGGCCCGCCGGCGTGTCGATCACGAACCCGTCGAAGATGTGCTCGCGGTAGTTGTCGAGCACCTGCCGCACGGACCCGACCTCGACCTCGTCTGAGCTGTAGACCGGTGTGCCGCGCTCGATCGCGGTGTAGTGGACGGCGACCCCGTCGTCCATCAGGCAGCCACAGGCGGGGTCATCGAGGAGGGTGGACGAGCGCCGTCGGCCCGGCCGGGTCCTCGCCTTCCTCTTCCTCGTTGAGGCTGGTGTAGATCGCGGAGCCGACCGCGAGCACGAACATCACGATCGAGACGAGCGCGACGCCGATCTCGGAGCGGCGCGTCGCGGGGAAGCCTTCGCGCTTGATCCCGACGAAGGAGAGCAGCAGGGCCCAGAGGGCCGTCAGCGCGCCGATCACGTGAAAGGCGTTCAGTCCCGAGGAGGCGATCACGAGCAGGTCGCTCACATCGCGAAACGTATCTCACGCGCCCCGATGACAGCCAGGACACACCTGGATCACAGGAGCATCACATCCGCCGGTCCGTCGCCCGCCAGCATCGGGCGGCCATGGGACACGACGAAGGAGACCGACGATGATGGGTCAAGCGGTGGCCGACAACATGATTCGCGCGATCCGGGCGCCGGTGCGCGGCCGGACCGTGTGCCTGGTTTGCCAGCAGGTGGTCTCGGAGGGTTCACAGCACGTGCGGCTGCGAGGGAGCGGCTACGTGCATCGCAGCTGCGCCACCTACGCGATGCGGCTGAGGCCCGTCGGAGTCGCGCGCCTCGGCACCCCGCGCAGCTACGCCGCGGCCGAGCGCGCCGAGCGCACCCGCGGGCCGGTGCTGACCGGCGACTGAGGCCGCCTCGAACCCTCAGGCGTGGCGCCCGGCGGCCGGCACCGTCGGGCGGGTACGGGCGCGCACGCGCCTGGGCGAGCGCGGTGGGACGGCCGGATGCGGCCCTCGCCGCGGTGGGCGCGGACGCCGCGGGGGTCGCCCGTGGCCATCGTCGCCACCGCCCTCGTCGGAATCCTCGCCCTGGTCCTCGTCGGGAGGGCGGGCCGCGTACCAGATCAGCACGAATGCGGCCACGATTGGGATCTTGAGGATCACGAACATGTAGAAGAACGTCCAGCCCACGGTCAGGATGCTACCCAGGTCACTGACCGCTAATCAAGGAGGTATCGGCGGCAGCCGACGCCGGTCGGCTCAAGCGCCGGTCCAGTGCAGCGGCAGCTTCTTGACCCCGTAGATGCCCAGCGGGGTGTCGTAGACGGGCTCACCGTCGAGCTCGAGGTCCGGCATCCGCTCGGCGAGGAAGACGAGTGCCTCCGCCAGCTCGACCCGAGCGAGGTTGGCACCGAGACAGAAGTGGGGGCCTGCGCCGAAGGTAAGCGGCTTCGCCTCGCGCTCGGCCGTGATATCGAAGCGCTCGGGGGCCTCATGCGCCGCGGGGTCGCGGTTCGCGCTCGCGACCGCCGCGAAGATCAGGCTGCCCTGGGGAAAGGTCACGCCGTCGTAGGTCATCTCCTCGTCGGCGATGCGGGCGGTGAACGGCGTGATCGGCTCGAAGCGCAGCACCTCCTCGACGGCCCCCGGCGCCAGCGAGGGGTCCTCGGCCAGCAGGCGCCACTGGTCGGGGTGGCCGGCGAACAGCAGCAGGGCGTGCGAGAGCTGGGCCTGGGTGGTGTCGACCCCGCCGACCAGGACCGCCCCGGTCAGCGAGACGACCTCCTCCTCGCTAAGCCGGTCACCCTCCTCCTCGAAGCTGAGCAGCTCCGAGAGCAGGTCCTCGCGCGGGTCGCCACGGCGGCTCTGCACCAGCGCCCACGCGTACTCGACGAACTCGACGTAGGCGCGCTCGAGCTGGTCCCGAATCGTCGCCAGCTTGACCGGGTCGAACTGGCTCTGGATCAGGTTCGCCCAGTGCGCGAGCCGGCCGGCGTCCTCGATCGGGGCGCCGATCACCTCCGCGATCACCCGGCCCGGATAGTGCGCGGCGAAGCTGTCCACGAACTCGCAGCGGCCGGCTGCGGCGATCGGCTCGAACAGCGCCTCGAGGTGGCGCCGGCACGCCGGCCGGTGACGATCGGCGGCGGCCGGCGTGAAGGCCGGCTGCACCAGCTTGCGTTGCCGCCGGTGGTCCTCGCCGCCGAGCGCGAGCAGGTTGCGCGAGAGCATCGAGGGCAGAGGGCCGTCGGTGACGCCGTGGACCGCGAGCATCTGGAGCGCCGGGAAGCTCGCCTCGCGCGCGCGCAGGAAATGCGCAGCAGCCTCGCGCTCGAGGATCACGTAGCCGATCGGCTCGGCGCGCGCGACCCAGTGGCGGCCACGCAGCTCGTCAAGCTGAGCATGAAGCTCGGGTCCCGTGAGTGAGGGGCTCAGCACCTCGAGGGCGGGCAGCTCGAGCTCGCCCACGGCGGCCACGGTCTCGTGTCCCCGCCTAGGCGGGGACCTCGTCGAAGCTCGTCATGCCGCGGAGCTCGTCGAAGCGGGCGTCCACCTCGTCCCGGGTCAGGTCGCGGACGCGCTCGGTGCCGAACTGCTCGACGTTGAACGACGCCAGCACCGTCCCATAGGTCATCGCACGGCGCAGAGCCGCGGTGTCCTCGGCGCCGGCGCCGTCCTGCGAGGCCAGGTAGCCGAGGAAGCCTCCGGCGAACGAGTCGCCCGCGCCCGTGGGGTCCACGACGTCCTCCAGCGGGTAGGCCGGCAGGGCGAAGAACCCGTCGCCGGTGAACATCGCGGCACCGTACTCGCCCTGCTTGGCGACCACGACCTGCGGGCCCATCGCCATCACCTCGCGCGCGCCACGGACCAGGTTCGGCTGCTCGGTCAGCATCCGGATCTCGGCGTCGTTCATGAAGACGATGTCCACGCCGCCGATCGTGCGCACGAGCGAGTCGCGCGCTGTCTCGATCCAGAGGTTCATCGAGTCGAGCCCCGCCAGCCGCGCGCCGGTGCACTGCTCGCGCACCTCGCGCTGCAGGTCGGGCTGGATGTTGGCGAGGAACAGCATGTCCGCCACCTTGGAGGCGTCGGAGAGCTTCGGCTCGAAGTCGCCGAACACGTTCAGCTGCGTGTCGTCGGTATGGGCGGTGTTGAGGTCGTACTCGTAGTGGCCGCGCCAGAAGAAGGTCTCGCCGCCCTCGACGCGCTCGATGTCGTCGGTGTTGACGCCGCGGCCGTGGAGGACGCTGTACTCGTCGTCGCCGAAGTCGTCGCCGACCGGCCCGACGACGCGAACGTCCGTGAAGAAGCTGGCCGCGAGCGAGAAGTGCACAGCGGACCCGCCGAGCATCCGCTCGCGCTCGCCGAAGGGCGTCTTGACCGCGTCGAAGGCGATTGATCCGACGACGACGAGGCTCATCGTGGGGCGACCCGCTGCATGCGGCGCAGAAGGGTAGAACAACGGGCCCGCCGGGATACCCTCCCGGCCGTGCGAGCGATCCAGATCGACGAGTTCGGGGGGCCGGAGGTGATGCGGCTCGTGGATGTCCCGCAGCCCGAGCCCGCGGACGATCAGGTGCTGGTGAAGGTCGCACGCGCTGGGATCAACTTCGCCGACACCCACACGCGCGAGGACAACTACCTCGCCAAGCAGGAGCTGCCGCTGACGCCGGGCGCCGAGGTCGCCGGCCTGGCCGTGAACGATCGCGCCGGGATCGCCGCCGGCGACCGCGTCGTCGCCCTGCTCGCGAGTGGCGGCTACGCCGAGTACGCCCTCGCTCCGCGCGCGAGCACCTTCCCGATCCCCGACGGGCTCGACGACGGAGCCGCGCTGGCGCTCGTACTCCAGGGGCTGACGGCCTGGCACCTGTTCAAGACCTCGGCGAGGCTCCAGCAGGGAGAGAGCGTCGTCGTTCATGCCGCCGCCGGCGGAGTCGGCAGCCTCGCCGTCCAGCTTGCGAAGCCGCTCGGGGCCGGGCGGGTGATCGCGACCGCGAGTTCACCCGAGAAGCGCGAACTCGCGCTCGCGCTCGGCGCCGACGAGGCGGTGGACGTCAACGCCGAGGATCTGGGCTCCGCGCTGCGCGAGGCCAACGGGGGCGAGAAGGTGGACGTCGTGCTCGAGATGGCGGGTGGCCGCATCTTCGACCAGAGCCTGGGCGTGCTGGCCCCGTTCGGGCGCCTCGTCGCCTACGGCCTGGCGAGCCGCGAGCCGAACCAGGTCTCTAACGGGACGCTGCTACAGCGCAGCCAGGCCGTGGTCGGGTTCTGGCTCATGCATTGCCTCGCGCGGCCCGACGAGATGGTCGCCGGGCCGCTGGCCGACCTCTTCGAGCGTGCTGCGCGCGGCGAGCTGAAGCCCGTCGAGGGCACGACCTACCCGCTGTCGCAGGTCCAGCGGGCGCATGAGGACCTCCAGGGACGCAAGACGAGCGGGAAGCTGCTGCTCGACCCGGGGGCGTAGAGAGCGGCGTCCCGGCCGTTCGAAGCGCCCCGCGCCCACTACTCTCATCCACCGCATGCCCACTTTCGCTGAACTCGGCCTCTCCGACGAGCTGCTCGAGGCCCTCAAGCACCTCGGCTACGAGCAGCCGACGCCGATCCAGGAGCAGACGATTCCCGCGCTGCTCGGGGGCCGCGACGTGATCGGCCAGGCTCAGACCGGGACAGGCAAGACGGCCGCGTTCGGGCTCCCGATGCTCGACTACGTCGATCCCGGCGACCCACAGGTCCAGGCGCTCGTCCTGACCCCCACCCGCGAGCTCTGCATCCAGGTGACCCAGGCGTTGCGCGCCTACGGCGAGAAGCGCGGGGTCGACGTCGTCGCGATCTTCGGCGGCGCCGCCATCCGCGAGCAGGCCTCCCGCCTGAACGCCGGCGCGCAGGTCGTCGTCGGAACCGTCGGCCGGGTGATGGACATGATGAACCGCCACCACCTGATGCTCGACTCGGCGCGCTACGTCGTCCTCGACGAGGCCGACGAGATGCTCGACCTCGGCTTCCTCGAGGACGTCGAGACGATCCTCTCGCGTTGTCCTTCCGGACGCCAGACCGGCCTGTTCTCGGCCACGATGCCGCCTGAGATCAAGCGCCTGGCCGAGAAGCGGATGTACGAGCCGGAGACGATCAAGGTCAAGGCCGCGACGCTCACGATCGACACCGTCGACCACTTCTTCATCGAGGTCGCCGACAAGGACAAGCCGGATGCGCTCGCGCGCGTGCTGAAGTCGGAGCGACCCGAGCAGGCGATCATCTTCGCCCGCACGAAGATCGGTGTCGATCGCCTGGCGCGGCGGCTTGGCGACAAGAGCCTGCGAGTCAAGGCGCTCCACGGAGACATGTCGCAGGGGGCCCGCGACGGCGTCATGATCGCCTTCAAGGATGGGCGCGAGCGGCTGCTTGTCGCGACCGACGTCGCCGCGCGCGGACTCGACATCACCGGCGTCAGCCACGTCATCAACTACGACATTCCGAACTCGCCCGACATTTACGTCCACCGCATCGGGCGGACCGGCCGCGTCGGGCGGTCGGGCCGCGCGATCACGCTGATCACGCCGAAGCAGCGAGAGGACCTCGGCGCGATCGAGCGCCACGCCAACACGGAGATCGAGCCGTGGTCCGAAGGTGTCACGCGCAGCATCGACAGGCCGACGCTTGCAGCGGAGGGTGAAGTAGAGCAGCCCGCCGATGCGCAGGCCCCAGCGCCGGCCGCCGCGGCGGAGAACATGGGCGCCGCGGAGAACCGTGGCGCCGCGGAGAACCGTGGCGCTGCGGAGAACGGGGGCGACCGCCGGGACGGCGAGCGCCCGCCGCGCCGGCGGCGCCGCCGGGGGCGCCCGCGCGGCGGTGACGAGACCCGGCGCCCGCGACACACCAAGCCGCGCCGCGAGCCCTCCGGCCCACGCGCGAAGCTCGTGCTGGGCGCCGGTAGCTCGCGCGGCCTCGAGCCCGCCGATGTCGTCGGGGCGATCGTCGACCACTCCCATCTCGACGGCGAGGACATCACGGGTGTCCGTGTGCTCGAGCGCTTCTCGTTCGCCGAGGTCCCGGCGGCGCGCGCCGGCGAGGTCGTTGAGAAGGTGAGCGGCAAGCCGATCCGCGGCGAGCCGATCACGCTCGAGCTCGCCCGCGGCTGACCGCGCCGGTGCTCGCCGCCCGCGTGCCCTAGGCTGGCCGCATGAGCGCAACCCTCCACACCAATCACGGGCCGATCGAGGTCGAGTTCTTCGAGGCCGAAGCCCCGAAGACGGTCGAGAACTTCACGAAGCTGGCCGGCGACGGCTTCTACGACGGGCTCACGTTCCACCGCGTGATCAAGGATTTCATGCTGCAGGCCGGATGCCCGGAGGGAACCGGGACCGGCGGGCCGGGGTACACCTTCGAGGACGAGTTCAACGAGCACAAGGTCGTTCGCGGCGCGCTGGCGATGGCGAACGCGGGGCCGAACACGAACGGCAGCCAGTTCTTCATCGTCACGACGGAGGCCGCGCCGTGGCTCGACGGCAAGCACACGGTCTTCGGCCGCGTCACTGACGGGATGGATGCCGTCGATGCGATCGAGGGCGTCTCGACCGGCGCGGGCGATAAGCCGAACGAGCCCGTCCTGATCGAGCGCGTCGAGCTTTCCCCGGCCGAATAGGATCCCGCCCCGCGCACGCCGATGACCGACTTCCTCGTCAAGCGGGACGACCTCCGCGAGTGCCGGATCGCGGACTCGGAGGCACCCGGCCTCGACTCCGGGCAGGCGCTGCTGAGGGTTGACGCCTTCGGCCTGACCTCCAACAACATCACCTACGGGGTCTTCGGCGAGGAGATGAACTACTGGGACTTCTTCCCCGCCGAGGATGGCTGGGGCCGCGTGCCGATGTGGGGCTTCGCCGAGGTCGAGCGCAGCGACGCCGACGGCGTCGTAGAGGGCGCGCGCGTGTACGGGTACCTGCCGCCGTCCTCTCATCTCGTCGTCGAGCCGAAGAGCGCCGACGCGGCCGGGTTCACGGACGGCTCCGCTCACAGGGCGCCGCTGCCGTCCGCGTACCAGCGCTATCTCGTCAGCGACGCCGACCCGTTCTACCGCGCGGACACGGAGGAGCTGCAGATGCTGCTGCGGCCGCTGTTCTTCACCTCGTTCCTGATCGACGACCAGCTCGAGGACGAGGGACTGGTCGAGCGCGGCGCCGTGATCGTCGCGAGCGCTTCCAGCAAGACCGCGCTCGCGGCCGCCTTTCTGGTCGCGCAGCGGCCGGGCGCCGAGGTGATCGGGCTGACCTCGCCCCGCAACGCCGAGTTCGTCGAGGGCCTCGGGATCTACTCGCGCGTCGTGCCCTACGACGCGATCGACTCGCTCGAGCTCAGGGCCGCGACCTTCGTGGACGTCGCCGGCGATGAGCAGGTGCGCCGTGCGGTCCACGAGCATCTGCGCGACGACCTCCTTCACAGCATGGCCGTCGGCGTCACCCACTGGGAGGATTTCGCGGGTCTCCAGGCCGAGCTGCCGGGCCCGAACCCCGCCTTCTTCTTCGCGCCTACCAGGGTCACGAAGCGCTCCGAGGACTGGGGGCCGGAGGGCCTCTCCGAGCGGGTCGCTGAGGCGTGGCACCCCTTCTGCGAGTGGACCGCCGGCTGGCTCGAGACGATCCCCGGGGAGGGCTTCGAGGCCGTTGAGTCCGCCTACAAGGACGTGATCGAGGGCGACGTCGCGCCGGACAAGGCGCACGTCCTGAAGCTCTAGCGTCCTGGCGCCCGGGCAAGGGCGCCTGCGCGCCGAGCCGACCGAGCCGCCCGGCCGGCTAGGGGTGCGACGGGGTCGGATCGCCGGCGCGCGCCTGCCACTCGCGCTCGATCTGTCGCAGCATCGGCGGGTAGACGATCAGGTGCCGGAACGGCCTGATCGCGGCCATGTAGGTGGTCCCGAACAGCCCGTTCGGCTTCACGTAGACGGCCATCTGGCCGCGGTAGCCGCCGGTCCCGTCCGGAACCCAGCCGAGGTGCATGACCCCGTGCACGGTCCGGTTGGCGATCTCCGCGGTAAACTCGTCGTCGAGCAGATACAGCGAGGTGAACGGGAGCTCGTCGAAGTCCGGCCCGGATGGGGCGTCGCGGAGATCCACCGGCACCCGGTCGCGGAGCGTCGGCACCCTGGAGCCGAGGCCGGCGTCCGGGTCGTCCCAACCGAGCAGCTCCCCGAGCTTCCACCGGATCGCGAAGAGCGCGCGGGCCGCGCGAGAGGGACTTTGCGACGTGGCGCCCGAGGCGAACTGCGCCACCAGCCGGGGGAAGTCGTCCGGGCCGCCCGGCGTCGGCAGCGCCCACACGTCCTCGAGCCGGAAGTCGCGCGTGAGCTCGTGGATCCGCCACGGCCGGGAGGTATGCGCGCTGTTAGGGAGCCTCATTCGTACCGGCCGCTCAGCG
>Ga0183260_10002986_pt1 | contig 13791 bp, 17 predicted proteins | sample AntDrymUQ4972206_2_FD_129768 | JGI IMG/M metagenome (GOLD analysis project Ga0183260, IMG submission 129768) | Polar desert sand microbial communities from Dry Valleys, Antarctica - metaG UQ497 (22.06) (version 2) (version 2) | ecosystem: Environmental > Terrestrial > Soil > Desert | place... | reverse complement strand
GCCCTTGGCGCGCGTCCACTGCGGCTCGCGGCGCTGCAGGTCGCGCGCGCTGACGTCGTTGGCGATCGCGTAGCCGGCGATCTTGCCCTCCGGGCCCATGACGACGGCGAGCTCGCCCTCATAGTCCAGGCGCTTGACGACCTCGGGGCAGCGCACGGCCCCGTTCGGCGGCGCGCTCGAGCTCGGGAGCTTCATGAAGACGATCGGAAACTCCGGCGCCTCAGCACCCTGCTCGGCCGCGTGGGCGGCGTAGTTGAGTCCGATGCCGAAGATCGCGCGCGGGCGCGGCACGGGCGCCAGCAGGGTGATCTCGTCGAGCGGATAGGCGTCGCCGAGGGCCTGGTCGAAATCGGCGGTGCGCAGACGGTCGAGCACCGTCTCGCGCTTCATCACGAACGAGACGATCTCGTCGCCGTGGAGCTGGCCGGCGCGCGGCGTAGTCGACCCGGGCGGCAGGAAGGTTGCGAGGCGCATGGCGCGCAGGTTAGGGCTTATCTGCAACCACCGGTCACGGCAGGATCAGATGCACGTCGCCGAACTCGTGCCAGCGGTAGCCGGCACGCGCGGCGTGCGCGTAGGACGACTCGATCAGCCGTGCGCCGCCGATCGCTTCGAGCATCAGCAGGTGCGAGGCGTCGGGGTCGTGCCAGCCGGTCAGCAGGCCGTCGACGACACGGACGCCGCGCCGAGGCGTGACGACGTGGCGCGTCCACCCCGCCGCCGGTCCGATCTTGTCGCCGCAGGCCGCGGCGGCGGCGGTCTCGAGGGCGCGCACGACCGTCGTGCCGACGGCGATCACGCGCCCGCCGCCGGCGCGCGTCGCGTTGACGTGCCGCGCCGTCGAGCCCGGTACCTCGAAGCGCTCCGCGTAGGGCTCTTCCCCGGCCTCGAGCGAGGAGACCCCGGTGTGAAGCGTCACCGGGGCGACCGCGACGCCGGCCGTCATCAGGTTTGTCAGCAGCCGCGTGGTGAAGGGCCTGCCGGCGCTTGGCATCTCGGCGCTGCCGGGCTCGCGCGCGAAAACGGTCTGGTAGTCGGCGAGCGGAAACTCGCGCTCGACGTAGCCGTAGCGGATCGGCCCGCCGTGGTGGTCGAGGTAGTCCAGCAGCGGGTCCGCGCCGGTGTGCAGCTCGGCGAGCCACAGGCGACCACCGTAGGGCGCGAGCAGCGTCGCACGCCCGTCCGCGGGCAGCTCGAGCGTCTCACCCGCGCGCCCCGCGCTGAAACGCTCGCCGTCGCTGCGCAGCTCGACGATCCAGCGAGCGGAATCGGCGGCCGCGGGCGCCCCGGGGTCGGGCGTCGAGAGGTGCAGCGTGAGCGCGCTGCCGTCCGCGCGCCGCGCTGGCAGGGCCGCCGCCAGCGTCGCCGACGTGTTGACGACGAGCAGATCGCCGGCGCGCAGGTGCGCGGGCAGGTCGCGCACCCGCGCGTGCTCCAGAACGCCGTCGCGGCGCGAGGCGACGAGCATCCCCACCTCGTCGCGGCGCAGGCCGCGCGCCTCGGGCGGCTCGTGCGCCTCGCAGCGTTCAGGCGGTGCGGGCGCGGCGAGCGCCGCGCTCACGCGGGCGCCCCGACGAGCTCGGCCGCGCGGTAGCGGCCGCTGCGCAGGTCGCCCTCGATCAGCGCCAGCAGGCCGGGCACGCTGTCCTGTGGCGGCGGGCGGTCGGAGATGTCCTCGCCGGGGAATGCCTCCTGATGCATGCGCGTGTTCATGTCGCCGGGGTCGACGGCGTAGACGCGCAGATCCGGGCGCTCTGCTGCCAGCACGGCGCTGAGCTGGTCGAGCGCCGCCTTCGAGGAGCCATAGCCGCCCCAGCCCTCGTAGGCCTCGACGGCGGCGTCGGAGGTGAGATTCACGATCCGGCCGCCATCGGCCATGCGCGGCAGCGCGAGCTGGGCGAGTGCCAGCGGCGCGATGACGTTGACGCGGTAGACGCGTTCGAGCGTCTCGAGCGGGTAGCCGCTGAGCGGCGGCAGCGGCGAGGCGCCGAGCGTGCTGGCGTTGTTGACGAGCAGGTCGAGCTGGCCGCCGGCGGCCTCGATCAGCGCCCCGCGGTGCCAGGCATCGGCCACGTCGCCCGGCAGCGCGACGACCTCGGTCAGCTGCGCCAGCGAAGCGCGCGCCACGTCGAGCTCGCTGAAGCGGCGCGCGTCGATGACCAGGCGCCAGCGGCGCTGCGCGAGTTCGTGGGCGAGCGCGAGCCCGAGCCCGCGCGAGGCGCCGGTGATCAGTGCGGTTCTCATGCGGCCGCCTGCTGGGCGCTGTCGGCGTCGCGCGCGGCCTGTGCCGCCGCCGCGCGCTCGTGGCTCACGCCGCTGAAGCGAGTGCCCTCGGTTACTCCGGGGTGTTGAAGCAGCTCGCGGCGCACGGCCGCGGTGAGAGAGATCGACATGACGGCGACGCTACGCCCGCTCGCCCGCCCCTTCCATCGACAATTGGTCCTAGGACCAGGCCCGCCACCGCCACGTCATCCGAGCCCCGGATGCACTCCGCGCAGCTCGATGAGCTCGGGCTGAAGCTTGTGCAGCAAGTCGATGAGCTGCTCGCGTTCATGCTCGTCGAGCCCCGCGCAGAGCTGTTGCTCGTGCTCGATCGCGAGCTTCATCGCGCGACCGTAGACGACGCGACCACGGTCGGTGAGATGCAGCGCGCGCACGCGCCGATCGTGCGGATCAGGACGGCGCTCGAGCAGGCCCAGCTCCTCGAGATGGTCGACGAGCGCCACCATCCGGCTCGGCGGGACCGCGAGCAGCGAGGCGAGCGCCTGTTGCGAGCGTCCCTCGGCGGCGCTGATGAAGCGCAGCAGCAGGAACTCGCGCGGATGCAGGCCGAGCGGCTTGAGCGTTTCGAGGAAGCGCTGCGACGCGCTGAATCCGAGCTGGGAGAGCAGAAAGCCGACGCTGCGCGGCGCCCGGTCCGGCGCAGCGGTTGCAGCCTCCGTTTCCAGCGTGCGCCTCTCCTTGGGCGTCCCGGCCATCGGAGCCGAAGTGTAGTTACGTGTAGGGGTCAGGCTGCGCGGGCCTGCTCGATCGCCGCCTTGAACGCCTGCTTGGCGGCCTTGACGGCAGCGCGATGCGCCTTGCGCGCAGCGCGCAGATCCGCACGGGCGGCCTTGCCTGCTGCCTTGCGCACGGCGCGGGCGGCGTCGATGGCGGCCTCACGCTGCGCCTCTGGCAGGGCAGCGGCGGCCTCGACGGCTGCGCGGTAGGCCTTGCGCGCAGCGCGCGCCGTCTCACGATGCGTCTTGCGCGCCTCGCGCAGAGCGGCGTGCGCGTTGCGGACCGCGGTCGCGCGATCGTTGCAGGCGGCCACCGCGATGTCCTTGCCGGCGGCGGAGAGGTCCGAGGCCTGCACGCGCTGCACGCAGCGCTCGCCGGTGGGCTTGGAGGACTTGGCGGCGTTCTCAGCGACAGCCGGGACAGCGATGCCTGCCACCGCAGCGATGGAGATCAGGGCCAGAAGATAGTTGCGCATCGGGCGATCATCGATCGTCGCGTGCGCGTGGCGCTACGGGTTCTCACATAGTCCTCACGCCGTGTGCGGCGAGCCTCAGCCGCCCGCCAGCCCCTCGCGCACGGCGTAGAGCGCCGCCTGCGTGCGGTCTGACAGCCCGAGCTTGGAGAGGATGTTGCCGACGTGCGTCTTGACGGTCTTCTCGGCCACCCCGAGGTCGAAGGCGATCGCCTTGTTCGCGCGACCGCGCGCGAGCAGGGCGAGCACCTCGAGCTCGCGCGCGGTGAGCGAACCGTGGCGCTGCAGGCGGTCGCCGCCCGGCGTGCGCTCCCACTCGCCGACCAGCTCGCGCAGGACCCGTGCGGCGACGGTCGGGTGCAGCTGTGACTCGCCCCCGTCGACCGTGCGGATCGCGCGCACGAGCTCCGCCGGCTCGACGTCCTTGAGCAGGTATCCGGCGGCGCCCGCGCGGATCGCCGGGAGCACCTTGTCCTCGTCGAGGAAGCTCGTCAGCACGAGTACGCGCGTCGCCGGCGCGGTCTCGCGCAGGCGTTCGATCGCGGCGACACCGTCGAGCTCGGGCATGACGAGATCCATCAGCACGACATCGGGCTCGAGCGCCGCCGCGGCCTGCAGCGCCTGCACGCCGTCCGCGGCCTCGCCGACGACGTCGATGTCCTCCTGCAGTTCGAGGAACGTCCGCAGGCCCTGGCGCACGACGGCGTGATCGTCGGCGATCAGGACGCGGATCACGCCGGGACCCGCAGGCTGATCGTCGTCCCGGCGCCGGGACGCGAGTCGATCCTCAGCTCGCCGCCGACGGCACGCGCCCGCTCGCTCATCGTCGTCAGGCCCAGCCGCCGGGCACGCAGCTCCGGGGCATCGGCGTCAAAGCCGACGCCGTCGTCGCTGACGACGAGCGTCAGGTGCTGCTCGCCGATGTGCAGGCGCACGCCGACATGCTGGGCGGCGGCATGGCGCAGCGCGTTGTGCAGCGCCTCCTGGGCGATGCGGAAGGCCGCGTCCTCGACGGCGCCGGCAGCGATCGCGTCGCCGGTCACCTCGAATCCGATGTCGCGGCGGTGCGTGCGGCGCAGCACGTCGACGTGCTTAGCGAGCGCGACGGCCAGCCCCTCGGCCTCGATCGCGTGCGGTCGCAGATGGACGATCACCGAGCGCAGCTCCTCCATCGCCTCGCGTGCCAGCTCGCGCACGCGTTCAAGCTGCTCGCCCGCGCGATCGACGTCACGCCCCAGCAGCGCCGCGCCCGACTCCGCCGCGAGCACGACGCCGAAGAGCTTCTGGGTGACCGCGTCGTGCAGCTCGCGGGCGATCCGGTTGCGCTCCTCGACGATGTTCAGCTCGCGGCTGCGCTCGTGCAGCCGGGCGTTCTCGATCGCCAGTGCGGCGTGCGCGGCGAACGTCTCGATCAGCGCCTGATCGTCGTCGGAGAAGCTGTCGGCTGACTCCTTGTCGGTCAGGTAGAAGGCGCCGACAATCGCGCCGCGCGAGACGATCGGGACGCCGAGAAACGAGCTCATAGAGGGGTGCGTGTCAGGCCACCAGCCGCGAAAGCGCGGATCACGGCGCACGTCGGTCACGCGGTAGGGGACGTCGGACTCGAGCATCGCCCCGAGCAGACCGTGCTGGCGCGGCAGCGCGCCGAGCGAGGCGATCAGCTCGTCGCTCATCCCGGAGGTGATGAAGCGCCCGAAGCCGCCATCGCCGTCGGGCACACCGATCGCGGCGTAGCGCGCGCCGGCCAGCTCGCGCGCGGCGTCGACGAGCTTCTGCAGGACGGGCTCGACGGCGTGCTCGGCGGCGATCGCCAGCACGGCATCGCTGAGCGCGTCGGTGGCCCGGGTGACCGCCATCGGCTGGTGGTAGGGCGGCGCGGGTAGGGTCGAGCCATGGCCGCCGAGCACGTCGTCTGCCTCGTCACGACCCCGGCCGACCATGCGCGGCCGATCGCGGCTGCGATCGTCGGCCGCGAGCTCGTCGCGTGCGTGAACATCGTGGCGCTCGTGCACTCCGTCTACCGCTGGGAGGGCGAGGTGCAAAGCGACGACGAGTCGCTGCTCGTCATCAAGACGACGCGCGAGGCCGTCGCCCCGCTGACCGACGCGATACGTGAGCTGCACCCCTACGAGAACTTCGAGCTCGTAGCGCTGGACATCGCCGCCGGGGCGCCCGCCTACCTGGACTGGATCGCCGGCTCCGTCGAGCTGCCCGGCTGAGTATTCTTGAGTCCGTGAGCGTGATCGTCGCCCTGAGCCAGGCCTGGACCGACAGCATCGGCCTGGCCTTCACCTGGCTGCTGCTGCTGCCGGTGCTGGCGACCGGCCTGATCATCGTCGCGATGGTCTCGGCCCGCGGAGAGAAGGCCGAGAACGACAAGCTCGCCGGGCGCTGGGGGCGCCGGGCACAGCGCTCCGACGACTGACGTCCCGCCGGTCGGCGCGTGGACGAACGCTCCGCACTTCCGACGCTGCGCGGCGAGCGCTTGGCGCTGCGTCCGGTGCAGGACGACGACGCCCAGGCGCTGACGGACATCCTCGTCGAGCCCGACGTCGCGTTCTGGTGGGGTCACAACGACCTCCGGGCAGTCCGTGAGGAGATTCGCGAACAGCCCTCGTTCGTCATCGTCATCGACGACGCGGTCGCCGGCTGGCTGCACGTCCACGAGGAGACCGAGCCGGACTACCCGAGCGTCGCCTTCGACATCGTTCTGGCGCCGGCGCTCCAGCATCGCGGCCTTGGCCAGGAGACCCTGCGACTCGCGATCCGCCACTACATCGAGCGCGGCCATCACCGCTTCTCGATCGACCCGTCCCGCGACAACGAGCGCGCGATCCGCTGCTATGCGGCCGTCGGCTTCAAGCCCGTGGGCGTGCTTCGTCTGTACGAGCGTGCGCCGGACGGCACGTGGCGCGATGGCCTGCTGATGGACCTGCTCGCCGACGAGCTCATCGGCTGAGGCCCTTCCCACCGGTGGTCAGTGGACCACCCGCGCGACGTAGCCGTCGCGAGCGATCGTCGCGAGCACATCCTCGGCGTGATCGCGTCCACGGGTTTCAAGCACGAGCTGGATCGCTGTCTGGCGCACATGCAGGTCAACGCCCTCGCGCACGTGCTCGACCTCCACGAGGTTGGCGCCGGACTCGGCGATGGCGCCGAGCAGCCGCGCGAGCGATCCGGGGCGGTCGGGCAGGCGCGTGAAGAGCACGAGTCGCCGCCCGGCCTGCGTCTCGTGGCGGCGGGCCAGCGCCGCGAGCAGCCCCGGGTCGACGTTTCCGCCGGAGAGGATGACGGCCGTGGTCCCATGCGGCGCGGGCTTGACCTGGCCGCCGAGCAGCGCCGCGACACCGACGGCTCCGGCCCCCTCCACCACGAGCTTGCTGCGCTCCATCAGCAGCACCATCGCCTCGGCGACCTCGTCCTCGCCGACGGCAACCACGTCATCAAGCCAGTCGGCAACGAGCCCAAGCGTCAGCTTACCGGGCCGCTTGACCGCGATCCCGTCAGCGATGCTCAGCGCCGGGGCGACGCCGACAGGCTCACCGCGCCGCAACGACTCGACGAACGGCGCACAGGCGTCGGCCTGCACGCCAACCACCTCTGCCGCTGGGTATGCGGACTTCACCGCGATCGCCACACCGCTGGACAGCCCGCCGCCGCCGAGCGGCACGACGACCTTTGCCAGATCATCGAGGTCCTCGAGCAGCTCGAGCCCGACGGTGCCCTGACCGGCGACGACATCGGGGTCGTCGAAGGGATGCACGAACGCCAATCCGCCCTCCTCGGCGCGCGCGGTGGCCGCGGCGAAGCAATCCTCGAGAGAGTCGCCGGCCAGGCGCACGACCGCGCCCAGTGCCACGCAGCCCTCGATCTTGGCGATCGGCGCCTGCTCGGGCATGAACACCTCGCACGGCACCCCTCGCGCCCGGGCCGCGTCAGCCAGCGCCCACGCGTGGTTGCCCGCGCTGCCGGCGACGACGCCGCGCTCGCAGCCGGCAACCCCGAGCGCCGCCAGCTTGCTCAGCGCGCCGCGCAGCTTGAACGATCCGGTGCGCTGCAGGCTCTCGGCCTTGACGGCCACGTGGCCGCCACAGCGCTCCGTGAGCATCTGCGAGTGCAGCACCGGCGTGTGGCGCACCAGATCCCCGATCGCGCTGCGCGCGCGCACGATGTCCGCGACGACGACGGTCATGACCGTGGATGCTCGCAGAGGGGCTCGCCTATCGTGGGCGGGTGACCATCGGCGCCCGCTCCTCGTCGCGCTGGCGCACTGACCCGACCCGCCTGGCGCGGCTGCTGCTCGGCCTCGCGATCTTCGGCTCCGGCGAGGCATTGCTCGTCGCATCCGATCTGGGCAACTCGCCCTGGACAGTGCTGGCCGAGGGAGTCGGCGAGCACACCGCCATCGGCGTCGGCGCCGCGACCGTCGTGCTGAGCGTCCTCATCTTGGCCGCGTGGATCCCGCTGCGACAGAGACCCGGCCTTGGCACGATCCTCAACGCACTCCTTGTCGGGGTCGCGCTCGGGCTCGTGCTCGAGGTGGTGTCAACGCCCGATGAGCTCGTCTGGCGTTACGCACTCGTCGCTGCGGGGATCGCACTCGTGGGCCTTGGCAGCGGGCTCTACCTCGCAACGCGCCTCGGCGCGGGGCCGCGCGACGGGCTGATGCTCGGCCTGCACCGCCGCACCGGCGTATCGGTGCGCTTGGTCCGCACGCTGCTCGAGGTCTCGGTCGTCGCCGCCGGCGTGCTGCTCGGCGGAACCGCCGGCATCGGCACGCTCGCGTTCGCCCTGCTGATCGGCCCCGCGGTGCAGGCGGCGCTGGCCCTGCTGCGCAGCGCGCCGGCCGCGGAGCTGTGAGCACCGGGTCCTCGCGGAGGTCGCCAGCACCTCGCTGACGAGGCACGCGACGGGGAGCTCGTGGCGAGAATCGGCGGCGAGGAGTTCGCCTGGCTGATCCCCGAGTCAGACATGCGCGGCGCCCACGCCGCCGCGGAGCGCGTGCGCCGAGCGCCGACCGCGCGCTGTACTCCGCCGAGGAGCACGGACGCAACAACACCTCCGTGTACACCGACGACGCGTACGTCGGTGTCCCGTAATCAAGGCTCCAGCTTCTTGAGGCGCTTCGCGCCCTCCTTCGCCGCTTTCAGGAGATCTGCCGCACCGGGCTTCTCGTCCTCGGAGATCCCCTGTTGCTCCTCTCCACCGAGCGCCTTGGCGCGAGGCTCCTCCGGCGTCTGCTGCGTCTCGTCGTCCAGTTCACCTGTCATCGGAGGAATTCTGCCCTCTGACGAAATTCTTATGCCGTACATGGGAATTTTCCCAGACATGCTTGCGAGCGTGCGCGCATCAACCGTGGCGCCTACGCCGCAACCCCGGAGCGCTTCGTGCGCCACCCGCCGCGGCCGCCCGCGCTACCGACCCCCGCCTGGATCAACAAGCCCAACGACAAACGGACTGCTGCTCACTAGTTTCTCGACGACACCGCCTCATCCGGCTTGACAGGCTCCGGGCGCTGCGTGCGCTCATCACGCACGATGATCGCCAGCCCTCGCTGGACGTGCTCAGCGCTCAGGCCCACTGCATGCCGGGTGCCGTCAAGGAAGGCGGCACCCGTAGCGCCCTCGCCAGCGACGACGCGTCACGCCCGGCCTACCGCGCGTCGAGTGGCGACCACGGGTCCGTCTCGCCCGCGGCGAGCGCCACGACGCTGCGGCCGAGCACGAACGTCGCACCCGGCTCGAGCGTGATGCGCCGCTGGCTCATGTTCCAGATGCCGGCCGTGTAGCCGAGGAACTCCTTGTCGTCGTAGACGATCGCGTAGACTTGGCCGTCGGTTCCGGTCTGCGCGATCCAGCGCCCCGTCGGCACGACCGCGACCGGGCCGGCGGTGATCGTCCCAGCCCCCGCGACTCCAGCGCGCTGGCCCGTCCCGTCGTAGTCCATGCAGTCTCCGACCCAGGCGCTGACCGCCGCGGCACCCGTGTTCGTGAACGTTGTCTCAACACGAAACGAGTCGGCGCCCTCCGCGAGCGCCCACGTCGTCACCGCGGTCAGGCCCGTCACCTGCGTCGAGGCCCCCGCGCAGCGAACGGTCCCCTGCCCGGTGATCGCGACGTCGTCGTGGCGGACGCTGCGCTGCTGCCAGGCGTTCCCGCCGCTTGGCTGCGCGCTCGACGCGTAGGGCATGTTCAGCCAGTCGAGCTGATCGACGAAGCCGCGGCCGGCGAGGTCGCGCGGCTTGCCCTTCGTCGTCGGGGAGAGCTGGGAGTCCTCTGAGCCCGCCGAGATGGCGACCGCGATCAGCCCGTTCTCGAGCACGATGTCCGTCGCGGTGGCCTCTACCAGCGCGCCGGGCAGCCGCCGCCCCATTCGCGCCGACAACGTCACCGCGGCCAGCGTGACGTCCACCGACGCCTGCTTGCCGTCGGCGACCGTCGCGTTCGCCTGTGCCGCCTCGAAGCCGACCGCCAGCACGGTCAGCGCGTAGGAGCCGGGCGGCGCGAAGACCGTCGCGTTGCCGTTGGCGTCGGTGAGCCGCGTGATCAGGAGCTTCCCAGCGCCGTCGCGGACCTCGACCTGCGCGTTGGGCAGGAGGCGGCCCGCGCCACTCACGGTCGTGCTGATGCCGGTCCCGGCGCTCAGGCGCCGCGCGCCGGGCGTGCCGTCGGCGACCGCGAACGCGGCCAGCGTGTAGGCCGGCGAGGCGGCGTTGCGCGCGTCCAGGACGATCCGCATGTCGGTGCGCCATTCGTCCTCGCTGACCGTGCACAGCAGGTAGCCGCGGTAGGCGCCCTCGTAGAAGCGCACCTGCGGGTTGGCCGGCAGGCCCAGCCGCACCGTGGCGTCCCAGCCGCAGCCGGAGGAGATCGACGTGCCGGCGAACTCGGTGCCGACGAGCCTGCCGTCACGTGCGAGATCGTTCACCCAGGTCGAGTGCCAGTCACCGGCGAGCACGAGGGGATTGGCGATGCTTCCCTCGGCGAAGGCAGCGAGGATCCGCTCGCGAGCGGCTGCGTAGCCGTCCCAGGCATCCAGCGCGCGCGACTCGCCCGGGCCGACGTCGTAGTCGTAGGGCGCCATGATCGTCTGCTGGGCCAGGACGTTCCAGCGTGCCTTCGAGGCGCGCAGCCCGTCGAGCAGCCAGCGCTCCTGAACCGGGCCGAGCATCGTCCGAGCCGGGTCCTGCTCGTCCCCGCAGACGGGCCCGATGAACGGACCGCCGCAGGGCTGGTCGGAGCGGTACTGGCGGCCGTCGAGCACCGAGAACTCCGCCACCGTCCCCCAGCGCAAGCGGCGGTAGATCAGGGCGTCGGGACCGCTGGGCATCGCCGAGCGGCGCAGCGGCAGGTGCTCGTAGAAGGCCTTGTACGCGTTGGCTCGCCGCTCGAGGAAGGGCCGGCCATCGCCCGCGCCGCCCGCGATGCCGCCGGCATAGTTGTTCTGCACCTCGTGGTCGTCCCAGGTGACGACGAACGGGGCGGCGGCGTGCGCATCGCGCAGCTCCGGGGAGCTCTTGTAGAGCGCGTACAGCCGGCGAAACTCCTCGAGCGAGCCGCCCCTGGTCTCGTAGATGTAATCGCCGAGATGGAAGACGAGATCGGGCTCCTGCTCGGCGAGATCGCGGTAGGCCGGGTACGGGCCGCCGACCCACGCCTGGCAGGAGGCGACGGCGAGCTTCAGCGGCTCGCGGCTGCCGGGCGCGGGCAGCGTGCGCGTGCGGCCGACGCGGCTGGCCTCGCCGTCAGCGAGGAAGCGGTAGTGAAACCAGCGTCCCGGGGGGAGGTCGGCGACCTTGACGTGGACCGCGTGGGCGTTCTCGGGGAGCGCTGCGACGGTGCCGCTGCGACGGATCTTGACGAAGCGCTCGTCGTCCGCGAGCTCCCAGCGGATGGCGACTGGCGCCGTGCGCGGGTCGGGGCCGAGCCGCGTCCACAGCACGACGGAGTCGTGAAGGGGATCACCGGAGGCGACGCCGAGGCCAAACGGCCCCGGGTCGGGAGCAGCGTGGGCCGCGGACGGAGAGGCCAGCCGGCCCGTGACCGCCAGGCCGGCGGTCGCCCCGCCCAGCACCGTGAGAAACCTGCGCCTGTCGATCGCCGGGGACATCGCCCTCCTTGGGTCGTTGGACTCGACCCGACCGTACCCCCGTGGCCGCGGCTCGCGTGACGAACCGGTGAAGGGCGCGCGGCCCGCCGCTAGCCGTCGCGCTCGGCGTGCCGCTGATCATCGCGGCGCGGGCGGGCCTGGGCACGATCAACCACGCGCTGCTGACGATCGAGGCCGCCCGCGCCGTGGGCCTGGACGTGCGTGGCGTCGTGCTCACGCCCTGGCCGGACGCGCCGAGCGTCATGGAGCGCTCCAACCGAGCCACGATCGCGCGGTCGGGGGCCATCGAGGTCGCCGGCCTGCCCCGACGGCCCCCGCGGCCGAGGAGCTTGCCCGCGCCGGCGCGACGCTCCCGCTCGAGCACTGGCTGGGCCTCAGGCGGTTGGGTTGTCCTTGAGTTCGGCGGCCGGGTCTGGCTCTCGCGGGTCTGCGCCGGTCAGGGAGTCCTTGAACTCGCGTAATCCGCGCCCCAGCGACCGCCCGGCGTCGGGCAGTCGCTTGGGGCCCAGGACGATCAGCGCGAGCACCAGGACGATGATCAGTTCCGTGGGCCCGATGTTCGGCATGGCGTGTCTCTCCTGGTCGTCGGGTCGCGCTGTTCAGCGCTGCTTGTGAAACGGTCCTGTGATCGCGAACAAGTGGCCGGGTGACTGCACGTTGGCGAACAGCGTCTGCTTGTTGTTGGAGAACGTCGGGCCGGTGAACTCGTTGTCGCCCGGCAGCTCGTTGCGTGCGAAGAAGAACACCTCGCCGCTGTCGCTGGAGCCGACGAGGTGGTTCTTGCCGTCGCCGTCCTCGGCGAGGATCACGCCGCCATAGGGCGAGACGGTGATGTTGTCGGGGCCGTCGGGGTCATTGTCCTGATCAAGCGGCGTGTAGGCGAACCACAGCTTCAGCTCGATCGTGGCGTCCAGCGGGTCGAGGAACCAGACCTGGCCGTCATGCTGGGCGGCGCTGCCGTCCGTCGTGCGCGCGAACGACGCGACGAAGTACGCGCCGCCGTCGCCCCACCACATGCCCTCCAGCTTGCGGCTGCGCGTGACCTGCGCGTTGGTGAACTGCTTGCGCACCGATGTCGTGGTCGCGTCACGGTCGGGGACGTTGACCCACCCGATGCGGTACGTCGTGCCCGGCGTGCTCGCCACGGAGAGGTCGGGGACGTGCGCGCCGCCGAGCGTCGAGGCCTTCATCGCCTCCAGTGTGCCGGCGTCGTCGGCGAGCGCGCGCAGCGAGCCGTCGCGCAGCGGCAGCGCGGAGTCCGGCGGCGTGAAGCGATACAGCAGCCCGTTCGGCTTGCCGGCGTCCTCGGTGAGGTAGATCGCGCCGGTGTGCGGGTCGACCGCGCAGGCCTCGTGGGCGTAACGGCCGAGTGCCTTGATCGGCTTCGGGTCGCGGTTTGCATCCTGGTCGTAGGGATCGACCTCGAAGACGTAACCGTGGCGCTTGCCGCCGGTGAGGATCGCCTCGGTCTCCTCGCAGGTCAGCCAGGTCTCCCATGGCGTGCGCCCGCCCGCACAGTTGTTGTGCGTGCCGGCGAGGCTGACGTACTCGCGGACGCGGTTTCCGTCCTTGTCGACCTCGATGTTGGTCGTGCCGCCGCGAGCCTTCTCGTCGTAGACAAAGCCCGTGATCGCCGGCACGCCGTTGGGCTCGCTGCCACCGATCTCATGATTGTTGACGAGCACGCTGCCGTTGCCGCCATGACGCACGAACGCTGCGGTGCCATCGGGGTCATCGGGCGTCGGCTCCCCACTCTCCAGCCTCGTGACGCCCGACTGCGCGACGATCGTGTAGCTAAAGCCGGCCGGCAGCGACAAGATCGGATCCGGGACGAGCGGCCCATAGCCCGCGGGTCCGGGCTTGCCACGCCCGCCGCCGGGGTCCGCCGAAGCGCTCGCGCCGAACAGACCGTCGACACTTCCGACAAGCACAAGACCCAGGCTCGAGGCGGCCGAACGGCTCAACAGCGAGCGGCGCGAGACACCAATCCCAGGCGCGGCATCGACATCCGGACGAAGGTTGCTGTCGCTCATGCGCATACTCCAAGGCTCGGGGACACGCGCCAACGATCACGAATGTCCCCGGCGCTCGTGTAACGAGCACGTGAACCGCGCGCCACGCCCGACGAGCGCGGGGTGTCAGCCTGCAGTGGACGACCCCCACGACACATGCGGTTGGGTGGGCTGCGGGTCCTGACTGAGGAGAAACTC
>Ga0183260_10002985_pt1 | contig 13792 bp, 11 predicted proteins | sample AntDrymUQ4972206_2_FD_129768 | JGI IMG/M metagenome (GOLD analysis project Ga0183260, IMG submission 129768) | Polar desert sand microbial communities from Dry Valleys, Antarctica - metaG UQ497 (22.06) (version 2) (version 2) | ecosystem: Environmental > Terrestrial > Soil > Desert | place... | reverse complement strand
GGTCATCGCGGAGCGGCCGAGGATCGTCCGGCGCGCGGACGACGGGACCCGCGAGCTGCCGGCCAACCGGCTGCTGGCCTCCTGGGGGCAGGACGTGCGCGAGCTGCAGCTGGTGGTCGGCGCATGCGGCGCCGACCACCATCACGCCACCGCGCAGCCGCGCGACTCGCTGCTCGCCCGCATCCAGGCCGGGGTGCGGGCCGACCGGCCGCCGCCCGGAGCGGCCCTGCCGGAGCGCGAGGACGAGCGCCACGCGCTCGACCCCGGCGACCGCAGCGTCCAGGTCCACGCCTGCCACGGCCGGGCCCGCCAGGTGGAGGTGCTGCGCGACGCGATCCTGCACCTGCTGGCGGAGGACCCGACGCTGGAGCCGCGCGACGTGATCGTCATGTGCCCGGACATCGAGACGTTCGCGCCGCTGATCCAGGCGACGTTCGGCGCCGGCGAGGTGTCTGCGGAGGACGACGAGCTCGAGGCCCTGCCGGAGGAGCTGCGCCCGCCCGACCTGCGCGTCCGGCTCGCCGACCGCTCGCTGCGCCAGACCAACGCGGTGCTCGGCTTCACCGGACGGCTGCTCGAGCTGGCCGACCAGCGCCTGGCGGCCTCCCAGGTGCTGGACCTCGCCGACCGCGAGCCGGTGCGCCGCCGGTTCCGCCTCGACGACGACGACATCGCGCGCGTGGAGGAGTGGGTCGCCGCGAGCGGCATCCGCTGGGGCCTGGACGCGGGGCACCGGGCGCCGTTCAAGCTCGAGCGGCTCCCCGCCGGCACGTGGCGCGCCGGCCTGGACCGCGTGCTGCTCGGCGTCGCGATGACCGAGGACGGGCAGCGGCTGTTCGCGGAGGCGCTGCCGCTCGACGACGTCGAGAGCGGCGCGATCGACCTCGCCGGCCGCCTCGCCGAGCTGGTGGACCGCCTGCAGGCGGCGGTGGACGCGATGCGCGAGCCGATGACCGTCGGCGGCTGGGCCGCCGCGATCGCCACGGCCGCCGACGCGCTGACGGCGACCGGCCCGCGCGACGCATGGCAGCGCGCCGAGCTGCAGCGCCTGCTCGACGACGTCGTCACCGAGGCGGGCGTCACCGGCACGGCGGCGACGACGAGCCTCGCCCTGCCGGAGGTCCGCGCGCTGCTCGCCGACCGCCTCCAGGGGCGGCCGACGCGGACGAACTTCCGTACGGGCCATCTGACGATCTGCACGCTCGTGCCGATGCGCTCGGTGCCCCATCGCGTCGTGTGCCTGCTCGGGCTCGACGACGGCGAGTTCCCGCGCAAGGCGGTGCGCGACGGCGACGACCTCGTCCTGCGCGACCCGCACGTGGGCGATCGCGACTCGCGCACCGAGGACCGCCAGATGCTGCTCGACGCGCTGATGGCCGCGACCGACCGGCTGATCGTCACCTACACGGGCAAGGACGAGCGCACGAACACGCCGCGCCCGCCCGCGGTGCCCGTCGGCGAGCTGCTCGACGTCGTCGATGCCACCGCCCGCAGCAGCGGCGGCGCGCCCGCCCGCGAGCTCGTGCTGGTGCACCACCCGCTGCAGCCGTTCGACCCGCGCAACTTCACGCTCGGCGAGCTGGTGCCCGGGCAGCACTGGGGCTTCGACCGGGTCACGCTCGCGGGGGCGCGCGCGATCGACGCCCCCCGCACCGAGCCGGGCCCGTTCCTCCCCGGTCCGCTGCCCGACGCCTCGGCGGCGCTCGTCGAGCTCGACGACCTGGTGCGCTTCGCCGAGCACCCGGTCAAGGCGTTCCTGCGCCAGCGGCTGGGCATCGTCCTCGGCGACTTCTCCGACGAGGTCGCCGACGCGCTGACCGTCGAGCTGGACAACCTGGAGCAATGGGGCGTCGGGCAGCGGCTGCTCGAAGGCCGGCTGGCCGGCTCGGACATGGAGGCCTGCGTCGCCGCCGAGGTCGCGCGCGGCCTGCTGCCGCCCGGGACGCTCGGCACGCCGGTCCTCGAGCGCCTGCGGCCGACCGTGGAGGAGATCGCCGCGCACGCGACGGCGCTGGGCGGCGGCGAGCCGGAGTCCGCCGACGTGAAGCTCGCGCTCGGCGACGGCCGGACCCTCAGCGGCACCGTGGCGGGCGTCCACGGCGACGTGCTGCGCGGCGTGACCTACTCGCGCGTGAACCCGCGGCACCGGCTGGCCATGTGGGTGCGCTGGCTCGCACTGACGGCGGCGTATCCCGAGCGCCCGTTCGAGGCGGCGCTGCTCGGGCGTGCGCGCTACGGCTCGGACGGGCGCGTGACGATCGCGCGCTTCGGGGTTCTCGCGGAGGCCGCGCCCGCGCGGCGCGAGCGGGCGCTCGCCCACCTCTCCGTCATGCTCGACCTCCACCGCCACGGCCTGCGCGAGCCGCTCCCGCTCGGCTGCCTCAGCTCCGCCGCCTACGCCGAGGGCGCGGATCCCGAAGGCGCCGCCCGCAGGGCGTGGGAGTCGGACTGGAACTGGCCCAAGGAGGACCAGGAGCTCGAGCACCAGCTCGCCTTCGGCGGCGTGCTGGCGTTCACCGAGCTGCTCGGCCACGCGCCGCGCGCCGGCGAGCGGGGCGAGTGCTGGGATGCCGCCGAGACGACGCGCTTCGGCCGCCTCGCGCGGCGGATGTGGAGCGGCATGCTCGCCTGCGAGGAGCTCGTCGACCGGTGAACGGGACCGTGGAGATCCGCCCGTTCGACGTCTGCGGCCCGCTGCCCACCGGCGTGACGGTGCTGGAGGCCAGCGCGGGGACCGGCAAGACGTACACGATCGCCGCGCTGGCGGCGCGCTACGTCGCCGAGGGGACGCCGCTCGACCAGCTGCTGCTGGTGACGTTCACCCGGATGGCGACCGGCGAGCTGCGCGACCGCGTGCGCGAGCGCCTCGTCAGCGCCGAGCAGGGGCTCAGCCGGGTGCTGGCCGGTGCGCCGCCCGGCGATCGCGACGAGGTGGTGCGGCTGCTCGCGGAGGGGCCGCGCGAGGAGGTCGAGGCGCGCCGGCGCCGGCTCGCGCACGGGCTCGCGGACTTCGACAGCGCCACCATCGCGACCACCCACGGCTTCTGCCAGGAGGTGCTCGGCGGCCTCGGCGTCGCCGGCGACGTCGAGCCCGACGTGACGTTCGTCGAAGACATCGGCGACCTCGTCGAGGAGGTGGTGGACGACCTCTACGTGCGGCGCTTCCACCTCGGCGACACGCCGGACTTCGACCGCGCGCAGGCGCTGCGGATCGGCCGCCTCGCGGTCGACAACCCCGCCGCGCCGATCGAGCCCGTCGCGGCACCCGAGACGAGCGTCGCCGCGATGCGGCGCCGGCTCGCGCTCGCCGTCCGCGACGAGCTCGACCGCCGCAAGCGGCGCATGGCGGTGATGACCTACGACGACCTGCTCACGCGGCTGCTCGACATCCTCGAAGGACCGGGCGGGGAGGTTGCCGTGGCGCGGCTGCGGGCGCGCTTCCGCGTCGTCCTCGTCGACGAGTTCCAGGACACCGACCCGGTGCAGTGGGAGATCGTGCGGCGCGCGTTCGGCGCGGGCGGCGGGGCGCTGGTGCTGATCGGCGACCCGAAGCAGGCGATCTACGCGTTCCGCGGCGCCGACGTCTACGCCTACCTCGAGGCCGCGCGGGCGGCGGACGAGCGCGCCACGCTGGAGGTCAACTGGCGCAGCGATCAGGGGCTGCTCGAGGCCTACGACGCCCTCTTCGGCGACGCCCGGCTGGGGCACGAGGGGATCGCGTACCGCACCGTGCGCGCGGCGGCGGCCAACCAGGCCCCGCGCCTGACCGGCGCGCCGGCCGGCGCCCCGCTGCGCCTGCGCGTCGTGCACCGCGACAACCCGTCGATCGCCACGACCCGCTACGGCTATGCGACCAACGATTCCGCCCGCCGGCACATCGCGACCGACCTCGCGGCCGACCTCGTCGCGCTGCTGTCCTCGGACGCGCGGATCGAGGTCCGCGCCGACGACGGCACCGTCCTGGAGCGACAGCGGATCCGGCCGGGCCACGTGGCCGTCCTCGTCCGCACCCACCGCACGGCCGCGCTCGTCCGCGAAGCGCTCTACGCCGTCGAGATCCCGGCGGTCATCAACGGCGCCGGCAGCGTCTTCGGCTCGGAGCCCGCCCGTGACTGGCTGCGGCTGCTCGAGGCGATCGAGCGGCCGACCGCGCCCTCCCGCGCCCGCTCGGCCGCCCTCACCCCGTTCCTCGGCTGGAACGCCGAGCGGGTGGCCTCGGCCGGGGAGGAGGAGTGGGAGGCGGTCCACCGCCGCCTGCACGAGTGGGCCCGGGTGCTGCGGGTGAAGGGCGTCGCGGCCCTGGCCGAGACGATCACGCTCGTCGAGGGGCTGCCCGGACGGCTGCTGTCGACGCTCGACGGCGAGCGCCGCCTCACCGACCTGCGGCACGTCGGGCAGCTCCTGCACGCCGCGGCCGCGGCCGAGCGGCTCGGGGCGACGGCGCTGACCTCGTGGCTGCGCCAGCGGATCGCCGCCGCCGAGCAGGAGACCGGCGACGAGGAGCGCAGCCGGCGCCTGGAGTCCGACGCCGAGGCGGTGCAGGTGCTCACCATCCACCGCAGCAAGGGCCTCGAGTTCCCGATCGTCTACTACCCCTACCTGTGGGAGCCGACGTGGGGCGGCCGCGAGCGCGAGCCGGTGTTCTTCCACGACCCGGCCGCGGGCGACGCCCGGACGATCGACGTCGGGCTCGACGGCCCGGACTTCCCCCGCCACGCCGGGCAGCAGCTGGTCGAGCAGCGCGGCGAGGACCTGCGGCTCGCGTACGTCGCGCTGACGCGCGCCAAGCACCAGGCGGTCGTGTGGTGGGCGGGCTCGGCCAACAGCCGCGACTCGGCGCTCTCGCGGCTGCTGTTCGCGCGCGGCGAGGACGGGACCGTGGCGCCCAGGGGCGGCTCGACGCCGAGCGACCTGGCCGCGGTCACGCGCCTCAAGGCGCTGGCCGAGCTCGCGCCGGGCCGGATCAGCGTGGAGCGCTCCACACTCGACCTGCCGAAGGCCTGGTCGGGGCCGGCGGAGGCGCCGGCCGAGCTCGACGCGGCGGCGTTCGACCGCGAGCTCGACTGGGGCTGGCGCCGCACCTCGTTCAGCGACATCACGGCCGGCGCCTACGAGGCCCGCGTGGCCAGCGAGCCCGAGGAGGCGCTGCTCGAGGACGAGCCGGAGACGGCGCCGCCGCCGGTCGCCGCCGGGGGAGACGCGGACGAGGCGGCGCTGAGAGCGGCGCCGGCCGTGCTGGACGCGATGCCGGTGGGGATGCGCGTCGGCACGTTCGTGCACGAGGTCTTCGAGGCTGCCGACTTCGCGGCGGACGACCTCGAGGCCGAGCTCGGTGCGCAGGTGGCCGAGGCCCAGGCCCGGCGCCGGGTGGAGATCGGCGATCCGGTCCACGTCGTCGCGGGCCTCCGCGCCGCGATCGGGACGCCGCTCGGGCCGCTCGTGGACGAGGTCCGGCTGCGCGACGTCGGGCGGGCCGACCGGCTCGACGAGCTGGCGTTCGAGCTGCCGCTGGTGGGCGGCGACGAGCCGACGGGACGGCTCGCGCTCGACGCGATCGCCGCGGTGCTCTCCGAGCACCTGCGGCCCGGCGACCCGCTGGCCGGCTACGCCGAGCGGCTCGCGGATCCGAACCTGCGCCGCGCCGTCCGCGGGTACCTGGCCGGCAGCCTCGACCTCGTGGTGCGCCTGGGCGGGGAGCGCTACGCGGTCGTCGACTACAAGACGAACTGGCTCGCGGGCCCGGGCGAGGCGCTGAGCGCGTGGCATCACCGTCCGGCGGCGCTCGCCGCGGAGATGCAGCGGGCCCACTACGCGCTGCAGGGGCTGCTCTACACCGTCGCGCTGCACCGGTACCTGCGCTGGCGCCTGCACGGCTACGACCCGGCCCGCAACCTCGCCGGCGTGCTCTACCTGTTCGTGCGCGGGATGACCGGCGCGGCGGTGCCGCGGGTCGGCGACGCGCCGTGCGGCGTGTTCGCGTGGCGCCCGCCGGGCGCGCTGGTGGAGGCTCTGAGCGACACGCTCGACCGGGGGCACGGCGCGTGAGCGAGCTCGTAGCCGCCGCCGACCCGTTCGACGTACGCCACGCCCTGCGCTCCCCGGGCGTGCTGCGCGCCTTCAACGACGCGGGCGTGCTGGCCGCGGCGGACGTGCACGTCGCGGCGCGGCTCGCCGCGCTGGCGGGTGAGGACGACCCGTGGGTGGCGCTCGCCACGGCGCTCGCGGTGCGCGGCCCGCGGCTCGGGCACGTGTACGTGGACCTCGCGACGGTGCGCGACACGACCGTCGTCGACATCGACGAGCCGGTGGACCTCACGGCGCTGCCGTGGCCCGGCGTCGACGCCTGGGCGGCGCGGCTGGCCCGGAGCGGGCTCGTGGCGGCGGGCGAGGACGGCGCGGCCTCCGGCCGCCCGCTGCGGCTGCTCGGCACGCGGCTGTACCTCGACCGCTACTGGGGCGAGGAGCGCCAGATCGCCGCCGACCTGAGGTCGTTCGCCGGCGCGGGTGCGGACGACGTCCGGCTCGACGTGCTCGCCGACGGCCTGTCGCGGCTGTTCGGCGATACCGGCGACGACCTCCAGCGGCTCGCCGCCGCTTGCGCGGTCCTGCGCCGGCTGGCCGTTGTCGCCGGCGGGCCGGGCACCGGCAAGACCACCACCGTGGCCCGGATCGTGGCGCTGCTCTGCGAGCAGGCCGCGGCGGGCGGGACGGCCGCGCCGCTGATCGCGCTGGCCGCGCCGACGGGCAAGGCGAAGGCCCGTCTGGAGGAGGCGGTGCACGAGGAGGCGGCCTCGCTCGACGCCGACGAGGCCGTCCGGTCCGGGCTGCTCGCCCTGGAGGCCTCGACGCTCCACCGGCTGCTCGGCTGGCGCCGCGGCAGCCACAGCCGCTTCCGCCATCACCGCGGCAACCGGCTCCCGCACGACGTGGTCGTCGTCGACGAGACCTCGATGGTCTCGCTGTCGCTGATGGCGCGCCTGGTGGAGGCGGTCCGCCCCGAGGCCCGGCTCGTGCTGGTCGGCGACCCGGGCCAGCTGACCTCGATCGAGGCGGGGGCCGTCCTCGGCGACATCGTCGGGCCCGTGACGAGCGGCCTGCGCATCTCGGTCGCCACGCGCGGCCGGCTCACGGAGGTCACGGGCCGGGAGGTCGGCGCGGCGGACCCGCCCGCCGGCGCGGCGGTCGGCGACGGCATCGTGGTCCTGGATCGCGTCCACCGCTTCGGCGGCGGGATCGCCTCCCTCGCCACCGCGGTCCGCGAGGGCGACGCCGACCTGGCGATGGAGGTGCTCGCGACGGCGCCGGGCGGCGTCACGTGGATCCCCGTCGACACCGCCGATCCGGCGTCCGGCGATGCGCTCGCGGTCGTCCGCGACCACGCCGTCGCCACCGCGCGCGCGGTCTTCGAGGCGGCCCGCGCTGGCCGGGCGCAGGAGGCGCTCCGCGCGCTCGGGACGTTCCGGCTCCTGTGCGCGCACCGGCGCGGGGACTACGGCGTCGCCGCCTGGCTGCCGCGGATCGAGAGCTGGCTCGCCGGCGAGATCGACGGCTTCGCCGCGGAGGCCCGCTGGTACGTGGGGCGGCCGCTGCTCGTGACCGAGAACGACTACGGGCTGCGGCTCTACAACGGCGACACGGGCGTCGTGATCGCCGGCGAGGGCGGGCGCATGAGCGCTGCGTTCGAGCGTCGCGGCCAGGTCCTCGAGCTCAGCCCGAGCCGGCTCGACGCGGTCGACACCGTGTACGCGATGACGATCCACAAGAGCCAGGGCTCGCAGTTCGACACCGCCGCGGTGCTTCTCCCGGGCCCGGCCTCCCGGCTCCTCACCCGCGAGCTGCTCTACACGGCGATCACCCGCGCACGCGAGCGGCTGATCCTCCTGGGGACCGAGGAGACGATCCGCCGCGCGGTGGCGCGCCCGATCGCGCGGGCGTCCGGCCTGGGGCGGCGACTGTGGGGGCCCGAGGGGCTCGCGTGACCTACCGCGCTCCGGCCGCTCCGGCAGCGACCTCCCGCCGCGCCATCCGCTCCTCGAGCTCCCGGGCGATCGCCTCGGCTTCCGGCCGGCTCATGTTCCCCGCCGGCTCCGCCGCGCCGTCGGCCTCCTGACCGCACACGCGGTTGGCCGCCTCGACGGCGCGCTGCAGGCAGTCGCCGAGGTCTGCGGCTTGCAGTCCCTCGACGCCTTCGAGGACGACGTCGTTGCCCTGGACGATGTCGTTGACGTGCAGGTGGCCGATCGCGGCGTGGCCCATCAACTCGCACGTGAGGTGCGCCGAGAGCGTGGTCGACCAGCGTGGGCTGGGCGTGCCGGAGAGCGGCATGCGGACTCGTGCGCCGACGCGGCCGGCGGGCAGTGGCTCGCCGTGCGCGGGGCCGGTGAAGTGATGTGCTTCGGACATTGCTCCCCCCTCAGGGATCGGTCCGGTACAGGTCCCTTCACTGTGCCACCGTGCGGCGGGACCGAGTCGCGGGCCGGACGCATTCCCCCCGCCCGGGGGGTCGGCGCGGCCGAAACGCTGACAGGGCCGCTGCTCGCAGGTGTCGTCCGCACCGCCCGGCGGGCAGACTCACCCTGTGCTCTCCACCAAGGCGGCCAGCATCCTCGACGAGCATCCGGTGCGCGTCCCCGGCCGGATCGCGACGAGCGCCGAGGAGGTGGCCGGCTGCAGGGTCGGCGTCTACGTCATCGACATCGACGGGTCGTGCCTGATCCGGCTCGCCGGTGACGGGGAGTTGTTCCCCGACCGGTTCATGGCGCCGGTCGCGGTGGGACCCGAGATCGCGCTCGAGAACGTTCCCGAGCTGCAGGCGATCGCCGGCTCGAAGCTGACCGGGAGCGTGGTCGTCCCGCTGACGGTCCGCGACCGGGCGATCGGGATCCTCATCAGCGAGGCGCCGCCGCACAAGGACCTGAGCGAGCTCGCCGGCCAGGCCGCTCTGGCGCTCGAGCTGGCCAGCGGCTACTCGGACGTGGTGCACGCGGCGCGGAGGCGCAAGGAGATCCAGCCGGCCGCGGAGATCCAGCAGAACCTCCTCCCGCCCCGCCTGGCCCACCTCGACGGCGCCGACGTCGCGTGCGGCGTGCTTCCCGGCTATGACGTGGCCGGCGACTTCTTCGACTACGCGGACAACCCGGACGGGCTGTGGGTGTGCGTCGCGGACGCCATGGGCAAGGGCAACGACGCCGCGGCGCTGGCGTCGCTGGCGGTCGGCGCGCTGCGGGCGGCGCGCCGCGGCGGCGCGAGCCTCGAGCAGGCGGCCGAGATCGCCCACGAGACGATGAGCGCCACCGGCGAGCAGGTGCGCTTCCTGACGGCGATCCTCGGCCAGTGGGATCCGTCCACCCGCGTCTTCCGCTGGGTCGTCGCGGGCCACCCGCCGCCGCTGCTGCTTCGCCCGGACGGATCGGTCGAGGAGCTGTTCGGCGCCGTGACCTACCCGCTGGGCCTGTTCGACGCCGCGCGGACGTTCGAGACCGCCGAGCGCCGCCTGGAGGCCGGGGAGCGGCTGCTGATCTACAGCGACGGCATGACCGAGCGCAAGGGCAGCGACGACAAGCCCATCGGCCTGGAGGGCCTGCTGCCCGTGCTGCGGGCCCATCGCGGCGCGTCGCCGGCGCGGATCGTCCGCGCCCTGCAGGACGCCGTGAGCGAGGCCTCGCCCCAGCCGCTGCGCGACGACGCCACGATGCTGCTCCTCGCTCCACACGAGTGACTTCCGGATCCCGCGCTAGTCTGGTGGGGCACCACCGTCGCCGTCCGTCTTCCCGCCTTCCTCTCGAGCGCGCGACTCCCCATCCCGAGGGAGACGAGCGAGGACTTCCCCGATGGCGACGGACTACGCAACCGTGACACAGCGAGCGCAGCACTTGAAGAACCCGGTCGAGCGTGCCGAGCGATGCGCCGCGGACCAGCGCCGCCTCAAGCAGGAAGCGGCCGATCGCCGCGCGGCGGCGAGCCTCCTGCCCGCCAAGACCGTCGCCTCGCGCCGCCACGCCGCGCGCTGAACCCCGGTCGCGCCGCCCGGCGTCGTCTACCGCCGTCTCGGCGCCCTTCAGAGAGCTCGCGTAGCGGCCGGGCGCCGGGATAGGATCCCGTCATGCCGCTCGTGTGCCTCCGCCAGCCCTTGAAGCGGCTCGCCGGCGACCGCTCCGAGCACGCGGTCGAAGGCGCCACGGTGGTCGAGCTGCTCCAGGAGCTCGAGCGGGCCCAGCCTGCCACCGGCGGCTGGATCCTCGACGAGCGGGGGCACATCCGGCGCCACATCAACGTCTTCGTCAACGGCGAGCGCGGCGGCGAGGACACGGCGGTCGCCGGCGAGGACCGGGTCGACGTGCTGCCGGCGATCTCGGGAGGCGCATGAGGGAGCTGCTGGTGGGGACCAAGAAGGGCCTGTTCGTGCTCGAGGGCGAGCCGGGCGCGCCGTTCGACATCACCGCACGCGCCTTCGCCGGGGAGCCGGTGGAGTACGCGATGCGCGACCCGCGCACGCACCGCGTGCTCGCCTCCGTGACGTCGGCCTTCTACGGCCCGAAGCTGTTCTACGCCGACGACCCCAGCGGGGAGTGGGAGCAGGCGGAGGGCATCGCGCTGCCCGACGACGGCAAGCAGGCGCTCGAGCGGATCTGGACGATCGTGGCCGGCGAGGCCGACGGGACGCTCTACGCGGGCGGCGACCCGGGCGTCCTGTTCGAGAGCCGCGACGGCGGCGCGAGCTGGCAGCTCAACTCCGGGCTCTGGGAGCACCCCACCCGCCCGTCGTGGAACGCCGGCGGTGGCGGCCTGTGCCTGCACTCGATCGTGCCGTGGCCCGGCGACCCGGCCCGGCTCGCGGTCGCGATCTCCGCGGCGGGCGTGTGGCTCACCGACGATGGCGGCAAGACCTGGAGCAGGGGCAACCAGGGCCTCGTCCCGCGCTACCTGCCCGACGACGCGCCGCCCGAGGAGGAGATCGCCCTCTGCGTGCACCGCATCCACCGCGCCCCGGGACGGCCGGAGCGGATGTTCCTGCAGTTCCACGGCGGCGTCTACCGCTCCGACGACGCGGGCGCGACGTGGACGGACATCGGCGCCGGCCTGCCCTCGGACTTCGGCTTCCCGCTCGCGATCGACCCGGCCGACCCCGACTGCGCCTACGTGATCCCGCTCACGGCCGACATGGACCGCGTCACGCCCGGCGCCCGGGTGCGCGTGTACGAGACGCGCGACGCCGGTGCGAGCTGGACGCCGCGCGGCGACGGCCTGCCGTCGGAGAACGCGTACCTCACCGTGTTGCGTGAGGCGTTCGACTGGACCGGCGAGGGCGAGGCGCTCGAGCTCTACTTCGGCGCGACCTCCGGCGACGTGTTCGGATCGGCGGACGCGGGCGCGAGCTGGTCGGTCCCCGCCACCCGCCTGCCGCCCGTGCTCTCCGTGGCCGCCGGCCGCGGCCCGTAGCGCCGCTCAGCGCGTCACGAGTCGAGCTCCTGCTGCTGTCGCTCGCACTCCAGCCGGCGCTCCTGGCGGGAGCGCTTGCGGCCGCGGCGCACCGTCGTGCCGCCCATCACCGACACGAGGTTGATGCGCATCGCCGTGGCGGACGGACATCGGCGCCCGGGCCCCGGCCCGCGTCGCGGGGAGGTCCTCGACCAGCCGCTCGAGCTCGCCGCGGGTGCGGGCGGCGTAGACATTCCAGCCGCTCTCCGAGCTCGTCGACGTCGAGCTGACCGACTCCGCCCGCCCGCCGCAGCGTCTCCGCCGCGTGCTCGCGGTCGGCGTCGGAGGCCCGCAGGTCCGGCAGTGGCCGCTCGGCGATGCCCAGCACGTTACGGGACCCGCCCACCGGTACGATCGCCCCATGCCCGATCGCCTGCACTTCACCGACTCCGACGAGGCCAACCAGCTGCTCGCCCGCGACCCGATGGCGCTGCTGATCGGCTTCGCGCTGGACCAGCAGGTGACGGTGCAGAAGGCGTTCGCGGGTCCGCTCGCGATCCAGGAGCGGCTGGGCACGATCGAAGCGCACCGGCTCGCCGCCACTGACCTCGAGCCGGTGTTCCGCCAGCAGCCCGCCGTCCATCGCTTCCCGGGCTCGATGGCCAAGCGGGTGCACGACCTCGCCGCGCACATCGCCGAGACCTACGACGGCGACGCCGCGCGCGTGTGGACCGACGCGAGCACTTCGGAGGAGCTCAAGGCCAACCTCGAGGCCCTGCCCGGCTTCGGGAAGATGAAGGTCGGGTCCACCGCGGCGGTCCTGGCCAGGCGCTTCGGCGTCGCCAGCGCGGAGGCGCTCGTGCCGGAGCACCCCACGCTCGGCGACGTCGACTCCCGCGAGGCGCTCGCCACCTACCAGGCGGGCAAGCGCGCGCAGAAGGCCCGCATGCGCGCCGAGAAGGCCGGGGTCAGCTCCGCAGGTTCTTGACCATCCGCACGGTGGTGCTCACGACGTAGTAGACCGAGAGCACGTAGAACGCGGCGCCGATGACCGCCTGGACCTGGTCCTCGGTCACGGGGCCGCGCTTGGCGGCGGGCGGGGCGACGCGGTCGGCGAGGGTCTTGCGCCAGCCGACGAGGCCGGCGTGGCCGAGCTGCTGTTGAGTTGAGGGCATGCCGTGAACCTACCCGGGCAGGGGCGCGTCGATCACGATCTCGAGCTCGTCGCGCACCTTCAGCGCTCCCATCAGGCCCCGGTAGGGCTTGATGCCCCACTCGCTCTGCGTCAGCGGGATCGTTCCAATGACGCGGCCGGCCTCGATCGGCAGCGACGCCATCAGGGGCCGTGAGGCGCCGCCCATCGTCAGCTCGCCGTCGACGACCAGCACGGCGCCGTCCCGGCGCGCCGAGCCGCGGAAGGCGATCGGCTGGCCGCCGAGCACCTTCTCGTCGATGTTCTTGCGGATGTCGGCGCGGTCCTTGTCCGACAGCGGCTTCATGCCGCGCAGCCCCTCGCGGATCGCGAAGGAGCGGGAGTCGGCCTCGAGCGAGACCGTCTCGCCGTCGACCGTCGCCTCCCAGCGCTCGGCCTCCATCACGAGGTCGTGGCCGACCTTCGCGGCGACGCCCTCGCGGTACGTCTTGATCACCAGCGAGGCGTTGGCCGGTCCCAGTGCGTGCGGTGCCATGCCGCGATACTAACCTCCAGCGACGTGGACCTCGACGCCGTGGAGATCCGGGTGCTCGGCTGCCTGATCGAGAAGCAGCGCACGACGCCGGACGTCTACCCCCTCAGCCTCAACGCGCTGCGGTCCGCCTGCAACCAGTCGACCAACCGCGATCCGGTGGTCGCCTACGACGACGAGACGATCCGCAGCGCCCTGCACCGGCTCGGCCGGCGGGGCTGGACGCGGCTGGCGAGCGGCGCCCGGGCGGCCAAGTACCGCCATCTGCTCGACGAGAAGCCCGGGCTCGCGCGCGACGAGCAGGCCGTCCTCGCGGTGCTGGCCCTGCGCGGCCCGCAGACGCCGGGAGAGCTCAGGACGCGGGTGGAGCGGATGCAGCCGTACGCCGACCAGGCGGAGCTCGAGGCGACCATCGGGCGCCTGATCGAGCGCGAGTTCGTGGCGCGCCACCTGCGGCGGCCGGGCCAGAAGGAGGAGCGCTACGCGCACCGCCTGGGCGAGGACCTCGAGGACGAGACACCCGCGTCCGCGTCCGCGCCCGCGTCAACGCAGCGGGCGCCATCGCCGGAAGCGCGAGACGACCGCCTCGCCCGCCTCGAGGCGCGGCTCGAGGCGCTGGCGGCCGAGGTGGCGGAGCTGCGCGCCGCTCAGGCGGCGCGCGGCGGCACGTAGGGCGAGGCGTCGACCGT